>Ga0156283_1244_pt1 | contig 33144 bp, 30 predicted proteins | sample RifCSPlowO2_12_FD_107932 | JGI IMG/M metagenome (GOLD analysis project Ga0156283, IMG submission 107932) | Betaproteobacteria bacterium RIFCSPLOWO2_12_FULL_65_14 | reverse complement strand
CAGACCTCGCACAAGATCCTGACGCAGGAAATCAACCAGCAGCGCATCTTCGGCACGGTGCTGCCGGCGATCTTCCTGCTGGTCGCGGCCTTCATCCTCAACGTCGTCCTGCACCGCCAGGTGAACGCGCAACGCGGCGAGATCGCCGCGCTCAAGGCGCTCGGCTACGAGGCGCGCTGGATCGGCTGGCACTACCTGAAGTTCGCCTCCGTGATCGTGGTCATCGGCGTGGCGATCGGCATCGGGCTGGGCTGGTGGCTGGGCAACGCGATGACGGGTCTCTACACCGATTTCTTCCATTTCCCGCAGTTCCATTACCGCATGGCGCCGTGGCTGCTGCTGACCGGCGCCGGCGCCGCGCTCGCCGCGGCGGCAGGCGGCGCGCTCGCCGCGATCCGCGGCGTGCTGCGTCTCAAGGCCGCCGAGGCGCTGCGCCCGCCAGCGCCCGCCGAGTTCCGCCCGCTGCTCCTCGAGCGGCTGGGCTACGTGCACCTGCTGACCTCGTCGCAGCGCATGATCATGCGCAACCTCGAGAGAAAGCCGGTGCGCGCGTCGATCACGGTGGCCGGCATCGCCGGCTCGGTCGCGATCCTCATCGCCGGCACGTTCTGGGCCGACGCCGTGGAATGGTTCATCGGCGTGCAGTTCGGGCAGGTGCAGCGCGCCGACGTCAACATCGGCTTCGCCGAGCCGCTGTCCCGCAGCGTGCGGCTGCAGCTCGAGCGGCTGCCCGGCGTGCAGCAGGCCGAGGTGACGCGCGCCATCCCGGTGCGCCTGCGCGCCGGGCACCGCAGCTACCGCACCGCGATCACCGGCGTCGCGGACGACGCGGCGCTGATGCGCATTCTGGACGCGGAGCTGCGCGAGTCGAAGCCCGCGCCGGGCGGCGTGCTGCTCACGCAGCGGCTCGCCGAGCGGCTCGGCGTGCGCCCGGGCGAGCGGGTCTACGCCGAGCTGCTCGAAGGAAAGCGCGTCAAGGCCGAGGTGCGCGTCACCGGGACGGTGCGCGAAATGGCCGGCATGAACGCCTGGATGCGGCTCGAGGAGCTCAACCGCCTGGCGCGCGAGGGTGCGGTGGTGTCGGCGGCCGGGCTCCTCGTCGACCGCGCGCAGGAGCCGGCGCTCCTCGAGCGGCTGAAGGAGATGCCCGCCGCGGCGGTCGTCATCGTGAACCGCACGCTGGTGGAAACCTTCCGCGAGACGAGCGCGCGCAACGTGCTTTTCTTCACCGCGATCCTGAGCGCGTTCGCCGCCACCATCGCGGTCGGCGTGGTGTACAACAACGCGCGCATCCAGCTCGCCGAGCGCGCCTGGGAGCTCGCCAGCCTCCGGGTCCTCGGCTTCACCCGGCGCGAGGTGTCCGTGCTGCTCCTCGGCGAGCTCGCGCTCGAGATCGCGGCGGCGATACCGCTCGGCTTCCTCGGCGGCTTCTGGCTCGCGGCGCTGCTCATCTCCCTGATGACCCATGAAGTGATGGAATTTCCCCTTATCGTGTTTCCCACCACCTATCTCTACGCGGGCACGGTGGTCGCCGCCGCCGGGCTGGTAAGCGCCCTCATCGTGCGCAACCGCATCGACAACCTGGACCTGGTCGGAGTCCTGAAGACCAGAGAATGAAAACCCGGAACAAGATCGCCCTCGGGGTCGCGGCTGCCGCCGTTGCGGCGCTCGCCGTCTGGGCGCTGCAGCCGCAGCCGGTGGCGGTGGAGACCGCCGAGGTGACGCGAGGCGAGTTCGCGCAGGCGATATCCGACGACGGCAAGACGCGGGTGCGCGAGCGCTACGTCATCGCGGCGCCGCTCGCCGGGCGCGTGGAGCGCATCCAGCTCGAGCCCGGCGATGCGGTTAAGCAGGGCCAGACGGTGGCGCTGCTCACGCCGACCGCACCCGCCTTCCTCGACGCGCGCACCGCGCGCGAGCTGCAGGAAAGGATCGGCGCGGCAGAGGCGCAGCTCGCGCGCGCCAAGGCGGAGACCGCGAAGGTGCTCGCGCAGCGCGACCAGGCGCGCGCCGACCTGGAGCGCCAGGCGCGGCTCGCAAAAGAGGGCTTCGTGTCGCAAACAGCGCGCGAGCAGGCGGAGCTTGCGTTGAGAACGGTACAGAGAGCCGCAGAGGCCGCCCGCTTCGCCGAGGAGGCGGCCGGCCACGATTTCGCGCAAGCCAGGGCCGCTCTGGCGCGCTACCGCAGCGGCGAGCCGGGCGCGAAATGGGAAGTCACCTCTCCCGTCAGCGGCGCGGTGCTCAAGGTGACTCAGAAGAGCGAAGCGCCGGTGGTGCTGGGCGCGCCGCTGCTGGAGATCGCCGACCCGCGCAGCCTCGAGGCTGTGGTCGACGTGCTATCGCAGGAGGCGGTCGCGATCCGGCCCGGCATGCCGGCGCGCATCGAGATCGGACAGGGCGTGGCGCCGCTCGCCGGGCGCGTGCGCCTGGTCGAGCCGGCCGCGTTCACCAAGGTGTCGGCGCTCGGCGTGGAAGAGCAGCGCGTCAACGTGGTGCTGGATTTCGCCGAGGGCCTCGAGCGCGTGCAGACGGTCGGCGACGGCTTTCGCGTCGAGGCGCACATCGTCGTCTTCGAGGAGAAAGACGTCGTCAAGGCGCCGGTCGCGGCGCTGTTCCGCGACGGCGGCGGCTGGGCGGTATTCACCGTCGAGGACGAGCGCGCGCGCAAGCGCGCCGTGAAGGCGCCGCGGCGCAACGGCGTCGAGGCGCTGATCGAGGAAGGCCTGCGGCCCGGCGAGCGGGTGGTGGTCTACCCCTCCGACGCCTTGCGCGAAGGCTCGAGGCTCGAGGCGGCGCGCAAGGGCCAGCGGTAGCTGGCCGCCTCAGCGCCGCCAGGAGACGCGCAGCAGGGTTTCCTCCTTGTTGTAGCGGTACTGGAGCGTGCCCTTGTAGGCGTCGTGCAGGGCGTCGCCGATGCGCCGCGCGAGATGCGCGTCGGTGGTGCTGACCATCATCCCCTCGCGTTCCGCCTCCACGGCAATGATCCGCTGCATCGGATGCTCGCGCTTCTCGGCGGCCTCGACACGCCGCACGCGCTTGAGCACCTCGTCGCGGTGGGCGTCGAAGAACTCGCCCTTCAGGCGCACGAAGCCGGCGGGCAGCTGCTCGCGGATGCGCCGGCACGCCGGGCACAGCGCCGCGTGGGCCTTGGCGGGCGCGTCTCCCCAGGCCCATCGGCCGCGGCGGTACACCGCGCCGCATTCGCGGCAGACGCTCGGCTCGGGCAGCTTCGCCGCCGCCTTGTACGCGTCGTGTCCCAGGCCCTGCAGCAGCTGCTCGCGCCGCACCCCGCGAAAACCGCCGCGCTCGCGCTTCATGACGTCCTCTCGTGAAGTGGCACCGCCTCCACGCTAAAACGGGCGCCGGCGGGAGTGTTGACCTCGGTCAAGGGTCGGCCCGGAATCCGCACTAGGCTTGATTTCATGGCACTGAGCCGCAAGCACGTCGAAGAGCTGAGCGCGCTCATCGAGGCGCGGCACCGCGCGCTGCTCGAGGAGCTCGGCAGGGAAGTGGCGCGCTCGCGCGACGAGCAGTACGGCGCCGTCGCGGGCGCCACTCACGACAGCGGCGATGAGGCGACGGCCGACCTCATCGCCGACCTCGACCACGCCGAGGTGTCGCGCGACCTCGGCGAGCTGCGCGAGCTCGAGGCCGCGCGCCGGCGCATCGCCGACGGCGCCTACGGCCTGTGCGTCGACTGCGGCGCAGACATCCCGTTCGAGCGCCTGCGCGCCCAGCCGGGCGCGGCGCGCTGCCTCGCCTGCCAGCAGCGCCACGAGAAGACCTACAAGATGTAGCGGTTGCCGCCGGAGTGCTTCGCCTGGTACATCTTCAGGTCCGCCTGCTTCTGCAGATCGTGCTCGGTTGACGCGCAGCGCGGGTAGGCGCAGGCGCCGGCGCTGACGCTCACCTCCAGCTTCTCGCCCTCGAACTCGACCGGAAGCGAGTTCGCGGCGACGATCTTCTCCAGCACGGGGGCCGCGGCCGCCTCGCCGGTGCCGCTCAGGATAAGGCCGAATTCGTCGCCGCCGATGCGCGCCACGGTGTCGGCCTCGCGCACGCAGGCGCTGGTGCGCTCGGCGACCGCCTGCAGCACGGCGTCGCCAGCGAGGTGGCCGAACGCGTTGTTGGTGTCGCGGAACTCGTCGATGTCGAGGATCACCACGGTGAACTCCTCCTCGCGCCGCGCGGCGTGGCGCAGCGCCTGGCCCAGGCGGTCGAGAAAGAGGCGCCGGTTCGGAAGATCGGTGAGGCTGTCGTGCGTCGCCGCGTGCGCCAGCTTCTCGAGCTCGCGCGAGCGCTCGGTGACGTCGCGGCCGAAGGACACGTAGCCCGTCACCGCTCCCGAGGCGGCGTGCAGCGGCCGGATGATCTTCTCCTCGTAGAAGCGCTCGCCGTTCTTCTTGCGGTTGCAGAACACCGCGCGGAACTCGCCGCCGGCAAGCAGCTTCGCCCACAACTGGCGATAGAAATCGGCCTCGTGCGTGCCCGACTTGAGCACCGCGGGCGTGCGCCCTACAAGCTCGGCGCAGGCATAGCCGGTCACGCGCTCGCAGGCCGGGTTGACATGCACGATGCGGCCCTTGCGGTCGGTCACGATGACGGCGTCTGGACAGTCCTCCGTATAGCGGCGAAACGCGGCGTCCATAAAACAATTGCACTCCAACCAGCGCCGGCACCATTGATCCGCGTCAACCGCTTTCCCTGCGGCGACGTGACAATGATCACGTGCGCTGGTTTTTTTTCACGCTGCTGTTGCTGCCGTTCGCCGCGTCCGGCCAGATGCCCGATTTCACGCAGCTGGCAAGAGACCAAGGCGCGGCCGTGGTGAATATCGGATCCGCCTATATCACGCCGCCGGTGCTTCCCGACCTGCCGCACGACGACCTGCTGCGCGAGTTCCTCGATCGCCTGAGCACCGGAGAGCTGGTGCCGGACTTCGAGCCGCGACCCCTCGGCTCGGGCTTCCTCATCCGCAGCGACGGCTACATCGTCACCGGGGCGCATGTCGTCGAGGACAGCTTCAACGACGAGGTGGTAGTGCGGCTTGCCGACCGGCGCGAGTTCGTCGGCCGCGTCATCGGCAGCGATGCGCAGACCGACATCGCGCTCGTGAAGATCGACGCCGACGGGCTGCCGGCGGTGCGCATCGGCGACCCGAAGCGCCTGCAGCCCGGCGAATGGGTGGCCACCATCGGCTCGCCCTTCGGCTTCGAGCACAGCGTCACCGCCGGCATCGTGAGCGCGGTGGGGCGCGCGATTCCGACCGAGGCCTACATCCCCTTTATCCAGAGCGACGTGGCGATGAATCCCGGGAATTCGGGCGGGCCGCTGTTCAACCTGCGCGGCGAGGTGGTCGGCGTCAACTCGCTCATCTTCAGCGCGAGCGGCGGCTACATGGGCCTTTCGTTCGCCGTGCCGATCGACGTGGCGCTCGGCTCGGTAGAGCAGCTTCTCGCGCACGGCAAGGTGACGCGCGGCCGCATCGGCGTGCGCCTGCAGGAGGTCAGCGCCGAGCTCGACTACGGGCTGCTTGTGCAGCGCGCCGAGGGCGCGGCGCGCCGCGCGGGCCTGCTTCCGGGAGACGTGATCCTCGCCGTCAACGGGGAGGCCACGCGCACGCTCGAGGCGTTCCAGCGCGCAGTCGCAAAAGCGGCAGGCGGCGACGTCGTGGCGCTGCTCGTCGAGCGCGCGGGCAGCCGCGCGTTCGTGCCGCTGCGGATTCCCTAGGTCGTCCGGTCAACCTGCTCGGCGAGCGCGCGCAACGCCGCCGAGATCTCGACCGGGTACGCGCCTTCGGGCACGCGCTCGAGCTGAGCGAGGCAATGCTGGCGCGAGGCGGCGAGGCTCGGCTGCGGCAGCCGCCTGCCGTGCTGCATCGCCGGTCGCAGCAGCGGCTCGCCGGACTGCGCGTCGCCCTCGACGCTGACGACATCGCGGCGGAACCGTCCGTCGCCGGCGTAGTGGCGATACACCTGCTTTCTTCCGGGCCAGGTGGCCTTGCCGGTGGAGCGCTTGCGGCGCGGCTTCCCGGCGTATTCCTCGAGCTTGTACACCGCGTCGAGGTATGGCGCGTCGGCCGAGGTGGTCAGCCCGGTGCCGATGCCGAAGCTGTCGATCGGCGCTCCGGCGGCAACGAGCGCCGCGACGCGCGCCTCGTCGAGATTGCCGCTCGCGAAGATGATGGCCTCCTTATGGCCGGCCTCGTCGAGAATCTTCCTCACTTGCCTCGAGAGCGCGTCGAGGTCGCCGCTGTCGAGGCGCACGCCTTTCAGCTTTTTTGCAGCGCCCACGGCGCGGCGCGCGCCTTCCGCGGTGTCGTAGGTGTCGATGAGCAGCACCGCGTTCTCCGGAAAGGCCGCCGCGAAATGCGCGAATGCTTCGGCCTCGCTGTCGTGCGCCTGGACGAAGGAATGCGCCATGGTGCCGAACACCGGGATGCCGAAGAGCGGCGCGGCGAGCGCCGTGGCGCTGCCGTCGAACCCGGCGAGGTAGGCGGCGCGCGCGGCGAGCAGCCCCGCCTCGCCGGCGTGCGCGCGCCGCAGCCCGAAATCGATGAGCCCCTTGCCCGGGGCCACGCGCCGCAGGCGCGCCGCTTTGGAGGCGATGACGGTCTCGAAATGCACCAGGTTCAGCACGCGCGTCTCGATGAGCTGAGCCTCGGGTAGCGGCGCCACGACGCGCAGCACCGGCTCGTCCGGAAAGAACACCGTGCCTTCCGGCATGGCGTGGATGTCCCCGGTGAAGCGCAGCTGCGCGAGCCGCGCGGCGAACGCCGGGCGGAAAAGCCCCGAGCGCTCGACCCAGTCGAGCTCCTCGTCGCCGAATCGCATCTGCTCGAGAAAGGCGAGCGCCTGCTCGAGGCCCGCCGCTACCAGGAAATCGCGCCCCGGCGGCAGCTTGCGCACGAAAAGCTCGAACACCGCCGTTTCGGTCATCTCCCGCTCGAAATACGCCTGCAGCATGGTGAGCTGGTAGAGGTCGGTGAGCAGGGGGCTGGAAAGCGGGTTCATCTGATTCAAGTCAATGGCCCCTGGCGCGGCGCCGGCAGACTGCATGCATGGAGATGATACCGCCCGCACCTGCCCATGCCGGCCTTGCCCCCGGCGAGCTGCGCCGGCGCTGCGACCCGGAGCAGCTCGGCTTCGCAACTACCGCCGAGCTGGAGCCGCTGGATGGCGCGCCGGGTCAGTCGCGCGCCGCGCAGGCGCTCGAGTTCGGCGTGGGCATGCGCCGCGAGGGCTACAACCTGTTCGCCATGGGACCCGAGGGCTACGGCCGCCACAGCCTGGTACGCCAGCGCCTCGAGGCGCAGGCAAGCCGCATGGCCGCGCCCGCGGACTGGTGCTACGTGTTCAACTTCAAGGCGCCGCACCGCCCGCGCGCGCTGCGCCTGCCCGCGGGCGGCGCGCCGGCCTTCAAGGCCGCCATGGCGCGGCTGGTCGAGGACCTGAGCGCCGCAATCGCCGCCGCGTTCGAGACCGACGAGTACCGCAACCGCCACCGCGAGATCGAGGGCGAGCTCAGCGAGCGCCAGGAACGCGCCATCAACGACATCGGCGAGCGTGCCAAGACGCAGGGCGTCGCGCTGGTCCGCACGCCGAGCGGCTTCGGCTTCGCGCCGATGAACAAGGCGCAGGACGGCGTCATGGATCCCGAGGAGTTCGGGCGGCTGCCGCCCGAGGACCAGAAGCGCTACGAGGAGCAGGTGGGCGAGCTGCAGAAGGAGCTGGGGGATCTGTTCCACCAGATGCCCAAGTGGCGCCGCGAGGCGCTCGACAAGATGCGCAACCTCGACCGCGAGGTGACGCGCGCGGCGGTGAACAGCCTGATCGACGACCTCATCGCGCGGTACGCGGCGCTGCCCGAGGTGCAGGATTACCTCGCGCAGGTGAAGGAGGACACGGTCGAGCACGCGGCGGCCTTCCGCCAGGCGAAGGAGGGCGAGCCGCCGACGCTCTTCGGCATTCCGCTTGCGCGCCCGGAAGGCGCGGAGGCGCCGTTCCGCCGCTATTCGGTGAACGTGCTCATCGAGCATTCGGGCACGCGCGGCGCGCCGGTGATCTACGACGACCATCCGAACCACGCCGCGCTCGTCGGGCGCATCGAGCATATCTCGCAGATGGGCGCGCTGGTCACCGACTTCACGCTGATCATGTCCGGCGCGCTGCACCGCGCGAACGGCGGCTACCTGATGCTCGACGCGGTGAAGGTCCTGACGCAGCCCTACGCCTGGGAGGCGCTCAAGCGCGCGCTGCGCTCGCGCGAGATCGACATCCGCACCCTCGGACAGGAGCTCGGCATCATCAGCACCGTCTCGCTCGAGCCGCAGCCGATCCCGCTCGACGTCAAGGTGGTGCTGGTCGGCGAGCGCTGGCTGTACTACCTGCTGCACGCCTGGGACCCGGAGTTCGCGGAGCTGTTCAAGGTGGCGGTGGATTTCGAGGAGGACATGCCGCGCGGGGCGCAGGACGACGAGCTCTATGCGCGGCTCATCGCGGGCTGCGTGCGCCAGGAGAAGCTGCGCGCCCTCGACCGCGCGGCGGTGGCGCGGGTCATCGAGCAGCAGGCGCGCGATGCCGGCGACGCGCACAAGCTCTCGGTGCGCATGCAGGCGCTCGTGGACCTGCTGCGCGAAGCCGACTACTGGGCAGTCACTGCGGGCCGCGAGGTGGTCGGCGAGCAGGACGTGCGCCGCGCGCTCGAGGCGCAGATCGCGCGCTGCGACCGGGTGCGCGAGCGCCTGCAGGAGCACATCGTGCGCGGCAGCCAGCTCATCGACACCGCGGGCAGCCGCGTCGCGCAGGTGAACGGCCTCGCGGTGCTGCAGCTCGGCGACTTCGCCTTCGGCACTCCGCACCGCATCACCGCGCGCGTGCGCCTGGGCGGCGGGCGCGTGCTCGACATCGAGCGCGAATCCGAGCTCGGCGGCCCGATCCATTCCAAGGGCGTGCTGATCCTGTCGGGCTACCTCTCGGGGCGCTATGTCCTGAACAAGCCGCTGTCGCTTTCGGCGAGCCTGGTGTTCGAGCAGAGCTACGGCGGGGTCGAGGGCGACAGCGCCTCCTCGGCCGAGCTCTACGCGCTGCTGTCCGCGCTCGCCGACGCTCCGGTGCGCCAGTCGCTCGCGGTCACCGGCTCGGTCAACCAGCACGGCGACATCCAGGCGATCGGCGGCGTCAACGAGAAGATCGAGGGCTTCTTCGACCTGTGCAAGGCACGCGGCCTGGCCGGCAGCCAGGGCGTGCTGATCCCGGAAGCGAACGTGAAGAACCTGATGCTGCGCGAGGACGTGGTCGAGGCCGTGGCGCAGGGCAAGTTCGCGGTCTACGCGGTGCGCACGGTCGACGAGGGCATCGAGCTGCTCACCGGCGTGCCGGCGAAGGAGATCCACGCGCGGGTCGAGACGCGCCTCGCGGAGTTCGCCGAGCGCGCGCGCGCCTTCGCCGTGACGGCGGGCAAGAAACCGTGGCGTCGCGAGCACAAGAAGTAAGGATCCGCCGCATCATCGCCTGCTTCGCGCCGGCCCGCGCCGGCGCGCCCGAGGCGATCGCCGAGCTCGCGAAGGAGATGCAGGCCGAGCTGCTCGGGCTTTTCATCGAGGACGCCGAGCTGCTGCGCTTCGCCGCCCTGCCCTTCGCCGCCGAAGTCGGCTTTCCCTCCGCCACCCGGCGCCCGCTCGACCTCTCCGCCGTCGAGCGCGCCCTGCGTGCTCAAGCAAGCTCTTTGCGCCAGGCGCTCGCCGCCGCCCTCGACCCCGCCGCCATCTCGTGGTCCTTGCGGGTCACTCGCTCCTCCCCCGCGAGCGCCGTCGAAGCCGCGCTTGCCGAAGGCTTCGCCCCCTCCCTTCTGATCCCCGCCGGCGCGAACCCTCGCGCCGAGTACCGCGTCGTTCGCGCCGCCGACCTCGGCGAGGCGGAGCTGCGCGCGCTGCTCGCCGCCGCGCGCCCGGTCGTGATCCTGCGGCCCGGCCCGGCGCGCTAGCTGCCGGCTCAGAGCGAAGGCGAGCTGAGCAGCTCCTGGCGCGTGCGATGCAGGTACACCGCTCCCTGCGCGCGATCCATCGGGCGCACCCAGTCGAGCGGGACGAGCAGTTGCCTGCCGCCGCCTGCCACCAGCGCGTCGACGAGGAGGTACTCGATCGACCATTGCTCGTCGTCCACCAGCAGGTCGGCTACACGCCCGGCGGCGCCGTCCTCCGCCTCCACGCGCATGCCGACCACCGCGCGGCCGCTGCACAGGCGCGAATCGTCGAGCCAGCGCGAAGCGCTCTCCACGGACCACGCGCCCGCGCCGCATTCCACCTGCTCGCGCGACAGGTTGACGAGCAGCCGGTCGCGCTGCGGCGTTGCTCCGGCGATGCAAGCCACAGACACGAGCAGCGGCGGCGCGAGCAGATAGCGCACGTCCCAGCAATCGCGGTCGAAGTAGAGATCGTCTACCGCCCCGATGCACCCGTAGCGGGCGATGACCGCGTCGCCGCGCAGCTCCTTCATCACTCTCTGAAACATGGCTGCGCCGATTGTGCTTGTGCGCCAGTTAAGGGCGCATTAAGCGCGCGGGAGAGACGGAAATACGGCGCTCGCGGCGAGCCCGGGGGGCGAGCGCCCGGGCTGCGCCTCCTCCAGCGAGATGCGGCCGCCATGGCGCTCGACGATTGCCTTGGCGATGGCGAGCCCGAGCCCGATGCCCGGCGTGTCATCGCCCGAGGCGCGCTGAAAGCGCTCGAACACGCTTTCCCGCTCCGCCGCGGGAATGCCGGGGCCGGCGTCGAGCACCGTCATGCGGATGCCGGCGGCATCGCGGATCACCTTCACCGTCACCTCGCTGTCGCGCGGCGCATAGCGCAGCGCGTTGTCCACCAGGTTGGTGATCAGCGAGCGCAGCTCCGCTTTGGCCCCCGCCATGGGCGCCGGCGCGGACGCTTCGGCCCCGAGGTCGATGCCGAGCGTGCGCGCGCGATAGGCCATGTTGCCGACGACCTCGCGCACGATCTCGGCGAGGTCGACCGGCTGGAACCGCTCCGGAGCCACATCGGGGCCGAGCTGCGCGAGCTTCAACAGCTGCTCGACCACGCGCGTGGCGCGGGCGATGCCCTTGTTCAGCTCGCCGAAAGCGGCCGCGCGCGTGGCCGGCTGCGCCGCGCGCTCGGCCACCTGCACCTGAAGCGCGAGCGCTGCGACCGGCGTGCGCAGCTCGTGCGCGGCATCGGCGACGAAGCGGCGCTGCGCCGCCATGGACGCGTCCAGGCGCACGAGCAGGGCGTTGATCTCGCCGATGAGCGGCCGCAGCTCCGCCGGGACGTCTTCGGTGGGCAGCTCGTCGAGGCGCGAGGCGTCGCGCTCCTCGACGCGCCGCGAGATCTGCCGCAGCGGGGCAAGGCCGCGCCGCAGCACCCAGGCCATGAACAGCACGAAAAGCGGGATCAGCACCAGCTCCGGCAGCGCCATGCGCAGGGACAGCGTGCGCGCGAGGGACGTGCGCGTCGCCTCCGGCTGGCCGACCTGGACGATGCCCTCCCCGGCGACATGGGTGTAGAGGCGCCAGCGGCCGCCCTGCGTCTGCATCACGGTGTACCCGGGCTCGAAGAGCTTCGGCAGGTCCTCCGGCATCGAGGGCTCGGCGGTCTCGAAGTAGCTGGCGCCGCGCTGGTTGTAGGCGCGCACCGAAAGATTGAAGCCCTGCCGCGGAATGCGCACGCGGCCCGGCCCGCGCCAGTCTTCGCCGAGGTGCACCGCCTCGGCGATCTTGACGAGCTCGTCGTCGAAGACGCTCGTGATCTGGGAATAGGCGAACGCGTACGTGGCGGCCACGACCACCGCCATGCCGGCGGCGAGCGCAAGCGCTGCCCACAGGACCAGGTCGCGCTGGATGGACCTCAATCGACGGGGACGACCCGGTAGCCCACGCCGCGCACGTTGAGGATCAGCTCGGGGCACAGCTTGCGCCGCAGGTGATGCAGGTGCACCTCGATCGCGTTGCTCTCCACCTCGGCGCCCCAGCCGTACACGGTATCCAGAAGCTTCTCGCGCGTGACGAGCGCGCCCGGCTGCCGCATCAGCGCTTCGAGCAGCGCGAACTCGCGCGTGGACAGCGCGACCGGCTTGCCGCGGAAGCGCACCAACCGGTTCGCCGGGTCGAGCGTCAGGGCGCCGTATGCGACCTCCGGCGTGGCGCGGCCGGCGTGGCGGCGGAACACGGCCCGCATGCGCGCCAGCACCTCGTCGAGGTCGAAAGGCTTGACGAGGTAATCGTCCGCGCCGCTGTCGAGGCCCGTGATCCGGTCGGCAAGCGACTCGCGCGCGCTGATGACCAGCACCGGGACCTGCACCTTTGCCCGACGCAGCGTCTTCAGCACCTCGAGGCCGTCTTTCCGGGGAAGCCCCAGGTCGAGCAGCGCGAGGTCGTAGGTATCCTGGCTGAGCGCGAGCTCCGCCGCGGCGCCGTCGCGCACCCAGTCGGCCGCGTAGCCGCTCTCCTCCAGGCCCGTCGCCAGCGCCCGGCCGATCATCGGGTCGTCTTCGACGATGAGTACCCGCATCCGGCCTAGATAACCCGGGGAACGTTAAGGAAGCGTTAAGGCCGCTGGCTTAATACAGCCTTAATTGTGCACGCGCATCATCCGGCCATGCCAGGTGTGCGTCAGACCGCCGCGCTGCAGGGATGCATCGTCGATTGCCTCGAGTGCTACAGCCTCTGCAAGCAGGAAGCCATGAACCGCTGCCTGGAGGCGGGCGGACCGCACGTGCGCCCGGACCACTTTCGGCTGATGGACGACTGTGCCGGGATCTGCCGCACGGCCGCGGATTTCATGCTGAGCAGCTCCTCCTTTTACCCCAAGGTCTGCGCGGTGTGCGCAGAAATCTGCGACGCCTGCGCGCAAAGCTGCGAGGACATCGGCGGAATGGACGATTGCGCGCGCGCCTGCCGCGGCTGCGCGCAATCCTGCCGCCGCCTGGAGCTGCCGCCTTCACGTGGCCAACGGTTCGGGTAGCACCGCGGCGCGGATCGAGAACCAGACTTTCGGGAGAATCGCGCTCAGCGTGAATCGCGTCGCGCCTGCGCCCTGCGGCCGCGGCTGCTGACGTGCGCCTGGATCGCCTTCATACGCGGTGTGCGCGCCTTCTGGCGCAGTGCCGCCCGGCCGCTCGTCTTGGGTGCGCGCCGAGGAAGCGGCGCCGGGCTCTTGCCGTTGCGGGCCGCGCCTGGCTTGGGCTTAGCCTCCATCGCTTCGCGGCTTTTCCTGACTAGGTCCAGCTTGCGGGTCTGGCGTCGGTCGTAGGTCATGTCGTTTCCTTTCGAAATGCATGCAGAGCACGTCCCTTCGTTGAGACACCTCTTTCGCCGGCGCAGGCGGATAAGCGAATGCCAGTCGCCGCGGTCGGCCATCAACGTGCGATGACCACGGGCAACGGGGAGCGATTCAGCGCCCCGGAGGCCACGCTGCCGAGCAGCAGGCGCTCTAGTCCTGTCGCGCCGCGTGCGCCGACCACCAGAACCTGCGCGCTCGACCTGCCTGCTTCGGCGAGCAGGCCTTGCAGCGGCGCGCCTGTCTGCGCGCGCGTGGTGACATGCCAGCCGCGCCGGCGTAGCTCCTCGGCGGCGCGTTGCAGGCGCCTGCCGGCTTGCCGCAGGCGCTCGGCGCTCTGCCGGGCGATCGCCTCCTGGATGTGAGCTCGGATTTGGGCCGTGACGCGCGACACCGGCGGCATATGCAACGGCTCGAGGACGCTTACCAGCACGACACGGTTGCCTCGCGGCGGCTGCAGTCTGGCGATAAAACGGATCGCGTTGCGCGAATTGCGCGAGCCGTCGAAGCCCACCGCGAAGCGCCGCGCCAAGGCCCCGCGCACGCGCGCGCCGTCGCGCACGATCAGCACCGAGCACCCGGCTCGCTCCGCTACGGCGCGCGATACGCTCCCGGCAAGCAGCCGTGCGAACGTGCCGTGGCCTCGCCAGCCGAGCACGATCGCGCCCGCCCGGAAGCGCGCGGCCTCGCTGCAAATGGCGTCCGCGGCGGCCTGATGAAGCTCGACCACGTCCGCCTGCGGCCAGCGCTTGCGCAGCATGCTGCGGGTCTCGTCGGCGCTCGCGTGCAAGGACCGAACGATGGCTGCGCGCAGCTCGGTGCTCCCGGCCCAGCCGACTCGTCCCAAAGCGACCACGCCGCGCGCCCGCGAAGCGTCGGGCCACGGGAAGCGGATCGCCGCGTCCACAGCGGCTGCCGCGCCGGCCGATCCATCGCTTGCGACGAGAATCCGCATTTGCGCTATTTCGAGCGCTCGAGATAGTCGAGCAGCGCTTCCAGCTCCGGATCGTCCGCCGCGGCGGCCTTCCTGCGCACCACGCTCGCGGGCAAGCGCTCGCGCGCCGCGCCGGTTGCGGTGGTCCACGCGCGAAGCTCCGCGCGCTCCAGGCGCTTGCCGATGCCGTCGAGCGGGCTGGCCGGGTTGCCGGCGCCGCCGATCGAGTGGCACATGCCGCAGCCCAGCCGCTCGAACGCGCGCCGCCCGGCGTCCGGCTGCGCTGCCTTGGCGGCAACGGGGCGCTGCTCTGTCCCGGGGGACTTGGCATTGCGCAACGCCGCGAACGCGCCCGCTATCAGAACCACGAGGAGCGCCGTCGCCAATGCCAGCCACTTTGCGCGTGTCTGCCGCAGCATGTTCACACCCACTCGAAGAGCTCGGAATGCACGCGCGCCGCCAGCACGTCGAGCGCGGCGAGCGCGCGCTCCACCCCCAGCGTCATCGGCGTCGGACCGCACAGAAAGTACTCCAGGGCGCCGCGACCTTCGGGCAGATGGCGCTCGAGCACCTCCCGGGTGATGAATCCGCGTTCGCCGTTCCAGCCGGCCGGCGGCTCGAGCAGCACGTGCACGACCCGCAGCTCGAGCTTGCGCATGAGCGAGTCGAGCTCCTCGCGGAAGGCGACGCGCTCCCAGACGCGGTTGCCATAGAAAAGGAGCAGCGGGCGGCGATCGCCGCGATCCGCAAGCGTGCGCAGCATCGACATGATCGGCGCAATGCCGATACCGCCGGCCACGAAGACGTAGCCCGCGGCGCCGGGGCGCAGGTCGATGCCGAAGGTCCCGTGCGGCGCTTCCAGCCACGCGGTCTCGCCGGGCTTCACGCTCTTGATGGTCGAGGTGAAGTCGCCGAGCTCCTTGATGGACAGCTCGATGCGCTCGGGATATGCAGCGCTCGAGGCTATCGAGAACGGATGCTCGCGCATTGCGAAGGGCGATGCGCCAAGACTGAGCCAGGCGAACTGCCCCGGAGCGAATTGCAGTCGCGCGCCGGTGGGGGACTCGAGCACGAGCGTCCATACCCGGCCGCGCTCGGGCCGCACCGCCGCGACGCGCCACGGCGAGCGCGCGACCCGAAACGGACGAACGACCCGCACGTAGGCGATCAGCGCGATCCAGAACGCGCCGTACGCTCCCCACAGCGCCTCCTTCCAGACACTGTCCAGGTAGCTGCCCGCGCCGAGCAGATGCCACAGCGCGAGCGCATACGCGATCGTGGCCAGAAATGCGTGCGTGATGCGCCACAGATCGTAGTCCAGGCGCAGCAGCCGACGCGCCAACGCGAGCGCCACCAGCACGACGAACAGCACCAACGCGATGCGGCCGGCCGTCATGTACGCCGGCGCGATGCGCGGATCGGCTGTCCCGAGCGCCGCCGGGCTGTACACCCGGACGATGGCGTAGTGCGCGCAAACGATCGCGAGCGCGAACACGGCGAGATACCGGTGGAAGTAGTAAACGATGTCGATGCCGAACGGCGCCGTCGCGCGGCGAAACCGCGCCGTCAGCGCGAATTGCACGCCGAGCATCGCGAGCCCGGCATACCCGAGCGCCATCGCGAAATCCCACCGGAATCCGCGCCCGGAAGATACCTGGCCCGGCAACAGAGCGAACAGCGGCAGCGCGACCGCTGCCACATAAATGCCGAGCCAAAGGGCAGCGTCGGCCAGGGCCCGACGGGGGCGAACGGCAGGCACTAGGGGTTGCTGCGCTGTCTTTGCGGCGGGCAGCTGCGGGCCATGGCACGACGATAAGCCGGCCGCGCGAATGCAGGCTTGATGAAGCTCAAGGCGTTCGTCCGTGGCTCGGGCCGGCGCGGACCGCGCGGCCGCTCGAGCCCGCGACGTCCACCGAAGCCGGCGAGATCAGCACCCGCCTGCCCGGCATCCACCCGAGCCGATCGGTCCGTCGCGCGCAATGATCTCGTCGCCCTGCAGGTCTTTGACCGTCTGGATCATCGAGAAGAGGGCTCGCGGCGGCTGTTGCGGCCGAGCACGGTGTTGATCGGGCAGTAGAGCAGGAGCGCCGTCGTCAGCGCCACGGCGCCGATGACGAAGGCGACCACGTTCCACCCGGGCGGCAGTTCCACGAAGAACGCCAGCGCGAGCGCCACGATGGCGACGATCCAGCGCAGCGCGCGATCGGCGCCGCCGACATTTCGCGTCATGGGGGATGCTCCTTTCGCGACGAGTCGAGTATGCGCGGGCGCGGATTAAGAATTCGTTAACGGCCAGCGCGGTCGGCGGATTTGGCCTTGACCGGCATCAAATGCCGGCACCGCATCCGGTGTACAAAAGAATCATGAGCGGCGGGGAACGGGAAGCCTGGAGCTCGCGCGCCGGATTCCTGCTCGCCACGCTCGGCTGCGCGGTCGGCGTGGGCAACATCTGGCGCTTCGCCTATGTCGCCGGCGAGAACGGCGGCGGCGCGTTCCTGCTCGTCTACGTGGCCTGTGTCGTGCTGCTGGGAATCCCGGTGATGCTGGCCGAATTCTCCCTCGGCGGCCGCGCGCGTTCCGACGTGCTCGCCGCCTTCGGCGAGCGCGGTCCGTGGCGCGCCGCCGGCGCGCTTGCGCTGAGCGCCGCGTTCCTCATCCTCTCCTACTACGCCGTGGTCGCCGGCTGGGCCGCGAAGTACCTCGCCGACTACGCGAGCGGTTCGCTGGAGCGGGCGGCGCAGGAGGATTTCGCGCTGCGCTTTTCCGCTTTCGTGTCCAGCCCGGCAGGTCCGATCGCCTGGCAGGCGATATTCCTCGCTGCCACGGCCGCGCTCGTCGCCGCCGGGGTGCAGCGCGGCATCGAGCGCGCGAGCCGCTTGCTGATGCCGCTGCTCGCCGCGATCGTGCTGCTGCTCGCGGGCTACGGGCTGTCGCTGCACGGCGCGAGCCGCGGGCTCGCCTTCCTGTTCGCGCCCGACTGGGCGGCGCTCGCGCGCCCGGAGCTCTACCTCGCCGCAATCGGCCAGGCATTCTTCTCGCTCGGCGTCGGCATGGGCGTGCTGCTCACCTACGCGAGCTACGCCGCCAGCCGCGAGCACCTCGGCGGCGCCGCGGTCGCCATCGCCGCCGGCGACACGCTGTTCGCGCTGGCGGCCGGGGTCGCCATCTTCCCGGCGGTGTTCGCCTTCGGGCTCGATCCGGCCCAGGGTCCGGCGCTCGCCTTCGTCACGCTGCCGCAGCTCTTCGCCCTCATGCCGGGCGGCGGCTGGCTCGGGCTCGCGTTTTTCCTGCTGCTCACGGGCGCCGCGCTCACTTCGGCGGTTTCGCTGATCGAGGTTCCGGTCGCCTGGCTGATGCGGCGCTTCGCGCTGTCGCGGCTGGCCGCCACGCTGTGGACGGCCTTTGCCGCCTTCGCGGCCGGGATTCCCTCCGCGCTCTCGCCGGCCGTGCTGGAAGGCGTGGACCGGTTGACCGCCGAGCTGCTGCTGCCGCTCGCGTCGATCGCGCTGCTCGCTTATGCAGGCTGGGCGCTACCGAGCGCCGTGTCGCTCGCCGGCGCGCGGCTGCGCTCGCCGCGGCTCGCCCGCGCCTGGCTGATCGCCGTGCGCTACGTGGCGCCCGCCGCGCTCGCCGCGCTGCTCGCCTCGTCGGCGTTCGCCTGACATGATGACGCTGCCGCGCCACCCTCATGCCCTGAGCGCCGAGGAGGCGCTGCGCGCGCTCGGCACCGATGCGCGCGGCCTGCAGCCCGGCGAGGCGGCGGCGCGCCTGGCGCGCTTCGGGCGCAACGCCCTGCCGCGCCCGCGCGCGCCGGGATTGGGCGCGGTGTTCCTGCGCCAGTTCAAGAGCCCGCTGATCTACGTGCTGCTCGCGGCGGCGCTGGTTTCGCTGCTGCTGCGGGACTGGTCGGACGCCGGCTTCATCTTTGCCGTGCTGCTGGTCAACGCGGCGATCGGCACGTACCAGGAATACTCCGCGGAGCGCTCGGCGGAGGCGCTGCGCAGCCTCGTCACGCCTCACGCGCGCGTCGAGCGCGGCGGGACGGTGCACGAGCTCAACGCCGAGGAAGTGGTTCCCGGCGACCTGGTCCTGCTCGAGTCCGGCGCCAAGCTGCCGGCAGACGTGCGCCTCGTCGCCGCGCATAACCTCGCGGTGGACGAGTCGCTGCTCACCGGCGAGTCGCTGGCCGTGGCGAAGAACGCGGCGGCGGCGCTCGAGCCTGAAACCGCGCTCAGCGACCGCGTCAACATGGCGTTCGCCGGCACGCTGGTCACTAGCGGCCGCGCCCGCGGGGTGGTCGTCGCGACCGGTCTCGACACGGCGCTCGGGCGCATCGCCGCCTCGGTGCTGGAGCGCTCGCCGGCCAAGCCGCCGCTCATCGTGCGCATGGAACGCTTCACCAACGTGATCGCGATCGCGGTCGGCGTCGCGGCGCTCGCCGTGGCGGCGGTGGCGCTGGCGCGCGGCGCCACGCCGGCCGAGGTGTTCGTGCTCGCGGTCGCGCTCGCGGTCTCGGCGATTCCCGAGGGCCTGCCGGTCGCGCTCACCGTGGCGCTCGCGGTCGGCACGCAGCGCATGGCGCGGCGCAACGTGATCGTGCGCCGGCTGGTCGCGGTGGAGGCGCTCGGCTCGTGCACCGCGATCGCCTCGGACAAGACCGGCACGCTGACCGTCAACCAGCTCACCGTGCGCCGCGTGCAGTTTCCGGGCGAGCCGCCGTGGGAGGTGAGCGGCGAAGGCGTCGATCCGGCCGGAACCTTCGTGCTGCCGCAGGGCGCGGAGCGCGCGCGGCACGAGCCGCTGCTCGCGCGTCTGGCGCGCGCCGCGGTGCTCGCGAACGAGGGAATGCTCGCCGAGCGCGACGGCCGCTGGCTCGGCTACGGCGACTCGGTCGACGTCGCCCTGCTCGTGCTCGCGCGCAAGGCCGGCATCGCGGACGTGCAGGCCCCGCAGCTCGCCGCGATGCCGTACGAGTCGGAGCAGCGCTTCTCTGCCAGCCTGAACCGGTTCCCGGACAGTGACCGCGTCTCGGTCAAGGGCGCGGTGCAGGCGGTCCTCGAGATGTGCGCCGGCGTCGACGCCGGCGCCGTGGCGGCGCAGGAGCGCGCGCTCGCCGCGGGGGGATACCGCGTGCTCGCCGTCGCCGAAGGGCCGCTCGCCCTCGCCCATGGCGAATCGCTCGCGCGAGAACGCCTGCGCGGGCTCGAGTTTCTCGGGATGGTGGGGATGAGCGATCCGCCGCGGCCCGAGGCGCGTGGCGCGATCGAGGACTGCCACCGCGCCGGCATCGTGGTATCGATGCTGACGGGAGATCACCCGGTCACCGCGCTCGCTGTCGCGCGCGACCTCGGCCTCGCGCGCGAGCAGGCCGAGGTGGTCACCGGCGCGGAGATCGCGCAGGCCGCCGCCGAGGGCGAGCGGGCGCTGGACGCGCTCACCGCCGGCGCGCGCGTCTTCGCCCGCATCGAGCCGCAGCAAAAGCTCGCCATCGTGCAGTCGATGCAGCGCAACGGCCACTTCGTCGCGGTCACCGGCGACGGCGTGAACGACGCGCCGGCGCTGCGCGCGGCGCAGGTCGGGGTCGCGATGGGCGCCTCGGGCACCGACGTCGCGCGCGAGACCGCGGAGCTGGTGCTCGCCGACGACAACTTCGCCTCGATCGTCGCCGGCGTCGAGGAGGGGCGCATCGCCTACGGCAACGTGCGCAAGGTGATCTTCCTCCTCATCTCGACCGGCGCCGCGGAGATCGTGCTCTTCGTCCTGGCGCTCGCCGCGAACGTGCCGCTGCCGCTGCTCGCGGTGCAGCTTCTCTGGCTCAACCTGGTCACCAACGGAATCCAGGACGTGGCGCTCGCCTTCGAGCCGGCCGAGGGCGGCGAGCTGGCGCGGCCGCCACGGCCGCCGCGCGAGCGCATCTTCGACCGCCTGATGCTCGAGCGCGTCGGGCTGTCGGCGCTGGTGATCGGGGCCCTCGCCTTCTCCGCGTACTCCTGGCTGCTCGCCCGAGGCCACGCGGTGGAGGAGGCGCGCAACGCCACGCTCCTGCTCATGGTGCTGTTCGAGAACGTGCAGGCGTTCAACAGCCGCTCGGAGACGCTGCCGGTATTGCGGCACAACCCGATGCGCAACAAGCTGCTGTTCTTCGGCACGCTCGCGGCGCAGCTCGTGCACATCGGCGCGATGTACACGCCCGGGCTCGCCGAGGTGCTCGGCGTGCGGCCGGTATCATTCGGGCTCTGGCTCGAGCTCCTCGCGCTCGCGCTCGTGATGCTCGTGGCGATGGAGGCGCACAAGCGGCTGCGCCGGCGCCGGCCGGACGCCGCCCGCCCGCGAAAAACCGAACTGGGAGGTCCATGAAACCCGCCGAATCCGTCCTGGTCGCCACCGATTTTTCCGAGGAGGCGGGCTTCGCCGCCAAGCGCGGCGCGAGCCTCGCGCGCGAGATGGGGCTGCGCGGGGCGCTCGCCCATGTCCTGCCCGCGTCCCTGCCTGCGGGCCTGCACGTGCAGGCTGCAACGCGGGCGCAGGAAGCGCTCGCCGTGCTCGCGGAGGAAACGGCGCGCGAGGGGCCGCGCTTCGAGCTGCGGCTGCTCTCGGGCAAGGTCGACGAGGCGCTCGCCGAGGCCGCGCAGGACTTCGACCTCGTGGTGGCGGGCGCGCGCGGGCAGCGCCTGCTCGCCGGGTTCTCTCTGGGCAGGGTCTCGGCGCACCTGGCGCGCCTCAGCCGCCGGCCGGTGCTCATCGTGAAGCGCCCGCCCGAGGGGCCGTACCGGCGGGTGGTCGCGGCGGTGGATTTCTCGGAGCCCGCGCGCGAGGCCGTGCAGTGGGCGGCGCGCCTCGCGCCGCAAGCCGAGGTGCACCTCGTTCACGCCTTCGAAGTCGAGTTCGAGTCTACCCTGCGCTTTACCGGCGTCGCGGACGACGAGGTGCATGCCTATCGCCGGCAGGCGCGCGAGCGCGCGGTGCGGGCGATAGAGCGTCTGATCGGGCAGCCCGGCGTGCCGCGCGAGCGCATCGCGCGCACCGTCTCGCACGGGTACCCGCCGCGCGTCATCCTCGATTGCGCGGCGCAGACCGACGCGCAGCTCGTCGCCGTCGGCAAGCACGCCGCGGGCCGCATCGAGCGGCTGCTGATCGGCAGCGTCGCCCTGCAGGTGCTCGAGCAGGCCGAGTGCGACGTGCTCGTCGTGCCCGGCGACTGACCGCCGATGCCGCAGTTCCGGCTCGCCGACTACCCGTTCGAGAGCGTGCTCATGGCGATCGCGCTGCTCGTGCTGCTCTCGGTTGTCGGCAGCCGCTTCTCCGCCCGCGCCGGCGTGCCCTCGCTGCTCGTCTTTCTCGCCATCGGCATGCTGGCCGGCTCCGACGGCCCGGGCGGCATCGAGTTCACGAACTATCCGCTCACTTTCGTCCTCGGCAGCGTGGCGCTCGCGTTCATCATCTTCGACGGCGGCCTGCGCACGGCCTGGGAGAGCGTGCGGCCGGTGCTCGGCGTGGGGGTCTCGCTCGCGAGCGTGGCCGTCGTCGCGACCGCCGCGCTCACCGGCGCGTTCTCGCATTACGCGCTGGGGCTGCCGTGGAGCGAGGCGCTCCTGCTCGGCGCCATCGTCTCCTCCACCGACGCCGCCGCCGTCTTCAGCGTGCTGCGCGCGAGAAGCCTCGCCCTCAAGGGAACCGTCAGGCAGGTGCTCGAGTTCGAGGCCGGCAGCAACGACCCCATGGCGGTGCTGCTCACGCTCGCCGTGCTCTCCTTCATCGCCGCGCCCGGCGGGGCGGCACCGCTGGCGGGGCTGTTCGCCACCCAGGTCCTCGTGGGGCTTGCGCTGGGCTGGGCGGGAGGCAAGGCGGTGGTGGCGCTGATCAACAACGTCGGCATCGAGTACGAAGGCCTCTACAGCGTGCTGCTGCTCGCCTTCGTGATCCTGCTCTTCGCCGCCACCGCCGCGGTCGGCGGCAGCGGCTTTCTCGCCGCCTACCTGGCGGGGCTGGTGGTCGGCAACGCCAAGCTGCTCCACAGGTCGAGCCTGCTCAAGTTCCACGACGGCATCGCCTGGATCGCGCAGATCTCGCTTTTCCTGACGCTCGGGCTGCTCGTGTTCCCCTCGCACCTGCCGCCGGTGGCGCCTGACGGCCTCATCCTCGTGGCCTTCCTCATGTTCGTCGCCCGCCCGCTATCGGTGCTCGTCGCGGCGCCCACGCGGCGGTTCCACTGGAAGGAGCGGCTCTTCATCTCCTGGGTGGGGCTGCGCGGCGCCGCGCCGATTCTTCTCGCGACATTGCCCTGGAGCGTCGGCGTGCCGAACGCCGAATACTTCTTCAATCTGGTGTTCTTCGTCGTTCTCGTATCGGTGCTGGCGCAGGGCACCACCATCTCCTGGCTCGCCAAGCGGCTGCGGCTGGTGGAGCGGCTGCGCGAGGAACCCGAGGAGGGTGCCGGCATCCTGCCGGCCGGCTTCGTCTTTGCGGAGATCGAGGTGCGGCCCGGCGCTCCCGCCGAGCAGCGGCAGCTCTTCGAGCTGCAGCTTCCAAGCGGCGTGGTCCTCACGAGCCTGGAGCGCGAGGGGCGCTACATCGTGCCGGCGGGGGAAACCCGCTTCGCCGCCGCCGACCGGATCAAGGCGCTGGCGCGGCCGAGCAGCATCGAGAAGCTGCGCGACACCTTCGGTCAGGCGGCGATCGCTTCCTCGCCCTGAGCTACAGCGCGCCCGGCGGCGCCAGGCCGAGCCGCCGCAGCAGCGCCTTCTCGCCCTCCAGCAGGAGCATCAGGGCGATGCCGATCGCGATGGCGAGCAGCCCGTCCTGGATTCTCAGCGGCCTGGTGTGGAACCAGTCGTGCATCGGCGGCGCGTACGTGAAGACGAGCTGCGCGACGACGAGGGCGCCCAGCGCGTAGAGGACCGCCGGCGTGCCAAGCGCCCCGCGCCACGTGATCGACGTGGTATGCAGGTAGCGCACGTTGAAGAGATAGAACGCCTCCAGCACGACCAGCGTATTGACGACCAGCGTGCGCGCCGTCTCGACGTCGTCTCCGCGCCGCAGCGCGTACATGAAGACGCCGAGGCATGCGGCGAAGAACAGCAGGGAGACGAGCCCCACCCGCCACACCAGGAAGCGCGAGAGCAGCGGCGCGCCTGCCGGGCGCGGCGGGCGCTGCATGACGCCCGGCTCCGACGGCTCGAAAGCGAGCGCGAGGCCGAGGGTCACCGAGGTGATCAGGTTCACCCACAGGATCTGCGCCGCCGTCATCGGCAGCGTCAGCCCGAAAAGCAGCGCCACCATCACGATCATGACTTCCCCGCCGTTGGTCGGCAGCGTCCAGGAGATCACCTTGCGGATGTTGTCGTAGACCGTGCGCCCTTCGTGCACGGCGTTCACGATGGAGGCGAAGTTGTCGTCGAGCAGCACCATCTCCGCCGCTTCCTTGGACGCTTCCGTGCCCTTGATGCCCATGGCGACGCCGACGTCGGCCTGCTTGAGAGAGGGCGCGTCGTTCACGCCGTCGCCGGTCATGGCTACGACGGCGCCCCGCGCCTGCAGCGCGCGCACGATGCGCAGCTTGTGCTCCGGGCTCGTGCGCGCGAATACCGCGCTCTCGTGGACCCGCGCCGCGAATTCGTCGTCCGGCAGGCGGTCGAGCTCGGCACCCGTCAAGGCCTTCGGGTCGTCCGCGAGCCGCAGCTCGCGCGCGATGGCGCTCGCCGTCGCCGCGTGGTCTCCGGTGATCATCTTCACCGTGATGCCGGCGCTGCGGCATTCGGCGATGGCGCCGATCGCCTCCTCGCGGGGCGGGTCGATGAATCCCACGAGGCCGAGGAACCCGAGGCCCTGCGCCACGGCCTCGTGCGAAAGCTCCTCCTGCGCCGGGTTCAGCCGCTTCGCGGCGAAGCCGAGAACGCGCTCACCGGCCGCCGCCGCCTGCGCCATCCGCTCCATCCACCACGCGCGCTCGGGCGCCTGCGCCATGTCGAGAAGCTGCTCCGGCGCGCCCTTGACGAAGACCGTCGCCTCTCCCTCCGGTCCGCGGTGGAGGGCGGCCATGAAGCGATAGCGCGCATCGAACGGGATCTCGTCCAGGCGCGGCCATTCGGCCCGGACGTGATCGGGGTTCAGGCCGGCCTTTCTCGCCAGGGCGATGAGCGCGCCTTCCATGGGATCTCCTTCCACGCCCCACGCGCCCTCGTGCTGGCGAAGGTGCGCGTCGTTGCACAGCAGCCCGCAGCGGATGACCGGCATCGCCGCGGCGAGGCACGCCGCGTCGTCGTCGTGGCCGAGCGCCTCGATGTCGCCGTCGGGCGCGTATCCCGCGCCGCTCACCCGGGCCTCGTGCTCGCGCGTGACGATGCGCACCGCCGTCATCTCGTTGCGCGTCAAGGTGCCGGTCTTGTCCGAGCAGATGACGCTCGTCGCGCCCAGCGTCTCGACGGCGGGCAGGCGCCGGATCACGGCATTGCGCGCCGCCATGCGGCGCACGCCGATCGCCAGGGTGATGGTGATCACGGCCGGCAGGCCCTCCGGTATCGCCGCGACCGCGAGGGCGACCACCGCGATGAGCGCCTGGACCCAGTCGTAGCCATGGACGAGAACGGCGTAGAGAAAAAGCAGCCCGGCGCCGCTGAAGACCACCCAAGTGAACTGCCTGCCAAAGCGGTTGATCTGCCTCAGCAAGGGCGTGGTCAGCGGCTCAACGCTTTGCAGCAGCGCGCTGATGCGGCCGATCTCGCTGGCGGGTCCCGTGGCGGCGACCACGCCGGCCGCCTGGCCGGCGACGACGAGAGTCCCCGAGTAGGCCATCGAGTGGCGCGCGCCGAGATCAGCTTCCGACGGCGCCGGCGAGTCCTTCTTTTCCGCCGGGACCGATTCGCCGGTCAGCAGCGCTTCGTCGATCAGGAGGCCGCGCGCGCGAAGCAGGCGCAGGTCGGCCGGCACCCGGTCGCCTGCGTCGAGCAGGACGACGTCGCCCGGCACCAGGCTCGGCACGGGAACACTGCGGCGCACGCCGTCGCGCAGCACGCTCGCCCGGGGCGAAATCATCTTGCGCATCGCCTCGAGCGCCTGCTCGGCCTTGCCTTCCTGGACGAACCCGACCAGGGCGTTGATGAGGATCACCGCGGCGATGACCGCCGCGTCGACGAGGTGCCCGAGCACGGCCGCCGCCACTGCGGCCGCGAGCAGAAAGTAGATCAGCGCGTTGTTGAACTGCGAAAGAAAGCGCAGCGCCGGATGCCGCGGCCGCGCCTGGGGCAGGGCGTTCGGCCCGTGGGCGGCGAGCCGCGCCGCGGCCTCCTCGGAGGCGAGGCCGCCGCGCGTGCTCTCCAGCGCCTCGAGCGCCTGCTCGGCGCCCATCGAGTGCCAGTCGCCGCGCTCAGGCATCAGCGGGCGATGAGCACCGGCACCATTATTTCGCCTCCAGGTAGTCGAGTAGCGCCTCGAGCTGCGGATCGTCGCGCGCCGCGGCCTTGCGTCTCGCAATACCTGCGGGCAGCCGCTCCGCGGCGACCCCGGTGCCGGTGGTCCAGGCGCGCAGCTCGCCGCGGTCGAGCCGCTTGCCCACGCCGTCGAGCCGGCTCGCCGGATTGCCTACCCCGCCGAGCGAGTGGCACATCGCGCAACCCAGGCGCTCGAAGGCGCGGCGCCCCGCGTCCGAGCCCGGCACGCTCACCGGCGCCTGCTCCGGCGCACGGGGCGCGTTCCTCAGCGCCGCGAAGACTGCGGCCATCAACGCCACGAGCAACGCGGTTCCCAGGGCAAGCCACTTCGCTCTCGTTTGGCGCAGCATCGGTCAAACCCACTCGAAGAGCTCGGAGTGCACGCGCGAGGCCGGCACGTCGAGCGCGGCGAGCGCTCGCTCCACGGCGAGCGTCATCGGCGTCGGGCCGCACAGGAAGTACTCGAGCTGCGCGCGCGGCGGGAAGATGGCGCTCCAGCACTTCCCGGCCGACGTACCCGCGCTCGCCGCTCCAGGTGAAGCCGCGCCCCGCGGACAGCTGGCCCGGCAGCAGAGCGAAGAGCGGCAGCGCGACCGCCGCGAGATAAATGCCGAGCCATAGGGCAGCGTGTTTCAGCGCGAGCCCGTGCCTGAAAGCGCGCCGCGGCTACCGCAGAACCGTCAAGCGGTCTCCCGGAAGCGCCGCGTCGCGCTCCTGACCGCGGCCTCGATGTCGCGCCAGGCCTTGCGCACCCCGGCCTTCAAGGGGCCGCTCGCCGCGGCGCTCTGCCGGCCGAGCCTGGCCAGCGTCTTCTGCGCGGCAGCCTGCTTGATCTTCAGCTTGCGCAGCTGCGCCAGCGACTTCGCGCGCACGCCGGCCTCGGCGCTTCGCGCGGAGGCCATCAGCGCATCGAGCTGCTTCCCGAGCCGGCGCATCTCGGCTTCCAGGCTGCGTTGGGTCGGCGCGGCTGTTCTCTTGCTTGGCATATCGCCCCCTTTCGTCCGTTGTACGGTCATATTGCAGATTGCAATCCAACCGTGCTTGACCGGGATCAAAGCGGGGAGCGTCGGCCGAAGCGCCGCGTCTCGCCTGCCTTGAGCGTGTGCACGGCGTCGACGACGCCCAGGGCGATCGGCGCCGCGTTGGAGGCGCGCGCGTGCACCTGCAGCGCCTCGTGCCTCACTTCCACATCGAGCGCCAGGCCGCGGTAGCGGATGGTCATGCGCAGGCAGCGCAGCTCGTCGGGAAGCCGCGGATTGAGCCACAGCGTGTCGCCGCGCGTCACGAGGCCGGTATAGCCGCGCTGCAGGAGATCCACGGTCCCGGCCATGGCGCCGAGATGGATGCCTTCCGCGGTGGTGCCGCCCTGGATGTCGGCGACATCGCTTCGCAGCGCTTCCAGGAACACGCGCCAGGATCCGGCCCGGTCCGAGCGCGCGAGCACCCACGAATCGACCACGCGGCTCAGCGTCGAGCCGTGGGAAGTGCGCGCCGCGTAGTAGGCGACGTTCTTCGGAATGGTGTCGGCGGGAAACGGGTACCCCAGCCCTTCGAACAGCTCCTCCAGCTCCTCGGCCGAGAACAGGTAGAACAGCATCAGCACGTCGGCCTGCTTTGCGGCCTTGTAGCGGTTCACGTCGTCGCCCTCGGCCTCCAGGATGCGGTCCAGGCGATGGATGTCGCCGTACTTCCCGCGGTAGGCCTCCCAGTCGAGCTCGGCGAGCTTCTCGTAGCCCTCGAACTGGCTGATGATGCCGTCGGCCTGGAGCACCACGCGCATCTTGCGGCTCACCTCGCGCCAGCGCTCGAGCTCCTCGTCCTCCAGGGCGAGCGTCTCGCGCAGCTCGCGCCGGCGCTCCTCGGGCAGCGCGCCGAGCACGTCGAACGCGCGGCACAGCACCCAGGCTGCCATCACGTTGGTGTACGCGTGGTTGTCCAGGCCCGGGCGGCCGGTGTCCGGGTCCGCGGTGTGGAACTCGTCGGGCCCCGCCACGCCGAGGATCTCGTAGCGCCCCAGGGTCTCGTTGCAGGTCGCGATGCTCGCCCAGAAGCGGGCGATCTCCAGGAACATCTCGGCGCCGAAGAACGCCATGAACTCGAGATCGTGCGTCACCTGGTAGTACTGCCAGACGTTGTACGCGATCGCCGCGTTGACGTGGCGCTGCAGGCGGGTGTGGTCGGCGCTCCAGCGCCCCGAGCGCGGATTGAGGTGCAGCTGCTGGCTTTCCTCGCGCCCGCTCGAGCCGCTCTGCCATGGGTACATCGCGCCGCGGTAGCCCGCCGCGTGCGCATTGGCCCGCGCCTCGGGAAGGCGCCGATGGCGGTACAGCAGCAGCGCGCGCGTAATCTCCGGCAGCCGCAGGCTGAGCAGCGGAAAGATGAACAGCTCGTCCCAGAACACGTGGCCGCGGTAGGCCTCGCCGTGCAGCCCGCGCGCCGGCACGCCGGCGTCGAGGTCGATCGCATGCGGCGACGCGGTCTGCAGCAGGTGGAAGATGTGCAAGCGCAGAATGCGCTGCGTGTCGTTCGCCTCGCCTTCGAGCTCGAGGTCGAAGCGCCGCCAGAGCTGCTCCCAGGCGAGGGCGTGGCTCGCGGCGAGCGCGGCGAAATCCGGCGCGCGCGCAAGCTCAGTGCGCGCCGCCTCGCCGCACTCCGAAATGGCGCGATCGCGCGAGGTGAAGAGCGACACGGTCTTCTCGATGCGCAGCGCCTCGCCCTGGGCGAGGCTCGCGTTGAAGTCCAGGGCGGCGTAGTCCGCTTCGCCCACGTAACGCGCTTCACTGGTGGAAGAGACCCGCGTGCGCGCGGCCTGGGCGATTTCCAGCCGGGACTGCAGCGTTCGCACCTTCAGAAACACGGTGTCGTCGCCGGCGCGGCGCGCCTCGAGCGGCTCGAGGTGCCGGCGGGCGAGATCGCGGTAGCGCGCCACGCCGGCGTTCTCCACCCGGGCGTCGAGCGCGCTGCGGACCTCGAGCGGGCCGCTCCAGTCCTCGGCGGTGATGACGGTCTCGAGCGCGGCAAGATGCGGCTCGCCCATGTGCACCAGGCGGCGCTGCGCGAGCCGCGTATGCCGCCCCGCCGCGTCGCGAAAGAGCACCGCGCGCTCGAGCAGTCCGCACTTGAGGTCGAGCCCCTGGCGGTATTCCAGCAGCTCGACCGCCTTGAGATCGAACCAGGGCGCGTCGCCGATGCGCAAGCCGAGCGCGAGCCAGTTCGGAGCATTGACGAGGTCCTCGTTCTCGAGCACGCGCCCGGCGATCTCGGAGCTCTGGCGGTCGTAGCCGCCGGCCAGGTAGGTGCCCGGATAGTGGATCTCGCCGGCAACGGCCTCGGGCGCCGCGCCGCGCGTGGCGAAGTAGCCGTTGCCCAGCGTGCACAGCGCCTCGCGCAGGCGCTCCTCCTGGGGAACGAAGTCCCGGTACTCGAGCACCCAGGCGCTTGTCATGCGCGGTGCAGCCCGATCGCACGGGAAAGCCCGGCGAGGAAGGCGCGCACTTCACCGGGATCGCGCAGGACGAAGCGCGCGGCGCTGGGGCGGCGCTCCTCCTGCACCGCGATGCCGATGCCCCGGCCGGCAAGCGCGCGAAACGCATCCTCGTCGGTAAGGTCGTCGCCGATGTACAGCGGCAGCACGTCGCGGCGGTCGAGGTGCAGCGCGCGCAGCAGCCATAGCACGGCGCGGCCCTTGTCCCAGCCGATATCGGGCTGCAGCTCGAGCACCTTCTTGCCGCCGGACACGCGCAGCTCCGGATGGCGCGCGCGCGCGCGCTCCACCGCGGCGCGCACCGCCGGCAGGTCCGCCTCGCGCACGCGCCGGTAATGCACCGCGAGCGCGAAGCGCTTGGGCTCGAGCTGCACGCCGGCGATGCCGGCCGTGTCGCCGGCAATTTCCCCTGCGGCGGCGCGCAGCGCGGCCGCGGCGGCCTGCGCGCGCGGATGCTGGTGGCGCACGCCCGGGCCTTCGATGTCGAAGCCGTGGCTCCCCGCGTAATGCAGGGCCGGTACGCCGACGCGGCTGCGCACGTCCGGCAGGTCGCGCCCGCTCACCACGGCGAGCGCGCAGCGCCGCGCGAGCGAGCGCAGCACCGCGCGCGTCTGCGGCGCGAGCACCGCGTCCTCGGGCCGCTCCACGATCGGCGTCAGCGTCCCATCGTAGTCGAGGAACACCACCAGCTTGCGCCCGGCGCTCTCCTTCAGAACCTCGCTTAACACCGCTTTCACGGGTCAGCGCCTCAATCCCGCGCAAACCGCCGCGCGCGGGACGGCAGGATAAAGTCGCCGCGGTCGGCAAGCGCTGCGCAAGGTGATCCTCACTGCGGGATGATCAACACCTGTTTCGGATAGATCAGGTCGGGGTGGCTGATGAGAAACGAGTTCGCCTTGAAGATGTCCGGCCAGCGCAGGCCGTCGCGGTAGAAGAAGGCGGCGATCACCGAGAGCGAATCCCCGTTCTGCACCGTGTAGATGCCGCGCGCGCCCATCAAGCGCGCCACCTCGCTCTGCGCTTCCTCGAGCGCTTTCTTCGTGGACTCGAGCTCGGTGCGCCGCGCGGCGACCCGCTCGGCGAGCGTCGTTTTCTCGGCGAGCAGCGTTTCGTACGACTTGTTCAGTTCAGCGGCGCGCGCCTGCGCCTCTTCAAGTGTTCGCCCGGTCGCGCCGAGCTTGCGCGCCAGCGCCTCTCGCTCGGCGGCTGAGGCCTCCACTTTTTCGCCCAGGCTCTCAAGTTTTTTCTTCAGCGCGTCGTTTTCGGCCGCAAGAGCCTTGCTGCGTTTCTCCAGCTCGTCCACTGCGCGCTGGCGCTCGCTGAGCTCGCCGGCCGCTTTCGCGCCGGCCTTCTCCTTCTCGGCGAGCGTCGCGGTGAGCCGGTCGACTTCCACCTTGAGCGCGGTGTTCTTGTCCTCGAGCGATTTGACATCGCCCGGCCCGCCGAAGACGTAAACGAGCGCTCCGCCGACGATCGCGGCGATGACGGCGACTGCGGTGTACCGCAAGATCGAGGGCCTGGTTTCCATAGGTCACCATTCCAGTTCTCGCGTGCCGGCAACCGGCACGCCGATGTTGTCTTGAAGGAACGATATTCATAGTGCGCCCGGAAGTCGCGGTACTCAACCACCCAGCCGCTCGTCATGGCGCGAAACCCCGGGCAGGAAAGCGCTCAAAGAATAGCGCCGGCGCCGCGATTGCCTGCGAGCTTGCTAAGCTAGGCTGCGATGCAGCCTGTACGCGTATGGCCCGGCAAGCCTTATCCTCTCGGCGCGACCTGGGACGGCTCGGGGACCAATTTCGCGCTGTTCTCGGCACACGCCGAGAAGGTCGAGCTGTGCCTGTTCGACGACGCAGGAAAAGAAGCGGCGCGCGTGGCGCTCCCCGAGTACACCCACGAGATCTGGCACGGCTACCTGCCCGACGTGCGCCCCGGCCAGCGCTACGGCTACCGTGTCTACGGGCCGTACGATCCGGCGGCCGGGCACCGCTTCAACCACCACAAGCTCCTCATCGATCCCTACGCCAAGGCGCTCGCAGGCCGCATGGAATGGCACGACGCGCTCTTCGGCTACCGCGTCGGCGACGAAAGGGAGGACCTGTCCTTCGACGAGCGCGACAGCGCGCCGTACCTGCCCAAATGCGTGGTGATCGACTCCGCCTTCACGTGGGGGAAAGAGCGGCCGGCGCCGCGCCCGTGGCACGAGGCGGTGATCTACGAGATGCACGCGCGCGGCTTCACCATGCGCCGCGGCGACGTGCCGGAGGAGGCGCGCGGCACCTTCGCCGGGCTCTCGGCCGCGCCGGTGGTGCAATACCTGAAGGATCTCGGCGCCAGCGCCGTGGAACTGCTGCCGGTGCACGCCTTCGTGCATGACCGGCACCTCGTCGAGCGGGGCTTGCGCAACTACTGGGGCTACAACAGCATCGGCTTCTTCGCGCCGCACCCCGAGTACCTCGGACGCGGCGGCATCGGCGAGGTGAAGACCTTCGTGCAGCTCATGCACGACGCCGGCATCGAGGTGATCCTCGACGTGGTGTACAACCACACCGCCGAGGGCAGCCACATGGGCCCGACGCTGTCGTTCCGCGGCATCGACAATAAGACCTACTACTACCTGGCGCAGGATGCGCGCCATTACAACGACTTCACCGGGACCGGCAATGCGCTCGAGCTGCGCCACCCCTGCGTGCTGCGCATGGTGACCGACTCGCTGCGCTACTGGGTGCAGGAGATGCGCATCGACGGCTTCCGCTTCGATCTCGCCACCACGCTCGCGCGCGTCGACGGAGAGTTCGACGAGCACGCGAGCTTCCTCGACGCGGTGGCGCAGGACCCGGTGCTCGCCACGGTGAAGCTGATCGCCGAGCCCTGGGACACCGGGCCGGGCGGCCACCAGGTCGGCAACTTCCCGCCCGGCTGGGCGGAATGGAACGACCAGTACCGCGACACGGTCCGCCGCTTCTGGAAGGGCGAGGCCGGCCAGCTCGCCGGCTTCGCCTCGCGCATTTCGGGGTCTTCCGACATCTACCGCCGCCGCGGCCGGCGCACCTGGGCGAGCGTCAATTTCATCACCGCGCACGACGGCTTCACGCTGCGCGACCTGGTGAGCTACGACGCGAAGCACAACGAGGCGAACCTCGAGGATAACCGTGACGGCTCGGATGCCAACCACGGCTGGAACTGCGGCGCCGAGGGTCCGACCGAAGAACCGGGGATCCGCGCGCTGCGCCGCCGCCAGATGCGCAACTTCCTCGCCACGCTGCTGCTCTCGCAGGGCGTCCCCATGCTCCTCGCCGGCGACGCCATCGCGCGCAGCCAGGGCGGCAACAACAACGCCTACTGCCAGGACAACGAGACGAGCTGGATCGACTGGTCGCTCGGCGAGGCCGCGCAGAGCCTGCTCGAATACACGCGCCGGCTCATCGCGCTGCGCGCGAGCCACATCGTGTTCCATCGCTCGCGCCACTTCCAGGGCACGCGCATCCCGGGCACCGAAGCAAAGGACGTCACCTGGCTGCGCCCCGACGGCGCGGAGATGTCGGAGGCGGACTGGAACGACGCCGGCGCGAAAGCCCTCGGCCTGCTGCTCTCGGGCGAGGCGGGCCTGCTGCACCTCACCGAAACAGGCGAGCAGGAGCCCGACGACACCTTCTGCCTGCTCTTCAACGCCTCGCACGAGGACATCGCCTTCACGCTGCCCTCGCCCGACGGCGGGCGCTGGGCGGCGGTCATCGACACCGCCGACGAGCAGGGCTTCGTCGCCGAGCGCAGCTTCGCGAGCGGCGAGCGCGTCGAGGTGAAGGCGCGCTCGCTGCAGCTGCTCGTCGTGGCCTAGCGCGGGTGCGCGGCCGCAACCGCACGGGAAAGGCCCGCGAGGATTCACGCGGCAGCGTCCAGCTCGGCGAGGTCGCTCACCACGACGCTCGCGCCGTGCGCGCGCAGCGCCTCGGCCTGCCCGCCGCGGTCGACGCCGATCACCATGGCGAAG
>Ga0156283_1216_pt1 | contig 33987 bp, 30 predicted proteins | sample RifCSPlowO2_12_FD_107932 | JGI IMG/M metagenome (GOLD analysis project Ga0156283, IMG submission 107932) | Betaproteobacteria bacterium RIFCSPLOWO2_12_FULL_65_14 | reverse complement strand
GTGGTCTTGCATCGAAGAATCGAGCGGCGCATTTCGAGGATCAAGGAGTTATAGCCATGGAACTTATCGCTGCCATTGCTATGTTCGGTGTCGTGCTCGTCATCGTCGGCGTCGCCCTTGACGCCGCACGTCGAGCGAAATAGCGCCTTCTAACACGGCGGTGTTGCCGGACGCGGCATCAACCGCCTCGCTTCATTCACGGCCGCGCTCGCCGCGCCGCAAACCTCCACGTTAGATCGCTCATGAACCGAGGGTACAGCGATCAGCGCTTAAGGGTCCCAAGCGAATGAAAAAGCGAAGGCGCTCTGACAATTCGGCCGCTAAGTTGAGCAGCAGGGAACTGATGGTGAAGGCGATTGGACTAGCGCGACGGTGCGTGAGCGAGTCGGGCAATGTTTCACCAAAAGTGGGGGCCCTTGTCGCCCGCGATGGCGTTGTGATCGGCACGGCTTTTCGTGGAGAACTCACCCCGGGAGAGCACGCAGAATTCACGCTGCTCGAGAGGAAGTTGGCCGACCGGACGCTGTCGGGGGCGACGCTCTTTACGACACTGGAGCCGTGTACCTCCCGAAACCATCCCAAGATCCCCTGTGCCGACCGAATAGTCGAAAGGCGAATCAAGCGAGTCGTTATTGGAACCCTCGATCCGAACGATCGCATACGCGGTCGCGGTGAGCTTCGGCTTCGAGCTGCGGGGGTGGAGATCGCCCGGTTCGATCCCGATTTGATGCCCGAGATTGAGGAACTAAACCGCGATTTCCTGCGGAAGCATAGTGCGCGTCCTCGGCGGCATCGGTCGCGAGCCGAGACTACTGATCCAGTCAAGCCAGGGGAGGTAGGACCAAACGGTCACAGAATCGGCTACACGAAATCTGGCGACAAGGTGGAATGGATTCCGGACGACGAGAACCCGAGTAAAGAGTGGCCGCTTCTCTTGCGGCGTAACGACAAAGCCATCCTCAAAGCTTACAACGAATTTTGGGACAAGGTTTGGTGGAACCGACACCAAGTTTGGCTGCAAAAGATCAAGAGTGGCGAAGAACCGCTAACCGCGCAACAAAAGCCTACTTGGGCTCGCCGCAAAGGTGCGCCCGCGCCGCTCATGAACCGCCTCGGCACGCTCTCCGCTGAACAGATGCGGACAGTCGAGAGAGGTGTCTGTTTGTGGCTCGGCATCCACATCGCGGTATAACCTGCTGCTGCAGCCGACGCGCTGAAGCACGCGACGGAGCGCGACGTTAACGCCGTAGGCGTTTTCCGGCGATACGAACGTCCGCCGAAAGCAGTCGTTCAAATACTCACACGAATGATCGCCTCCGACTTTTGGGTAATTAAATTAGCTCGGGGCGAAATGCTGTGATCTCGCGCGCTTAGGCCATCGCGCGCACCTGTGCCTGGGCTTCGCGCAGGTGGCGGGCGGCGACGCGGAGCGTAGGAGAAGAGGCGCCACGGCATTCCTCGAGGGCGAGGATGGCCGCCTTCTTGCATAGGAGTTCGAGGCTTGCGCCGGTCCAGCCTGCGGTGGCCTCGGCCAGCTCGGCGAGATTCACGTCGGCATCCAGCGGCAGCCCGTCGGCGTGGATCTCCAGGATCGCGCGCCGCTCGGCACGATCCGGCAGGGGCAGCTCGAGCACGTAGTCGAACCGGCCCGCGCGCAGCAGCGCAGGCTCCATCAGCTCGCGCCGGTTGGTGGCGCCAAGGACGATGACCCCGAGCGAGCCGTGCAGCTCGTCGAGCTCGCGGAAGAGCTGGCTCACCAGGCGCGGCGCCTGGCTTCCCGCCTCCTGGGCGGAGCGGGCGGGGACCAGCGATTCGATTTCGTCGAAGAAGAGAATGCAGGGGGAAGCCTGCTTCGCCCGCTTGAACACTTCGCGCAGGCCTTTTTCGGACTCGCCGACCCATTTGGAGAGCAGGCTTGGCTGGTCCACCGTGATGAGGGTAAGACCGAGCTCTCCGGCGAGCGCGCGAGCGAGCAAGGTCTTTCCCGTGCCCGAGGGCCCGGTGAGCAGGACGCCCTTGGGTGGGTTGAAGCGCGCTTGGCCAAAGAGCGCGCCGCCGGAGCGCACCAGTTGCGCGATCGAGCTCAGGGTGCGCTTGATTTCGGCGAGGCCGCCGACATCCTTGAAGGCGAGCCGCGGCCGCTCGGCCAGGAATTCCCGCGTGGAGGTCGGCTCGACGACCTTGAACGCGGCGAGGAAATCCTCGCGCGTGATCTGAAACGCCAGCGCGTCGAGTTGCGGCTTCAGGTCGGCCTCGAAGCGCACGCGCGGAACCAGGCGGCGCAAGGCGACCATTCCGGCCTCTTTGCACAAGACCTCCAGATCCGCGCCGACGTAGCCGTGGGTGATCTCCGCGATCTGCTCCAGGTCGACGTCGGCGGCGAGCGGCATGCGGCGCGAATGGATGCCGAGGATCTGGCGGCGCGCGCCCCGGTCCGGGACGCCGATGGCGATCTCGCGGTCGAAGCGTCCCGGCCGCCTCAACGCCGGATCCACGAGCTCGGGCATGTTGGTGGCGCCGATCACCACTACTTCGCCGCGCTCCACCAGGCCGTCCATGAGCGCCAGGAGCTGCGCCACCACGCGCTTTTCCACGTCGCCGACGACCTGGGCGCGCTTGGGTGCGAGCGCGTCGAACTCGTCCAGGAAGATGATGCTGGGCGCGTTCTGCTGCGCCTCCTCGAAGATCTGGCGCAGCTTGGCCTCGCTCTCGCCGTAGTACTTGTGGATGACCTCCGGCCCGTTCACGTGGATGAAATGCGCCCGCACTTCACTCGAGACGGCCCGGGCAATGAGCGTCTTGCCCGTGCCCGGCGGTCCGGTAAGGAGGACGCCTTTCGGCGGATCGATCCCCAGCGCGCCGAAGAGCTGCGGGAATTTCAGCGGCAGCTCGACCATTTCCCGGACGAGCGCGACCTCCCGCTCCAGGCCGCCGATGTCCTCGTACGAGACGCGATAGGCGCTCTCGGCTGAAACCTCGGCAACCTTGAACGCGATGGAGGTGGTCGCCGAGATGAGCAGCGCGCCCCGGGGGGCGGCGCCCTCCACGGTGAAAGACCGGGGGCGCGCGCCCAGAAAGGTCACCTGAAGGTGATCGCCCGGGACGACCGGAATGCCGGCGAGCAGTCGGCGCAGGTGCGGGATCTCGTCTTCGGCGGGGGCGGCGTGACCGGCTTGCACCATCGAGAGGAGCAACGCCTCCGCCGCCTTGAACGGAACCTTCCGGACCGTCACCCACTCGTCGACTCCGGCCTGGGCGTTGCCACGCGTGATCCCGTCGATCAAAGCGAGGAGTTGTCCGCAGTGGCTGGGCGGTGCTTGCGCGGCCCGCGCCACCGTCGCCCGGCGGCCCGTGATCAGCAGGACATCGCCGGGGACGGCCCGAAGGCGCTTCAAGTCATCGGCATCGAGCCGGACCAGGCCCCGGCCCGTGTCGTCGAGGAATGCCTCGGCCACCCGGAGTTTTGGGTAGGCTGTGTCCACGGCTTCACTTATCAGGTGACGCGCGCCGCGAGAGCCTCGTGCATGGCCCGCGCGGCGCGCTTGCCGGCGCCGGCGGCCAGGATCACGGTAGCGGCGCCGGTCACTGCATCACCGCCGGCAAACACGAGCGACCTGGAGGTAAGCCCGGTCTGCTCGTCGGCGACCAGGCAGCCTTTCTGGTTTGTGAGCAGCCCCGAGGTGGTACGGGTCAGCAGCGGATTCGGCGTGGTGCCGATGGCGAGCACCACATTGTCGACCGGCAGCTCGAACTCGCTGCCTTCGACCGGGATCGGGCGCGCGCGGCCCGAGGCGTCCTTCGGGCCGAGCTTCATCTGCTGGCACTTCAGGCCCGTGGCCCAGCCCTCGGCGTCGCCTACGACCTCGAGCGGGTTGGTGAGCCAGTGGAACTTCACGCCTTCCTCGAGCGCGTGGTGGTATTCCTCGATGCGCGCGCCCATCTCCTTCTCGCTGCGCCGGTAGACGATCATCGCTTCCTCGGCGCCCATGCGCAGCGACGTGCGCACCGCGTCCATCGCCGTGTTGCCCGCGCCGATCACCGCGACGCGCTTGCCGACGCGTACCGGCGTATCCGCCTCGGGAAACTCGTAGCCGCGCATCAGGTTGACGCGCGTGAGGAACTCGTTGGCGGACATCACGCCATTCAGGCTCTCGCCCGGAATGCCCAGGAACTGCGGCAGTCCCGCGCCGGTGCCGACGAACACCGCCGAGTAGCCGTGCTTGTCGAAGAGCTCATCGAGCGTGAGCGTCCTGCCGATGACGACGTTGCAGACGATTTGCACCCCCATCGTCTTCAGGAGGCCGATCTCCCAGTCGAGCACCGATTTCGGCAGCCGGAACTCCGGGATGCCATAGCGCAGCACGCCGCCCGGGGCGTGCAACGCTTCGTAGATCGTCACCGGATACCCGAGGCGCGCGAGCTCGCCGGCGCATACCAGCCCCGACGGGCCCGCGCCGATGACCGCGATCTTCTCCGGGCGCGTGGGCTTCGCCATGGCGGCCGGCGGCTGCGTGCGCTCCCAGTCGGCGACATAGCGCTCCAGGTGCCCGATCGCCACCGGGTCGAAATGCTTGTTCAGGCTGCACTCGGCCTCGCACTGGGATTCCTGCGGGCAGACGCGCCCGCAGATCGCCGGCAGCGGGTTCGCGGAGCGCAGGATCTTCGCGGCGCCGGCCATGTCGCCGGCGGCGATCGCATGGATGAACTCGGGGATCGGGATCTGCACCGGGCAGCCGTCGATGCATACCGGCTCCTGGCAGCGCAGACAGCGCTCGGCTTCGAACACGGCGTGATGCACCGTGTAGCCGCGGTTGACTTCCTGGAAGTCGTGCGCGCGCTCGTGCGCGTCGCGCATCGGCATCGGTGTTTTCTCTGCGCGCTTGACCGGCATCAGTGCGCCTGCCTTGCCGCCATGCAGGCAAGCCGATCGAGCGCCTGCTTTTCTTCCCTCACGTACTGCTTGTTGCGGCGCATCGCGACATCGAAATCGACCTCGTGCGCGTCGAAGCAGGGGCCATCGACGCACGCGAACCGCGCCTTGCCGCCTACGGTCACGCGGCAGCCGCCGCACATGCCGGTGCCGTCGACCATCAGCGGATCCATCGACACCAGCGTCTTGACTTTGGGCTCGCGCGTGGTCTCGGCGACGGCGCGCATCATCGCCATGGGCCCGATCGCCACCACGTGGTCGGGACGCCCCGGCCCGTCGCCGGCAATGAGCTGCGCCAGGCGCTGCGTAACGAAGCCTTTGAAGCCGGCGGAGCCGTCGTCGGTGCAGACCTCGACGTCGTGGCAGAGCGGCTTCAATTCGTCGGCCAGGATGAGCAGCTCCTTGGTGCGTGCGCCGAGAATGGCCGTGGTCCGGTCGCCGCGCGCCGAGAGCTCGCGCATCAGGCACAGGAGCGCCGCGGAGCCGAACCCGCCGCCGATGCCGCACACATGGCCGCCGGGAGGAATGTCGATGTGCGAGCCGAGCGGGCCGACCACGTCGAGGATCTCGTCTCCGGCCTCGAGCGCGCAGACCCGCTTGGTGGTGGCGCCGACCTCCTGCACCACGATGGTGAGCGTGCCCGCGGTCCTGTCGTAGTCGGCGATGGTGATCGGGATGCGCTCTCCGCCTTCGCGCACCCTGAGCATGACGAACTGCCCGGGCCGCGCCGCGGCCGCGATGAGCGGGGCGTCGATGCGAAAGTACTTGGTGACCGGGGTGAGCCTGCGGGTTTCGAGGATTCGCGGCATGTCCGGGCCTAGAGTAGTGGGTGCTCGTGCATGGCTTTGAGCCGCGCCCAGCGCCGGTCGGTTTCCTCCTGAATGCCTTGCACGATCGGGGCGTTCCCGGGCGAGAGAAGATGACGGGTCTTGCCCATGAGCTTCAACCAGTCGGCGACCGCGCAGCGGCGGCTCGCCGCGTCCGGATCGTAGGTGAGCGTGGTGTGGCCGTGCTCGATCTCGTAGAGCGGGAAAAAGCAGCTGTCGATCGCCGCCTGCAGCACCGGCTGCGCGGCATCGTCTGCCGTGGCCCAGAAGGGCGGGCAGAACGACAGGATCTTGCCGTACACCATTCCCTCGTTCTTCGCATACCACTGGGCTTTCGCCACCTTGCGCATCAGGTCCTCGGGGTAGCCCTCGCTCGCGGTGAACACGTAGGGCAGGTGGCAGGCGGCGAAGATCTGCGCGGTGTCCTTGTGGTGGTAGCGCTTCCCGGGAAGCTTAGAGCCGACCTCGCTGGTGGAAGTGCGATGGCCGAACGGCGTCGAGTAGGAGAGCTGCGCGCCGGTGTTCATGTAGCCCTGGTTGTCGTACTCCAGGATCATCATCCGGTGGTTGCGGTGCGCGGTGCCGAGCGCCGGCCCCATGCCGATGTCCATCCCGCCGTCGCCGGTGATCATCACGAACGTGATGTCCTTCGATGCGGGCAGCTCGCCGCGCCGCATGCGCTCGTGGTACATCTCGACGAGACCCGAAAGGGTCGCCGCGCCGTTCTGGAACAGGTTGTGGACGTAGTTGATCCGGTGCGCGGTCGCCGGATAGCCGGTCGTCACGACCATCGCGCAGCCGGTCTGGAACAGCACGACGACATCGCCTTGCAGCACGTTGGAGATCTGGTGCAGCGCGGTGAAGGCGCCGCAACCGGGGCAGGCGCCGTGGCCCGGCGCGATGCGGCTCGGCGCCGAGGTCATTTTCCACAGCGGCTCGAGCTCGACCTTGAGCCGGCCGGTCGCCTCGTCGCGGTGCACCCTGGCCATGCCGCGCGAGGCCTCGGCCGCCGTGATCGGCGGCAATCCGGGCCGCGCCTTGCTTTCGGGCCTGCCGGGCGTGGCGCCGTGGTAGGCGAACGGTTCTGCAACGCGCCCGGCCTGCGCGGCAGCGAGGGCCTGCTCGAAGAACTGCTCGGCGTCAGCGGCGTAGAAGTCCTTGCCGCCGAGCCCGTAAATCCGCGACAGGACGAGCGTGCTGTTCTGCGGGTCGAGCTGGATCGCGGCGCGCACTTCGAGCGACAGGTTGCCGCCGCCGGCGCCATACGAATCGGCGCGGTCGCCGACCGTGACTGCCTTCACCGGGCGCAACGCCCGCCGGAACTCCTCGGCAGGGAACGGCCGCAGCACGTTCGGCGAGAGCACGCCGACCCGCTTGCCCTGCGCGCGCAATTCGTCGGCAGTTTCCTTTGCCGTCTCCGCGGCCGAGTTGAGCAGCACCACGGCCGCCTCGGCGTCTTCCATCCGGTAGGCATCGAGCATCGGGTAGGCGCGGCCGGTGATCTTGCCGAGCTCCGCCAGCACCTCCGGGATCACGCGGCGCGCGGCCTCCATGGCCTGCGAGAGCTGGACCTTGTTGTTGATGAGGTCCGGGTCGTTCATGTACGGGCCGAAGGTCGCCGGGTGCTCCGTATCGAGTGGGGTAGGGAAGTTCGGCCGCTCGCCGAGGAAGCTGCGCACCGCCTCCGGGTCGTCGAACACCTCGATGCGCCGCTTCTGATGGCTGGTGAAAAAACCGTCGTAGGCCACGAGAACCGGCAGGCGCACGTCCGGGTGCTCGCTGATCCTGATCGCGGCAAAGTTCAGGTCGTATACCGCCTGCGGGTCGCGGGCGCAGAGGATGATCCACCCGGTGTTGAGCGCGTAGTAGATGTCCGAGTGGTCGCCGCGAATGTCGAGCGGGCCGGAGACGGTCCGCGCGGCGATGTTGAGCACCATCGGCACGCGCGTTCCGGCCTGCACCGGAAGCTGCTCGAGCGCATACAGGAGGCCCTGCGAGCTGGTGGCGTTGAGCACCCGTCCGCCGCCGAGCGCTGCGCCGTAGCAGATACCGGCGGCACCGTGCTCGCCGTCGCCGGCGACCATCACGATGTCGTGCTCGCCCTCGGCCTTCATTGCCGAGAGGTTCTCCGCGACCTCGGTAGAGGGGGTGATCGGAAAGTAGCCCATCACGTGAAAGCCGATGTGGCGCGCCGCCAGCGCCGCGGCCTCGTTGCCGCTACGGAACTCGAATTTCTGGCGCCCGGCGACGGATTGGCGCGCTGTCATGGCATCCCCCTCATTCGACGAGATCCGGGAAAAGCGGAACGCGCAATCTCTCGGCAAGACCCGGGGTTTCCGCCTTCTTGGTCATCGCGCTGGCCGGGCAGGTCTCCACGCAGCGCATGCAACCCTTGCAGTAGCGGTAATCCACTCCCGTCAGCTCCCGCTCGAACCTGCCGCCTTTTTCGCCGTCCTCCCAGACGAGGCACAGGTCCGGACACACCAGGTCGCACAGCGCGCAGTGGATGCAGTTCTGCCGGTTGAAGACCGGCAACGATCCGGTGCGCGCGGCCGAAACGTCGTTCCATACCGTGTTGCCCGCGTTGGGCACGATGCCGCCGATCGGCTGCGTCTCATAGCCCCACGCCGGCTCGGCCCGGGCGGCCGGCAAATCGCCCTCGGCACGGCCGACGCCCTTAAGAATCTCGAATTCGGCGGCTCCGCGCCGGAACGCGCTCTCGTTGGAAGCGACCGCCTCCGGCCGCTTGCCCGCGAACCCCTCGGACAGCGCTTCGAGGACTTTTTCGGCGTCCAGGAAGGGGAACGCCCCGCAAAGCGTCCCGAGCAGGACCGCGTTGGGCCGGGATTTCTCCTTCACCGCGATCCCGAGAGCGTCGACGCGGATGATCCGCGCCGTGCCCGGCAGCGCCGCGAGCTCCTCCGGGATGGAGCGGGGCGGCGCGTTGTAGATGAACGTGCCGTCCCTGGGCAGCCCGGCAAAGGTCGCTGGATTCTTGAGCAGCGCCGCGTGGAAAACCACGATGGCGTCGGGCGTCTCCACCGGCGCGCTGGTACGGATCGGCTGCTCCGCGGGCAGCAGGCGCACGTACGAGCGCACGAGCGAGCCCTTTTTCTCGGACCCGTACGAGGAAAAATGGGCGCCGTTCAGCCCCATCTTCAGCACCGCGGCGCTCGCCAGCACCTGGCCGGCCGCGTGCGCGCCCAATCCTCCGATGGATTCGAACCGGATCCCGAACCGGTTGCCGTTGGGCAGGCTCACCGGTTCTCTCTTGCGGGCCTCAGTGCACCGCCGGCGGCGTGGGAACCGGAGCCTGTACCGGTATGCCCGGACCCTTGACCTTCGCATCCACGAAAGCCTGCAGCTTGGCGATGTGCGCGTCCGACAAGTGCGTGAACCGTCCCTGCAGCTTCAGATATTCGCGCACCGGCTTGTACTTCTTCGGCCGGAACTGGTACCGATACTCGCCACTTTCCCATTCGTACATGTTCCACATGCCGGTCTCGATGGCAAGCCTGGCCACCTCGATCGTTTTAGATGCGTCAAATTTCCAGCCCTTCGGGCAGGGCGAATGAATGTGCAGGAACGTCGGACCCACCACGTTCAGCGCCTTGCGCACTTTGTTGATCAAGTCCACCGGGTAGGCCACCGATGCCGTAGCGACATACTTCACTGCGGGGTGGCCACCGATGACGAGTTGCGGCGGATCCTTGGGGAACGTCGTTTTGCCTTCCGGGATTGCAGGACCCGGAGGCGTGAAGGTCGTGTTGCTCCCGTAGGGCGTGGTGGGCGAGGTCTGAATACCGGTGTTGGTGTACGCCTCGTTGTCGTAACAGATGAACAAGGCGTCGTGTCCGCGGTACATCATCGCCGACATCGCCTGGAGGCCGATGTCCACCGAGCCGCCATCGCCGGCCATCACGATGATGTTGGGAAACTCGCCTTCGCGCTTTCCTTTGCGCAGGAGCACCTTGTACGCGGCCTCGATGCCCGAAGCCACGGCGCCGCCGTTGGTGATCTGGGTGTGCATCCAGGGCACCGTGTACGGCGTGCAGAGGTAGCTGGCGTTGGCGACGTACATGCATCCGGTCGGCCCGAGGAAAATGGTGTTCGGTCCGGCCGCCTTGGCCACCAGCTTGTATTGCAAGGCCGGGCCGCAGCCGGCGCAGGTCCGGTGCCCCGGGACGTAGTACTCCTCCTTGGGAACGTTCCTGATCAGCTTGACCGGAGCCAGGTTCTGCGTCTTGATCGCGACAGCCATTGTTGTCTCCTTAGTCCTCAGCCTCGAAGCCGACCCAATACACCGTCTTGTTGGTTTTGCCCGCCTTGATGGCCTTGGACAGGATGTCGGCCATGTAATAGAAGTCCTTCAGCGGCACCATCTCGCCGCCTAGGCCTGCCATGAACGACGTCGTCAACGGCCGCTGCGGAAGCTCGTACAGCGAAGAGCGCACTTCGTGCAGCAGGTTGCCGCCGCGCGCCGCCCCGCCGTAGGAAGTGCTGGTCTCGACCACGCCCACGGCCTTGAACTTCGAAAGCGCTTCGGCCACGTCCTGAGTCGGCCACGGCCGCACGAAACGCAGCTTCACCAGGCCGATCTTCACGCCCTGGCTGCGCAGGTGTCTGACCGCATGGCGCGCCGTCATCGTGTGGGCCCCCATGATGAAGAAGGCCATCTCCGCGTCGTCGGTCATGTACTCCTCGACGAATGGGGAGTAGTTCCGGCCGAAGATGCGGTTGTAGTCGTCGATCACCTCGCGGATGACCGCGGGCGCGTCGAGCATCGCCTGCGCCCGCTGCAGGTCCATGATCGTGCCCTGGTCCGGGCGAATCTGCGGCCCGTGGGAGACCGGGCGCTTGGGATCGAGCGGGTGGGGCAGGTTGTAGGGCGGCAGAAACTCGTCCACCTGGCTCTGCTCCGGCAGCACGACCTTGCCGGGCATGTGCGACACGAAATATCCGTCCTGGCACACGAACTGCGGCAGGAGCACGCGGTGGTCCTCGCCGACGCGATAGTTGATCAGGCAGTTGTCGAACGCCTCCTGGGGATTCTCGGCCCATCCCATGAGCCAGCCCTGGTCCCGGCACGACATCGCATCGGTGTGTTCCGAACCGAAGTCGCCGGGCGGATCCAGCGCGCGGTCGGCGATCATCATCTGCAGGGGAATGCGCCCGCCCGCGATCGGAGAATAGGTTTCGAACGCGTAGGTCACGCCGACCCCCGAGCTCCCGGTGAGCGCGCGGGCGCCTGCGGCCGCGGCGCCAAGCACCACGGAAAGCTGCGCATGCTCGCCTTCGCCGTGCACGAACTCGGCGTCGAGCTCGCCGTTCGCCACCATCTTCGCGAGCTCCATCATGATGGCGGTGTAGGGGCGGATCGGATACGAGCAGATCACCTCGACCTGGGCCATCTTGGCCGCCTGTGCCGAGGCGGCGCATCCGCTCAACATCATCTCTTTGGGCATCGGGCTCCTCCTTAGAACGGCTTTTCGAGACGGACCACGCCGTCGTCGAAATCCAGCTCGTAGGCTTCGGTCAAGGCGTTCGTGGCGCACTCGGTGATGCAGATGTTGCAGCCTTTGCAGTACTTCTCGTTCAGCACCACCATGTCCTCGGCCTCGTTCAACTGGAAGCAGGCGTCCGGGCAAAACACTACGCAGTTCATGCACAGGTCGCACTTCTCGGGCTCGAGCACCGGCCGGTATTCGCGCCAGTTGCCGGTAATCATCATGGGCTGCTCGCCCACCGGCGCCGGCGTGACGCAACCGAGAGGCACCTCTTTGTCTTTGGGGATTATGAACATCGCGAGATCTCCGTCGAGCTCGATCCGAGCTAGTTGAGGGCCTTCACCACGGCTTGCTCGTGGCCTTTATGAAGGGCGTCCTTGTTCTTGACCACGGCTTCGAGGCTGTCCATCTTCACGAGGTTGGTGCCGCGCGCCAGGGCGCCCAGGATCGGCGCCGAGATTCCCTGCCCGATGCCGAGCGAGTCCACGCCGCCCTCGCTGCCGGAGAAGTCCACCGTCTGCTCGCCGCAGATCGCCTTGGCGTCGACGCACACGATGGTGCTGAGCAGGTCCTTGTTGGGAATGAATTTCAGGATGTCCTCCGGCTTGCGGTCGGTGGCGACCACCAGCGTTCCCCCTTTCTCCATCCCGCGCAGGATGTTGATGCCCTTGACGATGGTCGCGTCCGCCACGATCACGACCTCGGGCTTGTCGTTCTCGTATTCGTAGCGCTCCTCGATTTCCTCGTCGCTGATGCGCGCGTATTTCCTGAGCGGGACGTTCACCCGATCAGGCAGATCGACGTAGTTGTCGAAAGCCTGGGTGAACTTGCCGTCCTTCCCCGCTGCGTTCGCCAAGCCGTTGGCGATGTCGCGGCCTTCCTTGTCCTGCACCACGCCCCGAGCCCACACCGTTATTTGATGCACCTTGCTGGCCATATGGACCCTCCTTCGATCCAGTCATGGGACGCGCTTTTCCTGGAGGGGGTTTGATCTAAGTCAGCCTGCAAGCCAATTTGCTTATGGATCATTATGGCTAGGACAAGGTTTCGCTTATGGGTTGCCACGGAGCCGGATGAAGAACGCGACGTTCCGCCAGGTCAAAGTATTCGAAACGGTCGCGCGCCATCTGAGCTATTCGCGCGCCGCGCAAGAGCTGCGCATGAGCCAGCCCGGCGTGTCGATGCATGTCAGGCAACTCGAAGCGCACGCGGGTTTGCCGTTGTTCGAGCAACTGGGGAGAAAGGTCTACCTGACGACCGCGGGTCAGGAAATGCTGCGCTACAGCCGCGCCATCCTCCAGCAGTTCAAGGAAGCCGACGAGGCGCTCGCTGCACTGAAAGGGATACACGGCGGCCGGCTCAACATCGCGGTGATCAGCGCCGGCGATTATTTTTTCCCGGGCTTGCTCGCGGAATTCTGCCGCCGCCACGAACGCGTCACCGTGCGGCTGAGCGTCAACAACCGCCAGGAGATCCTGCGCCAGTTGGCGGAGAACACGACGGATCTCACCGTGCTGCTGCGACCTCCGGAGAATCGCGACATGGTCGCCGAGGCATTCGCGCCGCAACCGCACGTCATCATCGCCGCGCCCGAGCACGCGCTGGCGCACAAACGCCACATTGCGCTGCAGGCATTGGCGCATGAGGCGTTCATCGTGCGCGAGCAAGGCTCCGACACGCGCCTGGCGATGGAGGAGGTGCTTGCCGAATCGCGCGTCAAGTTCAATGTCACGATGGAGATCACCAGCACCGAGACCATCAAGCAGGCCGTCATCGCGGGCATGGGAATGAGCTTTCTCTCTGCCCACACCATAGCCCGGGAGCTCGAGCTCGGACGGCTCGCGGTGCTGGACGTGGAAGGATTTCCGGTCATGCGGGAGTGGCACGTGGTGCATCACAGGAACAAGCGCCTGCCGCCGGTCGCCGTCGCGTTCAAGCAATTCCTGCTGCAGGAAGGGGCGCCGCTGATCGAAGCGCTGGTCGGGCGACCCATGCCGAAGCGCAAGCCCAGGCGGGCGGCATGAACTTCCTGATCACGGGCGGAGCGGGATCGGTCGGCCGGGATCTGACCGCAGCGCTGCTGGAAAAGGGGCACCGCGCAAGGGTTCTGGACAGGCATCCCCTGCACGACAAGCAAGTGGAATCGATACAGGGCAGCCTGGAGGACAAGCCGCTGGTTCAGGCAGCGCTCCAGGGCGTGGACAGCGTCATTCACCTGGCCTGGTCTTTTTCCGACGATCCCGTCGAGCTCCTGGAGACTGACCTGAAAGGGCACGTCGTACTGCTCGAGGCATGCGCGGCCGCGAAGGTCGGGCGGCTCTTCTACGCCAGCACCGCGGTCGTGTATGGCAAGCCGATGCAAAACCCGATTACCGAGGATTCGCCGTGCCTGGTTGAAGATGCGAGGAAACCTTTCTACGCCATCGCCAAGCTGGCGGCAGAAAAGCTCGCGTTGGCTTATTGGAAGATGAAAGGGCTGCCGGTCACCGTCTTTCGCTTCTGGTGGTCTTACGGCAAGAAGATCGGCGGCAGGCACCTGCGCGACATGATCGTCCTGGCGCAAACGGGAAAGCCGCTAGCGGTGCCCGGCGGGGCGGGCGGCAGCTTCCTCGATCACGACGACCTCGCTCACGCCCTTCTGCTTGCTCAGCAGGAGCAGGCGAGCATCGGGCAGATATTCAACCTGAGCACTATTTACCTCGAGTGGACGGATATCGCTCGAATCATCATGGACGTCACCGATTCATCCTCTTCCCTTGAAGTCTTCCCGGGCCGGGAGTGGCGAGGGGCGCAATTCCTGGCCGATTCCTGGGAGTTGTCTTCAGCCAAGGCCGAACGTCTGTTCGGATATCGCTCCTTGTTTTCTCCTTCAACCGCCAGGCAAAAACTCGAGAAGGCTATCGCGCTATATCGTGAGGATTTGAGGGGAAAGTTGTAAGTCTTTTTTTCCATGATGTGGTTCTGACGGAGAACTTCGCGCACCTCTCGCCTTGTGGGCCCACCAAGGGCGCTACGTCGCAACATCGACTCCTCGATGGTTCTCCCAATTTCGCGATTGACGCTGGCCTGACGTTCCTGTAGCTTACTGGACCGACCGGTCTATTAGAGGGTCTGATGGCGAGCGAGGCTAAACAGCAGCTTCTCGAGCAGGGTATGGCCATGCTATTGCGCCAGGGGTACCACGACCTGGGGATCGCGGCCGTGCTCGAGGCGACGAAAATCCCAAAGGGCTCGTTCTACCATTACTTCCAGTCCAAGGAGGACTTCGGTCTCCAGGCCATCGACCTCTACATGGACGCGGTTCACGCCGGCCTCGACCAGTGCCTCGGCGACGAGAGCTTGCCGCCGCTCAAGCGCGTGCGGCGCTTCTTCGAGCTCAGCGAGGAGAAGTACCGCGCAGAGGGCTATCTCGGCTGCCTGCTCGGCGGCCTAGGGCAGGAACTCTCAGGCGTGAGCGAAGTCTTCCGCCGCAAGGTCGAGCAGTGCTTCTCGGAGATAGCTCGCCGCATCGCCGGCTGCCTCGAAGAGTGCATCCAGCGGGGCGACCTTCCGAAGGAGACCAACCCGCGCAGGATGGCGGAGCTTCTTGTCAACTGCTGGGAGGGCGCGGCGCTCCGGGCGCGTCTCCTACGGGATCCTGCGCCGCTGCGGGAAATGCTGGACTTCTACTTCCGCTCGGCGTCCACGTAGCAGGCAACGATCGTCCCATCTGTTATGCGCTTGATTTTTTATGCGGAAACACTAACCGACCGGTCTATTTCAGCGCTCACTCACCAGAAGGAGGAACTGTATGAAAAGCACTTCCCTTTTTGAACGGCTAGGCGGCTCGTCCGGCATCAACGCGCTGGTGGAAGACATCGTCTCGCTCCACATGGAGAACCCGATCATCCGGGCGCGGTTTCGCCCGTACCTTGAAACCCCGGACAAGCTCCAGGTCACCAAGAAGCACCTCTGCGCGTTCTTGGAGGCGGGCAGCGGGGGCACGGCGCAGTACAGTGGTCGTAACATGCGAGACACCCACCGTGGGATGAATATCAGCGAGGCCGAGTACATGGCCGCCACCGATGACATTCTGGAGGCCCTGCGCAAGCACCACATCGACGAGCAAACGCAGAAAGATGTGCTGGCCATAGCCTACTCTCTGAAGGGCGACATCCTGCACGTCTAACGCAAGCTGCCCAACTACGCGCTCACCCCACGCCGCGCTGCCGCGTCGCGGGTGAGCGCGGGCGTTCGAAAGCGGCGTGAACTGAGGGTCGCGGCGGGTCTTGCACCCGCCGCCGCAGCGTCACGACGTCGTTGATTCAAAGCCGGCGAATGACATGCGGCATCGAACGCGTGCGATGCCGGTGCGAAAATGAGCGCGCCCCGGATGTCAGCTGCCGACCGGAAGCCGAAGTTCGAACTGAGACGCTACCTCAAGCTGCCTTGCGCTCGGCTGGGGGAGGTAGGAGCTTCAGGCAGCGGCCGATCCAGAGCGCGGTGAGCTTCTCCTGCACGCCGTTCTGCGCCAGTCGCTGCGCGAGCGCGCCGAAATCCACCTGGTCGAGCGGCTGGTCCTGGTTGAAGCAGGAGAACACGTACGAGGTCTTGCCGGTGGCCGGGTCGACGTGGGGCTGCAGGCACTGAGCGCAGATCTCTTTCATCATGCACTGCATCGGCGAATTGATCGATCCGATCGCCATATGGCCCGGCTTCAGGTATTTCTGCAAGATCCCATGGCGCGCGGCACCGACCGCCGCCATCATGCGGTCGGAGCCGATCGCGATCATGCGGTCGGTCGCGGAAAACGGGATCGGCTGGCTGCCGAGCGCGCCGGAAGCGTAGGCCTGCATCGCCTGGACGATGTTGCCGACGAAGCTGAAGTCCTGGGGCCGGCGGGCCGGGAACCCCGGCGCCTCGTCGCAGCACCAGACGACCACGTCCGAGGAAGCTTCGATGTCCTCGGTGCGGTAGCGGTCCTCGAGCTGCTTGTAGCCCGCGAAGTAGATGACCTTCGAGCCCGCGGCGCGCAGCGCCCGGCCGATGGAGAAGAGCACCGCGTTGCCCAGGCCGCCGCCCGCCAGCACCACCGTCTCCCCGCGCGGAATCTCGGTCGGCGTGCCGGTCGGCCCCATGAGGATGACCGGCTCGCCGGGCCGCAGGTACGCGAGGAGGTCCGCCGAGCCGCCCATCTCCAGCGCGATGACCGAGATCAACCCTCTTTCCTTGTCCACCCAGGCGCCGGTCAGCGCGAGCCCCTCCATCGCGAGCGTGGTGCCGGGCACCCGCAAGGCGAGGGCCTCGAAGTTCTGCATGCGGTAGAACTGGCCGGGATGGAAGCGCCGCGCCGCCACCGGTGCGCGCAGCACCACCTCCACGATGCGCGGCGTGAGCCGCCGCACGTCGTGCACCACCGCGCGCAGGTCGCGGTTCAGCCTGGAAAGAAAAGCGGCGTCGTCCTCGCCGGTGTTGGGCGGTATCTTGGCGAGCACGCGGCTAAGGACCGGATAGCCCTGTTTGGCGCTGCCCATGGCTTTCACGACATTGCCGAAGAACGAAGGGTGCAGGTCGCCGAAGAAGCTCATGAAGCGCCCGTCGGGCCGGCGGTGCAGCAGCACATCGGCATGCTTGGGTTTCGCCGCGCCGCGCTCCGGCTTGACCGGCGCGCCGCTTTCATCGCACGCCTGGAAATACTTGCCGTCGAGCGCGAGGCTTACGCCTTCCTCGCGCGCCAGCACCGTGTTCGGCTGCGTGCCGGCGGCGATGAGCACCGACCTCGCGGGAAGCCGAATTCCATTTTGGAAGACGACCGCTTCGGCATGCCCGTACTGATCCACCTCGATGCGCTCGGGAGTCAGCCCCTCGGCGAAGGTGATTCCTTCCGCGAGCGCGTGCGCCACCTCCTCGTGGTTCAGCGTATAGGAGGGGCTGTCGACGAGCCGGCGGCGGTAGGCGATCGTCGAGCCGCCCCAGGACTTGAGCAGCGCAAGCCGCTCCTGCGGCCGCGCGGCGCGCAGCGCGCGGGCGTGCGCGAGGAACTCCTCGGCGATGATGCGCTCTTCCTCGTTCCAGGAAGGCTTCTGATCCAGCGCTTCGCAGCGCGCGAGGAATTTCTCGACCTGCACCGCGTAGTAGGCGAGCGACTCGGTCGCCGTGTCGATCGCGGTGAGGCCGCCGCCGATGACGACGATCGGCAGGCGGATCTGCAGGTTGGCGATCGATTCCCGCTTTGCCGCGCCGGTGAGCTGCAATGCCATGAGGAAGTCTGAGGCGGCGCGCACCCCGCGGGCGAACCCGTTGGGGATCTCCAGCACGGTGGGCCGGCCGGCGCCCGCGCACAGCGCGATATGGTCGAAGCCGTCGGCGTACGCTTCGTCGATGGTGAGCGTGCCGCCAAAGCGCACGCCGCCGAACATGGCGAACTGGCGGCGTCGCTCGACGAGCAACCGCAGCATCTTGAGAAAGTTCTTGTCCCAGCGGACAGTGATGCCGTACTCGGCGACGCCGCCGAAGCCGGCCATCACTCGCTCGTCCAGCGGTTCACGGATTGCCGAGACATCCTTGACCGGAACGAATGCCCTCCGATTGCCGAGCGGGTCGACTCCCGAGAGCGCTGCGTCCAGCGGCTCGATCTTCAGACCATCGATGCCGACGACCGTGTGGCCGTCGTTCATCAGGTGATGCGCGAGCGTGAATCCCGCAGGCCCGAGGCCCACCGCCAGCACCCGGCGCCCGCTCGGCGCCTTCGGGTAGGGCCGCCGCAGGTCGAAGGGATTCCACCGCGTGAACAGCGAATAGATCTCGAAGCCCCACGGCAGCTCGAGCACGTCCTTCAGCGTGCGCGTTTCCGCCTGCGGGATGTCGACCGGGTCCTGCTTCTGGTAGATGCAGGACTTCATGCAATCGTTGCAGATGCGGTGGCCGGTGCCCGCCACCATCGGGTTGTCGACGACGATGATGCCGAGCGCGGCGAGCGGCTGGCCGCGCGTCTTCACCATGTGGAACTCGGAGATCTTTTCCTCGAGCGGGCAGCCGGCGAGCGGCACGCCGAACGGGCTCTTGCGGAAGCCCTCGCTCGGCGACTTTTCCTTCAAGCCCTTGGAGCAGGAATCCTTTCCTTGCTCATGGCACCAGATGCAGTAGTTCGCCTCGTCGAGCGCGCCGGCGAGGTCGGTGCCCCGGTCGGTCAGGTCGAATCCTTCGCGCTGGCGCAAACCGGCAAGGCTGTTTTCTGAAAAACCCCGCTTCGTCTCGGTGTGAACCGGGACCAGGCGCATGTAGTCGAGCTTTTGCGGCGCCTTGAAGAGAACGCCTGCCCGGTGCCTGGCCTTGCCCTCCGGCGTGGTCACCGCCCAGGCCGCGTAGCGCGCCGCGGCCTCGAGCTTTTCCGCGTTGGCGGCCTCGTCCTTGAGCCACTCGGTCACCTGGCGGGCGAACTGCAGCTCGTCGTGAATCGTTTCCGGACGGTAATCCTTGAGCTCTTCGGGCTTTACCTTGTGCAGGGCGCGCCGCTGCACGAACATGCGTTTGATCGAGTAGAGCGGCGCGAGCTCGTGGTGCCTGCCGGCGAGGGCGCGCGCCTCGGCGCCGATGCCGAAGAGGGCGGCGACGAAGTCCTCGACGTGCGGTGCGAGCGCCACCAGGAGATCGGACTCCTCCCTTTGCGAAGGCGGCGTTTCTCTCGCCGCGACCAGCCGCGCGCGCAACGCCGCGTCCGCTTCGCCGAGAAAATCGAGGAACGCGGCATCGACGCGCATCAAACCCGGGCGGTCGTAGAGATCGCCGAATGCGATGCCGAAACCAAGCTGCATGAATATAAAATTATCGTTGAATCCGGTCTCCTCCCTCAACGAATTACCTTATTCCCGAGAGGTCCTTAATGCAGATCAAAAACAGCGTGTTTCTCGTCACCGGCGGGGCTTCCGGCCTCGGCGCGGCGAGCGCTCGCATGGCGGCCCAGAACGGCGCCAAGGTGCTCATCGCCGACCTGCAGGCGGAGCCCGGCGAGAAGCTGGCGAAGGAGATCGGCGGGCGCTTCGCGAAGACCGACGTCACCTCCGAAGCCGACGCCAAGGCGGCGGTCGCCGCGGCGCTGAAGGAATTCGGCGGGCTGCACGTGCTGGTCAATTGCGCCGGCATCGCGCATGCCGAGCGCACGCTCGGCAAGGAGGCGCCGCACGACCTCGGGCGCTTTGCGCGCGTCGTCACCGTCAATGTGATCGGCACCTTCAACATGATCCGCATCGCGGCCGACGCGATGGCGAAGGCCTCGCCCAACGCCGCGGGCGAGCGCGGCGTGATCGTCAACACCGCTTCGGTGGCCGCGTTCGACGGCCAGATCGGCCAGGCCGCCTACTCGGCCTCCAAGGGCGCGATCGTCGGCATGACGCTGCCCATCGCGCGCGACCTGTCGCGCAACGGCATCCGGGTGTGCAGCATCGCTCCCGGCATTTTCGAGACGCCGATGCTCGCCGGGCTGCCCAAGGAGGCGCAGGAGTCGCTCGGCAAGCAGGTCCCTTTCCCGTCGCGTCTGGGCCGGCCCGACGAATACGCCCAGCTCGTCAAGGCGATCGTCGAGGTCGAGATGCTGAACGCCGAGACGATCAGGCTGGACGGCGCGATCCGGATGGCGCCGAAGTGATTTCCTCGGGGTTGTCACGGTAGTAGCGCCGGGCGGCCCCACAACCAGCACGCCGTCCGGGATTTCCTTGCCCTCGGGGATCAGTCGCGTCGTAGGCAATGTAGTGATGCTCGCCGCGGAGCGCGACGCGGCGCTCGCCGATGGAGAACAGGGGCATGGAGCTATCATGATCCAGTGAAAGTCATCGTTCTCGGCGCAGGCGTGGTCGGCGTGACGAGCGCCTGGTATCTCGCCGAGGCGGGCCACGAAGTGCTCGTCCTCGATCGCCAGCCGCAGGCGGGCATGGAGACCTCGTTCGCGAACGGCGGCCAGATCTCGGCGGGCCATGCCGAGCCTTGGGCGAAGCCTTCGGTCATCCCGAAGATCTTGCGCTGGCTGGGACGCGAGGATGCGCCTTTCCTGTTCCGGCCAAGGCTCGATTGGGCACAGTGGGAATGGGGCCTGCGATTCCTGCGCGAGTGCGTGCCCGGGCGCTTCGAGCGCAATTGCCGCGTGCTCGCCGGCCTGGCCGCCTACAGCCACGATTGCCTGCGCGCGCTTCGAGAGCGCACCGGCATCGCCTACGACCACCTCGCGCGCGGCATTCTTCACTTCGCCACCGACGCGCGCGACTTCGAGCTGCTGGCGCGCAGCGCCGAAGCGGTTCGTGCGATGGGCGTCGATCGCCGGGTGAAATCGGGCCCGGAATGCCTGGCGCTCGAGCCGGCATTGAAGGATTCGCAAGATCCGATCGTCGGCGGCGTCTACACGCCCGGCGATGAATCGGGCGACGCCCGCCATTTCACCGAGGCGCTCGCGCTCATGGCCGCGCAGCGGGGCGTGCAGCTCCGGTTCAGCGCCACGGTCGCGGCCATCGAGTCGGCCGGCGGGGAAGTCACGGCGGTGCGCGTGGGCGAGGAGCGGGTGAGCGCCGATGCCTACGTGGTCTGCCTGGGAAGCTACAGCCCGCTGCTGCTGCGGCCGCTCGGCATCCGCATCCCGGTGTACCCGCTGAAAGGCTACTCGATCACGCTTGCGCTCGGTCCGGCAGAAGCCGCCGCGGCGCCGTCGGTGAGCCTGACCGACGAGGCCTGCAAGATCGTGATTTCGCGCCTCGGCAACCGGCTGCGCGCCGCGGGGACGGCCGAGCTCACCGGCTACGACACGGAGCTTAACAGCGTGCGCTGCGCGGCGATTTCCAGGCGGGTGCGCGCGCTGTTTCCGGCGCTCGGCGGCATTACCGCGGTGGAAAACTGGACCGGCTTGCGCCCGGCCACCCCGGACAACGTGCCCGTCATCGGCCGCACGCCGCTGCGCCGGCTCTACCTGAACACCGGCCACGGGACCCTCGGCTGGACGCTCGCCTGCGGTTCGGGTAAAGCGCTGGCCGATATCGTTTCCGGGCGCCGTCCCGAAGTCATGTTCCGCTTTCAAAGTTGAAAAACAGCGAATCGCATTTTCTGGAAGTGCGCGGCCTGCGCTACCACGTGCGCCGCTGGCCGCGGGAAGGGGCGCCGAAAATCTTCCTGCTGCACGGCTGGATGGACGTGTCGGCCTCGTTCCAATTTCTCGCCGACGCCCTGACCGGCGATTGGGACGTGTACGCCCCCGATTGGCGCGGTTACGGCCTCACTCAATGGGGAAAGGCCGATTGCTACTGGCTTCCGGACTACATCGCCGACCTCGACTTCATCCTCGATCAGCTGCAGCCGGACACGGCCGTCAATCTCGTCGGCCATAGCCTCGGCGGAAACGTGGCCAGCGTCTACGCCGGCGTGCGGCCGCAGCGGGTTGCGAAGCTGGTCAATCTCGAAGGCTTCGGGCTGCCGGCTACGCGCCCGGAGGACGCGCCGCGCCGCTACGCGCGCTGGCTCGAGGAGCTGCACGATCGGCCGCGACTGCGGCCCTACAAGGATTTCGGCGAGCTGGCGGAGCGGCTGCGGCAGGCGAATCCGCGCCTGAGCGCGGAGCGCGCTGCGTTCCTCGCGCGCCACTGGGGCCGCGATGCAGGCAAAGAGGGGGTGGTATTGCGGGGGGATCCGGCGCACAAGATCGTCAACCCCGTGCTCTACCGCTACGAGGAGGTACGCGCCTGCTGGCAGCAGGTGAGCGCGTCCGTGCTGTGGGTCGACGGCGCCGAGTCCGCGACGCTCGAGCGTCTCAAGCTCGATCCCGCGCAGCATGCGGAGCGGCGCAATTCCTTTCCCAAGATCCGGCACGTCACCGTGCCCGACGCCGGGCACATGCTGCATCATGACCAGCCGGAGGCGCTCGCCCGCCTGATCGAGGACTTCCTGCGGTAATGGCCCAGTACTTCGTCGTCCATCCCACCAATCCGCAAAAGCGGCTGATCCGCAAGGCGGCCGATTTCCTGCGCGGCGGCGGGCTCATCGCCTATCCGACCGACTCCTGCTATGCGCTCGGCTGCCAAATCGGCAATGCGCAGGCGCTCGAGCGCCTGCGCGCCCTTCGCGGCATCGACGAGCGCCACCATCTGACGCTCATGTGTCGAGACCTCTCGGAGATCGCGCATTACGCGATCGTCGATGACGCGCGTTTCATGCTGCTGAAGCGCGTCACGCCGGGAAGCTACACCTTCATCCTCAAGGCGCGGCGCGAAGTGCCGCGCCGCCTGATGCATCCGCGCCGCCGCACGATCGGCGTGCGCGTGCCCGGGCATCCGGCCGCGTACGCCCTGCTTGCGGACCTCGACGAGCCCATGCTCTCGACCACGCTCACGCTGCCCGGCGACGAGGTGCCGCTCTCCGACCCGCAGGAAATCCGCGAGCGGCTCGAGCGCCAGCTCGATGTCATCGTCGCCGCCGGAAATTGCGGCACCGAGCCGAGCACCGTAATCGATCTCACCTCCGATCAGCCGCAAGTGCTTCGCAGAGGAAAAGGCTCGCTCTCGCCCTTCGCCGTGGAGTCGGTCTGATAAAATTCCGGCTCAAAAAATGGACGTCAATTACCTCGTACAGGCGCTCGCCATCTATGCGGTCCCGGTGCTTTTCGCGATCACGCTGCACGAGGCGGCGCACGGCTACGTGGCGCGGCACTTCGGCGACATGACGGCCCACGCGCAGGGACGCATCAGCCTCAACCCGGTGCGCCACGTCGACGTCATCGGCACCATCGTTGTGCCGCTCGTGATCGTAGTGCTTTCGGCGGGGAAATTCGTGTTCGGCTGGGCAAAGCCCGTCCCGGTGAACTACTCGGCGCTGCGCAGGCCGCGTCAGCACATGGCCTGGGTCGCGGCCGCCGGACCCGGCTCGAATTTGGCCATGGCCATCATCTGGGCGGTCATGCTGCGCGCCTTCGTTGGCATGACGGATCGGCCCGCGGCATGGATGGACGTTGCGCAGAATTACGGCGCTGGCGGCATGGTGCAAGCCGTCATGCGCGCTGGAAACGGGCCGATGGAGTTCATGATCGGCGTAAGCGCCGCAGGCGTGCTGGTCAATCTGGTGTTCATGCTGCTGAATCTGCTTCCCATATTGCCGCTCGACGGCGGCCGGATTCTCGCCAGCCTGCTTCCGAGCCGGGCGGCGTGGCGGTTTGCCAAGCTGGAGCCTTGGGGCTTGCCGTTATTGTTGCTGCTGATCTTCGTGCCCGTTTACGGCTCGAATGTCTTGAGCATCATTCTTACACCGCTGCTGCTCGAATCCGAAGCGCTGCTGCGCGCGATGGTTCAGCTCTAAGGGATCGGCAAGACATGTACGAAACGCGAGTCTTGTCCGGCATGCGCCCGACCGGCAGCCTGCATCTCGGCCATTACCACGGCGTGCTCAAGAACTGGGCCCGCCTGCAGACCGAGTATCCCTGCCTGTTTTTCGTCGCCGACTGGCACGCGCTCACCACGGATTACGACGCGCCGGGCGACGTGCAGAAGAACTGCTGGGACATGGTCGTCGACTGGCTGGCGGCCGGCATCGACCCCAACCAGGCGATGATCTTCATCCAGTCGCAGGTCGCGGAGCACGCGGAGCTGCACTTGCTGCTGTCCATGATGGCGCCGCTCGGCTGGCTCGAGCGGGTGCCGACCTACAAGGACCAGCAGGAGAAGCTGAGCCACAAGGACCTCTCGACCTACGGCTTTCTCGGCTATCCGCTGCTGCAGGCGGCCGACATCCTCATCTACCGCGCGCGCTACGTGCCGGTGGGCGAGGACCAGGTGCCGCACGTCGAATTCACGCGCGAGGTCGCGCGCCGCTTCAACCATCTGTACGGCAAGGAGCCCGGCTTCGAGGAGAAGGCGAAAGCCGCGGTCAAGAAAATGGGCACGAAGAAGGCGCGCCTGCTCAACGAGCTGCGCACCAAGTTCCTGGAGCAGGGCGAGGCCGAGGCGCTGTCGCGCGCCCAGGCGCTGCTCGACGAGCAGCAGAACCTCTCGCGCGGCGACCGCGAGCGGCTCTACGGATGGCTGGAAGGCGGCGGCAAGAAGATCCTCGTCGAGCCCGAGGCGCTGCTCACCGAAGCGTCGAAGATGCCGGGGCTCGACGGCCAGAAGATGTCCAAGTCCTACAACAACACCATCTCGCTGCGCGAGGACCCGGATTCGGTGACCAGGAAGGTGAGGACCATGCCGACCGATCCGGCGCGCGTGAAGCGCTCGGACCCGGGCACGCCCGAGAAATGCCCGGTCTGGTCGCTGCACCTCGTCTATTCCGACGAGGCGAAGAAGCGCTGGGCGCATACCGGTTGCACCACGGCCGGCATCGGCTGCCTGGAGTGCAAGCAGCCGGTGATCGACGCCATCAACGCCGAGCTCGCGCCGATGCGCAGTCGCGCGCAGGTCTACCTCGACGACCCGACGCTCGTGCGCAACATCGTCGCCGACGGCTGCGAGAAGGCGAAGCGCCTTGCCGGAGAGACGATGCGCGATGTGCGCGAAGCCATGGGGCTGAGCTACTCGTGAACGCGCCCGTAGCCCGGCTTTACGGCGAGCCGGTCATCGAGATGCCGCACGATCTGTACATCCCGCCCGACGCGCTCGAGGTGGTGCTCGAAGCTTTCGAGGGACCGCTCGACCTGCTGCTCTACCTGATCCGCAAGGAGAACCTCGACATCCTCGACATTCCCATGGCGCCGCTCACGCGCCAATACCTCGAGTATGTCGAGATCATGCGCAGCAGGAATCTCGAGCTCGCCGCCGAGTACCTCGTCATGGCGGCGATGCTCATGGAGATCAAATCGCGGCTGCTTCTGCCGCGACCGCCGTCGGCCGAGCCGGTGGAGGAAGATCCGCGCGCCGAGCTGGTGAGGAGGCTGCTGGAATACGAGCAGATGAAGAAGGCGGCGCGCGCCCTCGACGAGCTTCCGCAGCTCGGGCGCGACGTCATCGCGATCTCCGTATGGATCGAGAAAACCGTCGCCGAGCGGCTGCCCGATGTCCATCCGCAAGACCTTGCAGAGGCCTGGCGCGGGCTGCTGCACCGCGCGCGCATGTCGCGCCACCATCGCATCTCGCGCGCGGAGCTCTCGGTGCGCGAGCACATGAGCAGCATTCTGCGCGCGCTCCAGGAGCGGCGCGTGCTTGAGTTCAGCGAGCTGTTCGAGCCCGAGCGCGGCGTTGCGGTCCTGGTGGTGACTTTTCTCGCCTTGCTCGAGCTCGCGCGCGAGCTGCTGATCGAGATCACGCAGTCCGAATGCTTCGCGCCGATTTACGTAAAATTGGGCTATGCAAAATCCAGCTGACGCCAAGCGGATTCTCGAAGCGGCGCTCCTCGCCGCGCCGGAGCCGCTGGCCTTGAACGAGCTCAAGCGCTTGTTCGATAACGAGATTGCCGCCGACACGCTGATAAGCCTGCTGGAAGAGCTGCGCGAGGACTGGAGCGCTCGCGCGGTCGAGCTCGTCAGCCTGGCGAGCGGCTGGCGCTTCCAGACGCGGGCCGAATTCCAGCCCTATATCGAGCGCCTGCAGCCGGAGAAGCCGCCGCGCTACTCGCGCGCCGTCATGGAGACGCTTGCGATCATCGCGTACCGGCAGCCCGTGACCCGCGGAGACATCGAGGATATCCGCGGCGTCGTCGTTTCCACCCAGATCATCCAGACGCTCGAGAACCGCGGCTGGATCGACGTCGTTGGCCACCGCGAAACGCCCGGCCGGCCGGCGCTTTACGCCACCACGCGGCGTTTCCTCGACGACCTCGGCCTGCGCTCGCTGCAGGAGCTGCCGCCGCTCGAGGAAGTGGCGCAGACCGTCCAGCTTGAGTCCGCCCCCGCCCAACAAATCAGCGAAGTCGAGCTCCGCGCCGCCGAAGAAGAGCACCACGAAGCGGCCGCCACCGGCACCGACGGCTAAGCCGCAAGCGGCGATTCCTGTCGATCCCCGCGGCGAGCGGCTGCAGAAGCTGCTGGCCGCATCGGGGCTCGGCTCGCGCCGCGAGATCGAGCAGTGGATCGCGGCCGGCCGGGTCACCCTTCGCGGTGCGACCGCCAAGCTCGGCGACCGGGCTGCCCCTGGCGACCAAATCCTTCTAGACAACAAGCCAGTACGGCTCGCTGCGCCGGCCACCGTTCCGCGCGTTCTGCTCTACCATAAGCCGGTCGGCGAGCTCGTCACGCGCAGCGACCCCGCGGGCCGCCCCACCGTCTTTTCGCGGCTTCCCGCGGGACGATGGGTTGCAGTCGGCAGGCTCGATATCAACACCTCGGGACTGCTGCTATTCACGGATTCCGGGGCGCTGGCGGACGCGCTGATGCACCCCCGCTACGGCATCGAGCGCGAGTACGCGGTCCGGGTGCACGGCGCGCTGTCCGCCGGCGATCTTGAAAAACTGAGGGGCGGCATCCATCTCGACGATGGCCGCGCGGCGTTCGACTGCATTACCCCGGAAGAGCGCGGACAGCCGGCCGCAGCCAACCGCTGGTACCGGGTTGTGCTGCGGGAAGGTCGCAAGCGCGAGGTGCGGAGGCTTTTCGAGGCGCTCGGCAGGCAGGTGAGCCGCCTGATCCGCGTGCGTTACGGGCCGCTCGATCTGCCGCGCGACTTGCCCGCCGGGCATTGGCGCGAGCTCCCCCCGAGGCTCGTTCGAGGGTTGTTACCCCCGGACCAATCGAAAGAAAAACCGTGACCCGCACGGGCGCGCTCGGAGGAGGTAGCGGCACTCCGCGTACCGAGTATCTCCTTGGAATTCTTTGAAATTTGGCTCGAATTCTTGTAAACTCTCATGGATTCGGCTAATCGGGGTTCGAACGCTCCTCGATCAGAGGAGTTGAGACAGCTACCGTAGTCGTAGAGCTTGGTCAGCAACAAGGCCGCACCAGGTGGTAGCTGGATGCGGCCTTTGCGTTTAGGGCAGGACGTTTTGTAATTGGTTGATTGGGAACGGGTCGGTTTCGCGCTTCGGCCCATTTTGTTTGCATCTGGATAAAGTGATCGAGCCGGTCGTGACCGGCATGGGGTACGAGGTTGTCGATGTGCAAGCCTCCGGCGGCGGTCGGCTGCTGCGGCTGTTCATCGACAAGCCCGGGGGCGTGACGCTGGACGATTGCGCGGCTGTCAGCCGCCACTTGACGCGCGTCTTGGCGGTCGAGGGCATCGATTACGAGCGGCTCGAAGTCTCGTCGCCTGGGCTGGACCGGCCGCTGCGCAAGAGCGCGGACTTCGCGCGCTTCGCGGGACGCAAGGCGGAAGTGCGGATGCGCACCCCGGATGCGACAGGCCGGCGCAAGTTCGTCGGCGTGCTGCGCGGCGCCGAGGCGGGGCAGGTGAGCATGGAGCTCGAAGGACAGATGGTCGTGCTGAAGATCGACGACGTCGACAGGGCGCGGCTGGTACCGGAATTGTGAGGGATTCGTGGCTGTGAACTTGGTGGCAGGTAATCGGGAGCTGGTGATGCTGGTGGACGTTCTCGCGCGCGAGAAGAACGTCCCGCGCGACATCGTGTTCGGCGCGCTGGAGATGGCGCTCGCCTCGGCCACCAAGAAAAAGTACTCCGACGACATCGACGTGCGCGTGCACGTGGACCGGAATACGGGCGCCTACGAGTCGTTCCGCCGCTGGAAGGTGGTGGCCGACGATGCCATCGAGGCGCCGCAGGCGCAGATCGCGCTCACCGAGGCCCAGAAGCGGCAGTCCGACCTCAAGGTAGATGATTTTGTCGAGGAGCCGCTCGAGCCGATCGAGTTCGGGCGCATCGGCGCGCAGACCGCCAAGCAGGTCATTCTGCAGCGCATCCGCGACGCCGAGCGCGAGCAGATCCTGAACGATTTCCTGTCGCGCGGCGACGAGCTCGTCACCGGCACGGTGAAGCGCATGGAGCGCGGCAACGCGATCATCGAGTCCGGCCGCCTGGAAGCCCTGCTGCCGCGCGAGCACATGGTTCCGAAGGAGAACCTGCGCGTGGGCGACCGCGTGCGCGCATGGGTGATGAAAATCGACCGGCAGGCGCGCGGGCCGCAGCTCATCCTTTCGCGCACCGCGCCGCAGTTCATCATGAAGCTGTTCGAGCTGGAAGTGCCCGAGATCGAGGAAGGCCTGCTCGAGATCAAATCGGCGGCGCGCGACCCCGGCATCCGCGCGAAGATCGCGGTGTTCACCAACGACAAGCGCATCGACCCCATCGGCACCTGCGTCGGCATGCGCGGCTCGCGCGTGCAGGCGGTGACCCAGGAGCTCGCGGGCGAGCGCGTCGACATCGTGCTGTGGTCGGCCGATCCCGCGCAGTTCGTCATCGGCGCCCTGGCGCCCGCGGAGGTCAGCTCCATCGTGGTCGACGAAGAGAAGCACGCCATGGACGTGGTGGTCGACGAGGAGAACCTGGCCGTGGCCATCGGCAGGAGCGGCCAGAACGTGCGCCTCGCCTCCGAGCTCACCGGCTGGCAGATCAACCTGATGACCGAGGACGAGTCGAACAAGAAGCAGCAGGAAGAGACCGGCCGCATCAAGCAGCAGTTCATGGAGAAGCTCGACGTCGACGAGGAAGTCGCCGGAATCCTGGCGCAGGAAGGCTTCTCGACGCTGGAAGAGGTGGCCTACGTGCCGATCAACGAGCTGATGGAGATCGAGGCCTTCGACGAGGGCACGGTCAACGAGCTGCGCAACCGCGCGCGCAACGCGTTGCTCGTCGCGGCGATCGCCAACGAGGAGAAGGTCGAGGGCGTGGATCCCGAGCTGCTCAAGCTCGACGGCATGGACACGCAGCTCGCGGCGAAGCTCGCCGAGAACGGCATCAAGACGCGCGACGATCTCGCCGATCTCGCGGTGGACGAGCTGTCGGAGATGACCGGCGTCGACGAGGAGAAGGCGAAGAAGCTCATCATGGCAGCCCGCGCGCACTGGTTCGAGGAATCGCCCGGAGCCGGGAAGCCGGCTGAAAGCAAGGAGTCCGCATAACGTGGCGCAGACGAGCGTAGCCCAGTTCGCGAGCGAGCTTAAGGTCCCGCCTTCCGTGCTGCTGGAGCAGCTGCGCGCGGCGGGCGTCGAAAAGAAGCAGCCGGACGACTCGCTTTCCGAGCAGGACAAGTCGCGCTTGCTCGACTACCTGCGACGGGCGCACGGCTCGGCGGAGCAGAAGAACAAGATCACGCTCACGCGCAAGCAGACGAGCGAGATCAAGAAGACCGACGCGACCGGCAAGTACCGCACGGTGCAAGTCGAGGTGCGCAAGAAGCGCGTTTTCGTGAAGCGCGATCCCGCCGAGGTGACCGCGGCCGCCGTTGCCGCCGAGGCGCCGCCGGCGCCGCCGCCGCCCGCGCCGCAGGCGCCCGCGATCGACTCCAAAGAGCTGGAGCTGCGCGAAGAGGAAGCGCGGCGCGAGCAGCAGCTCGCCGAGCTGCAGGCTGCGGAGCTCAAGGAAAAGCAGGAGCGCGAGCGCAAGGAGGCGGAGCAGAAAGCCGCGGAGCAGAAAGCCGCGGAAGCCGCGGCTGCCGCACCCGCTGCCGCCGTCACCACCTTGCACGCGCCCAAGCCCGCTACGGGCGAAGCAAAGACCGACAAGAAGCCGAAGAAGGCGAAGCCGACGACGGTACTGCGCGACGATTCGGCGCGTCGCCGCACCATCAAGACCCGCGGCGATGCCGGCGGCGGCGTGGCCGGCTGGCACGCGCGCGGCGGCGGACGCCACCGGGCCGCGGGTGGGGAACAGACGACCTTCGCCCAGCCGACCGAGCCGTTGGTACGCGAAGTGCCCGTGCCCGAGACCATCACCGTGGGCGAGCTCGCCCACCGGATGTCGGTCAAGGCGGCCGAAGTCATCAAGGCGCTGATGAAGCTCGGCACCATGGCGACCATCAACCAGGTGCTCGACCAGGAGACGGCCATGATCCTGGTGGAGGAAATGGGCCATAAGGCCAAGGCGGCGAAGCTCGACGATCCCGAGGCGTACCTCGCGGAGAGCGAGGAGCACGCGGCTGCGGAGATCAAGGCGCGCCCGCCGGTCGTTACCGTGATGGGCCACGTCGACCACGGAAAGACCTCGCTGCTCGATTACATCCGCCGCACCAAGGTCGCGGCGGGCGAGGCGGGCGGCATCACGCAGCACATCGGTGCCTACCACGTCGAGACGCCGCGTGGCGTGGTGACTTTCCTCGATACGCCGGGCCATGAGGCGTTCACTGCCATGCGCGCGCGTGGCGCGAAGGCGACCGACATCGTGATCCTGGTCGTGGCCGCGGATGACGGCGTCATGCCGCAAACCATCGAGGCGATCAACCACGCCAAGGCGGCCGAGGTGCCGCTCGTCGTGGCGATGAACAAGATCGACAAGCACGAGGCCAACCCCGAGAAGGTGAAGCAGGAGCTGCTTACCCACGGCGTGGTTCCCGAGGAATACGGCGGCGATTCTCCGGTGATTCCCGTGTCGGCGAAGACCGGGCAGGGGGTCGATGAGCTGATCGAGCAGGTGCTGCTGCAAGCCGAGGTGCTCGAATTGAAGGCCGCCACCGACGCGCCCGCGAGAGGCGTGGTCATCGAGGCGCGCCTCGACAAGGGCCGCGGTCCGGTGGCCACGCTGCTGGTGCAGTCGGGCACGCTCAAGCGGGGCGATATCGTGCTCACCGGTGCGGTCTACGGCCGGGTGCGCGCGATGCTCGACGAGAACGGCAACGCCGTGCAGGCGGCCGGCCCGTCCATCCCGGTGGAGGTCCAGGGCCTGTCCGAGGTGCCGAACGCCGGCGAGGAAATGATGGTGATCGCCGACGAGCGCAAGGCGCGCGAGATCGCCAACTTCCGCCAGGGCAAGTTCCGCGACGTCAAGTTCGCCAAGCAGCACGCGACCAAGCTCGAGAACATGTTCGGGCAGATGGCCGAGGGCGACAAGAAGACCCTGACGCTGGTGATCAAGGCCGATGTGCAAGGCTCGCAGGAGGCCCTGGTGCATGCCCTGACAGGGCTCGCGACCGACGAGGTGAAGGTCACCGTGGTGCACGCCGGCGTAGGCGGCATCACGGAATCGGACGTCAACCTCGCCATGGCGGCGCGCGCGGTGATCATCGGCTTCAATACGCGCGCCGACGCCACCGCGCGCAAGCTGATCGAGTCGGCCGGCATCCAGGTGCGCTACTACAACATCATCTACGAAGCTGTCGACGAGGTGAAGGCGGCGTTGTCGGGCATGCTGGCGCCGGAGCGAAAAGAGTCGGTGCTCGGCATGGTGGAGGTGCGCCAGGTATTCCGCATCTCGAAGATCGGCACCGTCGCGGGCTGTTACGTCCAGGAAGGCGTCGTCAAGCGCAGCGCCCAGGTGCGCGTCCTGCGCGACAACGTGGTCGTCCATACCGGCGAGATCGACTCCCTCAAGCGCTTCAAGGAGGACGTGCGCGAGGTGAAGGCGGGCTTCGAATGCGGCATGTCCCTGAAGAACTTCTCGGACATCCAGGAAGGCGACCAGTTCGAGGTGTTCGAGGTCCTGGAGGTCGCCCGCACCCTGTGAAGCGCGGGCAGGGCCGTCCCCAGAAACTCGGGGATCTCATCCAGCGCGAGCTCTCGGACCTCGTGCAGCGCGAGCTGCGCGATCCGCGCGTCGGCATGATCACCATCACCGGCGTCGACGTCTCGCCCGATATCTCGCATGCCAAGGTGTTCTTCACGACGTTGAGCAGGGAGCATGTCGACGAGGCGAAGCAAGGGCTCAAGCGCGCCGCCGGCTTCCTGCGCTCGCAGCTCGCAAAGCGCATCAAGCTCTACACGACCCCCGAGCTGCGTTTCGAGTACGACGAATCGGTGGAGCGGGGCGACCGGCTTTCGCGGCTCATCGATTCCACCAAGACCAAGACCCAGCTATGATCGACGGCGCGCTGCTGCTCGACAAGCCGCTGGGAGTCACCTCCAACCGCGCGTTGCAGGAAGCCAGGAAGCTTTACCGGGCGAAAAAGGCCGGGCACGCGGGCACGCTGGACCCGCTCGCCTCGGGGCTGCTGCTGGTGCTTTTCGGCGAGGCGACGAAGTTCGCCGGTCCGCTGCTCGACGATGACAAGGAATACCTCGCGACCCTCAAGCTGGGCGAGCGCACGAGCACCGGCGACGCCGAGGGCGAAGTGCTGGAGCGGAGCAGCCAGGCGGTCTCCGAGGCGGCCATCGAGGCGGTCCTGGAGCGTTTTCGGGGAGAGCTGCAGCAGGTGCCGCCGATGCATTCCGCACTCAAGCGCGACGGCGTGCCGCTCTATGCGCTTGCGCGCAAAGGACAAACCGTCGAGCGCGCCGCGCGCCGGGTACGCATCTCGGCGCTCGAAAAACTGGCCTTCGAGCCGCCGCGGCTCGAGCTGCGCGTCCGCTGCAGCAAAGGCACCTATATCCGCACGCTGGCCGAGGACATCGGGGCGGCGCTTGGCACCTGCGCGCATCTGGCGGCGCTGCGGCGGACCGGTTCGGGGCGCTTCAGCGTGCGCGACGCGGTCGGGCTGGAGGCGCTCGCCGCCACGCCGGAAGGCGAGCGCGCACGCCATTTGCTGGCCCTGCCCGACTTGCTCGCCGGGCTGCCCCGCGCCGAGCTCGATGCCGAGCAGGAGGCGCGCTTTCGCAACGGGCAGGCGCTTAAGGGCTTTTCCTCGGACGGGCTATGCGCGGTCTACGGGGCGCGCGGGGCCGTGATCGGCCTCGGCCAGGCCGACGGCGCGGGCGCGCTGCGTCCTTTGCGCCTCGTCGCCGCATCGCAAACGGCTGATAAACATCGACAAACCTTGTGACCCGGCCGGCCCATCGGTTAAAATCGCGGGCTTACAAAGTGGAGATAGTGCATGGCATTGCAGGTCGCGCAGAAAGCGCAGGTGGTCAAGGATTACCAACGCTCCGGAAACGATACCGGGTCGCCCGAGGTGCAGGTCGCGCTTCTTACCGAGCGCATCAACGGCCTCACCGAGCATTTCAAGACGCACGTCAAGGATTTTCATTCCCGCCGCGGCCTTCTCAAGCTGGTGAGCCAGCGCCGCAAGCTGCTCGATTACCTCAAGCGCAAGGACGCGGACAAGTACCGCGGCCTGATCGAGCGCCTCGGTCTGCGCAAATAGCCGTTCAGATGCCGTGACATTCAGCGCTCATCGCTTTGATGAGCGCTTTTTGTTTGCGCGCCCCATAAAGGATTCTCAGTGAACCCCATCAAAAAAACGTTTTCTCTCGGCAGCCATCAGGTCACCTTCGAGACGGGCGAGATCGCGCGCCAGGCGCACGGCTCCGTGGTATGCACCATGGAGGACACCGTCGTGCTCGCGAGCGTCGTCGCAGCCAAGGAGCCGCGCGTCGGGCAGGACTGGTTCCCGCTCACCGTCGACTACGTCGAAAAAACATACGCCGCCGGCAAGATCCCGGGCGGCTTCTTCAAGCGCGAAGGGCGCCCCTCGGAGAAGGAGACGCTCACCTCGCGTCTCATCGACCGGCCGATCCGGCCGCTGTTCCCGGACGGCTTCTACAACGAAGTCCAGGTGGTGGCGACCGTGCTGTCGCTCAACCCCGAGGTGGATTCCGACATCCCGGCGATGCTCGCCGTGTCGGCCGCGCTCACGCTGTCCGGCATACCCTTCAACGGCCCGATCGGCGCCTGCCGCGTCGGTTATGTCAACGGCGAGTACGTCGTCAACCCGACGATGACCCAGCTGAAGGAGTCGCGGCTCAACCTGGTCGTCGCCGGAACCGAGCAGGGCGTGATGATGGTGGAGTCGGAAGCGCTCGAGCTTACCGAGGACACG
>Ga0156283_1159_pt1 | contig 34191 bp, 31 predicted proteins | sample RifCSPlowO2_12_FD_107932 | JGI IMG/M metagenome (GOLD analysis project Ga0156283, IMG submission 107932) | Betaproteobacteria bacterium RIFCSPLOWO2_12_FULL_65_14 | reverse complement strand
CGCCGCACCGTCCGGCATGTACCGCGTCTCGGGGTCGCGCCCCAGGTTGCCCACCACGATCACCTTGTTCACTGACGCCATGTCACACCTCCCCCGTAACTAGTTTGCGTACGCGATTCTCGTCCCATTGCCCCGGCACGACCTTGAGGCGCGCGATGCGCTCGTGCGCGAGCACTTCCGCCTCGCGCACGCCGTGCACCCCGGCGAGCGCCTCGCGCAATCCGTCGATCTTCACCCCCGCTGCGATGGAAAACGTCAGACTCGACGTTCCGTTGACCGCCGGTGCTCGCGGCGGCCGCATGCCGAGCGCCGCGACCAGCCACAGCAGCGACAGGACGGCACAGGTCGCGAACACGGCGTGCGCGCCGTAGTGCTGCGCCACGGCGCCGCCGATCAATCCGCCGAAGAACACGCCGAGCGTCTGCGTGGTGTTGTAGACCCCGATCGCCAGGCCGCGGCCGTGCACCGGCGCAGCGCGGGACACCAGCGCGGGAAGCATGGCCTCGAGCACGTTGAACGCGGCGAAGAAGCCGAGCATCAGTACGGCATGCGCCACGATGCCGGCTTCGGTCAGCGCGAGCAGCCCTTGTACGGCTGTGAGCAGAGCCACCGCGCCAAGCAATATGGGCTTGGGGCGGTTTTTCCGGTCGGCATAGAGGATCGGCGGAATCATCAGCGCGAACGAAACCAGGATCGCTGGCAAGTAGAGCTTCCAGTGCTGCGCAAGCGGCAATCCTGCGCCGACGAGGAGCGGCGGCACGACCACGAACATGGCGTACAGCACGATATGAAGAATGAAGATGCCGGCGTTCAAGCGCAGCAGCTCTGGATCGAACAGGCGCGCGGGCTGCCCGGCGGCCGCCTTTTCGTGCTCGGCGCGCGGCGGCGGATCGGGCACGAGGTATTTCACGACCGCGATGGCCGCGAGCGCAAGCACGCCGGTGAGAGCGAACACGCCTTCCATGCCGATGTAGCGGTACAGCAGCGGCGCGCCGACCAGAGAGACGGCGAACATGAGCCCGATGCTTGCGCCGATCATGGCCATGATCTTGGTGCGGTGCTGCTCGCGCGTCAGGTCCGCCGCGAGCGCCATGGCCACCGAATTTATAGCGCCGGCGCCCTGGAGAATCCGCGCCGCGATTGCCGTCCAGATGTCGGTCGCCGCGATGCCGAGGAAGCTTCCCGCGGCGAAGACCAGCAGGCCCGCATAGATCAGCCGCTTTCTTCCCCACCGGTCGGATGCCATGCCGAACGGAATCTGCAAGATGCCCTGCGCGAGCCCGTAGCCGCCGATGGCGAGGCCCACGAGCGTGAGATCGGCGCCGCCTTTCAGGTTGGGGGCGTGCACGGCAAACACCGGAAGGATGAAGAACAGGCCGAGCATGCGCAGGCCGTACACGCCGGCGAGACTGGCGCCGGCGCGCAGTTCGCCCGGGGTCATGCGGTCAGGAGCCACTAGGAGTGCCGGAGAAGATACGAAACAAGTTATAGTAGCAAGTTTCACTTTTCTTCTTGCGATTTTCTTCGATGGACAGCATCCGCATCCGCGGTGCGCGCACCCACAACCTGAAGGACCTGAGCCTCGAGCTGCCGCGCAACCGCCTGGTGGTGCTCACCGGCCTATCGGGCTCGGGAAAAAGCTCGCTCGCCTTCGACACCCTCTACGCCGAGGGGCAGCGGCGCTACGTCGAGTCGCTCTCGGCGTACGCGCGGCAGTTCCTGCAGCTCATGGAAAAGCCCGACGTCGACCTGATCGAGGGGCTCTCCCCGGCGATCGCGATCGAGCAGAAAGCGGCGAGCCACAACCCGCGCTCTACCGTGGGCACGGTGACCGAGATCCACGACTACCTGCGCCTGCTCTATGCGCGCGTCGGCACGCCGTATTGCCCGGACCACAAGCTGGCGCTGCAGGCGCAGACGGTCGCGCAGATGGTCGACCACGTGCTCGAGTTTCCGCAGGACACCCGGCTCATGATCCTCGCGCCCGTGGTAAGCGGCCGCAAGGGCGAGCAGGCCGAGCTCCTGGACGAGCTGCGCGCGCAGGGCTTCACGCGCGTGCGGGTCGACGGACGCGTGCACGAGCTGGACGCAGCGCCGCGCCTGCCGAAAAGCGTCAAGCACAGCATCGACGTGGTGATCGACCGGCTGCGCGCGCGCGCCGATGCGAAGCAGCGCGTGGCCGAATCCTTCGAGACGGCGCTGCGGCATGCGGACGGGCGCGCGCTGGTGGTCGAAGTCGACTCGGGAAAGGAGCACCTGTTTTCGGCCAAGTTTTCCTGCCCGGCCTGCGATTACGCGATTCCGGAGCTCGAGCCGCGGCTTTTCTCCTTCAACAACCCGATGGGCGCCTGCCCGCGCTGCGACGGGCTGGGCGCGGTCGAGTATTTCGACCCGAAAAGGATCGTGGCGCATCCCAACCTCTCGCTCGCGAGCGGCGCGATCCGCGGCTGGGACCGGCGCAACCACTTCTACTACGCGATGCTGCAGTCGCTGGCGCGGCATTACCGCTTCGATCTCGAGCAGCCGTGGGAAATGCTGGAGGACGCCGTCCAGCAGGTGGTGCTGCACGGCTCGGGCAAGGACAAGATCGCGTTCCATTACCCGGGTGAGCGCGGCCGCACCGCGGTCAAGGAGCACGCCTTCGAGGGCGTGATCCCGAGCTACGAGCGGCGCTATCGCGAGACCGATTCCGGCGTCGTGCGCGAGGAGCTCGCTAAGCTGCGCAATACGCAGGCCTGCCCGGAATGCGGCGGCGCGCGGCTGCGCCGCGAAGCAAGGCACGTGAAGCTCGGCGAGCACGCGATCTACGAGATCTCGAGCTGGCCGCTGCGCGCGGCGCGACAGTTCTTTGCCGGTCTGCAGCTCGAGGGGGCGAAAAGGCAGATCGGCGATCGCATCGTGCGCGAGATCTCCAACCGGCTGCAGTTCCTGGTGAACGTCGGCCTGGACTACCTCGCGCTCGACCGCTCCGCCGATACGCTTTCGGGCGGAGAGTCGCAGCGCATCCGCCTCGCGAGCCACATCGGCTCGGGACTGACCGGGGTCATGTATGTGCTCGACGAGCCCTCGATCGGCCTGCACCAACGGGACAACGCGCGGCTCATCGCGACGCTCAAGCACCTGCGCGATCTCGGCAACTCGGTGATCGTGGTGGAGCACGACGAGGAAGCGATCCGCGCCGCGGACCACGTGGTCGACATGGGGCCCGGGGCCGGCGAGGCCGGCGGCCACGTGGTGGCGCAGGGCACGCCCTCGGAGATCCTCGGCAACCCCGCCTCCCTCACCGGCCGCTATCTTTCGCGCGCGCTCAGCATCCCGGTACCGCGGCTGCGCAACCGCCCCGGCAAGAACCGCCTGCAAATCGGCCGCGCGCGCGGCAACAACTTGAAGGACGTCGATTTCTCGCTGCCGCTCGGGCTGCTGGTGTGCGTGACGGGCGTTTCAGGCTCGGGCAAGTCCACGCTGATCAATGACACGCTCTATGCAGCGGTGGCGCGCCATCTCTACGGCAGCAGCGCCGAGCCTGCGCCGCACGAGTCGCTCGCCGGCCTCGAGCATCTCGACAAGGTGGTGAGCGTCGACCAGAGCCCGATCGGCCGCACGCCGCGCTCGAATCCAGCCACCTACACCGGCTTGTTCACGCCGATTCGCGAGCTCTTCGCCGGCGTGCCCGAGGCGCGCAGCCGCGGCTACGACGCCGGCCGCTTCTCGTTCAACGTGAAGGGCGGGCGCTGCGAGGCCTGCCAGGGCGACGGCGTCACCAAGGTGGAGATGCACTTTCTGCCCGACATCTACGTGCCCTGCGACGTGTGCCACGGCAGGCGCTATAGCCGCGAGACGCTGGAGGTGCGCTACAAGGGCCGCAACATCCACGAAGTGCTGGACATGACGGTCGGCGAGGCGGCCGGGTTCTTCTCCGCCGTGCCGGCCATAGGGCGCAAGCTGCAGACGCTGATCGACGTGGGCCTGGGCTACGTGCGGCTGGGGCAGTCGGCGACCACGCTCTCTGGCGGCGAGGCGCAGCGCGTGAAGCTGTCGCTGGAGCTTTCCAAGCGCGACACCGGCCGCACCCTGTACATCCTCGACGAGCCGACCACCGGGCTGCACTTCCACGACATCCAGCTGCTGCTCGACGTGCTGCACCGGCTGCGCGACGCGGGCAACACGGTCGTGGTAATCGAGCACAACCTGGATGTCATCAAGACGGCCGACTGGGTCGTCGACCTGGGCCCCGAAGGCGGCGACGGCGGCGGCCGCATCGTCGCCGAAGGCACGCCCGAGCAGATCGCCGCGAACCAGGCCAGCCACACCGGGCGCTATCTCAAGCAGGCGCTGGAAGCGAAAGCCCTGCCTTCACGCGACCGGGCAATCCACCTTTAGCAGCACCCCGGAGCCGTCTTCGCGGTTCGCCGCGCGCGCCCGGCCGCCGTGGAATTCGGCGATCAGGCGCACGATGTACAGGCCGAGGCCCAGGTGCGGCTCGCGGCCGCTGCCCGAGCGGCCCGAAACCATCGATTGGAACAGCCTGCCCGCCATGTCCTCCTGAAGCGGGGGCCCGCTGTTGCTGACCGTGAGGCTGCCCTGCGCATCGAGCCGCACGCGGATCGGCTCCTCGCCGGAGGCGAAATCGGCGGCGTTGGCAGCGAGCTTGTCGAGCATCTGCGCGTACAGGTCCGGCGCGCCGCGCAACATGACCGGTGCGTCGGCGACCGAAACGCTGAACTTGCGATTCGCGTAGATCGACTGGTAGCCCCGGACGCAGCCTTGCACGACTTCGCGCGCGTCGAAGCGCTCGCGGCCCGCCTGGCGCACGAGCTGCTCCAGGCGCGTCGCCTCGGACATCCGGGTAAGAATGGTGTCCAGCCGCGCCAGGCCCTCGGCCGCGCGCTCGGTATACACACGCGCCTCCTGCGGCAGCGGGTTCATCTGCAGGTTGTCGAGCGAGGAGCGCACCACCGTGATCGGCGTGCGCAGCTCATGGCTCAAGCGCCCGCCCAGCTTCTCGAGGTAGGCGTTGTACTGCGCCAGGCGGGAGAGCGCGGTCGAGAAGCTGCGCGACAGGTCGCCGATCTCGTCTTGCGCCGTGGAGCCGGCGATGAGCTTGCGCACCCGGCCCTGCGAATCGATCGCCTCCTCGGCCTCGTCGCGCAGTCGGCGCAGGCGCACCGACAATCGCGAGGCGAAGGCGAGCAGCGCGAGCGCGCCCAGGGCGAAGGCGACCAGCGTCACGGCGACCAGCTTCTCGATCGTGCGGTTCGAAAGCGAGCGCAGCGCGTTGGTCGTCTCCTCGACGACCACCGCGCCCATCACCTGCTCGCCCGACCACACCGGGTGCGCCGCGGAAAGAATCACGGCGCGCGAATCGGGCGAAACCCGCCAGCGCCGGCCCGGGAAGCCCTGCAGCGCGCTGCGCACCTCGGCGCCGCCGCTGATCTGGCTTTCGGTGAGCGCGTCGTCGAAGTCCTCGGTGGGCCGCTCGAGGAGGAACGAGCTCACCGGCCGCAGCGCGCGCGCGAGCCAGTCGAGCGCGTCTCGCGACCCCGTTTCCACGGGCGTGTTTTTTCTGAGGTCTCCGGCGATGGCGAGCAGCCGCTGCTCGCGGTCGACGATCCAGATGCGCGACTCGGCGCGTCCGAGGCTCTTCAGGATGCGCTCCATCTCGCCCGAGGCGGCGACCCCTGGACGAAGCTCGAGCAGCTCCGGGCGGTCGTGCAGCGCGGTCGCGACCGCGCGCGCCGTCGCGACGAGCGCCTGCTCCTGGCCCTCGCGCAGCACGCTCTCCATCTCCTTCACGTAGCGGTAGCCGAGCCAGGGAATCGGCGCGAGCACCAGCGCCACGGCGACGACCTTTGCCCTGAGGCCGAACCTCACTAGGCGTTCCAGCGATAGCCCAGGCCGTACACGGTGTCGATCGCGGCGAACGCGGGGTCCACGGCCTGGAACTTGCGGCGAATGCGCTTCACGTGCGAGGTGATCGTCGAGTCGTCGACGACGATGTGCGCCTCCTTCATGAGCTGCTCGCGGTTCTTCACGTGGCCGGGGAAGCGCGCCACCGCGTGCACCAGCCAGAACTCGGTAAGCGTGAGATCGACCGCATTACCCTCCCATGTCGCAATGAAGCGCTTCATATCCAGGCGCAGCGAGCCGCGCTCGAGCACCTCCTCCTCGACCGGTGTCTCCTGCAGCAGATCGGCGCGGCGGAAGAGCGCGCTGATGCGCGCGAGAAGATGCGGCAGGCCGGCGTCCTTGGTGAGGTAATCGTCGGCGCCGATGCGCAAACCCGAGACGACGTCGAAGTCGCTGTCGCGCGCCGTGAGAAAAATGATCGGAACCGCGGCCGAGAGCGCACGCAGGTCGCGGCACAGCGCGAACCCGCCGTCGGGATCGCCGGCGAGACCGATGTCCAGGATGGCGAGATCGGGGAGCCGGCTGCGGAAGGCGCCGAGCGCCGAGGCGCGGTCGGCGAAGGCGCTCACCTCGTAGCCGTGCTTCTTCAGCAGGTCGGCGTAATTGGCGCGGATCGCGGGGTCGTCTTCGACGATGGCTACCGTTCTTGCCATGCGAGGGACTATACCGGAGCACGAAGCGGCACAAGCCCGCTGCCCTCGCTTCGCCACAATTCATCGGCGAGGCGCCATTTTCGCGCAGCGCCCGGCGCATTTTCGGCTGATGCAATGGCGGCGTATTCCAACCAAAGGAGCACGCCATGAAGATGCTCGCCGACTTCTCCTTCGCCGCCGCGGCCGCGCTTGCCATCGGCATCGCGGTCGGCGGCACCGCGTTCTCGCTCGTCTGGCTCATCGCGGTGCTCAACGCCTGAGGACGCCGAGGGCTGGTGGCTGCCGGCTCAGCGCGGATCCCCCTCCCCCTCCGCGACGCGGCGCGCGGGCGCAAGCCCCGCGCCGGTCCGCCAGCCTCTAGCCCTCGGCGCCCTGCCGATCACCCCAGGAGGAAGAAATGCTGCGGCTGACTCTCGTGTTCTGCGTGTGGCTCGCCTCGACTGCGCATGCGCTCGACGATGAGCCCGAAATGACCGCTGCGCGCAGCCAGGAAGCCGAGCTGCACGAGCTCTACGAGCGGCTATGGAGCGCGGCGGACGACGAGCGCAAGATCCTCCTCGACCGGGCGCAGGCGGCCTGGGGCGAATACCGCACGGCGCATTGCGAACTGGCCGGCGACGACTGCTCGGCGTTCTTGGCGCACGAGCGCGCCGCCCAGCTGCGCGAGCTGCGCTTGACAAATACGAACGTTCGTACTATTTTTGCCGCCGATGAATGCGCAGACGGCGAAGGGCGAGCGCACGCGGGCGGCGATCCTCGATGAGGCGCTGCGGCTCGTCAGCAAGTCCGGCCTCGACGGCCTGACGATCGGCACGCTCGCCGAGGCGACCGGCCTGTCCAAGTCGGGCCTGTTCGCCCACTTCGGCTCGCGCGAGGAGCTGCTGCTCGCGGTGCTGGCGCACGGCCAGGCGCAGTTCGGCGAAGTCGTCTTTCAGCCGGCGCTGGCCAAGCCGCGCGGGCTGCCGCGCGTGCGCGCCATGTTCGTCAACTGGCTGGACTGGACCGAGTCGGCCGAGCTGCCCGGCGGCTGCCCGATGATCGGCGGCGCCACCGAGTTCGACGACAAGCCCGGACCGGTCCGCGACATGCTCGCCGGCGGCCAGCGCGCCTGGATCGAGACGCTGAAGCGCGCGGTGCGCCAGGCGGTCGAGGAAGGCCAGCTCGCCAACGACACCGACCCCGAGCAGATCGCCTTCGAGATGTTCGGCATCGCGCTCGTCGTGCACCACCACCGCCGGCTGCTCGGCTACCGTAAAGCGCGCGAGCGCGCGCTCGCCGCGCTCGACTCACTGTTCCAGCGTTACGCCCCCTAGGAGGACTGCCATGCCCCTTGCCCTGCACCTGCCCAGAATTAGCACGAACGTTCGCTTTGCCGCCTCCGCGCTGCTGTTTCCGGAGTTCGCCGCCGGCGTTGCGGAGCGCCTGTTTCTCACGCCGCCGCGGACGCGCGATGCGGCGGCGAGCGCGCTCGATCTCATCGACGCGCGCTCCAGCGTCCTCGAGCACAAGGGCCGGCACATCACCATGTGGCGCTGGGGCGCGCGCGAGGCGCCGGGCGTGCTGCTGGTGCACGGCTGGGGCGGGCAGGCGGCGCAACTGCGCGCGTTCGTGTTCCCGCTGCTGCGCGCCGGGTTCCGCGTGATCGCGTACGACCAGCCGGCCCACGGCGTCTCGGAAGGACGCCTCACGGCGCTGCCGGACTTCGCCGACGTGCTCGCCGAGGTGGCCGCGCACCACGGCGAGGTGCGTGCGGTCATCGGGCATTCGCTCGGCGCGACGGCCGCTGCGGTGGCGCTCGCCTGGCGCAAAGTCGAGCTCGAAAAAATCGTCCTGGTGAGTCCGCCTTCGGACATGGACGGCTATGCGCGCCGCTTCGCGCGCTGGCACTGGATCCCGGAAACCGTGCGCCGCGCGATGCAGGAGGCGATCGAGGAGCGCTACGGCCGCCGCTGGGAAGAGCTCGAGCTCGCCCGCATCGCGCCGCACCTGCGCGCGTCTGCGCTCGTCATCCACGACCGCAACGACCGCGTCGTGCCCTGGGCGCAGGGCGCTGCGGTCGCCGGCCAGTGGCCGGGCGCGAAGCTCATCACGACCGAGGGCCTGGGCCACCGTCGCATCCTCGTCGACGATGGCGTGACGCAGGCCGCCGCCGAGTTCCTGCAATGACGCGAGAGCTGACGGTGGCGTGGAGCGACCCCGCCGCGCTGGCCGCGGCGGGCGCATCGCTGAGCGGCCTCGAGTTTCTGCGCGCCATCCGCGACGGCCGCCTTCCGGCGCCGCCCATCGCCCGACTGCTCGGCTTCCGGCTGGTCGAGGTCGATACCGGGCACGCGGTCTTCGAAGTGCTGCCTGGCGAGCACCATTACAACCCGATCGGCGTAGTGCACGGCGGGCTTGCGATGACGCTGCTCGACTCGGCCATGGGCTGCGCGGTGCACAGCCACATGCCTGCCGGCGGCGGCTACACCACGCTGGAAGCGAAGACCAACTTGACGAGGCCCATCAGCGCGCAGACCGGCCCGCTGCGCGCCATCGGGAAGGTGGTACACGTCGGCAGCCGGGTCGCGACCGCCGAGGGGCGACTGGTCGACGGTGCGGGAAAGCTGTACGCGCACGCCACCACCACCTGCATGGTGCTAGGCAGCCGCTAACGCCTTTCCTTGCCAGGCGAGCCGCTTGTCGTGGTAGGCGGCGAGGCTCGCGCGGTGGCCGATCGAGACCAGGGTCGTGTTCGTCAGCCGCTCGCGCAGCAGCCGGTAGAGCGCTTCCTGCGCATCCTCGGGTAGCGACGCCGTGGCCTCGTCGAGGAACAGCCAGTCGGGGCGGTAGAGCAGCGCCCGCGCGAACGCGAGCCGCTGCTGCTCGCCGCCCGAGAGCACCTGCGCCCAGTTCTCGTTGCGCTCCAGGTCGACGGCGAAATGCGCGAGCCCGACGGCTTTGAGCGCATCCCTGATCGTTTCATCGGAATGCTGGGAGGGATCGTCCGGGTAGCTCACCACGTGCTTGAGCGATCCGAGCGGCAAATAGGGCTTCTGCGGCAGGAAGAGCAGGCGCTTTCCGCCCGGCAGCCGGATACGTCCTTTCCAGTAAGGCCAGATCCCCGCGAGCGCGCGGAAAAATGTCGACTTGCCGGCACCCGAGGGGCCCGTGACGAGCACATGCTCGCGCGGCTTGAGCTCGACCGAGGTGCGCGCAAGCAGCGACGTGCCCTGCGGCAGCGCGATCTCCAGGTCCTCGAGCGCGAGCGAGGCATCCCCGCCCGCCACTCGCTCGCCGTCGAGTCGATCGGCTTCCTCCCGTACCCGCACGATCGAGGCATGAAAGCCGATCAAGCGGTCGACCGTCGCCTTCCACGTGGCGAAGTAGGTGTACGCATTGATGAACCAGGAAAGCGAGCCCTGGACCTGGTTGAAAGCCGAGGCGGTCTGGAAAATGACGCCGAGCGGGATGGTGCCGGCGAAGAAGCGCGGCGCCACCACGACATACGGAAAGATGATGGCGAGCTGCGCGTAGAACGAGGTGAACCAGTTCAGCTGCTTGCGCTTGCGCATGAGCGACCACCAGTTGCCGACGACGGCGCCGAAGCGCTGGCGCAGGCTGCCGAGCTCCTCGGGCTCCCCGCGGTAGAGCGCGATGCCCTCGCTGTTCTCGCGCAGCCGCACGAGCGAAAAGCGGAAGTCCGCCTCGACGCGCTGCCGGTTGAAGTCCAGGCCGATGAGCTTGCGGCCGATGAAGTGGGTCAGGAGCGTCCCGACGATCGCGTAGATGAGCGCCGTCCACACGAGGTAGCCCGGGATCTTCAGCCCCCAGAACTCCGCCGGCCCGGACAGGCTCCACAGGATGACGACGAACGAGATCAGCGTGACGACGGCGGAGAGCAGGCCGAGCGCGAGGTCGCTCGTGTACTCGACGAAGATGCGCAGGTCCTCGGCGATGCGCTGGTCCGGGTTGTCGGTGCCCCGGTCGAGCAGCTGCATGCGGTAGTGAGCCTGGTCCTCCATCCACTCCTGGAGGAAATGATCGGTGAGCCAGGTGCGCCACTCGATCTGCAGCATTTGCAGAAACCACAGGCGGTACACCGCCATGATGATCCAGGTCACGGCGAGCAGCGTGAACATGCCGAGCTGACGGAAGAATTCGGCCTGGTCGCGGTTCTCGAAGGTGTTGTAGAAGTCGCGGTTCCAGTAGTTGAACTGCACTTCCATCCAGACGAGGGCGAGGGCGAGGCCCACGACGGTGAAGAGCAGGATGAGCGCCTTGCCGCGCTGCTCCGACACCCAATAGGGCTTGGTCAACGCCCAGAAACCCTTTAGAAATCCAGTGGTTCGCATGGAGCACCTAAGATGGGATGCAAATCAGTTTACAGAACCGCCGCGGCGGGTTAACAATCAAGGGGATGTCTTCAGGCCGGGTTTTCCGCTTCGCACCGACCCCCGAGCACCCCGCGCGACACCTGTTCGTCTTCCTGCACGGCTGCGGCGCGACCGCGCAGTCGATGATCCCGATTGCGTTCAAGTTCCAGGCGCGCTTTCCGAGCGCGGCGCTGGTGGTGCCGAGCGGCTTCAATCCCGATGCGCGCGGCGGCGCGGCGCAGGACTGGTACCCGACGCGCGGCCTCAATCCCGACAATCATCGCGAGCGCGTCGCGTCGGTATTGCCCGACGTCGAGGACCTGGTGCGCCGCGAGCAGACGAATCTCGGCGTGAACGAGTGCCGCACCGTGCTCATCGGCTTCTCGCAGGGCGGCACGGTGGCGCTCGAGGCGGTGAAGCGCCCGGGCATCGCGGGCGCGGTCGTCGCCTTCTCCTCGCGCTTCGCGCAGACGCCGTGCCGCGGCAGCCGCATCTCCTCGCGCATCCATCTGGTGCACGGAGCCTTCGATTCCGTGGTGTCCCGCGTCTACGCCGAGCGCGCGGCGCGCGTGCTTGCCGGCCTGCACGTGCCCGTGACGCTCGACATCGTCGAGGACCTCGGGCACGCGCTGTCGCACCGCGCGATCAGCCTGGGATCGCTGCGCCTGCTGCAGGGCATCTACGAAGGCCGTCGCGCCACGGTGCATTGAATGGCGGGGGGAGAAGCTTCCCCCGCAAATCCATTGAAGGAAGGCATCGTTCTCTTCGCGCACGGCGCCCGCGACCCGGAGGGGTCGCGGGCGTTCGAGCGCATCGCGGCGAGCCTCGCCGAAAAGCTGCCGGCGGTGAGCGTCGGGCTCGCGTACCTCGAAAGCGGCCCATCGCTCGACGAAGTTCTCGCGGCGCTCGTCGCCAAGGGGGCGGCTTCGATCCGGGTGGTGCCGCTGTTTCTGGGCCAGGGCGGCCACGTCAAGGAAGACTTGCCGCGCCTCGTGAAGAGCGCGGCTGCGGCTCAGGGCGGCGTGATGGTCATGCTGGAAAAGCCGATCGGCGAGCAGCCGAAGGTCGTGGAAGCGATCGCCGCCGCTATTGCCGCGGGGCGCTGAGGCGTTCGACCATCGACTTCACCGCGCGGATCTGTGCGCCTTCCTTGGTGGGGTACTGGCCGCCGGTATAGCCCCACCAGTCCCAGCAGCCGCGCGGGTTGTACGGCCACCAGTAGCTCGCGATCGCCTGGGGATAGAGCACGATCAGGCGGTTGGTGTCGGCCCAGCGGTTGTAGCCGGCATTGCGCACAAATTGCTCCTGGACGACGGAGCTTCCCTGCCTGCAGCCGTGGAACGCCACATGCACGCGGCAGGGCGCGCTTTCACAAGCCTGCGGAATATAGACGTACGCCTCGTCATCCATGCTGATCGCGCGCGAGCCGAACGGCTTCTGGTCGAAGCGCAGCAGGCGGCCGCTTTCCTTCGCCGCCGCGGGCGCCAGATTGCCGAGCAGATGCTGCAGCAATTCTTTCGCCGCGTCGTAGTCGCAGTCGTTGATGAACGGCGGCGCGGTCGCGGCGCAGTCCGCGTTGCCGGCATTCTCGGTCACCATGGCGTGGCCGGCTGGCTGGTCGCGCACGATGAAACGAGAAGCAGGCCGATCAGCCAGCCGCGCACGTCAGCTCGCGAGCTCGGGAAGATCCCTGTAGAGCTCCAGCGCCTCGGGGTTGGCAAGCGCGTCGGTGCTCGCAACCGGCATGCCGTGCACTACCGCTTTTACCGCCAGCTCGACGACCTTGCCGTTCTTGGTGCGCGGGATGTCGGCGATCTGCACGATGCGCGCCGGCACGTGCCGCGGCGAAGCGTACCGCCGGATCTCGTGACGGATGCGCTCCTCCAGATGATCCTCGAGCGTAACCCCGGCCCTGAGCTTCACGAAGAGCACGACGCGCGTGTCGGTCGGCTGCTCGGGCGGCCACAGCTGCCCGATGGCCACCGCCTCCTCCACTTCGTCGATGCGCTCCACCACCGTGTAGATTTCAGCCGTGCCGATGCGCACGCCGCCCGGATTGAGCGTCGCGTCGGAGCGCCCGTACACCAGCATGGTGCCGCGCTCCGTGAGCTCGGACCAGTCGCCGTGGCACCACACGTTCGGGTACTTGGCGAAGTACGCGGCGCTGTAGCGCTCGTCCCCCGGGTCGTTCCAGAAACCGAGCGGCATCGAGGGGAACGGTTTCGTGCACACGAGCTCGCCCTTCTTGCCCACGACGGGATTCCCCGCGTCGTCGAAGACTTCGACCGCCAGGCCGAGCCCCCTGCACTGCAGCTCGCCGCGGTACACCGGCAGCACCGCGTTCGCGTCGGCGAAGGCGCCCATGATGTCGGTGCCGCCGGAAATGGAGGACAGGCACACGTCGCCCTTCACCGCCTGGTAGACGTAATCGAAGCTCTCGGGCGCAAGCGGCGACCCCGTGGAGAGGATCATTCGTAGGGCCGAAAGCTCGTGCGTGTCGCGCGGCCGCAGGCCCCGCTTGGAGATGGCGTCGATGAACTTTGCCGACGTGCCGAAATGCGTGATGCGCTCCTTCTCGGCGTAGTCGAAGAGGATCCGGCCGTTCCTCGCGAACGGCGCGCCGTCGTAGAGCATGACGCTCGCCTCGGCCGCGATCCCTGAAAAAAGCAGGTTCCACACCACCCAGTTGGTGGTGCAGAAGTAGAAAAAGCGGTCGCCGGCGCGCAGGTCGCACTGCAGCTTGTACATCTTCAGCGCCTGCAACAGCGTGCCGCCCGCGCCGTGCACGATGCATTTGGGCTTGCCCGTGGTTCCCGAGGTGAACAGGATGTACACCGGGTGGTCGAACGGCAGTTGCGCGAACGCGATGTCGCTTGGCGTGTAGCGCCGCAGCCACTCCTCCAGGAGAACCGCCTTCGGCACCTCGGACACGTCGGCCCTCGGGTCGAGATGCGGCACCACGACCACTTTGCGCACGCTCGGCAGCTTTTCCGCGATCTCGCGCACGCGCTCGAGCGAGCCGTGCTCCTCGCCCTCATAGCGGTAGCCGTCGGCGCAGAAGAGCACCTTGGGCTCGATCTGGCCGAAGCGGTCGAGCACGCCGTCGACGCCGAAGTCGGGCGAGCACGACGCCCAAACCATGCCTTGCGAGAGCGCCGCGAGCGCGAGCATGCCCGCTTCCGGGACGTTCGGGATAAACGCGGCGACGCGGTCGCCCGCGCGCAACCCGAGCGCGGTGAGCGCCTGCGCGGCGCGCGAGACGTCGCTATAAAGATCGGCATAGGACACGCGCCGCCGGAAGCCGGTCTCATCCCAGAACACGAAGGCGTCGCCCCGGTCGCCGCGGCGCATCAGGTTCTCGGCGAAATTCAGCCGCGCCTCGGGAAACCAGCGTGCCCCCGGCATCTTGTCGCCGTCGACGAGGACCGTGGAGCCCTTGCGCGAGGCGATGACGCCGCAGTAGTCCCACACGTCCGACCAGAACTCCTCCGGACGGTCGACCGACCAGCGGTAGAACTCGGGATAGCTGTTCAGCTCGAGGCGGCGCTTGCGCACCACCTGCCGCGCGAATTGAGTGAGCTGGGCCTCCTCGATCGCCCGCTCGCTCGGCTCCCAGAGCTTTTCAGGCGCCATGGTGGTTCGTCCTCCGTTTTTCGCGCAGCATTATAGGCCTCATGCACGACGAGCTCCGGCGACAGCATCGCCCAGCGGAAAAGGAGGCGGTCGAGCGTCTGCTGGCCCTGCAGCCCGACGCGGCCACCTCGCGCAGGATCACCGGCGAGGCGCTGCGCCTGGCGCAACGCGTGCGCGCCGCGCCGCCGGCCGCGTTGAGCGCCGAGTCGTTCCTGCGGCATTACGGCATTTCCACGCGCGAAGGGGTCGCCTTGATGTGCGTAGCGGAGGCGCTGCTTCGCATTCCGGATCCCGAAACCGCCGACGCGCTGATCCGGGAAAAGCTCTCTTCGGGACAGTGGAATTCCGCCAGCGCGGCCGACTGGGCGCTGATGCTTACCGGAACGCTTGCGCGCTGGCATGAGGCGCCGGGCGAGAACCTTGCCGCGCAGCTCAAGCAGCTCGCGGCGCGCCTGGGCGAGCCGGTGGTGCGCACCGCGGTGCGCCATGCGATGCGCATCCTCGCCGCGCAGTTCGTCCTCGGCGAGACCATCGAGGAGGCGGTCACCCGCAGCAAGGCGCACGACGCCTACCGCTTCTCGTACGACATGCTGGGCGAAGCCGCGCGCACCGCGGAGGACGCCGGGCGCTACCTCGAGGCGTATGCGAACGCCATCCGGCGAACCCCGGCGGGCGACGGCGTCTCGGTGAAGCTCTCGGCCCTGCATCCGCGCTTCGAGGAGTCCAAGCGCGAGCGCGTGTTCGCCGAGCTCGTGCCGAAGATCGCCGGGCTCGCGCGCCTGGCCGCGCAGCATGACGTGGCGCTGACGATCGACGCGGAGGAGTCCGAGCGGCTGGAGCTCACGCTCGACGTCTTCGACAAGCTGAGCACCCGCTTCCGGATCGGGCTTGCGGTGCAGGCTTATCAAAAGCGCGCGGCGGCGGTTTGCGACTGGCTCGCCGGCTTGCGCCGGCGCCTCTCGGTGCGCCTGGTCAAAGGCGCCTACTGGGACGGCGAGATCAAGCGCGCGCAGCAGCTCGGCATGCCGGATTACCCGGTGTTCACCCGCAAGGCTGCGACGGACATTTCCTATGTCGCATGCGCGCGCAAGCTGCTCTCGGCGTCCGAGCTGCTCTATCCCGCCTTTGCCACGCACAACTGCCGCACCGTCGCGACGATCCTCGAGCTTGCCGGTGCGCACCGGCCGTTCGAGTTCCAGAAGCTCTACGGCATGGGCGACGCGCTCTACGACGCGCTGCTTGCAGAGCGCCACGTCGCCTGCCGCATCTACGCGCCGGTCGGCAGCTTCAACGATCTGCTTCCCTACCTGGTGCGGCGCCTGCTCGAGAACGGCGCCAACACCTCTTTCGTCCACCAGATCGCCGACCCCGGCGTGCCGCTCGAGGCGCTGGTCGCCGATCCGGTCGCCGCGCTGCCCGAGCCCTATGCGCCCGAGCCGCGCATCCCGCTGCCGCGCGAGCTCTATCCCGACCGGCGCAACTCGCTGGGCCTTGACCTTTCGCGCCGCGACGTGCTGGACGACCTGCATCGGCGCACCGCTGCAATGCGCCTGTCCGGAGCGCCCTCGAGCGAACCGCTCGATGCGGCGATCGCGCGCGCCGCGGGGGCGTTCGATGCATGGTCGCGTGTCCCGGCCAACGAGCGCGCTGCGCTGCTCGAGCGCGCGGCCGACGCGCTCGAAGCGCGCATGCTGCAGCTCGTCCCGCTCATCGTGCGCGAAGGCGGGCGCACCTACGCCGACGCGGTCTCCGAGGTGCGCGAAGCCGCGGATTTTTGCCGTTACTACGCCTGTCAAGGGAGGTTGAATTTTGCAGAGGCGAAGACGCTTCCCGGCCCGGCCGGAGAGCGCAACGAGCTGCGCCTGCACGGGCGCGGCGTATTCGCGTGCATCGCGCCGTGGAACTTCCCGCTCGCCATCTTCACGGGGCAGGTCGCCGCCGCGCTGGCGGCGGGCAACACGGTGGTCGCGAAGCCCGCGGAGCAGACGCCGCGCATCGGGCTCGAAGCGGTCGCGCTTCTGCATGCGGCCGGCGTGCCGGGCGACGTGCTGCGCTGCGTGGCGGGCGACGGCGAGACGGTCGGCGCGCCGCTGGTCGCGGATCCGCGCATCGCCGGCGTGGCGTTCACCGGCTCGGACGAGACCGCGCGGCGGATCAACGCGGCGCTCGCCGCGCGCAGCGGGCCGATCGCCACGCTGATCGCCGAGACCGGCGGCGTCAACGCCATGCTCGTCGACGCGTCCGCTCTGCCGGAGCAGGTCATCGACGACGTCGTGGTGTCGGCCTTCCAGAGCGCCGGCCAGCGCTGCTCCGCGCAGCGCATCCTGTTCGTGGACGAAGGCTGCGCGCCGCGCGTGATGCGCCTTCTTGCCGGCGCGCTCGCCGAGCTGAAAGTCGGCGATCCGGTCGAGCCGGACACCGATATCGGGCCGGTGATCGACGCGGCGGCCAGGGAGGTCTTGTTACGTCATGTCCACAAACTGAAAGCCGCTGCCAGGCTGATCGGCGAAGCGCGCGCGCCTTCGAGCGGCAACTACGTCGCGCCGGTGGCCTTCGAGCTCGAGCTCGATGCGCTGCCGGAGGTGGAGATCTTCGGGCCGATCCTGCACGTGTGCACTTACCGCCGCCAGGCGTTGCCGGCGGTGCTGCAGTGGATACGCGGCACCGGCTACGGGCTCACCCTCGGCGTGCACAGCCGCATCCAGAGCTTCGTCGACGAGGTGGTGCGCGAGGCGCGCGTCGGCAACATCTACGTCAACCGCAGCATGATCGGCGCGGTGGTCGGCGTGCAGCCGTTCGGCGGCGAGGGGCTCTCGGGCACCGGCCCGAAAGCCGGCGGCCCGCATTACCTGCTGCGCTTCGCCACCGAAAGGACACTTACGGTCAACACCGCCGCTGTAGGCGGCGTGACCGAGCTCCTCACTCGGCCTTGACCGATGCCGCCACGGCCGGGTTGTTGTGCTTGTGCATGAGCCGGTTGTATTCGGCCGCGTAGGCCTGATGCAGGTGCATGCGCAGCGCCGCCTCGTCGCCCAGACTGTCGCGGCAGTTCGGCCCGAGCGCTTTGACGCCCGTAGCCCACGGGGAAGGAACTTCTCCAACCACCTGATCCACGCACTGCGGTACCGAGAGATAGCGGGTATCGCCTGCCTTGATGGCGCGTGTCACCGCTTCGGCAGGCGGAACGGCCGTCAACCGCACGGCGGGTTTCAGGGGCTCGGCGGCGACGAGGTCGGCGATCGGGCCGGCGATGTGAATGGCGAGCGCGATGCCGCAAGCCGCGCATATCGCGCGCACGGGTCCCCACGACACGGACCGGGGCCACAGCCGCTCTAGAAAATACGCGGTGGTACCCGCGCCGACGATGACCAGAGCGAGGATCGGATGCCGGTCGACGATGCCGTAGAGATAAGCCGACACGCGGGCGGCCACCGGCAGCGCCTGCTCGAGCAGCGCCCAGCCGCGGCGCAGCGCCGCCATGACGTAGACCAGGACCGACACCGAGACCAGCCAGCCCAGGGCGGCATAGGCGGCGTTGGTGGCCAGACGGTAGGGGCGCAATTCCTGCTGCAGCACCACGAAAATGCCGATGGCGGCGATCGTGACGACCGCGCTCGCGAGCGTGTGCTCGGTAAAAGCCCTCGAAACCAGGTCGTGCCACGAAGCCACGAGTCTCACGGGATCCATCGCCCCTCCCTTTGATCCCCGCTAGCAAATCAAAGCGCCAGGGGGCGCGCAAGCAACTATGTCACCTACAATGAGCATATGGGAGCGCAGAACCACGCGCCGGAAGCCGCGCTCGTCGAAGAATTCACGCGGCTCTATTACGCGGAGGTCGACCCGGAGGAGCTCGCCGCGCGCGAGCCGATCGACCTGAAAGGCGCCGCGGCCGCGCACCTCGCCTTCGGCCGGCGCTTCCCCGGCGGCGCGCCGAAAGTCCGCGCCTACAACCCGGCGCTCGAGCAGCACGGCTGGCAGAGCACGCACACGGTCATCGACGTCGTCGGCGACGACATGCCGTTCCTCGTCGACTCCGTGACGATGGAGGTGAATCGCCAGGGCCTGACGCTGCATCTCCTGGTCCACCCGGTGCTTCGCGTTACGCGCGGCGCGAAGGGCGAGCTCGCTTCGGTTACCGCGCCCAGCGCCGGCGCGCAGGGCCGGCTGGAATCGTTCATGCATCTCGAAGTGGACCGCCAGACCGACCCCGCCCGGCTTGCGGGGCTCGAGGCGGGCATCGCGAAAGTCCTGGGCGACGTGCGCGCGGCCGTCGAGGACTGGCGGCCGATGCAGGCCCGCATGCTCGAGAACATCAAGCGCCTGGAGTCCGTGCCGCCCGGATTGCCGCAGGCGGAGCTCGAGGAAGCGCGCGCGTTTCTCGCCTGGCTCCTCGACCATCACTTCACCTTTCTGGGCTGCCGCGACTACGAGCTCGCCTCCGCCGGCGGCGAGGACGAGCTGCGCATCGTCCCCGGCTCGGGTCTCGGCATTCTGCGCGCCCGCGCGGGGGAAACGGTATCGGCGAGCTTCGCCGCGCTGCCGGCCGAAGCGCGCAAGCGCGCCCGCGTCAAGGAGGTCCTGCTGCTCACCAAGGCGAGCTCGCGCTCCACGGTGCACCGGCCAGGACACCTCGATTACGTGGGCGTCAAGCATTTCGATGCCGCGGGCGAGGTGCGCGGCGAAACCCGCTTCCTCGGCCTCTATACGCACACCGCGTACAGCGAGAACCCGATGCAGGTCCCGCTGCTGCGCAGGAAGCTCGCGGAAGTCATCGAGCGCGCTGGCCTGCTGCCCGCCGGCTACAGCGGCAAGGCGCTCGCCTCGATCCTCGAGACCTATCCGCGGGACGAGCTGCTGCAGATCGGCGCCGAGGACCTGTACCGCCACGCGATGGCGATCGTGCAGCTGGGCGAGCGCCAGAGGACGCGGCTTCTGGTGCGCCAGGATCCCTACGCGCGCTTCGTTTCCTGCCTCATTTTCGTGCCGCGCGAGCGCTACAACACCGAGCTGCGCCAGCGCTTCCAGCGCATCCTGACCGAGGCGTTCAACGGCCAGGCCTCGGAGTTCGAGGTCAACCTGTCGGGCTCGACGCTGGGACGGATCCTGATGCGCATCCGCACCAGGCCGGGCGAGCCGACGCCCGCGCCGGACGCGAAGACGCTCGAGCGCCGCCTGGTCGAGGCGATGCGCCGCTGGGAAGATGACCTCTGCGCCGCGCTCCTCGAGCGCCACGGCGAGGAGCGCGGCAACGCGCTGTGGCGCTCGTACGAGCGCGCCTTCGCTGCCGGCTACCGCGACGAATACTCGGTGCGCAGCGCGGTCGTGGACATCGACATGATGGAGGCGCTTGCCGCCGAGACGCCCGGGCTCAACCTCTACGCGCCGCCGGGCGCCGACCGCGGAATCGTGCGCTTCAAGATTTACCGCCGCGGCGAGCGGGTCGCGCTTTCCGACAGCCTGCCCATGCTCGAGCGCCTGGGGGTGCGCGTGCTCGACGAGCATCCGCACAAGATCGAGCCGGCGGGGGGCGATCCCGTCTGGGTCGTCGACTTCGGCCTGTCGCTTCCCGCCGAGGCCGCGCTCGAGCTCGACAAGGTACGCGGCAAGTTTCACGAGGCGTTCCTCGGCATGTGGTCGGGAACCATCGAAGCCGATGACCTCAACCGGCTGGTGCTGGCCGCGGGGCTCGATGCGCGCGAGATCAGCGTGCTGCGCGCCTATACGCGCTATCTCATTCAGGCGGGCTCGAGCTTCAGCCGCGCGTACGCCGAACACGCGCTCGTCGCCAACGCGCGCATCGCCGCGATGCTCGTGCGGCTGTTCGTGGCGAGATTCAGGAACGACAAGGAAAACGAGGCGGCGCTCGCCACCGAGATTGCGGCCGCGCTCGACGCCGTGCAGAACCTCGACGAGGACCGCATCCTGCGCAGCTTTCTCGCCGTGATACAGGCGAGCGTACGCACCAATTACTTCCATGCCAAGCCGTATCTCGCGTTCAAGCTCGATTCCCGCCGCGTGCCCGGGCTGCCCGAGCCGCGCCCGCTCTGCGAGATCTGGGTGCACTCGCCGCGCGTCGAGGCGGTGCACCTGCGCGGCGGCCGCGTGGCGCGCGGCGGCATCCGCTGGTCGGACCGCATGGAGGACTTCCGCACCGAGGTGCTCGGCCTCATGAAGGCGCAGATGGTGAAGAACGTGGTCATCGTGCCGGTCGGCGCCAAGGGCGGCTTCGTGTTGAAGCGGCCGCCCCCTTCGGGCGAGCGCGAGGCGCTGATGAAGGAAGGCATCGCCTGCTACCAGACGTTCCTGCGCGGGCTGCTCGACCTCACCGACAACCTGGTCGACGGCAAAGTGAAGCCGCCGCAGAACGTCGTGCGCCACGACGGCGACGACCCCTATCTGGTGGTGGCCGCGGACAAGGGCACGGCCAGCTTCTCGGACATCGCCAACGCGGTCGCGGCGGAATACGGCTTCTGGCTCGGCGACGCCTTCGCCTCGGGCGGCTCGGCGGGGTACGACCACAAGAAGATGGCGATCACCGCGCGCGGCGCGTGGGAATCGGTAAAGCGCCATTTCCGCGAGCTGGGCGTCGACACGCAGACGCAGGACTTCACCGTGGCCGGCATCGGCGACATGTCCGGCGACGTGTTCGGCAACGGCATGCTGCTCTCGCGCCACATCCGGCTCGTGGCCGCGTTCGATCACCGCCATATCTTCCTCGACCCGTCGCCCGACCCCGAGAAAAGCTGCCAGGAAAGGGAGCGGCTCTTTCGCCTGCCGCGCTCCTCGTGGGCCGACTACGACGCAAGCCTGATCTCGAAGGGCGGCGGCGTCTTCCCGCGCAGCGCAAAGTCGATTTCGCTATCGCCCGAAGTTCAAGAAGTCCTCGGCGTGGAAGCCAAGGCCCTTGCGCCCGCGGAGCTCGTCAACGCCATCCTCAAGGCGCCGGTGGATCTCCTGTACAACGGCGGCATCGGCACCTACGTGAAGGCGACGCGGCAATCGCACGCCGACGTGGGCGACCGCGCGAACGACGCGGTGCGCGTGAACGGCGCGCAGCTTCGCTGCCGCGTCGTCGCCGAAGGCGGCAATCTGGGCTTCACGCAGCTCGGGCGCATCGAATACGCGCTCGCCGGCGGCCGCATCAACACCGATGCCATCGACAACTCGGCGGGCGTGGACTGCTCCGACCACGAGGTGAACATCAAGATCCTCCTTGACGCGCTGGTGCGCGCGGGCGAGCTCGCCGGCAGGCAGCGCAACAAGCTCCTTTCCGACATGACCGAAGACGTCGCCGCTCTGGTGCTGCGCGACAACTACTTCCAGACGCAGAGCCTGTCGGTCTCGGGCGCGCTCGCGCCGACCTTGCTCGATACCCAGGAACGCTTCATCAAGAGCCTGGAGAAGTCGGGGCGCCTCAACCGCGCGCTCGAGTTCCTGCCGAACGACGAGGAGTTTGCCGAGCGCCGCGCGGCGAAGCTCGGCCTGAGCGCGCCCGAGCGCGCGGTGCTGCTCGCCTACTCGAAGATCGCGCTCTACGACGAGATCCTGCATTCCGATGTGCCGGAGGAGCCGTTCATCGCGAGCGCGCTCGAGCGCTACTTCCCGGAAGCGCTGCGCAGCCGCTTCAAGGCCCAGATCCACGCGCATCCGCTGCGCCGCGAGATCATCGCCACCCATGTGGCGAACAGCATGATCAACCGCGTCGGCAGCACCTTCGTGCATCGCATGCGCGAGGAGACCGGCGCAACCGCGCCCGACGTGGTGCGCGCCTATCTGATCGTGCGCGAGGCGTTCGGCATGGTCGAGATCTGGCGCGCGGTGGAGGCGCTCGACTACAAGGTCGCCGACCGCATCCAGACGGCGCTCCTGATCGACGCCGGCCGGCTGATCGTGCGCGCCACGCTCTGGTTCCTGCGCAACCGGGCGCAGCTTTCGGACCTCGGCAGCTCGATCGAGCATTTCCGTGCAGGCACGGAGCGCCTCGCTGCGCTGCTGCCGCAGATCCTGCCCGCGGTCGAGGAGAGCGCATTCCGCGCGGCCGCGAGCCGCCTGGAGAAAGACGCGGTGCCCAAGCCGCTTTGCGCGCGCGCGGCCGGCTTCGACGCCCTGTTCAGTGCGCTCGATATCGTCGAAGTGGCGGATGCGCTGAAGCGCGACATCGATACCGTCGCCCGGCTGCACTTCGCGCTCGCCGGGGAGCTCGATTTCCCGTGGCTGCGCGCCTGCATCGGCACGCTGGCCGCCGAAACGCACTGGCAGAGGCTCGCCAAGGCCGCCCTGCGCGACGACCTTGCCAGCATGCTGCGCGCCTTGACGGCCGATGCGTTGCGCACCAGCGCGGCGAGCTCGGACCCTGCGGCGCTCATCGCCGAGTGGAAGAGCCGAAATTCCGTGCTCTACGAGCGCTTCCGGCAGGTGCTCACCGACCTGCGCGCCACGGAGGCCGCCGACTTCGCCATGCTTTCGGTCGCGCTGCGCGAGCTGCGCAACCTCAGCTCGCGCTGAGAATCTGGCAACATTCGCCTGGGAAGGGCGGGGATGGACGACCTGGATTTCAGCAGCTCGGGAAAACAAAGGACCGCCGTGCCCGCGGCGCCGGCGCCGCTCTACAACGCAGCCGTCGCGCGCGCGTTCTTCGAGTCGGCCGGCCGCGAGGAAGCGGCGGCGGCAGGCACCAAGTTCTTCGTGGAGAACGAGAAGGCGAGCCGCATTCTGCTGAAGCGCGACAAGATGTACCTGCTCCTCGAGGGCGAAGTCGCCCTGCTGGCGCGCGGGCGGCCGGTCGGAACCGTGAAGACCGGCGAGATTTTCGGGGAGATGGCGGCGATCACGGAATCGCCGCGCAGCGCCACGGCGGTGGCCAAGACCGCGTGCCGCGTCATCGGGCTCGACGACAAGCAGTTCATGGCCGCGCTGCGCGAGAAGCCGGAATTCGCGCTGATGCTGCTCGGGCTGATGATCCGCAGGCTGCGCGCGATGCTCGGACGCCTGAGCGGCATCCCCGCGGCCGCCGAGGCCAGGGAATCGCGCGTCTTCGACAAGGCCATGCTCGCCGCGCTGGCCAAGGGCCTGGGCGAATCGGCGCTGGTGCGCTACGACCGCGGCAAGCTCATCATGGTGCAGGGCCAGGTGGGTGCCCTGATGTACGTGGTCCTCGAGGGACGCGTGGCGATCACGCTGCGCGGCGCGACCGTCGAGCACGTGGGCCCGGGCGGCGTGTTCGGCGAGATGGCGCTCGTCGACCAGTCGACGCGCGCAGCCAACGCCGCCGCCGAGACCGATTGCGCGCTGCTCGCGATCAACCGGACGGTGTTCCTCAACCTGCTGAAAAGCGATCCGACGTTCGGCGTATCGCTGCTCACGGCGGTCGCGGAGCGGGTCCGCAACCTCGCCGCCGGAGTCAACTAGCGTAGAATTTTTCGCGTTGTAGCAAGATCAACAATCCAGAGGAGACTCCATGAACCGCGCTTTTTCCCTGCTCGCCGGAATCGCGGCGGCCGCGGCGCTGGCCTTGCCGGCCGCCGCCCAGGAAGGCACGCTGAAGAAGATCAAGGACAGCGGCAGCATCACGATCGGCCACCGCGACGCTTCGGTGCCGTTCTCCTACTACGACGACAAGCAGCAGCCGGTCGGCTACGCGATGGACCTGTGCCAGCGCATCGTCGACGCGGTGAAAAGCGGGCTCAAGATGCAGAAGCTCGACGTCAAGTACCAGCTCGTCACCTCGGCGAACCGCATCCCGCTGATGGCGAACGGCACCATCGACCTCGAGTGCGGCTCGACCACCAACAACCTCGATCGCCAGAAGCAGGTGTGGTTCACCATCACGCACTTCGTGACCGCGAACCGCTTCGTCACCAAGCGCAGCGCCAAGATCGGCAAGCTCGCCGGGCTCAAGGGCAAGACGATCGTGTCGACCGCGGGCACCACGAACATCAAGCAGATCACCGAGATCAACGCGCAGCAGAGCCTCGGCATGAGCATCATCTCCGCCAACGGCCATCCCGAGGCGTTCCAGATGGTCGAGACCGGGCGCGCGGTCGCGTTCGTGATGGACGACATCCTGCTCTACAGCCTGGTCGCGCAGTCGCGCAGCCCGAAGGACTACGTGATCTCGGCCGAGGCGCTCTCGGTGGAGCCCTACGGCATCATGCTGCGCAAGGACGACGCCGCGTTCAAGAAGGTCGTCGACGCCGCGATGACCGACGTCTACAAGTCCGGGCAGATCCGCGCCATCTACGACAAGTGGTTCCTGAAGCCGATCCCGCCGAAGAACATCAACCTCAACGTGCCGATGAGCGACCAGTTCAAGAAGGTGGTCTCGAAACCGACGGACTCCGGGGACCCGGCCGCGTACAAGTAATCCGGTAGCCTTCACGTCGCCGGCGGCGTGAACTACAACTGGCATTGGCGGGTGCTCCTCGAGGCCGAGCCGGGGGGCACCGGCAGCTACCTCCAATACCTCGTCGTCGGCCTCGGCTGGACGCTGCTCACGGCGCTCGCGGCCTGGGTCATCGCGCTCGCCGTCGGCGCCGTCGTCGGCACGCTGCGCACCACGTCGCTCGCCTGGGCGGTGCGCCTGGGCGACCTCTACGTCGAGATCTTCCGCAACATCCCGCTCATCGTGCAGATGTTCCTGTGGTTCTTCGTGATGCCGGAGCTCGTGCCGCAGGCGCTCGGCGACTGGATCAAGCAGATGCCGCCGCCATGGGGCTCCTACGTTCCCGCGGTGCTGTGCCTGGGGATCTTCACCTCGGTGCGCATCGCCGAGCAGGTGCGCGCCGGCATCAACTCGCTGCCGCGCGGCCAGCGCATGGCCGGCATCGCCATGGGCCTCACCGAGGCCGAGGCCTACCGCCACGTCATCCTGCCGCAGGCCTTCCGCATCATCCTGCCGCCGCTCACCTCGGAGTTCATGAACGTGATCAAGAACTCCTCGGTCGCCCTGACCATCGGGCTGCTCGAGCTCACGGGCCGCGCGCGCGCAATGCAGGAGTTCAGCTTCCGCGTGTTCGAGGCGTTCGCCACGGCGACCGTCATCTACCTGCTCACCAATCTCGTGGTGGTGCTCCTCATGCGGGCGCTGGAACAAAAGGTCCGCGTGCCGGGACTGATTGCCGCCGGCGGCCCGCCGCAGGCGGGGCACTGATGTTCTCGGGCTACGATTTCGACGTCATCCAGCGCTCGCTGCCGTATCTCTTCCGCGACGGCATGACGTTCACCGTCACGCTGACGCTCATCGCCATGAGCGGCGGCATCGTGTTCGGCACGCTGCTCGCGATGATGCGGCTTTCGAGGTTCGTGCCGCTATCGGTGCTCGCCGGCGGCTACGTCAACCTCATGCGCTCGGTGCCCCTCCTTCTGGTCATCTTCTGGTTCTTTTTCCTCGTGCCCTATATCGGCGCCTGGGTGATCGGCGCGAAAGAGCCGATCCGCGTGGGCGCCTTCTGGTCGGCGGCGATCACCTTCACGATGTTCGAGGCGGCCTACTACTGCGAGATCATGCGCGCGGGCATCCAATCCATCTCGCGCGGGCAGGTCTGGTCGGGCTACGCGCTGGGACTGAACTACTGGCAGACCATGGGGCACATCGTGCTGCCGCAGGCGTTCCGCAACATGGTCCCGGTGCTGCTCACCCAGACGATCATCCTCTTCCAGGACACCTCGCTCGTCTACGTCATCTCGGCGACCGACTTTCTCGGCGCCGCGTCGAAGATCGCGAACCGGGACTACCGGCTGGTGGAGATGTACACCTTCGTCGCGGTGGTCTACTTCATCATTTCCTACACGCTGTCCCAGCTGGTGCGGCGCCTTCAGGATAGGATTGCGGTCGTCCGATGATCTCGATCAGCAACGTCAGCAAGTGGTACGGCAGCTTCCAGGTCCTCGCCGACTGCTCCACCGAGGTGGCGAAGGGGGAAGTGGTCGTGGTGTGCGGCCCCTCGGGCAGCGGCAAGTCGACGCTCATCAAGTGCGTCAACGCGCTGGAGCCGTTCCAGAAAGGCGAGATCACGGTCGACGGCATTTCGGTCGGCGACCCGAAGACCAACCTGCCGAAGCTGCGCTCCCGGGTCGGGATGGTGTTCCAGCACTTCGAGCTCTTCCCGCACATGTCGGTGATGCAGAACCTGACGCTCGGCCAGGTGAAGGTGCTCGGCCGCAGCCAGGACGAAGCGGTGCAGAAAGGCCTGAAGCTCCTCGAGCGCGTCGATCTCACCGCCCACAAGGACAAGTTCCCCGCCCAGCTCTCCGGCGGCCAGCAGCAGCGCGTGGCCATTGCGCGGGCGCTGTCGATGGACCCGATCGCCATGCTCTTCGACGAGCCCACCTCGGCGCTCGACCCGGAAATGATCAACGAGGTGCTCGACGTGATGGTCGAGCTCGCAAGAGAAGGCATGACCATGATGGTGGTCACCCACGAGATGGGCTTCGCGCGCAAGGTCGCGCGCCGCGTGATCTTCATGGACAGCGGCCGCATCGTCGAGGACGCCCTGAAGGACGACTTCTTCGGCACGCCGCGCTCCGAGCGCGCCCAGCTCTTCCTGTCGAAGATCCTCCACCACTAAATCAGGGACGGACCACGTTTTCCGGGATGCGGTGGTCCGGATACCGGCGCTTGAACTCGGCAAGCAGCTTGTCCGCTTCCTCGTGCTTGCCCTCTTTGCGAAGCTGCACGATGCGCTCGAGCATCCGTTCCGGCGCTTCCACAACCGGTGCTTGCATGGGCTTTGCTGCCGGCGCCGGTCCCGGCTCCGCCCGCCTTTCCGCCTGCGCAGCCGTCCCTGGACGCGAAGCCGCTGCTCCGACCGAATCCGAACGAGCGCCGGGCGCCTCACGCGCAAGCTCTCGCTGTCTTTCCTGCCGTTGCGATTCAGGGTCGGGCACGAAGACCTGAGGAGGCGGGGCAGCGGGCTCGCGTGCGAGTTCCCTCGCCGGTTCGGGTGCACTCGGCTGTGGGGCAGGTGCAACGCTCGGAGAAGGCTTCTCCGCAGGACGCTTGGCCTGTGCATCAACCGCCCGCTCCTCAGGGGCAGCCGGGACAGCGACCGAATCAGGATCCGGCACTTCCTGCTGCATGTGGTACGTCACCGCGACCGCCAACACGATCACCGCCGCTGCGCCGAGCGAGAAGTACCAGCGATGCCGCCCGACCGGGGTGACGAGCGGGGCGTGCGGCTTGTCGGCGGCACGATGCGCGGCGGCGAGGATGGCTTGATCGAGCTCGCGCGAGGGCACCTCGGCGCCAAGCTCGCGATAGCGTTGCGAGACCTTCGGATCGCGCTCGTCAGCCATCGACGACCGCCGCTTTCAGCTTGGCGAGGGCATAGCGCAGGCGGCTTTTGGCCGCCTCTTCGTTCGAACCGGTCGCCGTGGCGATTTCCGCCACCGTAAGGCCGGCCTCCTCGCGCAGGAGGAAAGCTTCGCGCTGGGCGGCGGGAAGAGCTTCCAGCGCCGCGGCAAAGCGCGCCAAGGCTTCCCGGCCCTCCATATGCCGCTGCGGTCCCGGGTCGTCGGCCGGCACATCGATGCCGTCGAGTGACACCGCGTTGAGACCGGCGCGGCGCCAGTGGTCCACCATGCGATTGTGCGCGATCGCGTAGAGCCAGGTGGTAAAGCGCGCCGCCGGCTTGTACGTGGCGCGCGCCTCGATCACGCGCATCCAGACCTCCTGGTAGAGCTCCTCGGCGCTCGCGCGGGACTTGATGCTGCGAAGGACGAAGCGGAAAAGGCGTGCACGGTGGCGGGCATAGAGCGTCTCGAAAGCCCCGGCGTCTCCGTCGCGATACGCGAGCATGAGCTGTTCGTCCGGGGCCTCCGCCATTCATGGCAAGTCTACCCCTGCGGATCGGGCACGAAGCCGGGGAACGGGCGCGGATGGGTGAAGCTTCCCCTGATGATCCCGCGCGCCACCAGGTTCGCATGGCTGTCGTAGTAGAGCGTGGTGATCTCCGCCGGCGCTCTCGGCCGCCGCGCCCGCCGCCTCATCGCGCGCCATCGGCGCCGCAGGCACGGCCGGCTTCTTGCGGAAGAGCGCTACGCCGATCACGCCCACGTCGTGCGGACGCCCCGTGCGCGCGGCGTAGGAATCGCCGAGCGAGGTGAAGTAGAACGCGGCCGTCTGGCTCAAGCTCCTGCGCCAACCCTGGATGTCGAGCCGGCCGTAGGGGGAAAGCACGTAGCCGCCCTGCGAAGGGTCGGCGCTCTCCCCGGTGATCACGTTGACGCCGTCCACCGACACCACTGCGAGAACTTCTTCACGCTGCCGGTTGCGCAGGCTGATCTGATACTCGTTGCCCGGCTTGCCGGCGACGTAGGCGCGGCCTTCGTGCCAATACACCCGCAGGCGCTTCCCTTCGGTGCGGTCGTAGAGAGAGACGTCGGCAAGACGGCCATGCGCGAGCGCAGCGCCCGGCAAGAGCAGAGCAGCGGCAAGCAATATATGAACCGGCTTCATTCGTTGTCCTTTCTTCTAACGGGTCCGCCACCGCGGCGTTCCCACAAGAAGTGAAACGAAGAAGCGCGTCGCACGGGTCAACGCAGGAAAAATAAATTGCACCCGCGTACAATGCGCGGCTCATTCCCGAACGATCGCATCGATGAAGAAAAGCAAGCCCTTTCCCATTCCCGTACGCGCGAAATACTCCTGCCTGAAATGCCCCGGCTACTGCTGCAGCTACCCAGAAATCGAAGTCACGCCCCGCGACATCGAGCGGCTGGCAAAGCATTTCGGCCTGGACTACCGGCAGGCCGAGGAGCGCTTCACGAAGTACGACCCGGGCGAGAAGGTGCGCCTGCTACGGCACCGCAAGGACAAGGTGTTCGAGTCGACGTGCATGCTCTTCGACCAGGACAAGCGCCGCTGCACGGTCTACGAGGCGCGGCCTGGCGTGTGCCGCGAGTATCCCGACAGCCCGCGCTGCGGCTATTACGACTTCCTGCAGTTCGAGCGCAGCCACCAGGACGACCCGGAGTTCATCGCCCTGACTTGAGGGCTTTCTCCCGGATGGCGGAAAGCGTCGCCGCGGGGGTGATCGCGTCCGGGTCGATCTTCAGCTCGACGATCGCGGGCTTGCCCGAAGCGACGGCGCGGGCGAAAGCCGGGACGAATTCCTCCGTGCGCTCGACCGTCTCGCCGTGGCCGCCGAAGGCGCGCGCGTAGGCGGCGAAATCCGGGTTCCTGAGCTCCGTGCCGTAGACGCGTCCGGGGTACTCGCGTTCCTGGTGCATCCGGATCGTGCCGTAAAGCCCGTTGTTGACCACAAGCGCCACGAAGGCGGCACCGTACTGCGCGGCCGTGGCGATCTCCTGGCCGTTCATCAGGAAGTCGCCGTCGCCGCACACCGCGATGACGTTGCGCGCGGGCTGAGCCAGCTTTGCCGCGACCGCGGCGGGGTAGCCGTAGCCCATCGAGCCGTTCGTCGGCCCGAGCTGGGTGCGGAAGCCCTTGTAGCGGAAGTGCCGGTGCAGCCAGCCGGCGAAGTTGCCCGCGCCGCCCGCGACGATCGTGTCCTCGGGCAGCTTATCGCTCAGCCAGCGGACGATCTGCCCGTATTGCAGGTCCCCGGGCATCGGGCGCGGCTCGCTCCATTCCAGATACTCCTGCCTCGCTTGTGCAGTCCGCTCGCGCCAGGCGGCCTGTTCAATTTCCAGTCCAGTCAAAGCATCCACGAACTGCGGGTAACCGGAGTTGATGGGCAGCGCCGGACGGTACACGCGGCCGAGCTCCTCGGCGCCCGCGTGCACATGGACCAGGGTTTGCCGCGGCACCGGAGCGTCTACGAGCGTGTAGGCGCTGGTCGTCATCTCGCCAAGGCGCGCGCCGATCACCAGCAGAACATCGGCTTCCTTTACCCGCTGGGCCAGCTTCGGATTGATCCCGATGCCGACATCGCCGGCGTAATTCGGGCTGCGGTTATCGAACAGGTCCTGGCAGCGGAACGAGGTGCCGACCGGCAAGCCGGATTTCTCTATCCAGGCCTGCAGCTTGCGGCACGCCTCGCCGGTCCAGCCGCCCCCGCCCAGCAGGACGAAAGGCCGTTGCGCGCCACGCAGCAGCTTTTCGACTTCGCTTGCTTGAGTCGAAGAAATGCAAGGACGAACCACGTGATGCCGAGGCACATCGGCGACCGCCGCCTGCGCGAATAGCATGTCCTCGGGCAGCGCGAGCACTACCGGGCCCTGGCGCCCTGCGCACGCGGTGTGGAAGGCGTGGCTCACGTACTCCGGAATGCGCTCGACGCGGTCGATCTGCGCCACCCACTTCGCCATCTGGCCGTACATGCGCCGGTAATCGATCTCCTGGAACGCCTCCCGCTCGGCGAACTCGTTGCCGACCTGGCCGATGAACACCACCATCGGCGTGGAGTCCTGGTAGCCGGTGTGCACGCCGACGGCGCCGTTGCTCGCGCCCGGGCCGCGGGTCACGAACAGCACGCCCGGCTCGCCGCTCAGCTTGCCGTAGGCCTCCGCCATGTACGCAGCACCGCCCTCCTGCCGGCAAACGATAAACGCGAGCTGCTCGCGCAGGTCGTGCAGGCCGTCGAGCACCGGGAGGTAGCTCTCGCCCGGTACGCCGAACGCCATCTTCACGCCTTGGGCGAGGAGCGCGTCGGCGAGGATCCTGCCGCCGTGGCGCGTCTTGAGATCGGGTTTCATGCGGGTACTCTCTGGAATGCGTGGCGCAGCCGCTCGCCGCACTCGGCGACGGCGGCGTTTGCCGTATCGACTACGCCGCCGAAGAGGACGAAGCCGTGAACCATGTCCGGATATTCGCGATAAGCGGTTTCGACCCCGGACTTGGCGAGGCGTTCAGCGTACGCGCGTCCTTCGTCCACCAGCGGGTCGTAGCCCGCGGTGAGCACGAAGGCCGCAGGCAGGCCGGCATGGCTCTGCGCGAGCAGGGGCGAGGCGCGCCAGTCGGCGTAGTCCTTCGGATTCGGCAGGTAGGCCGAGCGGAAAAAACGGATTGCGTCCTGCGTAAGGAGGTAGCCCTGGCCATTGCGCTCGTGCGAAGGAAATTCGCAGCGCTGGTCGGTCGCCGGGTAGATGAGCAGCTGGTAGGCGAGCGGCGGCCCGCCGGCTTCGCGCGCCATGAGCGCAACCACCGCAGCGAGGTTGCCGCCCGCGCTGTCGCCGCCCACGGCGATGCGGGTCGAGTCGACTTTCAAAGAACGATGATTCTCGAATACGTACCGCGTGGCGAATAGACAATCCTCCACCGCCGCGGGAAACGGGTGCTCGGGCGCAAGCCGGTAATCCACCGAGAACACGGCGCAGCCTGCGCCGACGGCAAGTTGCCTGCACACTACGTCGTGCGTGTCCAGGTCGCCGATGGCCCAGCCGCCGCCATGGAAGAAGACCAGCGCCGGAAGCGCGTCGCCGGCGACCGGCCGGTAGGCGCGCACGGCGACGCGATTGCCGAACACCATGAGCCTCGCTTCGGCCACGTCGGGCGCTTGCGGCGCGAGCGCCGAGCGCGTGTCGCGGTAGATGCGCCGCGCGACGAACGCCGGCACCGTGTGGTACGGCGGCAGCGGCGAGCGCGCAACGCGCTCGAGCAACGCGGTGACCTGCGGGTGCAGGCTCCGGCTCATGCCACCGCAGCGAGCATTTTCTTCAGCCGCTCTACGAAGAACGGCGCGCATTTCATCATGCGGGTCTCCTGCGTCTCGAGGAAGCCGCGGCTTTTTTCGAGGTAGGCATTCCAGGCCGGATCGGCGTACATGGCCGCACGGCAGCGCTCGCGCTGATCGAGACTCTCGTAGGCCCACATGTGGACCACCATGTTCAGCGTGCCCACCTCGGTGAAGTAGTAGCCCACCATGTGAGGCAGGTGCTTGAGCTGGATCTTCATCCCCTCGTTTTCGTAGCACTTGAGGTAATCGGCTGCTGTGCCGGGCTTCAGCCGGTACATGCGCTCTTCGACGTACATTGGGGGACCTCCCGGAGGTGCTGGATTATAGTATCCGTGCGATGGACGACATCAACACCCTGCGCCGCATCCTGAAGGACAACCGCGTGATCGCGGTGGTGGGCCTCAGCGCCGAGTGGCATCGGCCGAGCTACTTCGCAGCGAAGTACCTGCAGGAGCACGGCTATCGCGTGATCCCGGTGAACCCGAAATACGAATCGGTTCTGGGCGAGAAGTGCTACAAGTCCCTGCGCGAGATCCCCGAGAGAGTGGACATCGTCGACGTCTTCCGCAAGACCCGGGACGTGATGCCCATCGCCGAGGAGGCGATCGCCATCGGCGCCAAGGTGCTCTGGCAGCAGCTCGGCGTACGCAACGAGGAGGCCGCGGCGAAAGCGCGGGCCGCAGGACTGGAGACAGTTCTAGACCGTTGCGTAAAGATCGAGCACGGGCGCCTCTTCGGCGGGCTGAACTGGGTGGGGGTTAATACCCGGATCGTCTCGGCCAAGCGCCCCCGCTGGCTCGCATACTGAGGTATCCTTCCCGCATGGGGAGGACGATGAGGATCTTCGAGGGGCGCTTCGGGCGGCTGCTGCTCGCCGAGCTCGCGCCGCAGGACGAGCTGCAAGCGCAGGACGATCCCACCATCGTGCTGCAGCAGGGCGATGGCAAGATCCTGTTCCTCAACCCGGGCGAAATCCACGTGAACCTGGACGCGAAACGCGCGCTGGTATTTCACGCGGCCGCCCAATGGCTGCGCCAGGGATTTCCGGCGCTTTTCCCCCCCGAGGACCGCAAGCCCTTTCCGCAGCAGCGCGAGCCGATCACGCCGCGCATCCGCCAGCTCGCGGATACCCTCGCGGTCGAAGTGCTGAACGACCGGTTCCTTTCGACCGAGCGCCTGGAGTTCATGCTGCAGGAGCTGCTGCTGTCGATCGTCGAGACCTACCTCGCGCGCCGGCGCGCCTCGTCGCCGCTGTGGCGCGGCTCGCGCTTCGAAGACAGCCGCATCCGGCGGGCGATCGCGCTGCTGCGCGCGCACCCGAACAAGGACCTGAACATGGACCAGCTCGCGAGCCAGGTAGGCCTGTCGCGCTCGCGCTTCTACGATCTGTTCCAGCTCTGCACCGGCTTCTCGCCCCGCACCTACCTCGACATGCTGTGCGTGGAGGCGGCGATTTCCCGCCTGTCTTCGGGCCGCGGCAAGATCGCCGAGGTATCGGCCGAGCTGGGCTTCTCCGCGCAGAGCAACTTCACGCGCTTCTTTCTCAACCAGGTCGGCGTGCCGCCGTCCGAGTACCGGCGCGCCGCTTCCCGCCCGGACGCGCCCGACACGCCTGCGGAACCCAAGCCGACCGAGTAGCATCTGGTAGTGTTCGGCCATGGCCGACCGAAAATTCGGCATCGAGACGCTTTGCCTGCACGCGGGCCAGATCCCGGATGCCGCCACCGGCGCGCGCGCCGCGCCGATCTACCAGACCACCTCCTTCGTCTTCGACTCGGCCGACCATGCGGCGAGCCTGTTCAACCTGCAGACCTTCGGCAACGTCTATTCGCGCATCTCGAATCCGACGGTCGCGGTATTCGAGGAGCGCATGGCGGCGATCGAAGGCGGGCGCTCGGCGCTCGCGGCCGCGACCGGGCAGGCGGCTGAGGTCACCGCCATCCTCACGCTGTGCCGCGCCGGCGACCACATCGTCTCGGCTTCCACGCTCTACGGCGGCACGCATACGCT
>Ga0156283_1033_pt3 | contig 34445 bp, 27 predicted proteins | sample RifCSPlowO2_12_FD_107932 | JGI IMG/M metagenome (GOLD analysis project Ga0156283, IMG submission 107932) | Betaproteobacteria bacterium RIFCSPLOWO2_12_FULL_65_14 | reverse complement strand
CCGACGATCGCATCGTCTACAACAGCACCACCGGGGCGCTGTACTACGACGCCGACGGCTCAGGCGCCACCGCGGGGCTTCTCTTCGCTACCCTGCAGGGCGCACCCGCGCTTGCGGCAGCCGATTTCAGCGTCGTTTAGAAACAGAGGCTCAGGGCGGTACGGGCTTCCACACTTTCTCTCACATAAAAATGTTGATCGGCGTCAAAAACATTGGCCCGTAGCCCGGGTGCTAGCGGCGTCACGGTGTTGAGCGATTCATCCTTCTGCGGCAGAAGTCTTGTCTTGCTTTCTTTCGCGGCGTAGGCTTTTCCAGGAGACGTTAACAACTAGCTGTTGTGTTCGTCGAGTAGCAGTTTCAGCGTGCGGGCGCTTTCTTCGAGGCACATCCTGTGCTTCCCGTGAGGTAAGAGCAGCGAATTGTTCGTGAGGGGGCGGGCAATGCAAGCCGCGCTGTTCGGCGCTCGAAGCGTGAGCTCCATCCTGGATGGCGGCGGCGTGAGCTGCACGATGCTCGTGGCCCGGCGATGAGCAAGACAATAACGTTCGACTACTCCCAGACGACCAACGCCCTGGGTGTCACGCACACATGGTGGGTCTACGCCGGACAGGCATTCTGGGACGCGAACCTGGTGACCGACGACGCCGTCCGCGACAAGACGGTAACGGTAACCACGGGCACCGAGCTCTTCCCCAGCGAGTCCACGGTCGTTCATACCCAACTCCCCGCCGGCCCGTTCGCGGGAGATCCTGTCGAAGAGCTCCTGCCTACCAGCAGCTACGTGTTCGATCTCGATTTTCCCTTTTCCGATCTCGCTCACCGCCACTGGCTGAAACAGTACCTGGCGGCGCCACCGCATCCGGACGTGGATGCCTATGTTGCGGATTCGTATACGTCGCCGACCGACGACTCCGCATACTGGGATTTCCTGGCCGACTGGAATGCGTATGACGACGCCAGAATTGCGTGGCTCAATCAGGTCAACTCGAGCGAGATCACGAGGGCTGATCTGATAGGCACAAACGGCTTGCTGGCTCAAATCACGTCAGACACGCCACTCAGCAGGTCGTCCTTCGGGCTTGCCGACCTGTGGGATCTCGGTCAGTCCGCTGCCGACCACCTGGTCCTTATCGGATCGGATCTTGACGATCGGCTTGAAAGTGGGGCGGGAGCCGACTCGATACGGGGCGCGGGCGGAAACGATTGGCTCGACGGCGGCTCGGGCATCGACACCGCGGTGTTCTCCGGTCCGCGCGCGGGCTACCAGGTCTACAGCGACGGCTCGACTGCGGAAGATCAGGACGACGTCGTCACTCTAGTCTGGACCGTAGAGGGCCCGGACGGACGGGACTCCCTCCTCAACATCGAGAAGTTGCAGTTTTCCGACCAGACGGAAGACATCGGCGGTGGCTCCGGCAGCAACGGTCCAACGACCATCGCGAACCTGGCGCTTCTTGCTCGTGACGTTTACGAACCAACCGGCGAAGACCTTAACGGGTGGAGGCAGTTGGGAGATACAAGAACGCTAGGCGAGTTTCAGGCGGCCGCCTACGAAAACGGCTCCGAAATCGTGATCGCCATCAGGGGGACCAGCGAAAACTGGGCCGGATTCAAGAACACCCTGACCGACGTCGGCTCCTTTGGACTGGGATATCCCGCTTCCGGTCTGCGGACCATGGTGGAGCAAGCATCAAGCTTTCTGCATGAAATCGCCACGTCGCCATCGCACCAAGGGAAAAACATCACCTTAACCGGGCATTCGCTGGGCGGCGCTGTTGCGCAATTGGTAGGCAGCGCATCGGGATACTCGGCAAAGACGTTCAATGCGCCGGGTGCGGCGGACCTTTACGACGACCTTCAAGGGGAACTCGCGCTAGCCTTGAGCTTGCGGGGAAGCACCGAAGCCGGTGAGCGCATCGGCTACAGGACGATCGGCGACCCGATATCGCTGTTCGGCAGGCATGACGAAGACGTCAGAACCATCGTTCCACCGGCATATGGGGCATGGGAGCTTTACGATAGCCACCTCATAAATACCGTCGTCGCGGCGCTGGACGATCCCCTGACGCTGCTCGAAGACGGTAGCCGTCCCTCGAATCCGGCTCTGCCGCTGATTACCACCTTCCTGCAGGGATCCTCTGGACATCCTTTGCTGGCGCCGCTGACGGCTGCCAAATATGCGCTAACCGCCGCCAGCTATCTGGGAAACGCAGTCGCCAACTGGCGAGAACCGACCGGCACCGACTTCATCTTTACGGTGACCGCCGATTCACCGGATATCGCCTCGGTCACGTTCATCGATCATCCGGGCGTTTCGGTCTTCAGGATCTGGGCCCAGACCGCCGGCGATTGGTCCGCATCGCAGTCCGTGGCGGCCGGGGAAACGGTTTCATTCGCGTCCGATAGCCGGGCATTCCGGTTCCAGGGACTCTCCGCCTCCGGAGACATCGTCAACCTCGATGGCTACTTGTTCAGCACGACCTTCGCGGCGGAGCAAGAGGTAACCGACCACGTTCTCGTGCTAAGCGATCCACCGCACCTCCCGGGCGTCGATCCGAGCGTGTTCGGCGACGTGATCATTGTGTCCGAGGACGCGCAGACCGTTAATGGAGGGAACAGGAACGACACCATCATCGTTCGTGGCGGCCTGAATAGCGTGCACGGCGGCGGGGGTGCCGACCTCATCATAGGCGGGGTAGACGGCGATGTCCTCGACGGCGGCGCCGGCGACGACCTCATGGAGGGCGGGACCGGCGACGACACCTACATCCTCGACGCCCCCGGCGACAGCGTTTCCGAAGAGGCGGAAGCCGGCAGCGACACCGTGCAGGCGGGATTCACGTATGCCCTGCTCCCGAACTTCGAGAATCTCGAGCTCAGCGGCTCGGCGAACATCGACGGCACGGGAAACGACGCCGGCAACATCATCACCGGCAACACCGCAGCGAACCTCCTGGAAGGCGGCGCGGGCAACGACACGCTGAACGGCGGCGGCGGGGCCGACACGCTTGCGGGCGGGCTGGGCGACGACACCTATGTGGTGAATGCCCCCGGCGCGACGATCAACGAGGTGGACGGCGAGGGCACCGACATCGTGCTTGCCTCGATCACCTATGCGCTGGGGGCGAACGTCGAGCGCCTGATTCTCACCGGCAGTGATCCGATCGAGGGCACGGGGAACCTGCTCTTCAACCGCCTCATCGGCAACGCTGCGGCCAACACGCTGCGCGGCAACGCGGGCGGCGACACGCTCAATGGGGGCGCGGGGGCGGACCTGCTCATCGGCGGCAACGCGAGCGATGTGTACCTGGTCGACGATGCGGGCGATGTGGTGAGCGAGGCGGGCACCACCGGCACCGACTGGGTGCTCTCTTCGGTGAGCTTCACGCTGCCCGATGCGGTGGAGTACCTCACCCTCACGGGAGCTAACCCGATCGACGGCACGGGCAATGGCCTGGCGAATCTCCTTCTCGGTAACGCCGCAGCGAACGTCCTGGACGGTCTTGCGGGCACCGACACCATGAAGGGCGGTGCGGGCGACGACACCTATATCGTCGACAACGCCGCCGACCGTGCGGTGGAGCTCGCCGGCGCCGGCACCGACAGCGTCCTCGCCAGCACCACCTTCCGCATCGGCGCCAATATCGAGAACCTCACCCTCACCGGAGCCAATCCCATTGACGGTGCGGGCAACGCCGTTGCCAACACGCTCGTGGGCAACGAGGCGGCCAACGTGCTGGTGGGCATGGGCGGTGCCGACACGCTCTCGGGGGGCCTGGGCAACGACTCGCTCAAGGGCGGCACGGGCAACGACGAGCTCACCGGCGGAGACGGGAACGACGTGTTCTTCTTCGTCGAGAACCCCGGCCCGGGCAGCGCGGACGTGATCACCGACTTCGCGAGCGGCGCCGACCGCATGCGCCTGGATGATGCGCGCTTCACCGCGATCGGGGCGCTGGGGAACTTCGCCGCGGACGACGCGCGCTTCGTTTCGGGGGCGGGGCTGACCGGCGGGCAGGACGCCGACGATCGCATCGTCTACAACAGCACCACCGGGGCGCTGTACTACGACGCCGACGGCGATGGCGCCACCGCGGGCCTTCTTTTCGCCACACTTCAGGGCGCAGCCGCGCTCGCCCCGGCGGATTTCAGCGTGGTGTAGTTGACACCGCTCGTCCGGCGGGTCCTACAATGAGCCGCCGCATAAGGCTGTCATCGCTGGGGGGCGCATGGCAACTTTCCAGAAGACCACCACGGATCCGCTCGTCGGTAGCGACGCGAGCGATCTGATCGTCGTTTCCGACCCGGTCAACGCCGTCGCCATCGACGGCGGAGCTCATGGAGACGGCGGCGACGAGCTGCGCCTGTCGGCCACCACGGCGACGACGTATGTGCTCGGCCCGGACATCGTCAATATCGAGTTCGTCGACATCGGCACGGGAACGGGGTCGATTGCGAATCGCCTCGGGACGGCGCCGGTCGATATCGACATGTCGGCGTTCGGCGATTGGAGCACGCTGGCATGGGGCAATGCCGGCGCCAACCTCATCACCGGTTCGGCGTGGCTCGATGCGCTGAGCGGCCAGGCCGGAAACGACACTTTCGTCGGAGCGTCGGGCAATGCCTCGCAACAGAGCCCGGGCGACCTGCTTTGGGGCGACGGGGGACGGGATACCGCGCGCTATGCGGGCAGCGTCGCCGACTTCCTGATCGATTTCGACTTCACCGAGAGCCGTATCGTCGTGGCGGATCTGCAGCCGTCGGTCGCGGGAAACGAAGGCAGCGACTTCCTTTACTCGATCGAGCGCCTCGAGTTCGCGGACGCGACGCTGCAGATCGACGTGCAGGAGAATGGCCTCTGGTCCGAACCGGCAAACGGCGAGCGCCTCGTCAACACGCGTACCGAAAGCGACGAGCGCTTCCCCGCCGTGGCGGGGCTCGCCGACGGCGGCTACGTCATCGTGTGGGAAGGCGGCTTCTACTCCGACGGTTCGCTGCGCGACGTCTTTGCGCAGCGCTATTCCGACCTCGGCACGCCTGCGGGCGCGGATTTCATCGTCAACAGCCCCGATGTCGAGCTGCAGACCGAAATATCGGTGACTGCGCTGGCCGCAGGCGGCTTCGCCGTGAGCTGGACTTCTCCGGACGTCGACGGCAGCGGCGTTTTCGCTCGCGTATTCGGCGCGTCGGGCGCGCCCGCGAGCGACGCGTTCCGGGTGAACTCGAGGACGCAAAGCGGCCAGCTCGATTCGTCGCTGGCGGCGCTGCCGGACGGCTTCGTGGCGGTCTGGACCTCGCAGTTTCAGGACGGATCTTTCACCGGCGTATACGGCCAGCGCTACGGCGCCGACGGCACCCCCGCGGGCGAGGAGTTCCGCGTCAACACCACGACCCTCAACTCCCAGTACGCCCCGAGCGCGGCGGCGCTCGCCGACGGCGGCTTCGTCGTCGCATGGACCTCCTCCGCGCAGGACGGCTCGGGCTCCGGCGTGTACGCACAGCGCTTTGCCGCGAACGGCGCCTCGGCGGGATCCGAGCTCAGGGTAAACACGACCACCTCAGGCGATCAGTGGCTGCAGACGGTAGCCGGGCTCGCCGCTGGAGGCTTCGTGGCCGCATGGGCCAGCGGCGACGGCAGCAACGACGGCGTTTTCGCGCAACGGTACAGCGCAGAGGGAGCGGCGCTCGGGGCCGAGTTCCGCGTGAACACGACGACCGCGAACACCCAGTCCTCGCCCTCGCTGGCCGGACTGGAGGACGGCGGCTTCGTTGCGACGTGGACCTCCTGGACCCAGGACGGCGACGGCGGCGGCATCTACGCGCAGCGCTATGCCGCCGACGGCACGCCGGCCGGCGGAGAGCTCCGGCTCAATGCCAACACGGTGGGCAGTCAGAACCCGCCGGTGGTCGCGCCTCTTTCGGACGGCGGCTTCATCGCCGCCTGGACTTCGAGCTCCATGGCGTTCCAGGACGAGAGCTCCAACAGCATCATCAACCGGCGCTTCGATGCCGCCGGCGATCCGGAGCCGGTGCGGCTGGCGGTGCGCGGCGACGACGGCGATAACGTGCTGCGCACCGGCGACGGGGTGACGATCGTCGACGGCGGCGCGGGCGCCGACACCATGTACGGCGGCGCGGGCGACAACCTCTATGTCGTCGACAACCCGGCAGATGCGGTGGACGAAGCAGCCGCAGGCGGGCTGGACAGCGTGCGCTCGAGCGTCAGCTACGCGCTCCCCGCGAACGTGGAAGAGCTGATCCTTACCGGCAGCGGCGCTATCAACGGCACCGGCAACGAGCTCGCCAACCGGATCGCCGGCAACGGCGCCGCCAATGTCCTCAGCGGCGGCGGCGGCGCGGATACCCTGCTCGGAGGCGCGGGCGACGACATCTACGCCGTAGACGACGCCGGCGTGACGCTGACGGAGCTCCCTGGCGAGGGCAACGACCTGGTGCAGAGCTCGGTGAGCTTCGTGCTGGCGGCAAACATCGAGCGGCTCACGCTCACCGGCAGCTCGCCGGTCAACGGCACCGGCAACACGCTTGCCAACCTGATCCTTGGCAACAGCGGCGCCAACGTGCTGAGCGGCGAGGACGGCAACGACACGCTCGACGGCGGCGGCGGCGCCGACACGCTCGCCGGCGGTCCGGGCGATGACATGTACATCGGCAGCCCGGGCGAAGCGACGATTACGGAGATCGAGGGCGAAGGGACCGATCTCGTGAGGAGCGCGCTGAGCTACACCCTCGGTGCGAACCTCGAGCGGCTCACGCTCACGGGCGCCTCGCCGATCGAGGGCACGGGGAATCTCCTCTTCAACCGGATCGTCGGTAACGAGGCGGCCAACACGCTGCGCGGCAACGCCGGGGGCGACACCCTCGATGGCGGTGCCGGGGCCGACACGCTCATCGGCGGCAACGCGAGCGACGTGTATGTGGTCGATGACGCGGGTGACGTGGTGAGCGAGGTGGGCACCACCGGCACCGACTGGGTGCTCTCTTCGGTGAGCTTCACGCTGCCCGATGCGGTGGAGTACCTCACGCTGACGGGAAGCTCGGCGATCAACGCCACCGGCAATGGCCTGGCGAATCTCCTTCTCGGTAACGCCGCAGCGAACGTCCTAGACGGTCTTGCGGGCACCGACACCATGAAGGGCGGTGCGGGCGACGACACCTATATCGTCGACAACAGCGCCGACCGCGCGGTGGAGCTTGCCGGCGCCGGCAGCGACAGTGTCTTTGCGAGCGCCACCTTCCGCATCGGCGCCAACGTCGAGAACCTGACGCTCACCGGAAGCTCGGCGATCAACGGCACCGGCAACGCGGGGGCGAACCTCATCACCGGCAACGACGCGGCCAACGTGCTGGTGGGCATGGGCGGGGCCGACACCCTGCAGGGCGGCCTGGGCAACGACTCGCTCAAGGGCGGCACGGGCAATGATGAGCTGACCGGCGGAGATGGAGCGGACGTGTTCTTCTTCGTCGAGAACCCGGGCCCGGGCAGCGCCGATGTCATCACCGACTTTGCGAGCGGCGCGGACCGCATGCGTCTGGACGACGCGCGGTTCACCGCGATCGGGGCGCTGGGGAGCTTCGCGCTGAACGACGCGCGCTTCGTTTCGGGGGCGGGGCTGACCGGCGGGCAGGACGCCGACGATCGCATCGTCTACAACAGCACCACCGGGGCGCTCTACTACGACTCAGACGGCTCAAGCGCCACCGCGGGCCTCATCTTCGCCACGCTGCAGGGCGCCCCTGCCCTCGCCGCAACCGACTTCAGCGTCATGTAAAAGCCGATCCAACTGCCGGACAGGACAGACCACACGGCCATCATTTTCGGCACATCGGGCAACGACACCATCACCGGCAGCATAGAAGACACGGTCTTCTACTCGGGCGATTCAAGCGGCTATGTGTTTCGCCAGACCGGCGGCCAGCTCGTCGTGACGGACGCGAACACCGCCGATGGACGCGAGGGCATGGACATTCTGACCGGCGTACGAACGCTGTACTTCCTCGATGGCGTGGTGAAATTCGGTCTGGGCGGGGAGTTCCGCGTCAACACGTACGTCACCTCCGAGCAATACCAGGCCGCTGTCGCCAGCCTGTCGGACGGCGGGTTCGTCGTGACATGGACCTCCCTCGGCCAGGACGGAAGCAGCAGCGGAGTTTACGGCCAGCGCTACGACGCCTTCGGCAACGCGCTCGGCAACGAGTTCAAGGTCAACACCAATGTGACCGACATCCAGGCGTGGCCCAGCGTTGCCGCGCTTGCCGATGGCGGCTTCGCCGTCACCTGGCAATCCTACGGCCAGGACGGCAGCGGCTACGGCATTTACGGCCAGCGCTACGACGCGCTGGGCAACCTGGCCGGCGGCGAATTCCGCATCAATACCCGAGCGGGGCGGACAAACTGGTGTTTTCCACGCGCGCCTTCACCGAGATCGGCGCGCGGGGACGATTCGACGCCGGAGACGTGCGCTTCTTCGCCGCCGTCGGTGCCGTGAGCGGGCACGATGCGGACGACCGCCTCGTCTACAACACCGCCACCGGCGAACTCTACTACGACGGCAACGGCGACCTTGCCGGAGGCTCCGAGCTGCTGGCGACATTGGGACTTGGCAAAGCGCTGATCGCGACCGACATCGTCGTGAACTGATCGCGGCGACGAGCAACGGAACCGCCATCGCAACAAGGAGGTTTGCGACGACGGGCAGAAACAGGACGGTGAACCCGAAAGGCACGGCGCACAGGAAACCCCGCCTTCCAGCTTAGCGCCGTATATTCGCGACGACCCTGTTCCAGGCGATCGGACCGCCGTCAATCAGCAACCGATCGTACTTTTTCTTCGCGAACAGGGCCCAGGTCTGGCGCGGATGCGCCCAGTCGAGAATGCTGAAGCCTAGACCGAACTGTGTCGCCAGCCGCGCCATCGTCTCGGCCCGGTACTTGATGGTCGCCGGATAGACCCAACCGTCGCCGTCGTAGTCCTTGTCATCGACCAGGAACGTGGCGAACAGCGCGCCGTCGTCCTTGAGGTGAAAGGAGACTTCCGACAGCCAGCGCTCAACCAGGTCCTTGCCGCAGTGGCTGAAGATGGATTGCGCGACCGCGTAGTCGACGCGTAACGGCTCCCGAAATTCCTCCATGGAGCCGCGGAACGAGAACGTGGGCCTCTTTATCCTGACCAAGTCCTCGCCGGTCTCGTTCGCGATTCCCTCCTCCACCAGCCACTTGTTCGGCTCCACGCCGAAGTAGTGCCCCGGATTCAGGTACGGTATCAGCAGGCGTCCGACCCGCAGCGACCCGCAGCCGATGTCCAGAATCCGATGATGCTGGCGAAGGCCGACGCTCGTGAGGAGGTTGAAAACCATTGCCGACACCAGGTCGTAGTCCTTCGGCGGGCCGACGTAGGCCCGGTAGTGGCGGTCGCCGGGCCTCAGATCAAGCCCCAGCCCCCCTGTCGTCTTGTCCGTAGGAGCCATCACGCAGTCTAGCCGGCAAGGCCGGCCGGAGCCCCTCAAGGTGCCGTTGGATAGGCCACGTTGCCAGCCTTATACTTGATCATATATGATCATAGCTATGTTCATCCGAGTCTAGCCACTGCCCCATGCACTACCGCTTCCGCGGCAACAACATCCAGGTGGTGAAAAGCCAGCCTGATCCGGCTACCGGAAAGGCCAAGTCAGTGCCCTTGGGGAGCATCAACAGGGCCACGCTTATGATCAGCGACAAGCTGCGCGAGAACTGCTCGCCCGGGGAGCTGAAGGAGATCGAGGGCTGGGTGAAGCGATACCGGAAAGTCTACGAGCTGAAGCGGCGCCACGCCGCGCTGACGCTGCCGGAGCAGATCGAGTCGGCGATCGACTGGTTCGAGGAAGCGAGCCCCGAGGAAGCGCGCCAGGTCGCCGAGGACGTGCTCGAGGCGAGCCTGGCGCTGCGCCGGGCGCTTAACCGCCGCGGCCTGCTCTAGCCTGCCGTGGCCGGCTCCCGCGCCCTCCGATCGCCCCTCGCCGTCACGCTCGCGGTGTGGAAGGCGCTCTTCATGCGCGAGGCAGTTTCGCGTCTCGCGCAGGACCGCATCGCCTGGGTGTGGCTCATCTTCGAGCCAATCGCGCATGTTGCGGTCTTCGTCGCGTTCATCGTCATCGGCCTGCGCCAGCGCTCGATCGCTGGGGCCGATGTAAGCGTTTTCCTGATGCTCGGCGTGCTGGCCTTCTTCATGCCGCGCAACATCCTGGGGCGCGCCATGGATGCCATCGAGCCCGGCGAGGCGCTCTATGCCTTCCGCCAGGTCGTGCCGGTGGACACGGTGCTCGTACGCGCCGTGGTGGAGGGGCTGCTTGTGATCCTGATCCTCGTCACCATGCTCACCATCGCGGGGCTACTGGGGTTCCCGGTCATTCCGGCAGATCCGCTCTATGCGCTCTACGCGCTCGCCGCCCTGTGGCTCGCCGGGCTGGGCCTGGGACTGGTCCTCTCGGTGCTCGGCACGCTCGTCGCCGAAATCGCGCGTATCACACGGCTGCTAATGACGCCGCTGTACTTTCTCTCGGCGGTGATATTCCCATCCATCGCCATCCCGCTGGGGTTCCGCGACATCATCCTGCTGAACCCGATTCTGCACGGCATCGAGGGGCTGCGCATCGCGTTCATGCCCGCCTACGTCGTGCCGCCGGGCATCGACGTCGGCTACCTGGTGCAGTTCGCGGTCGTCATGCTCTTCATCGGCCTTGCCCTGCACATCCGCTATCGGGCGGAGCTGAAGGCGAAATGATCACCTTAAGCGACGTTCACAAGCGCTACTGGACCAGCCGCGGCGAGCCGCACTGGGTGCTGCGGGGGGTATCGGTCGCATTCCCTTCGGACCGCAACGTCGGCGTGATCGGCGTGAACGGAGCGGGAAAATCGACGCTGCTGCGCCTCATCTCCGGTGTCGATCTTCCAACCCGCGGCGAAGTCCGTTGCGACAGCCGCGTTTCGTGGCCGCTCGGGCTTACCGGCGGCCTGCAGAGGATGCTTAGCGGGCGGCAGAACGCGCGCTTCATCTGCCGCGTGCACGGCTTCGAGAGCGAGCTCGAGGAGCGCGTGCGCTTCGTGCACGAGTTCTCCGAGCTAGGCGAGGCGTTCGACGAGCCGATCTGGAGCTATTCGAGCGGCATGCGCGCGCGGCTCAATTTCACGCTCTCGCTCGCGTTCGATTTCGACATGTACCTCATCGACGAGCTGATGTCGGTCGGCGACGCGAAGTTCCGGCAGAAGTCGACCAAGGCGATCCGCGATCTCATCAACCGGGCGGGCGTCATCATCGTCTCGCACAGCGAAGGCACCATCCGCAGCTTCTGCCATGCGGTCATTTGGCTGCACGAGGGCCGCGCCATCTGGTACGACAGCCCGAAAGACGCCATCAGGGACTACAAGAGGCACTTCCTCGCATGATCGACCTCCTCAAACGGCACTGGACCTGGCGCATCGCCGTGGCGCTGATGATCGTTTTCACGCTCTACTGGGGCGCGTTTGCCGCGCGGCGCTACGTCTCCGAGGCGCACATCGTCGTGGAGAACCTGCAGGCGCCGACGAACAACGGCATGGACCTGTCGAGCTTCCTCACCGGCGGCAGCCGCGATTCGAAGGACCTGCTCCTGCTGCGCGACTACCTGCGCTCGGCCGACATGCTGAAAAAGCTCTACACCGAGCTCGACCTGCGCAGCCACTACAGCGACAGCTACGACGTCTTCTCGCGGCTCCTCTACCGTGACATCCCGGCGGAATGGTTTCTGCGGCACTACCGCCAGCGCCTCACGGTCGACCACGAGGAATCTGCGGGCATGCTCGTCATCAAGGCGCAGGCCTACAAGCCCGAGGTGGCGCAGGCCATCGCCAGCCTCCTAGTGCGCGAAGGCGATCGCTTCATGAACGAGCGCGCGCAGGGCCTGGCGAGGGAGCAGGTGTCGTTCGCCGAACGCGAGGTAGCGACCGCCGGCAAGCGCATGGCACAGGCGCGCCAGCAGTTGCTGGGGTTCCAGAATGCAAAAGGCCTTGTTTCTCCCACCGCGACGGTGGAGAACATCTCGGCGGTGGTCGGCCGGCTCGAAGGCGAGCTCTCCGACCTGCAGGCGCGGCGCGGCGCGCTGCAGGCGTATCTCGCCCCCACCGCGGCGGAGCTGGTGCAGCTGAACGCCGAGGTCAATGCGGTGGAGAAGCAGCTCAAGACGCAGCGCGCGCGCCTCGCCTCCTCGAACGGCAAGCCGACGCTCAACCGCGTCGCCGAGGAATACGACCGCCTCGCGCTCGAGGCGGGCTTCCACCAGGACGTGTACAAGACCGCGCTCGGCGCGCTCGAGCGCTCGCGCATCGACGCGACCCGCACCCTGAAAAAGGTCTCGGTGCTGCAGACACCCACCCTTCCGGAGTACTCGGAGGAGCCGGGAAGGCTCTACAACGTGGTGATGTACCTCCTCGCCACGCTGCTCATCACCGGCATCCTGCACCTGCTGATGGCCATCATTCGCGAACACCGGGACTGACCCCATGCTGAGAAAAATCGCAGGCGTCTCGCTTCTCCTTGCCGCCACGGCCGCAAGCGCCCAGTTCGGCAACATTTCCCCCTGGCCAGGCTCCCAGAGCGGCGCGGCGCCGCAGGAAACGCCGCAGGTGCCGGCGCAGGTCTCGCCGCAGGTGACGCCGCAGGCGGCGCCGATCTTTCCGGCGCGGCCCGCCGCCCAGCCAGCGCCCGTTCCGAGCTCGATCCCGGCCCCAGCGCCGGCCGAAGGCCCCGTCCCGGGTGCGCAGCCGTTCGACTACTCCTTGAACCTGAAGAGCGAGGTGTTCGGCGCTCATCTCTTCACCGGCGCCTTCACGCGCGGCGCGGGATCGGTCTTCAACCCGAACCACGTCATCGCTATCGGCGACCAGGTGCAGGTGCGGCTCTACGGCGCCTTCGAGTACGACGCGGTCCTGATCGTCGACCCGCAGGGCAACGTCTTCGTGCCGCGCGTCGGCCCGGTGCGCGTCGCCGGCATCCCGAACAGCGAGCTGCAGAGCACGCTCGAGCAGTCGCTGCGGCGCACGTTCCGCTCCAACGTACACAGCTACGCCACGCTCGCCGCCGCACAGCCGGTGCGCGTCTTCGTCACCGGTTTCGTGCACCGCCCCGGCATGTACCAGGGAACTTCGAGCGACAGCGTGCTGCGCTACCTCGACCAGGCGGGCGGCATCGACCCCGACCGCGGCTCGTTCCTCGAGGTGCAGCTCCGCCGCGGCAGCCAGACGCGCGCCACGTTCAACCTGTACGACTTCCTCCTCACCGGCGCCCTGCCCAGCGTGCAGCTCGGCGACGGCGACGCGGTCGTGGTGGCGCCGCGCAAGAGCACCTACCGCGTCACCGGCCTGGCGCAGAACGCCAAGCGCTTCGAGTTCGCGGGCACGAGCATCGACCTCGGACGCCTGGTCGCCCTCGCCCGCCCCCAGCCGCAGGCGACGCACGTACGCATCAAGCGCAATACGGGCGTGGTGAGTAACACCGAGTACTACGCGATCTCCGAGGCGGTGCGTCTCGAGCTCACGGACGGCGACGAAGTGCAGTTCACGGCCGACAAGCGCCCCGGGACCATCAGCGTGCGGGTGGAGGGCGAGCACCAGAGCGCGCAGGAGTACGTGCTGCCCTACGGCTCGCGCCTCGGCGACCTGGTGAAGCGCATCGAATTTTCCGAGCGCTCGGATCCGGCGAACATCCAGCTCTACCGCCTGTCCGTGAAGGAGCGGCAGAAAACGCTGCTCCAAGCGTCGCTGAAGAGCATCGAGTCTTCCGTGCTCACGGCGCGCTCGGGCACCGGCGAGGAAGCGCAACTGCGCAAGCAGGAAGCCGACCTGATCCTCAACTGGGTGGCGCGCGCGCGCGGCGTCGAGCCGCTCGGCCAGGTGCTCGTCGCCCAGGCGCCCACGCGCGCGGACCTGCTGCTCGAAAACGGCGACATCCTGCGCGTTCCGGTGAAGGACGGGCTGGTGCTGGTGCACGGCGAGGTGCTCTTTCCGAACGCGGTGGCCTACGAGGAGCGCTATGGCGCCGGCGATTACATCAAGCGCGCCGGCGGCTACTCGCAGAACGCCGACACCTCGCGCATCATCATCGCGCACCGCGACGGCAGCTTCGAGGAAGGACAGGACTCGAGCAAAGTGCGCGCCGGCGACGACGTGCTCGTGCTGCCGCGCGTCGACACCAAGTCGCGGCAGTTCTGGAAGGACATCACCCAGATCATCTTCCAGATCGCAGTGAGCGCGAAGGTGATCCTGGGCCTCTGATGGGGAAGACCTTCGTCTTCAACGGCGACGCCGACGGCTTGTGCGCCCTGCAGCAGCTCCACCTCGACGAGGGCGTGGACGGCGCGACGCTCATCACCGGCCCCAAGCGCCGCACGGCGCTCGTGCGCGAGGCATCCGCAGCAGCGGATGATGAGGTCACCGTGCTCGATCTCTCGTTCGATGTTAACCGCGAGGCGGTCGATGCGTTGTTGTGCGCCGGCGCCCGCGTGCGCTACTTCGACCACCACCACGCCGCTAGCGTTCCAACGCACCCTGCGCTTGAGGCCCATATCGACCCGTCACCTACCACCTGCACGAGCGCAATCATCGACCGTTATCTCGACGGCCGGGAGCGCGCCTGGGCGATTGTCGGCGCGTTCGGCGACAACTTCTCGGAGACCGCAAACCGCCTCGCTTCAACGCTCGCGCTGAACAGCGAAACGTGCACGCAGCTCGAGCGGCTCGGCCTGCTCCTCAATTACAACTCGTACGGAGAGCGCGAGGAAGACCTGTTCTTCCCGCCGGCGGAGCTGCATCGGCGGTTGTCCGGCTACCGCGATCCCCTCGCCTTCGTGCGCGAGGAGCCGGCGTACCGGACGCTGTCGGCTGGTCACGACGAGGATATGCAGCGCGTGCAGGAGCTGCGGGCGATCGCATGCTCGAATCACGCCGCGGTCTACGTGCTTCCCGATGCGAGCTGGGCGCGCCGCGTGAGCGGCGTGCTCGCCAACCGGCTTGCCCGCACCTCGCCCGCTTCCGCACATGCGGTGCTGAGCCCGAATTCAACCGGTGGCATGCAGGTGAGCGTGCGCGCCCCCCTCGAGCGCCCTACTGGCGCCGCTGCCTTCTGCCTTGCGTACTCTACGGGCGGCGGGCGCGAAGCTGCGGCAGGCATTAATCATCTGCCGATCGACGAAGTAGCAGCGTTCGCGGAGCGTTTCTTGCACCACTTCGCCGCCTGATCGATATCCGCTCTCGTTACTGCAGTGCCGAAAGGCAACGAGTCCTCTCTTGCGATGTCACGTTGACAAAAATGGTCGTCGCATATTCGGCTTGATTACCGGCGGCTAAAGCCAATGCCGGTTAGTTAACGCCATTGGTCTGCGACCGAGGGCGTTTTCTGGGGTAGTTGCTCATTTTGATCTTCACGGCGCGAGGGTAGGCGCGATTTCGTCTTGGTGGCAAGACTAGCAGTGGCAGTTCGTTGTAGAGAGACTGCAGGCGTTTGGGTAGGACGCCCGGGCTGGCGAGCCAAGCGCTGATCCAGAAGGCGCGTACGAAGTGCAGCGTGTGACGGTAGCTGATTTGGTTGGGCAGGACACCGGCGCGGCGAGCGACGTCGGCCATGGTGAGGCGCACCAAGTTGTAGGCGAGGGTGAGTCCCCAGAGTTCCTGCGAGACCCGTTGGGGATTTCTGCAACGCAGGGACGCTTCTTCACGTTCAAGCGTGTGGGTTTTGACCTCGTCGTAGGCGAGCTCGAGCTCCCAGCGTTCGTGGTAGAGCGCGATGATTTCGGCGGCGGGAAAGGCGACGGCATCGAGCAATGAGGTGAGTAGCGTCTGTGGTTTGAAGCCTTTGCGTTGATACTGGATGGCGCGCACGGTGAGGGTTTCGGGCAGGCTGGGATGGAGGCGGCGCGTGCATCGACTGGGGCGCAATTCCACGAGGGTGTCACCGGATCCGAGTTTTCGGATGACTCGTAGCGCCGCCATGCGTTGGCCTTGCTTGGCCCGTGTCAGCCAGTAGCGCTGGTGCGCGGGATCGGCGAGGCGCTGGAAGTTTTCGTAGTTGGCGAAGCCTCGATCCACAATCACGAGCGAGCGCTCCGGCAAGCGCGGCCATAGGCGTTGGGCCAGGGACAGCTCGCTGTCGCTATAGGGGCCGAAGGCCGCATCCACGAGCAGGTGTGAGCGCAGGACCATCAGCGTGACCAGACGCAGTTGCGGATAGGCGGCTGCGGCCTCGCCGCGGCTGGTTCCGGCGCGGCCGAAGTGGGCGTCGTTCTCGGGGCTGTCGGGGACACACAATGTCGAGCCATCGACGCCCAGGATCGCCAATCCGCACCAGCGATACTCGTCGGCCGAGGCGCTGGCCCAGACCGCGGCGCTGGCGTGGAACAACCAAGCCAGTGGCTCTGGTCCGAGACGGTCGCGGGCCTGTACTACCGCGCCGCCGCTCACGTGCTGGCGCTCGCCCGTTGGGACGGGCATCACCAGATCGAGGTGACGCACTACCTCCGCGATCGAGCGATCGCGCAGCATCGCCATGCCGATCACGAGCCACACGACGTACTCGGCGGGGAGCTTGCGCCGGCGGATGGTGGCCGTGCCGGTGGCTCTGAGGGCCTGCTCGACCCAGTGCGGATCCAGGCTCTGCGCAAACAGTGCAAAGCTCGGCTCGGAGTCCTGGACTCCACTTGCCAACAATGCCGCCGCCACATCCATCGCCGTCCCCCCTTTCGACAGCCGCCCGGGCCGGGCGGCTTTCACGATCGCGGCGTGCGGGCGCGACGCCCTCGGGGCGGGGGCGTGCTCGCTTCCGCGGTTCCCCGGCGTCGTCGTAACAGCTCCCGGTTGATGGCGGACACCGCCTCGAGGGTGTTCCACCACGCCTGGTAATTGGCCACCCACTGTTGCGCCTGCGCCACCAGGCCTGCGGGCAGAGAAATCTGCTCGGTGCGTCCGCGGGCGAAGCTCACCGTGAGGTAGGTGGCGAGATGCCCAGGCCCTGAGGCGCAGTGGCAACTGGGCTTGCCGCAGCGCAACTGCCGCGTGAGCACGCTGCCGCGAAGGATCTCCTCCGACGGCGGCAATCGGCGCACCAAGCGACGACGGCGCTCGCGCAGCTGGCGCTCTGATACTTTCATTCTTACGGATGTAAGATACACGAATCAAAAGGCCGCGTCATCCTCGATATCGTTACGGGCGCAGCACCGCCTCGAATGAAGTGCGCTAACTACGGGGACAATGAAGAAACCGGCCTTAACTAACCGGCATTGCGGCTAAAGCCGATCAACTCGTCGGTTGAAAAGTTTTCTCTTATTTCGCATCTCGCCTCAGACATACGCTAGCGGCATCTGGGTCGCGCCCGATAGCGCAGAATGAATTCGGTCACGTGTGTGGACAAGATCTTCCATGATTGCGATCTGTTATCGCGGAGTAGATCTCCCAGTGTTTCTCCGGCCATCGCCGGGGAACTGCCCAGCGTTCCACATCAGCACAGCCACTAGTCGTATGGTCTCAGCGTCGAGGTCGTCCATCATTTCATCGACCCGACGCCAAAACGCGTCGGGATTTGAAAGCCACAAATCAAGTCGCCGCGGCTGGCACGACCGATGTGTTGCTTGAAAAGGTCGAACTTATTTACGCCAATGGAGTATTCGACCGGCAACTGAGCTCTTGCTCAAGCAGTCTCGCCCGATCCAGTTAGCGGCGCGAGCACGAGAGAGATGACCAAGGCAACGTTGAGTAACGTTGAGGCGCGCAGCGTTCGACAAGTCATGGTTGTGTATGCGATGCTTTTGGGGCGATCGACAACTTTTTTTGACAACTTTCCATGGCTTTGCAGGTATTTCTTCACATTGGTACTGAGAAAACTGGTACTACTTCCCTGCAAAATTTCCTCACAGCAAATAGAGATGTCCTAATCGGATCCGGGATTCTCTATCCAGGTACTCTCGGCAAGAAGAGCAACCATGTCAAGCTCGCGATATATGCCGCGAATAGAACGAGAGGTCTCGGGGCCCGTATTGGGCTCAAGGATGACAACGATCTTGTAAGGTTTCGCAATCGTACGCAAGCCGCATTCCTTGAAGAAGTTGCAATGCGGCAGCCGGATAAGATCATTCTCTCGAACGAGCACTGCCACTCACGACTTCGGACCATAGAGGAAATCGAACGCGTCAGATCCTTGCTCGAAAAACTCACGGGCCGTCCGAAAGTAGTTATCTATTTCCGTCGCCAAGACCGGATGGCCGTGAGTTTCTACACGACCCGTCTTATCGCGGGACATGCGCCCAAGACCATCCTACCTGTGTCGGGGATGCCTTCTTACTATTATGACTTCCTGTCTATCTTTGAGAACTGGGCACGCGTATTTGGCCCGGAAAACATCATACCGCGCATTTATAGAAGAGATGTTGACCGATCATGGGACATTGTTGAGGACCTGAGAGATTTAGCGTCATTGCCTTCGGGCATCAGCTACAAGCGGCCAGCGATAGCAAACGAATCCCTTTCCGTGCTCGGTCAGGAGTATGTAAGGACCCTGAACGTCCTCCTGAAGGACGCACAGGAGGCTGCGCATAAGAACAAGATCCAGGAGTTTCGGCGTTTCTTGATTAGGACATGCAAGGGACAGGGGGCTAGGCCCGCCCGCGAAGATGCACGGCGCTTCTACAGTAATTTCATTCCGAGCAACGCCAAGTTAGCCGACAAGTGGCGACCTTCGAAGGTCGGCCATTTGTTCGATGACGATTTCTCCATGTACCCGGAAACAGCTGACACCTTAGACAAGAACGTAAGCGACGCAATGCAATTGGCCAGTCAGTTCTTGTTGATGCAGGAAACTAGTCTGAAGCGACCACCTTCGCGTCGGCAAGAAGCCGAATGAAAGCCCGGCGGAGATCATCTGTCGGAGGATGCCCTCGCGATCATGCGGCAGATGGTTGTCACCGACTTGTCCGAAAGACCGCCGTAAAAAGGAAGAGCCAGGACTTCCTCAGTAACCTTCCTCGCGATCGGCAAGCCGTCGGCATTGGCGGAAGGTAGCTGCCGGTAGCACGGATAGTCGCTGATCAAGGGGTAGAAGTAGGGCCGCGTAATCACGTTGTGCTGCTTCAGGTACTCGAACAACTCTGTGCGGTGTATCCCATACGTTTCCTTCCGTACGCGGATGACCATGTATTGCTGGCTGTCCTTCACGTCATCCGGTACCGAGACGATGCTGATTCCCGGTATGCCCCGCAGCTCGCGCGCGTACTGCTGCCGGATCGCCCGGCGCAGCCGCCTTTCCTCCTCGACCATGTCGAGCACGAGCTGACCCATGACAGCGGAGAGCTCGTTCATCTTGCCGTTGATTCCCGGCAGGATGACCTCGAAGGGGCCGGTGATGCCGAAGTTCTTGAGCAGATCGATGCGCCGCTTGAGGTTGGCATTGCCGTAGCCGAGAGCGCCGCCTTCGGCGGTGTGGAAGAGCTTGGTCGGGTGGAAGCTGAACATCGATATGTCGCCCCACGTGCCGATTGCCCGTCCGCCGATCTCGGCGCCGAACGCGTGCGCCGCGTCGTAGATCACCCGCAGTCCGTGCCGGTCCGCAATCTCCTGGATACGCTTCACGTGACAGGGAATCCCATACACGTGAACACCGAGGATCGCGGTCGTCTTGTTGGTGATCAGGCCCTCGATGTGGTCGGGGTCGAGCGTCAGCGTCTCGGGATGGATGTCGCAGAACACCGGGGTGATGCCGTTCCATGCGAGTACGTGGGTCGTCGCAGGAAACGTGAACGGCGTGGTGATGACCTCGCCCTGGAGGCGCAGGCTCTGCACCGCCACCATCAGCGCGATGGTTCCGTTGTTGAACAGCGAGACGTACGGAACTTTCAGAACGTCCCGCATGCGTTCCTCGAGGACCCGGTGCTGCGGCCCCGCGTTGGAAAGCCAGCCGGTGGCCCACACCTCCTTGAGCCGCTCCGTGAACCGGTCGAGGTCCGGGAGCAGCGGCCGGGTCACGTAGATGGGCTGAGCGAACGGCTCGATCTTGTCAGGCATTTTGGATTTCGTGCTTGTCATGGGCAGCGGCCGGCTCTTGAAGGATTGCTTGCTTGACTGCCGCGTGGATCTTCAAGTCGATCGCGTTCGCCGCGACCAGCTCTTCGTACAGCGGCTCGCCGATCTCGGAACGGATCTTCGCCACCCGCTGCTCCATGTCCCCGGCCCGGTCGCGGGTGACGTTCTTGCGCGCGCTCCAGCCCCGGAAGCCCGGGAAGTGAGGCGCGAGGACGCTTTCCAGGCGCCGCATCGACGCCTCGAAATCCTCCACGAGGCCCACGAACGGCAGCCTGCGCAGCGCCTCCAGAGCGCGCGCTTCTTCGGCCGCGGCCGGGCCGGGGATCGCGGCAGCGAGCCCTGCGGCGTGGAAGTTGCGGCACTGCCGGTCGCCCTTCGTCGCAAGGCGCGCCCTGATGTAGCCGGCGAGGTCGTGGGCCCTGGCAAGACGCGCGCCGCGCGTCTGCGCTTCCTGCTTGCGCTCGAAGGCGTACACCGAGCCGATGCGGTCGATAGGATGGCGCACGAAGAGCACCGGGATCACTTCCACGCCGGGAATGCGCGGCGGCGGCAGGGAGGCGGTGTGCGAGGAGAAGGCGACGCACGCCGGTTGCGACTTCACCCAGCCAGCGACTTCCTCCTGCCTGCCCGGCCGCTCGAATTCGCGCGTCGCCCAGCGTCCCGGCAAGTTCTGCTTCAGCACCGCGTCCACCGAGGTGCCGGCGTTCTTGAAGAGGTGGTAGTGCAGGATCACCGCTCGCGGCCGAGCTGGAGGCTGTAGCTTTTCCGGAGGAACATTCAATACCATCCCGGAAAGCAGACAGAACTCCTCGAACGCGCGCGCCAGCTCGCGCGCCTGCTCCCGCCGGCGCTCATCCGGGGTCGTGTTCCAGTCGCCGAGGAGCGCATGGAGGTCCTTGACCATCTGCGGCACGCGCGGCGCCCGGGCGAGCGCGGCCGCGTCCGCAGCGAAATGCCGAGCTCCCGCGTCGAGAAAGCGCTGTATTTCTTCCGTCGCGCCGGCCTGCAGAGGTTGCGACTCTCCCAGCCGGCCACGCAGCTCCGCGAGGATCGCCTGCGGCTCGGCGAGCAGGCGGTCGTAATCGAGCGCGGCGACATCTTCCTGCCGCGTGAGCGAAAGCGCGTCCAGGTTGTAGCGCAGCCACAATTGATGGGCGCGGTGCGGCGCCAGGCGGTTGCGCTCGCGCAGCGACGCGGCGCAGGCCAGGGGGTCGCGGTACGCGAGGACGTAGCGCGGCGCGTAGCCGAGACGCTCGAGCGCCCAGCGCCAGAGCGGCAGCAGAAGGCAAATGCGCGGATCCTTCAGCACGATCGTCTCGGCGCCAGCGTAAGAGGTCTCGAGCGTGCGCGTCGCCTCGTCCAGGTAGCGGGCGGCGATCGCCTCGAGCACGGCAGCGTGAGAGTCGTGCAATGGTTGGCCGGTGACGCCGAACAGGGCCGGCCGGTCCCAGGCGCTTCCGTGCTCGGCAAGAATCCGGTCGTTCAGCCGCACCACACCGACCGGCTCCCAGAAGCCCTTGGGGTTGTCCTGCCGCGCAGGCATCAAGTCCCGCGGAAGCGCATGGCCGATAAGCGAAAAGCAGCCCGCCACGGCCGAAGTCCCGGAGCGGTGCATGCCGAGGACTACGACCGCGGTTCTCGCCGCCATCAGTGCCGCACCGCGCTGGCGTAGGCACAAGCGAACTCGTAAAGGCGCAAATCGAGCTGGTTGCGCAGCACGAGCTGGCTGTACGTCTCGGGCGCCGTTTCGGATCGAATGGCGCGCACCTTGTCGAAGAGCGTGCGCGTTTCCTCCTGCAATGCGTTCTCGCGGTAAGCCTTAAAGGAAAGCTCGGGGAATCGCCCTGCGAGGGCTTTTTTCATCCTGCCAAGCGAGCGCTCGTAGTCCTCGACCAGCCCGAAAAACGGCAGCGACAGCAAGAACCGCTTTGCATTGTTGAGGATCACCTCGTCGTCCAAATCCCCTGCGGGCCAGCGGGCCTCGTAGCCCCGGTTCGCGAAGTGCAAGGTCTGGAAATCTTCGATGGCGTTCTTGCGCGGATGCTTGAATTTCTCGGCCACGTAGTCCTCGAAGGAGCCCTTGGGGCATTCGACACCCTGCTGCTTCTTCCACTCGAAAAGGTAGGCCGAATATGCCCTGTCGATGGGATGCCGCAGGAAGACAATCGGGAAAACGTCGAGGTGTCGGTCGGGCAGCGGCGGAACCACCTGGTGGGAAGAGACGGCAGCGATGTCCGGGCGATCGAGGATGAACGCCTCCATCTCCGCCGGAGAGATCTTCCCCCCTGGGTTATCCGTGTCCCAGGACGCCCAGCGCTCGCCGAGAGACTCCTTCAGCATGCGGTCCACCGAAGTGCCGGCGTTCTTGAAGATGTGGTAATGGAGGATGACTTTGCGCTTCTGATCCACCGTCTTTTCCTGCTTGACCGCGACCCGCTACCCCGCGGGCCTGGACGCGGGCTGGCCGGATGCCCCGCCGGCGATTTTGCCCAGCCCCTGGACGATGGCGTTGAGCTGCGCAACCGGGATGAGCAGCTCCACGGCGGGGACCGGCTTGCCGTCGGCGCCCAGCCGGATGAACTTGACGCGCGCGACGCCGTTGTGCACGCCGACCGTCTGGATGCCGTCTACGATGATGCTCAGGTTTTCGTCTGACACGGCGATGCTCCCTTATTTCAGTTCACTGCGAATTGCGACCACAATGCTTGGTTCTCAAGGGTGGTGAAGACTCCAGCCGCCTCGAGCAATTGCAGCATTTCTTCCTGGCCTTTCGCGAAAGAATAGTGGTCGCGCGCTAGTTCTCGCGCACGCTCGCTCATCGTTTGCCAGGCGCTGCGGTCCTTGTAAAGACGCGCGATGGCTGCCGCCCAATCCCCGGGTTTCGTTACCACCATTGCTTGCTGCCCGTGCGTGGCACCGGTTCCTTCGGCAGCGGTCGGCGTCATGACTGTGGGAATGCCGCGGGCGAAGGCGCCGATGACCTTGCCTTTCAGCCCCGCGCCGGTAAGCAGCGGCGCGACGAAGATGCGCGCGCTGTCGTAGACCTCTTCGGTGGTCTTGACGAATCCCTTCAGCACCACGTCCGGCGCTTCCAGCGCCTTCAGCGACTCGGGCGCCCGGCTGCCGTAGACGAGCAGCCGCACGCCGGGCAGCCGCTCGCGGATGAGCGGCATCACCTCGCGCACGAACCACTCCACGGCTTCCACGTTCGGCCGGTGGCCGAAGCCGCCCAGGAAGGCGATGTCCTTGCGCGCCTCGTAGCCGGGAACCTTGTCGGCCGTTTCCACGACCCAAGGCACGCGCGCCACCCGCGTCGAGTCGAGGTTGTGGCTCTCGATCACGGCGTGCTCGGTGTCGCTGTAGGAGACGACGAGGTCCACTTTGCGCATCACCGCGAGCTCGGCATCGCGCGTGGCGACCGCCTTCTGCATCAGCGCGCCGTCCTTCGCGTGCAGGGCCTCGCGCACCTCGCGCAGGAAATGCAGGTCGTGGATGTTGAGCACGACCTTGGCGTTGGGCGCCTTGGCGCGCACGGTGTCGATGACCTGCTGCGCGACGCCGTAGCGCGCGATGTAGACGAGGTTGAACTCCGCGCCGCGGCGCTCGATGACGTCGCTCATGCTGAGGGCGAAGGGAGCGTACAGCACCTCCACGCCCATGCGCTGCAGCGCCTCGGTGTAGCCGCCCATGTAGGCGATGTTCGCCGGCACGAAGGTCACCTTGAAGCCGAGCGACTGCAGCAGGCGGATCTCCTGCATGGCGGCGTAGCTTCCGGCGTCCATGTCGGGCGTCAGCGTCTGCGCGTCGAGGACCAGCGCCCGCAGGTGCACGTTGCGGTCCTGCGCGAGGTGCGGCGTGTCGCGCCCGACGACGCCGTTGTTGCGGAAGGCGGCCGCCCAGCGCGCGCGGAACTTCGGCTCGTTGATCGCCTGGAAGCGCTTGAGGCCGCTGCCCGCGGTGCTCGTGCCGTTGCTCACGCCCTCGTAGTGCACGACCTCGCAGAACGGCGTGTACACGGTCTTGTAGCCGGCGGCGCGCACGCGGAAGGCGAGGTCGGTGTCCTCGTAGTAGGCCGGCGCGAAATGGCGGTCAAAGCCCTGGAGCTTTTTCCACAGCGCCGTCGGCAGCATGATGCAGGCGCCCGAGAGGTAGTCGACCTGGCGCACGTAGTTGTAGCGCGGCTCGTAGGGGTTGCCGTTTCTGCCGACGTTCCAGGGCTGGCCGTTGCCCCACACGATGCCGCCCGCCTCCTGCAGGCTGCCGTCGGGATAGATGAGCTTGGCGCCCGTCATGCCGACGTTCGCAAAGCGGCTGAACGGCTCGAGCAGCTCGTCGAGCCAGCCCGACATCACCTCGGTGTCGTTGTTCAGCATGAGCACGTACTCGCCGCGTGCTTTTTCGCCGCCCGCGTTGCACGCGAGGACGAACCCCTGCGCGGTCTTGTGGCGCACCACGGTGACACCGCTCACCACTTTCTCGATTTCGGCCGTCTCGTCGCTCGAGCCGTCGTCGACGATGATTACCTCGCAGGTCGCCTTGTTGAGCGCCGCGGCGAGCGACGCGAGGCAGGTGTAGGTCACGGCGAACTTGTTGTGCACCGGGATGACGATCGAGACCGCGGGCTTCTCGTGCACGGGAAACGAGATCGGCGCGAACGCCTGGTTTGCCGCCTGGAATCCGCGCAGCACCTGCTCGTGCCCGTGCACCAGCTTCACCAGTTCGTCGAGGACCGCCTTCGCCTCGGCGCCTTTCGCCTGCGCGGCGCGCTGCTCAAGCTCGAGCAGCCGCTTGCGCAGCGACTCGTAGCGGCGCGGCCCCAGAGGCGAGAGGTAGCCTTTGAGGTAGAGGTTGCCGGCGTGCTTTTGCAGCGCGTCGAACGGCGTGACCTGGATCGGCGTGATCGCCGCCATGGCGCCCGCGATGCGGGCAACGTTCGGCACGCTGACCACGATCTCGTGCGGCCGGCCGTCGAGGAAGCGCTCGGGCAGGCGCGCGCGGTAAAGCTGGCCGCCCTTCGGCCGCGGCTCGCTGGCGAGGCAGCGGTCCGCCCACTCGCCGTCGACCCACACTTCGATTTCCGAGGCGCCGCTGACCCAGCCGGTGACGTAGGGGCCTTCGAGCCCGGAAATTTCGCCGCCCACCTCTTCCTGAGCGCCGAGGGTCACCGGCTGGCCTCCGAGGATCGCACCGGTGGCGCATTCCCGGACCGTGAGCTCGGCGCTTCTTCCGTCGAGAAGCTGCGTCGGAATGCGCAGGCTGAACGCGCAGCGCCCCTTGCCCTTTCCGGCCTCCGCGAGGTCGCGCCGGAACGCGCTCGCGACGCCCTCGGCGATCACCTTGTCATCGCAGAGCAGCTCCACCGCCACCGGGGTTTCCGGCGCCTCGGGATCGTAGGCCCACCCTTCGACGAAGATGCCCCGCAGGCCGTCGGTGAAGCCTTCGACCGCCTTCGCTCGCGTCGGGGAAACCCTGGGCAATGTGACTGCCGCCGTGGCGAGTACGCGCGGCGTGCCGCCCGCGTCGCGCATGCGCACCGAGAGGGAGTGCTGCTCGCCGTTCGACAGGGCCTCGGGCAGCGCCACCTCGAACCCGCACTTCGGCTCGGGCCGCTCGCGCGTGGCCAGGTCGGGCCGGGCGCGATCGGCGACGAACGCGAGCAAGCTCTTGTCGCCTTCGAAGAGCTCGAGCGCGAGCGGCGTTTCCGGGCGCGCGGCGTTCTGTGCGTACCCGTACATCACGCCTTTGACGACACCGTCGATGACGCAGGTGACGCCTTGCAGCGCTTGCATTTCCACTTCCCCTGGCTCCTTGGACATCTTTTCCCCCTGAACCTCTGTCTTTAGCGGCTCCCGCCTGCCATGCTAGTCCATCGCGAGACGCACGCGCATGACGTCGCGCCTCGAATTGACGACGCCCTTGTCGTTGGTGTGCCAGCGCACGAAGTACAGGTACGGCCGGCTCTCGAGCGTGTCGAAATTGCGGCTTCCGCTCGACGGATCAAGCAGCGAGAAGTACTCGAGCGGCTGCGGGTCTCCGAGCTTGTACGAGCCGAGCGCCGTGAACTGGAATGGCAGCTCCCGCGGCGCGCTCCACTTGAGCAGGTCGCCGGAGGTCCGGTACTGGAGCTTGCTGCCGATGAGCTGAAGGGCGACGAAAGCCTTGAGGCGCGGCACATGTCTCACGCTTGTCACCGGCCCCTGGATGACGTGCACGCAGTCGCCCGCCCTCTGCGTCGCGTACGCGCTGCCGATCGGCTGGCGGAAGCCCTTGCCATCCCAGGCGTGCCAGCTCGACGGCTTCGCAGGGTCGGCGCGCACGAGGCACTCGCCGGTGGGCTTTGCCCGGTTGCGCTCGATATTGGTAACGAAGACGTAGACCTGCCCGTCACTCGGATGGCCTACCACCTTCGCGTTGGACGTGCCCGCGCGCTTCATCCCCGGATAGAACTTGTAAGGAAGCGCCGCTACGACGTTCTGCGGCGCGCGCAGACGGCTGAACGTCTTGCCGCCGTCCTTCGAGAACACCAGCGTGGTCGAGGCATACCAGCACTCGCGGTCGCGCTGGCTGGTGATGACGCACTCCTTTAGGCCGTGCTCTTCGCCGTGATACTCGTTGTGTACCAGGCCAAGCACCTCGGTGCCGTTCGCGGAATAGAGCGCGACCAGCCATTCCGCGTCAGTAAAGGAGGCGGGCTCCGCCGAGCGCGTGGAGGTCAGAAGCGAGCCGCAATCTCGCCGCTTGACTTCGTCCAGAGTGCTGCCGGTATTGGGATAGTTGAAGCGGTTGCCGGCGAGCAGCAGCACGACCCCGTCGGCCCGCTTGTATGCCGTGGGCGGCATGTCGGGCACGTCGATGCCCGCCACGCCTTTCCCGGCGCACTGCATGTCTTTGGCAGGGATCACGATCTCCGGCTGGCCGGCGACTCGCAGGGTCGGAGCGCGCTGCGCCTGAGCGCTGCCGAGGAAAAGCAGGACCAGGAGCGCGGGCAGCGCGCGGGCAGCAACGTTACGCACTATGCGTCTCCTTGGACAGCCTCTCGAGCTTTCTCGACATCGCGCGCAGGCGCTTGTCGAGGTCGACGGAGATCATGAGCAGCGCCGCGATGAGGGCGCTCTGGTCGACGGGATCGCGCCGCGGCGCTTCCACGTCCTCGTCGTCGAAGCGCACCTCGTAGTCCGGGCTCGAGAACCGGGAGAGCCGCTCGTTCTCGCCCTGGTAGCGCTCGAGCAGGCGCTCGAGGTCCGCCCTGGAAGGAAACCCGAGGTCGAGGTCCACCGGCGCGAGGCTCGCCTGGGCCACGCCCGCGCTTTTCAGCAGCCCGTCGAGGTCGGTCGGCAGCTTGTTGCCCGGGAACTGCGAGTTGTAGATCTTGTAGAGGGCCAGCGCCGCGTCCGCCGGCGTCTCGTAGACCCGGCCTTTCGGCATCTCGAGGCCCTCGAGGGAAAGGCCGCTCGCCCGCGCGAAGTCGCTGATGACGTCGTTCGCGCAGCGCTCGTACACCCGCACCACGAGCTTCGCCGAGGGCACGAGCTTTCGCCAACGATCGAGGATCGGCACGTAGCTGCAGCGCGCGGGGTTGAACCACTTGTCGAAGGGTTGCACCGGCCCGGTGTACGTCTTGTGCTTGATGCCCCATTGCTTGTACGCCGACACCGCCCAGCGGTCCTGGCGCCGGATGTAGGCGACGAGCACGATCTCGGCGCGATCGGCGATGCCGTTCAGCGCCGTCGCCACCTTGTCGGGGACGACGAAGAGAGATTCGTTGCTCCAGATCGCGCTGTGGAAGCCCTTTTCTTCGCACTGCGTGACGAGCTGGCCGAGAACCGAGGTGAGCGGCGCGGCGATCTGCGGCGCCGGGCGCGAAAGAAAGGCGGCGCCCTTGACGACCGCGGACCAGCTCATGTCGGGAAGCTTGCAGTGCTCGAACGCAAGACCGGCATAAAGGACGCCTTTGCTGCGCAGCGCCTCGCGGTTATCCCCAAGGAAGCGCTGCACGGCGGAAGTGCCCGTCTTGCCGTTACCGATGTGAATGACGAACCTCATGCCTGCCTGGTCGCCACGAAACAGTAGTCGCGCCGCGCCGGCCTGCGCTCGGGCGACTCCACGGTGAAGCCCAGGCGCCCGAGCACGCTCTCGACGAGTTGCGGGCAGAGCCACTCGAACTTGTCGCTCGCGCGCCCCTGCATCGGGAAAAGGCGCGGCACGTCGTTCATGAGCTTGGCGAAGCCGCCCTCGCGCGTCGCGTCCGCCACCGTCATGATGAGCTTGCCGCCCGGGCGCAGCAGCTCCCGCGCCGAGAGCCAGTAAGCCACCAGGTATTGCAGGTCGACGTGCACCATCGCGTCGATGGAGAACAGAACGTCGAGCTCGCCCGCGCCGATGCCGTGCCCGGCCGCGATGCGCGTGATCGCCTTGTGATCCTCGCCGATCAGCGCGGTGCTCAACCGCCCCGCCTTGATGTGCTCGGCGCAGCGCTCCTCGAGCACCTGCATGTAGGCGCGCGAGACATCCGCGGCCACCAGGCGCGCCGAGGCATAGGCCTCCAGGAACATGAACGTGTATTTCCCGGCGCCCGGCCCGATTTCGATCGCGGTCTTCGGCGCCGGGTCGATCTTGCTGAGGAAAAGGTCGCTGAAGAGCGTCTTCCAGTTCTGCGGCGTGCCCCACTCGTCGCCCGGCCACTCGACGTGCTCGCCGTAGGCGCCCTTGCGTTTGGGGAAGTGCCTGACGTAGCCGTCCCAGTAGTCGGCGTAGGTTTCGGGCTTGTCAGCCATCGTTCAGCCTTTCGCCGCGCCGCCCGGCTTCTCGACGAGCGTCACGCAATCGTGGTCCTTGCGCTGCCAGTCGATCACCTTCTGGCGAACGACTGCGAGCCCTTCCTTCAGCGCGTAGTGCTCGAAGAGCGCCGCCGACATGAAGTTGCGCGCGCCGGGATTGGTGCGCCAGTCGTGCCCGCCGGTGTAATTCGAATGGTGATAGAACGCGCGCCCGCCGGGCCGCAGCACCCGCAGGCTGTCCTTCAGGTATGAGCGCACCACGTCGCTGTCGAAGTGCACCATCGCGTCGAAGCAGTAGACGAGCGTGACGCTCTCGTCCTCGAGCGGCCGGAAGTCGTAGCCGTTCCCCACGAAGGTATGGACCTTCGCCGAGTCCTTGAAGCGCTCGGCGCAGATCGCGACGTTTCCCGGCTGGATGTCGGTGATGTGGAGCGCCTCCTTCACGAGCGGCAGCAGCCGCTCGCTGTTCCTGCCGTGCCCGGCCGCGAGGTCGACGACCACGGTGAAGTCGCAGTCGCTGATGAACGGCCAGACGAGCTTCGCCCACAGGTTCTCCATGTGGGCCTCGGCCTTGGCGAAGTACTCGTTTTTCGGGTTCCAGGGATCGCCCGAATAGCGCGCCAGCTTCTCGAGTTGCGCGTCCTGCATCACGATCCGCCCCCCGGACCCGGCTTTCCCAGCCGCGCCGCCCGCAGGTCGGCGCGCTGCACACGGCTCAGAAGCGCCGCGATGCGCTGCAGGCGCTCGCGCAACCCGTCCAGGTTCCTCAGCGTGAAGAGAGCCTCGTCCTTCGCAAGCTCCCCGTTCCACTGCGCCGCCACCGCCTTGAGCGCTTCGGCGCCCTGCCGTGTGAGCTTCACCATGCGCACTCGCCTGTCGTCGGCCGTTACATGGACCTCCACGTACTTCGCGTGCGCGAGCGCCTCGGTCTGCTTCTGGATCCGCTGGCGCGTCACGCCCATCTGCACGGCGATGCGCGCCATCGGCAGCGGCTCCTTCTGCGCGGCGAGGTGTTGCAGCAGAGCCCAGTCCGAAAGCCCGAGGTGCGCTCCCCGGTCGCGCAGAATCGAATCCGCGGCATTGACGATCGATTGCGCCGAGGCCGCTATGCGGGCGAAATTTTCTGCCGCCGGCAGCTGCACCGGCTCGGGCTTCTTAGCGGACATTCAGAGACTTATGGTTAGCGTCTGGAGGCTCTGGATACTAGGCGCGCGGCGTCCTACTTGTCAACCAAGTTGACAATTACAGCAGCGCGAGGTGAGCCTCGGCGCAGTCGGCGTGAGTGCTCGGCGGGCGTATGCCGGCGCGCAGCTTCTCCCACAGGCCCGGGGTCTCGGCCGCGCGCAGCAGCGTGTCGGCCCAGTCGAGCGGGTTGCCGACGTCGACGTGCAGGCCGTCGATGCCGTCGCGCACCTTCTCGGCCATGCCGCCGATGCCCGAGCAGATCACCGGCCGGCCGTGCACGAAGGCTTCCTGGATCACCATCGGCGAGTTTTCCCACCAGATCGAGGGCACCAGCACCCAGTCGATCTTGGCCATGCGCCGGGCAAGGTCGCCGGAGTTGTACGCGCCCGCCCAGCGCAGCACGCCCTCTTCCATGAGGGGCGCGCGCAGGCGCTCGATCCTGTCGCGGAACTTTTCCTCCTGCAGCTCGAGGTTCGCGGCATGGATCTCGACCGAAAGGCGCCGGCGCTCCTTCCTGTGCATGCCCGCGAGCGCCTGCAGCAGCACGTCGATGCCCTTGAATTCGTTCACTTGCCCGAAAAACGCGAAGCGGTTGCGCGTTCCATCGGCAGGCAGCGCGCGCGGCGGCAGCGGCGCGGCTTCGGCCTGGCCGTTCTCGATCACGACGATTTTCTCCGCCGGCAGGCCCCAGCTTACGTAGCGCTGGCGCAGGAATTCCGAGGGCGCGACGAACTGGTCGACGTTGGCGAAGTGCCCGAGCATGTAATGCTTGTGCAGCCAGAAGTCCTCGCGCGGCCGCTCGGGAAAGCACTGGCTGCACGCCTCGATCGAGGACTCGCTGCACAGCCGCAGGCTGCCCGCCTTCACCATCTGCCCCTTGTTAAGGCAGATGGCGAGGTATTCGTGCAGCGTGAGCAGCAGCCGGATCGAAGGATCGATGCGCTTCACCGCGCGCAGCACGCCGATGCCTGTGTGCATGTAGTGGTGCACGTGCACGACGGTGGGCTTCAGCGTCCGCAGGAGATCCTCGAACTGCCGGAAGTAGGTATCGGTAAGGCTCGCGAAGTGCTCGCCCGCGGCCTGCTCCCAGAGGAACTCGCCGGCGCGCAGCGTGCCGATGGCGCCGCTCGGCGGGTGCGCGTTTCTAGCCACGCGGCCGAGGAACCAGGCCGCTTCCACGGCGGGATGGGCGCGGTAGCCCTTGAAAAGATTGTGCGCGGCGATCTCCCCGCCGCCGAGCGAGAAATCGGGGTGGCCGTGCGCGATGACGAGGATGCGGCGCCCGCTCATGTCTTCAGGGCGCTGAAGAAATGCGCCCACTTGCGGCTGTGCCGGCCGGCGTTGTAGAGCACCACCTTGAAGCGGAAGCTGTCGTCGCCGAGCAGGCGGAACGACTGCCGCTCCAGGTGCACCAGCTCGAGCTCCGGGAGATAGCCGATGCGCAGGCCCTTCTCGCGCAGCTTCAGGCACAGGTCCGAGTCTTCGAAGTCGCCGAAGAGGAAGCCGCCGTCGAAACCGCCGACCGCTTCGAAATCCGCGCGGCGCACCGCCATGCAGGCGGCGGTGACGGCGCTCTGCTCGACCAATCCCGTGCGCGTGTCGAGGCGCGGGTCGAGACCCAGCATCGGGTGCTTGTTGATCCACACGCCGAGGCTTTCTTCCCAGGCGAATTCCATCCCGGCGTGCTGGATGCTGCCGTCTCCGTAGAGCAGCCGCGGCGCCACGGCGCCGAAATCGGGATGCTCGTCGAGCGCGCGCGCGAGCTGCGATACCCATCCCGGCGCCTTCGGGAAGACATCGCTGTTCAGGAAAACGAACACGCTGCCCGCGGCGTGGCGCGCGCCGAGGTTGTTGGCGCCCGCGTAGCCGCGGTTCACATGGCCCCAGACGAGCTTGAACGGCACCCCGTGCATCTTCCAGAGCTGCCCGGCGCGCTCCTTGAGGTGCAGCAGCGCCGGGTCGTCGATGACGTACACGAGCTCGGCGCTCGACTGGAATTCGGGGTCGCGCGAGAAGTCGAGGAGCTGGTGCTCGACGAAGTCCCAGCGGCCGTAGAGCGGCACGATAACGCTCGCCGCCGGCGCGGCGGGCACCGGGCCGAACGGCCACACGTCGACCGGCAACGCTTGCAGCTCCTTCTGCCGCCGCGCGAGGAGGTGCTCGATGAGCACGCCGTCGTGGCGCAGCAGGCGGTCCTGGAAGCGCTGCACGCTGGTCGGAACGCCGAACGCCTGCCGCGCGAACGCCGCCGGGTCGTGATTCGCGTGCGCCCATGGCGCCGAGTGCACCACGTGCACGCCGTCCGCGCCCACCACGGCGAGCTTGAGAGTCGAGGCAACCGCCGTAGAGCGCGGCCAGCGCAGCACGAAGCCGGCATCGATGGCGCCGGCGCCGTACTTCGCCTCGTAGGCCGAGCGCACGTCCGCGCGGTCGAAGCGCGTCGCGTTCGCCAGGCGCTCGCCGTGCCCCGACTCGTCGAAGAGCCACAGCTCGTTGCCGGGGCTCGTCGCGGCCCAGCCGGCGACCATGCCTCCTATGGAGCCGAACGTGCCGGCGTACTCGATGTTGCCGTCGGCCCAGCCCGGCGCTTTCGTCTCCGCGGGGATCGTGCGCACCACCTCTCCCAGCCAGCGTCCGTCGTCGTCCGTCTCCGCGAGCAGCTTTGCAGCTCCGGCGCCGAGGCGCCGCACCCAGCTCGCGTCCGCCTCGCGCTTCACCCGCAGCGCCTGTCCGCCGCGCACGTTGGCGTGCTTCCAGCGCAGCCGGATCTCGGCGCCCGCGTCCGCGACCGGCGCGGTGAGCACGAAGCCGGGCTCGAGCCGGTCGTCGGCAATGCCGAAGTGGTGCAGCACGTCGCCGCGCTCGAAGCGGAAGAAACGCCCATTGAGCGGCGCGCCGCCGACGGCGAGCTCGAGCTCGAGCTCGCCAAGCATCCAGCCGAACACGATCACCCGCCCCGCAAGCAGCGCGGCGCCGTCGACGAAGAGGGCGAGCGACGGCACGCCGTTGTCGCGCGCGAACACCGCGGGGGACGACTGGATGTGGCCCGCTATCGATCGAGCAAGTTTTTTGGCGGTGTCTTTCGCACCGGTGAGCACAGCTACCTCCGGAGATCCGGCTTGCCAGCGTCGCCGCGGAGGGCGTCAGAGACAGCAGGGCGTCTTAAGCGCTCTTACGGACCGGATTGTAATCGAAACAAACCGCCTTCAGCCGGGGAGCCGGTCGTCCTGCCGGTAGCGGAAGGCGACCACCTTGCGGGTGACGCGCTCTCCCTCGTCCATCTCCACCATGCTCCTCACGCGGAAAGTGCCCAGGCCGGCGACGGGGACGACGCCCTCGTCCACGCGTCCCAGCTCTTCGCGTATCGCCTGAAAGGCGAGGCGCAGGATGGTTGCCGCCACTCTGGGCGGCACCTTCAGCCCGATCAGCCCGGGGCGCGCCTTGTCCACCCTTGCCACCAGTTCTTCCAGATCCATCAAGAGTCTCCGTTCGTCATCGCCGGTGCTATGATCCGCCGCCGCTTGCCTGCGGGCCGCGACGGATATCCATGCGTCATCTCCTCAAGAATCTCCAGGCCTACCGCAAGCGTAACAGGCACCTGGAAGCGGGGTTCCTGCAGTCGGGGCTTTTCCTGCCCGGCTGGTACGCAAGAACCTATCCCGAGACGGCGCGGCGCGATCCGGCGGAGGATTTCCTCACCCTGGGCTGGCGCGAGGGACGAAATCCGAATCCGCTTTTCGACACGCAATGGTACCTGCGCCAGAACCCGGACGTGGCGCAGGCCGGGACCAATCCGGCGATCCACTACTGGCGCCACGGCGAGGCGGAAAAGCGGCGCCCGTCGCCGCTCTTCGACCCGCAGTGGTACCGGCAGCAGTACGGGCGCGAGATCGGCGCCGAAGGTGCGCTCGCGCACTACCTGCGCAGCCGCCACCAGCGCCGCCATTCGCCCAATCCGCTCTTCGACGTGCGCTATTACGTCGCCACGAACCCGGATCTTCCGGCGGACGCGGACCCGTTCGAGCATTTCCTCGCTGTCGGCCATCGCGAAGGGCGCAATCCCTCGGCGGGCTTCGACGTGCGCGCATACGCCAGGCGCTATCTCGCCAACGACCCCAGGGACCCGATCACGCACTACTACGCCGCCGGCTTCGACCAGACCGGCGAAGCCTCCGAGATCGCGTTCTCGCACGCCGGCGAAAGCCCCGCCGACGAAATCCGGAAATACACCGCGAAAGGCGCGCACTTCGAGGAGCTCGACGAGCGCATCGCGCTCGGGCGCGCGCGGCGCGCGAAGCTTTTCGCCTTCTACCTGCCCCAGTTTCACGCCATTCCCGAGAACGACGCCTGGTGGGGCAAGGGATTCACCGAATGGGCGAACGTGTGCCGCGGCAC
>Ga0156283_1144_pt3 | contig 34913 bp, 36 predicted proteins | sample RifCSPlowO2_12_FD_107932 | JGI IMG/M metagenome (GOLD analysis project Ga0156283, IMG submission 107932) | Betaproteobacteria bacterium RIFCSPLOWO2_12_FULL_65_14 | reverse complement strand
TGCGTGCGCGAGAACATTCCGGTGACCGCGGTGGTGTTCAACAACCAGCAGTGGGGCGCCGAGAAGAAGAACCACGTGGACTTCTATTCGAACCGCTTCCTCGGCGTGAACCTGGAAAACCCGAGCTTCGCGGGCATCGCGAAAGCGATGGGCGCGGAAGGCATCCGCGTGGAAAAGCTCTCGGATGCCGGTCCGGCGCTGCGCGATGCCTGCAAGGCGCAGAAGGAGGGCAGGACCACCGTGGTCGAGATGATGTGCACCCGCGAGCTCGGCGACCCGTTCCGCCGCGACGCGTTGAAGAAGCCGCACCGTATGCTGGAGAAGTACAAGGCCTACTCGGCGAAGTAAGACCAAAGACAGGAGGAGGACATGCTCAAACGTTATGCGATGGCGCTGCTCGCCCTGCTCGCCGCGGCGCCTGCGGGCGCGCAGGAGAAATTTCCGGCGCGGCCGGTGGAATTCATCGTGCCTTGGGGCCCCGGCGGCGGCGCCGACCAGCTCGCCCGCAAGATGGGGCGGCTGCTCGAAGCCCAGCTCAAGGTTTCGGTGCCGGTGCTCAACGTACCCGGCGCGACCGGCGGCACCGGCATGACCAAGATGCTCGCCGCCCCGGCCGACGGCTATTCGATGTCGGTCTACATTGCCGACACCCACGCGCTGCTCGCCACCAGCAACCCGCGCTGGAAGAGCGACGACTTCGTGCCGCTCGGCATCATGATCCGGCAGCCCTCGGCGCTGTTCGTGAAAGCCGATAGCCCGTACAAGACCTGGACCGACGTCGCCAAGGCGGCCAAGGCGAATCCCGGCAAGCTGAAGGTCGCGATCCTGGGCTTCGGCAGCGTCGACGACATGGCGCTCAAGTACATGGAAGGCAAGGGGCTGAAGTTCACGGGGGTGCCGTACGCCAAGCCCGGCGAGCGCTATACCGCCGTGCTCGGCGGCCATGCGGACATGCTCTACGAGCAGCCGGGCGACGTGCGCTCGTTCCTCGACTCCGGTCAGATGCGCGCCATCCTGATCTTCAACCAGGAGCGCGTGCTCCCCGAGTTCGCCAACGTGATGAGCTCGAAAGAGGCCGGCCTGGAGGTGTACCTGCCGCAATTCCGCTCGGTCGTGGTGCGCGCAGGGCTCGAGCCTCAGCGTCTGAAGATGCTGTCCGACGCCGTCGCCAAGGTCGCCGCCGATCCGGAGTTCTACGCCTTCCTCAAGGAAAGCCTCGCGCTGCGCGACAGCTTCATACCGGCCGGGCAGGCGAAGAAGTTCCTCGACGGCGAGCTCGCCGCGATGCGCCAGTTCGCGGAGCAGCTGAAGAAGAAGTGAGGCGCCGGCTCGCCCGCGCCGCGCCGTACGCTTTGCTGCTCGTGCTGGCCGGCGCGCTCTACGGCATCGCGAGCCGCATCGAGTATGTCGGTCCGGCCGAGAATATCGGGCCGGATTTCTGGCCGCGGGCGATCCTGATCCTGCTTGCGGCCGTCTGCGCGTACGAGCTCGCGAAGAGCTTCCTGTCGGGGAGCGTGCGCTCGGCGGGCGGCATGCTGCAGGCCCTCGTCGAAACCGCGCCCGATTCGCGCCTCGGCGCGCAACAGGCAAAGCCGGGGCGCGCGCGCCTGGTGCTTGGCATCGCGGCCACGCTCGGCTACGTCGTGCTCGTCGACGTGCTGGGGTTTTTTCTGGCGACGGCCGGCTTCATCGCGGCCTTCATCGCCATCGGCGGCTACCGGCGCTGGACGGTGCTGGCGGCCTGCGCCGTGGGGGGCAGCCTCGCCATGGTGCTCGTCTTCATGAAGCTGGTATACGTGTCGCTGCCGCTCGGCGCCGGTCCGTTCCGGGCGGTGTCGCTGGGCCTGCTCGCGGCGCTCGGCGTGCGCTAGCGCCATGGAGGTGCTCACGCTGCTCGCTGCCGGTTTCGTGCAAGTGATGACGCCGGTGAACCTCAGCGTGCTCGTGGTCGGCCTGGTGCTCGGCCTGCTGGTCGCGGTGCTCCCCGGGCTGACGCTGGTCATGGGGGTGGTGCTCGCCTTGCCCTTCACCTATGCGATGGACATCACGCCGGCCATCATCCTGCTCACCGCGATGTACGTTACCGGCACCTACGGCGGCGCTTTCACGGCGATCCTGTTCCGGGTGCCCGGCGAGCCGATCGACGTGCCGCTGCTCTGGGACGGCTACACCATGGCGCGCAACGGCGCGCCCGCGAAGGCGCTCGGCTGGACGCTGTTCGGCGCCTTCTGGGGCGGCATGCTCGCGGCCTGCGTGATGGTCGCGTTCGCCGCGCCCGTAGCCCAACTGGCGCTCAAGCTCTCCACTCCCGAGTACTTCGCCATCATCTTCTTCGGGCTGACGACCGTGGTCGCGCTTGGCGGCGGCTCGGTGAGCAACGCGCTCATCAGCCTGTGCCTGGGCCTGCTCATCTCCACCGTCGGCGTGGACGCCACCTACGGCGCCGAGCGGTTCGCCTTCGGCGTGCCGATGCTGACCGACGGCATCGAGTACCTGCTGGTGATGGTCGGCGCGTACGGCATCGGCGAGGTCCTCACGCGGCTCTATGAAGGCTACGGCAGCGCCGCGGCAGGACGCCCCGGCGCGCTGCGCACCGAGCTGCCGCGCCTGCGCGAGCTCATGCGCGTCAAGGCGACGCTCGCGCGCAGCTCGCTCGTCGGCGTGCTGGTCGGCGTGGTCCCCGGCGCCGGCGCGACCATCGCCTCTTTTGTCGCGTACGGCGCCGAGCACCAGTACGGCAAGCGGCGAGCCGAGCTCGGCTCCGGCATCCCGGAGGGCATCGTCGCGCCGCAGACCGCCGCCACCTCCTCGGTGGGCGGAGCGATGATCCCGCTGCTCACCATGGGAATTCCGGGCAGCGGCGCGACCGCGATCATTCTCGGCGCCTTCCTGCTGCACGGCGTGCAGCCGGGGCCGCAGATCTTCACCAACCCCGAGCAGTCGCAGATGGCTTATGCGGTGTTCGCTTCGATGTTCCTCGCCGTGCTCGGCATGTGTCTGCTCGGCTACTTCGCGATCAAGCTGCTGGTGCGCGTGCTCGAGTTCCCGGAGGCAGTGGTGTCCGCTTTCGTGGTGATGTTCTGCTTCATCGGCGCGTTCGCGGCGCGCAACAACCTTTCGGACCTGTACGTCATCGCGGCCTTCGGAGTGCTCGGCTTCCTCTTCGAGCGCTGGCGCTTCCCGATCGCGCCCCTCGTCCTGGGCTCGATTCTCGGCCCGCTCGCCGAAAGCACTTTCATGACCACCATGATCAGCTTCGGCAACGACTGGACGGTGTTCTTCACGAGGCCGGTCTCCGGCGTCGTCATGACGCTCGCGCTGCTTGCCTTCGCCGCTCCGCTCGCCCGACAGCTGCTGCGCAAGCGTACAATCGCCGCCGGATGAAACACGAGAATCCCGAGCGCGCCGCAATCGCATCCCTGGTGGCGCGGGCGCGCGCCGCGCAGGCGCGCTACGAGCGCTACAGCCAGGAGAGAATCGACGAGGTCGCCACCGCCTGCGGCTGGGCCATCATGAAGCCCGAGAACAACCGGGCGCTCGCCGAGCTGGCCGTGCGCGACACCGGGCTCGGCGACGTCGCCGACAAGGTCGCCAAGAACCATCGCAAGACGCTGGGTTTGCTGCGCGACATCCAGGGCGTGCGCACGGTCGGCGTGATCGCCGAATATCCGGAGCGCGGCATCACCGAGATCGCGCGGCCGGTCGGCGTGGTCGCCGCCATCACGCCGTCGACGAATCCCGGGGCAACGCCCGCCAACCAGATCATCAACGCGCTCAAGTGCGGCAATGCGATCGTCCTGGCGCCGTCGCCCAAGGGCTATTCGACCTGCGCGAAGCTGCTCGATTTCATCCATGCCGAATTCCGCAAAATCGGCGCAGACCCCGATCTCGTGCAGCTGCTGCCGGCCCCGGTGACCAAGGAGGACACCCACGAGCTGATGCGCCAGGCCGATCTGGTTGCCGCCACGGGCTCGCAGTCGAACATCCGCGCGGCGTACTCGAGCGGCAGGCCGGCAATCGGGGTGGGGCAGGGCAACGTCGTGTCGATCGTCGACGCGAGCGCGGACCTGGCGGATGCGGCGGCGAAGATCGCGCGCTCCAAGACCTTCGACAACGCGACCAGCTGCTCCTCGGAGAACGCGGTCGTGATCCTCGCGCCGGTCTACGAGGCGATGCTCGCGCAGCTCGCCGCGCAGGGCGGCGTGCTGCTCGACGCTGGCGACAAGGCGAAGCTGCAGGCCGTCATGTTTCCCGGCGGTAAGCTCTCGCCCGCGACCACGGCGCAATCCGCGACGCGCATCGCCGGGCTCGCCAGCCTGAAAATCGACGCCCGCTTCCTGATGGTCGAGGAGACCGGCACAGGGCCCGCGCATCCGTTCTCGGGCGAGAAGCTCGCCCCGGTGCTCGCCGTGTATCGGGCGGCCGATTTCGACGCGGCGTTCGCGCTCACGCGCCGCATCTACGACTACCAGGGCAAGGGCCATTCGGTCTCGATCCATACGCGCGACGACACGCAGGCGATGCGCCTCGGGCTGGAGATGCCGGTGGCGCGGGTGATCGTGAACCAGGCGCATTGCATCGCCACCGGCGGCAGCTTCGACAACGGGCTGCCCTTCTCGCTGTCGATGGGCTGCGGCACCTGGGGCGGCAACAGCTTCTCCGACAACATGCATTGGCGACACTTCCTCAACATCACGCGCATCGCGCGCGTCATTCCCGAAAAGCTTCCCGCCGAGGACCAGATCTTCGGCGCGTACCACGCCCGGCACGGCGGATAAGAAACTTTGGATTTCGAGGAAGCCGAGGCCAAGGAGCTGCTCAGGCAGGCGGGAATACCGGTGCCGCCGGGCGAGGTGTGCCGGGATGCCGATGCGGCGGCGGCCGCGGTCGGCCGCCTGGGACGCAGCGCCCTCAAGGCGCAGGTGCCCGCCGGCAAGCGCGGGAAAGCGGGCGGCATCCGCCTGGTGGACGACGCAGAGCAGGCTCGCGGCGCGGCCAGCGCCATCCTCGGCATGGAGATCGCCGGGTACCGCGTCGAGCGGCTGCTGGTCGAAAAATCGGCGAGCATCGCGCAGGAGCTCTACGCCGCGGTGCTGAACGACGTCGACGCGCGGGCGCCGGTGGTGCTTTTCTCGACCTCGGGCGGAATGGACATCGAGGAGATCGCGGCGCACGAGCCGGAAAGCATCGTGCGGATCCCCGTCGACGTCGCGCGCGGCGTGGATCGCGCTCGCCTTCGCTTGGCGGGGATGGACGAGGACCTCGCCGATTTCCTGGTTCGTTTGTACGACTTGTACGCGCAGACGGATGCCGAGCTGCTTGAAATCAATCCGCTCGTGCGCCTACAGGACGGCGGCCTGCTCGCCCTGGACTGCAAGCTCACCGTGGACGATGCGTCGCTGTTTCGCCAGCCGGAGCTCGCCGGACGGGGCGCGCGGGAAAAGCTGACCGAGCTTGAGCGGCGCGGACGCGAGCTCGGGCTCAAGTACATCGAATTGCCGGGCAACGTCGGCGTGCTCGCCAACGGCGCGGGCCTGACCATGACCACCATGGACGTGATCGAGCATTGCGGCGGCGCGCCGGCGAATTTCCTCGAGATCGGGGGCGAGGCCTATACCAAGGCCGCTGCGGCTCTCGGCCTGGTGCTGGCGAATCCGCGCGTCAAGAGCCTGATCGTCAATTTCTGCGGCGCCTTCGCGCGCACCGACGTCATGGCCGGCGGCGTGGTCGAGGCCTGGCAAGCGCTCAAGCCCAGCCTGCCGGTGTTTTTCTCCGTTCACGGCACCGGCGAGGAAGAAGCGATCGAGCTGATCAAGCAGCGGCTGAAGCTCGAGCCGTTCGATCGCATGGAGGACGCGGTGCGGGCGGCGGTGGAGGCAGCGCGGTGATCGTCCGCGGCGATCACCGCGTGGTGGTGCAGGGGATCACCGGGCGCCAGGGCAGCTTCTGGACCGAGAAGATGCTGGCGTACGGCACACGCGTCGTGGCGGGGGTGAACCCCAAGCGTGCCGGCGACACGCACTGCGGGGTACCGGTGTTCGCGACGGTGCGCGATGCGGCGCGCGAAATCGGCGCCGTCGACGTCTCGGTGATGTTCATACCGCCGTCGGGTGCGCTGAGCGCAGCCCAAGATGCGTTCGCGGCGGGCGTACGGTTGCTGGTAGTGCTGACCGAGCACATCCCTTCCCACGATGTGATGCGCATGCACGCCCTCGCGTCCGCCGCCGGCTGCCGCATCGTCGGCCCCAATACGGCGGGACTGGTGACGCCCGGCGAGGCTTTCGTCGGCATCATGCCGGCGTTCAATCCGCGCATCTTCCGGCCCGGGAACGTGGGCGTCATCTCCAGGAGCGGCAGCCTGGGGACGCTCATCTGCCTGAATCTCGTCGACGCCGGCTACGGCCAGTCGGCGTTCATCGGCATCGGCGGCGACCCGATGCTGGGAACGACCGTCGCCGATGCTCTGAAGGAACTTGAAAGGGACAAAAAAACAGAAGCGATCGTGCTGGTCGGCGAGATCGGCGGCACGATGGAGGAGGCCGCCGCGGACACCATCGCGGCGATGCGCAAGCCGGTCGTGTCCTTCATCGCCGGGCGGGCGTCGCCACCGGGCAAGAAAATGGGCCACGCCGGAGCGATCGTGATGGGCAGCCGCGGCGGCTATGCGAGCAAGCGCCGCGCGCTGGAGTCCTCCGGCGCGCGCGTGGTCGACACGCCGGCGGCGGTCGCCGAGGCGCTGCCCGGCGGGTAGGCACGCAAATCGCAAGAGGGCGGCCATGCGGCTCAAGCCGGTCTGGTCGCTTGCACGGCAGGCGATCAATGCCTGGATCGACGATTACGCGCCGAGCATGGGCGCGGCGCTCTCCTACTACACGCTTTTTTCGATCGCCCCGCTGCTGCTCATCGTGACGGCCCTCGCCGGCATGGTCTTCGGCGATGCCGCCGCGCGCGGCGAAATATTCGAGCAGCTGCGCGGCCTGATGGGCGACGAGGGCGCCGCGGCGGTCGAGAAGCTGGTGCAGAGCGCGGACCGGCCGCAAGGCGGGCTTGTGGCGACGGTGACCGGCGTGGTGATGCTGCTGCTCGGCGCGACGAGCGTGTTTGGCGAGCTGCAGAACGCCCTCGACCGCATCTGGCGCGCCCCGGCGCGCGCGCAGAGCTCCGGCTGGTGGAACCTGCTGCACTCGCGGCTGCTGTCCTTCGGCATGATCCTCGGCATCGCCTTTCTGCTCATGGTCTCGCTCGTCGTGAGCGCGCTGCTCTCCGCGCTCGGCAAGCTCTGGGGACCCGCCTTCAAAGGCTGGGAAAACGTCGCCCATACCCTCGATATCCTGGCGAGCTTTGCCATCGTCACCGTGCTGTTCGCGATGATTTACAAGCTGATTCCCCGCGTGCGCATCCGCTGGCGCGACGTGTGGATCGGCGCCGCGGTGACCTCGGCGCTGTTCGCGGTCGGAAAATTCCTCATTGGCCTCTACATCGGCAAGAGCAGCGTCGCTTCGGCCTTCGGTGCGGCCGGGTCGCTCGCCGTGATGATGGTGTGGGTGTACTACTCGGCGCAGATTTTTCTCCTGGGTGCCGAGTTCACCTGGGTCTACGCGCACGCCTACGGCTCGCGCCGCGGCCGGGCGCCGCCGGCGCCGGATATCGGGCGCGCCAAGGCGCCACCGCCTGAGGCCAGCACCGCAGCCCGGCTGCAGCGTAAACCGGTGCTCGCCTTCACCTTCGCCGCGGGGCTCGGCCTGGTCGCGGGGGTGCTGAACAACCTACGCCGGCGGCGCGCGGGATAGTCCGCACAGCCATCGTCGCCCGCACAGGCGGACCATACCCGTGTCACACCGCAATGCAGGTCGCGGGGAGACGATGCCTACGTGGAATAGCGTATGCGAGCGTACTTCTCGGCGAGCGGCTGTGCCATCCTGATGGGCCTGCTCGCGTGCGCTGTGCCCGAAGCGGCGGCCGAGCTGCCGCGCGTCGATCCCTTCGATCGCGCGAACGATGCGCCTACGCTCGCGCTCGGCCTTTCATCCGGCCAGGTGCGCCGCCTCGAGTTCGAATTCGACGATGACCTGCGTGCGCTCGACGCCTTCGCCGGCAAGCCCAGGAAAATGGCCGGTCTCGGCAGGACGCTGGAAGAGCGCGGCGTGTGGACGTTCTACGGCCGCCTCGGCGTGCTCAACTTCCAGAACCAGCTCGATCCGAGGCAGGGCGGCGCCAGCATGCGCTTCAAGCTGGGCCGCACCGGTCCGAAGCTCACGGGACGCATCTACATCGGCATCCACCGCAAGTTCTAGACGGTTGCCGGCAGGCTCCGGGCGACCGGCTTGCGCTTCCTGCGGTACTTCTGGAGGAATTCCGGCAGCCAGGGACGCGCCGCGAGCAGCAGCGTGATCGGCGAGCGCTCGGACGCCGGCAGCGCCGCATCGTCGCTGCGCATCTCGGAGAACTCGGCGGCGGTTTTCCTGAGGCGCGCGAGAAGCGCCGCGATCGAGGGCCTGGACAGCGCGCCGTTCGCGAGCACGAGCACCTCGTCCTCGCGGTCGAAGCGCGAGCCGAAGAACTCGCCCTGCACCTTTTCCTTGAACAGGCGATGAATCGGCCCGTCCGGGATCCAGGCGAACGCGCGGCTGGCAAGCAGGCGGATGCGGTTGTTCGGCATGAGCTCGATGAACTTCAGGCGGTCGAGCCGCGCGAGCAGCCGGGTGCATTCCGCGGCGTCGACCTGGTACACCGAGACGATCTGCTCGAAGCTCCAGTGATTGAGCGTGCACAGGGCGACCAGCATGAGCTTGTGGTCTGCGACGAACTCCTTTTCCTGCTCGTACGTGAGCTGCGAGATCACCGCGTCGCGCGCTCCGAGCCCGCGGGCGAGATCGGAGGCCTCGATGCCGGCAAGCTCGCAGATCGCGTCGAGGCGCGAAAGCGAGAACTCCTTCTGCGAGAGCATGCGCTTGACGCTCGCCTCGCTGATGTCGAGCCGCTTCGCCACCGCGGCGTACGTGATGTTGCGCGCGCGAAGCTCGCGCTTCAGGCTGTCGACGAGCGCTGCCGTGCGGGCCATGCGGCCTCCCTCCCCGATGGAGGCGATTATGCCGCTTTGCGGTGCGCGGTCCACGAGAACCGGTAATCAATCTGTCCGCTAAAATCGTCCGATGAAGATCGGATTCATCGGGCTGGGCCGGATGGGCCGCGAAATGGCGGCGCGGCTGATCGACGCCGGCCATGCGCTCACCGTATACAACCGCACCGCGGGCGCCGCCGAGCGCTTCCGCGGCCGGGCGAAGATCGCCGCGTCTGCAGCGGAAGCGGCCGAAGCCGAGGTCGTCATCACCATGCTCGCCGACGACGCCGCCGTGGACGCGGTTTGGATCAAGCCCGCGCTGAAAGCGAAGGGCGTTCACCTCAACATGGCGACCGTGAGCCTGGCGATGACGCGGCAGCTTGCGCGCATGCAGGACAACTACGTCGCCGCGCCGGTGTTCGGGCGCCCGCCGGCCGCGGCGAAAGGCGAGCTCGACGTCATCGCCGCCGGGCCGGGCGCCGCCATCGAGCGCTGCCAGCCGCTCTTCAAGGCGCTCGCGCGGCAGGTCTTCGTCGTGGGCAGCGAGCCGGAGCAGGCGAGCGCGGTGAAGATCGCGCGTAATTTCCTGCTGGCGACCGTGATCGAGAGCCTCGGTGAGGCCATGGCCCTCACGCGCAACTCCGGAGTTTCACGCGATCTCTTCTTGAACATCGTTACCAGCACATCGCTCGCAGCGCCGGCGTACAAGAATTACGGCAAGCTCATGGTCGAGCGCGCCTACGAGCCGGCGCAGTTCTCGATGGAGCTTGGACTGAAGGACGTCGAGCTCGCGCTCGCCGCCGCGCGCGAGAAAGGCGCTTCCCTGCCGAGCGCGCAGCTCATCCGCGGGCATCTCGTCGAGGCGATCGCGGGCGGCAGCGGCCACAAGGACTGGACCGCGCTCGCGGAGTACCTGGCCTCTAAAGGATCCGGTTGAACCAGAGAAGCGAGAGCAGCGCCGAGACGAGCGCGGCGAGCGCCGCGGCCGCGGCGAAGAGCGCGGTGATCTCGGTCTCCTTCTTTTCCATCACGAACTTCGCGTTGAGCGAGCGGTAGATCTTCTTCAGGTCGACGGCCGTGCCGGCGTAGAAATACTCGCCGCCCGTCACGTTGGCGATGGTCTTCAGCGTGTCCTCGTCCAGCCGCACGCGCATCGACCATCCCTCGCCGACCAGGATCTCGCCGTTCGGCGTGCCGACGCCCACGGTGAAGACGCGCACGCCGCGCTCGGCCGCCATGCGCGCCGCCTCGATCGGGTCGGGCCCGGTGGTGGGCTGGCCGTCGGTGAGCAGGATGATGGCGGCGGACTTGTACGAGCCGGGCGGGACCGGCTTGGCGGTTCCCTTGTCGGGCTCGCGCCGGGACTGCAGCGACCTGGGGAAGGCTTCGCGCCGGGGATTGGACGAGCGCAGGTCGAACTCGACCTCCGGAAAAATGGCTTTCAAGGCGACCAGGATGCCGCTGCCGATGGCGGTGGCGCGCTGCAGCTGGAAGCGATCGATGGCCGCGATGATGTCCTCGCGGTTCTGCGTCGGCGGCTGCACCAGCGAGGCGGTGCCCGCGAAGGCCACCACGCCGATGCGCGTGGTGCGCGGCTGCTCGCTGACGAACGCCTTGGCGGCGGCCTGCGAGGCGGCGAGGCGGTCGGGTTCCACGTCCTTGGCGCGCATGCTGCCGGAGACGTCCATCGCGAGGATGATGGTCTCGTGCTGCGACGGCAGTTGCACGACCGCCGCCGGCCGCGCGATGGCCGCGATCATGAGCACCAGCGCGATGAGGAAAAGAAGCGGCGGCACATGGCGCCGGAAGCCCGGGCCGGCGCCCATCGCGTCTTTCACCATGCTCAAGCTGGCATAGCGCAGCGCCGCCTTGCGCTTGCGCCGCAGCACCAGGACGTAGGCGAGCACGAGCAGCGGCACGAGCGCGAGCAGCCCCAGCAGCTCAGGCCACAGAAAAGTCACGGGTCTCTCTCAGATGCCGGGGCATCGCGCCGCCGGCGAGCTGGCGGCGGCGCTTGCGCAGGTCGGCGAAGCGCATGATCGCGTCGGCGATATCGTCGCCGGTGGCGAGCTCGAGCGCGTCCACGCCGGCGTCGCGAAAGCCGGCGCGCAGCTCGGCCTCGCGCCGCCGCGCGAGATCCGTAAAGCGGCTGCGGAAGCCGCGATCATGCGTGTCGACGAAGAGCTGCTCGCCGGTTTCTGCGTCCTGCATGACGAACAGCCCGATGTCGGGCAGCTCCATCTCGAGCGGATCGTAGAGGCGCACGGCGAGCAGCTCGTGGCGGCGCGCAAGCAGCGCGAGCGGCTTTGCCCAGCCGGGCGCGCTGATGAAGTCCGAGACGAGGAATACGAGCGAGCGGCGCTTGATGGTCTGGAAGGCGCTGAGCAGCAGCTCGTCCAGGTGCGTTCCGCCCGAACGTGCGAGCTGCGGACGCGAGCTCAAGCGGTCCATGAGGTGCAGGACGTGCCGGCGCCCGCTGCGCGCGGGGATCATGGTGTCGACCTTGTCGCCGTAGAGCAGGGCGCCCACGCGGTTGCCATGGCGCGTCAGCAGGCGCGCCAGCACCGCGACGAACTCGGTCGCCACCGAGCGCTTGCGCACCTCGCCCGAGCCGAAATCCACAGAAGGGCTGAGGTCGAGCAGGAACCAGGCATTGATGTCCCGGTCCTCGTTGTATTCCCTTACGTAGGGCGTCTGCAGGCGCGCGGTGACGTTCCAGTCGATCTTGCGCACGTCGTCCTGGTACTGGTACTCCCGCAGGTCGGCGAGGTCGAGCCCGAAGCCGCGGAAGAGCGTCCTGTAATTTCCCTGCAGCAGGCCGTCGAGACGGCGGATGACCGTCCACTCCAGGCGCCGCAGCAGCTTCTCAGGATCCGGCCGCGACCCTGACATGGCTTTCGAGGGGTTTCTGCGGCGCCGGCACCTGCTGCAGCACGCGCCGGATCAGGTCGTCGGGAGTGAGCGCGTCGGAGAGCGCCTCGTACGACAGCACCAGGCGATGGCGCAGCACGTCGGGCGCGAGGTCGGTGACGTCCTCGGGCAGCACGTAGCCGCGTCCGCGCAGGTGCGCGAGCGCGCGCGCCGCCTCGATGAGGTGGATGGAGGCGCGCGGGCTGGCCCCGTACATCAGGTAGCGCGACAGATCCTTGATGCCGTATTGCTCCGGATGGCGCGTCGCCGCGGACAGGCGCACCGCGTACTGGATGAGGGACGGATCCACGTACGCGCCGCGGCATTCGCGCTGCAAAGCGCCGAGCTGCTCGGTGGTCGCGACTTCGGCGACGTCGAACGCCGGTCCGGTCACGCGCTCGACGATGACGAACTCCTGCTCCTCCGAAGGATAGCCGACCAGCACCTTCATCATGAAGCGGTCGACCTGCGCTTCCGGCAGGGCGTAAGTGCCCTCGGTCTCGATCGGGTTCTGCGTCGCCATGACCAGGAAGGGCTCGGGCACCTTGTGCGTTTCCCCCGCGATGGTGACCTGCCGCTCCTGCATCACCTCGAGAAGCGCGCTCTGCACCTTCGCAGGGGCGCGGTTGATCTCGTCGGCGAGCAGGAGGTTGGTGAACACCGGCCCGAGGGAAGTGCTGAACTCGCCCGTTTTCTGGTTGTAGATGCGCGTGCCGACGAGGTCCGCCGGCACCAGATCCGGCGTGAACTGGATCCGGCGGAACGCGCCGCGCACGGTGCGCGCCAGCGTCTTGACGGTGAGCGTTTTCGCCAGCCCCGGCACGCCTTCGACCAGCAGATGTCCCTGCGCCAGCATCGCCACCAGCACGCGCTCGAGGAAATGGTCCTGCCCGACGACGATCTTCTTGACCTCATAGAGCACGCGCTCCATGAGCGTGGTGACCTCCCGGTTCATCCTTGTTGTCTCCATTAGAAAGGCGAGAGCCCGACCGCGCCCGCGGCCGACTCGATCGGCACGGCGAAGCCGATGCCGATGAACACGCGCTGCTCGGTGGGATTGAGCAGCCCGGTGACGATGCCGACCACTTCTCCCTCCGCGGTCACCAGCGGCCCGCCCGAGTTGCCGGGATTGGCCGCCGCGTCGAACTGGATCAGGTTGGTGAGGATGCGCTTGCCTTCGGGCGAGCGGTATTCGCGCCGCAGCCCCGAAACGACGCCGGCGGAAGCGGACGGACCGATGCCGAACGGAAAACCCACGGCGAGCACTTCGTCGCCGATGGCGAGGTCCTTGGTCGAGCGCATCGTCGCGGCGGCGAGGTCGTCCGGAACCGTTTTTGCCTGCAGCACCGCGAGGTCCTGCTCGGGATGCAGCCCGATCACGCTCGCCTCGGACTCCAGCCCGTCAGCGAAGACGACGCCGAGCTTGGTCGCGGCGTTGACCACATGGAGGTTGGTGAGAATGACACCCTTGTCGACAATCACGACGCCGGTGCCGGTGCTGCGCTCGACTTCCTCGCCGCTTTCCTCGTCGGTCGCGAGGCCGCGCACACGCACCACCGCCGGCCGGATCACCTCGTAGGCCTTCGACATGCGGGAGGGCAGCGTGTGGCTTTCCAGCGTGCGCAGCACCGCGGCGTCGATGTCTTCCTGCGCGAGCGCGCGCGTTTCGGGGGCGAGCGTCGCATGCAGCGCGACGAGCGATGCGGTAACGACGACGCCGGCTGCGAAGAGCAGCGGCGCCCGGTGCCTTGCGTAGAACCGACGCCCCCCCGGTTTTTTCTGTGGTGCCGGAGGCGGCGCAGGTGGACGCTCCGGCGCGGCGGAGCGGCTCGAGCTGCTATAGAGCGTGGCTTTCCTCACTGCTGATCAGTCGACCCCGATTCGCTGCTACAGTTCCGCGCCATATGACCTCCGAGCGTATCCGCACCACCCACGTGGGCAGCCTGATCCGGCCGCCCGAGCTTCTGCAGTTTATCCGGCCCAAGCAGAATGGTCAGCCGTACGACGAGCAAGCTTACGCGAAGTGCCTGAAGAGCTCGGTGGCCGAGGTCGTGCGCCGGCAGGCCGAGGCCGGGATCGACGTCGTGAGCGACGGGGAATTCGGCAAGTCGATCAGCTGGTCCCAGTACGCTCTGGAGCGCCTGAGCGGATTCGAGCGCCGGCCGGCGCGGCCGGGAGAGCACGGCTTCAGCCGGGGGGCCGACCGCGCGCGCTTCGCCGACTTCTACAAGGAGCTCGACGCCGCGGACGGGCCGCCCGCGGTGGTCGGCGCGAGCGCGGGGGTCGCGGTATGCGTGGGGCCCATCTCGTACACCGGGCAGGCCGAGGTGCAGCGCGACATCGAGAACTTCAAGTCCGCGCTACAGCAGGCCGGCGTGGCGCAGGGATTCCTTCCGGTCGCCGCCCCCTCGAGCGTGATTCCGGATCGCAAGAACGAGTACTACAAGTCGGACGAGGACCTGCTGCACGCGATCGCCGAAGCGATGCGCGTCGAATACCGCGCCATCGTCGACGCGGGCCTGCTGCTGCAGCTCGACGACGCGCGGCTCGCGGTGACCTACGACCGGATGGTGCCGCCGGCGAGCTTCGCCGAATACCGCAACTGGGCGGCGATGCAGGTGGAGGCGATCAATTACGCGCTGCAGGGCATTCCCGAGGAGCGCGTGCGCTACCACGTCTGCTGGGGCAGCTGGCCGGGGCCGCACAGCACCGATGTCGCGCTGAAGGACATCGTCGACCTGGTGCTGAAGGTCAACGCCGGAACCTATCTGATCGAGGGTGCAAACCCGCGCCACGCGCACGAATGGCGCGTCTGGGAAAGCGTGAAGCTGCCCGGGGGGAAGGTGCTCGCGCCGGGGATGATCAGCCACGCGACCAACGTGGTCGAGCACCCCGAGCTCGTGGCCGAGCGCATCGTGCGCCTGGCGAACCTGGTCGGCGCGGAGCGGGTCATGGCGAGCACCGATTGCGGCTTCGCGCAGGGCCCGTTCCACCGCCGCGTTCACCCCTCGGTCATGTGGGCGAAACTCGAGGCGCTCGCCGAAGGCGCGCGCCTCGCTTCGAAACAGCTTTTCTAGAACAGAAAAGCGCTACTTCGGCGCGCCGCTCGAGCCCGCGCCGGCGGACGGCGACCCGGTGCCGGCGACTTCGCGCGTGCCGCGCACTACGACATCGACGCGGCGATCGGGCTGCAGGCAGGAGATGAGCTTCGCTCCCTTCTGGCCCTTGCACTGATCGCCGGTGACGGGCTGGCTTTCGCCGCGCCCCTCGGTGCGCACGCGGTCGGGCGAGATCCCTTTCTGCGCGATGTATTCCTTGACGGACTCGGCGCGGGCTGCCGAGAGCTTCTCGTTGTACTGCTCCGGTCCGATGCGGTCGGCGTGGCCGACGGCAAGGATGGATTCGACCTGCGCGTCCTTGATGCGCTCGGCGAGCTCGTCGAGCTTCTGCCGGCCTTCGGGCCGCAGCGTGGCCTTGTCGAACTCGAAGAGCACGTCGGAATCGAGGCTGACCTGCTCGATGATCGGCGCGGGCGGCGCGGGCGGGGCGAGCTGCGCCGGCTCGGGCGCGGGCGCGGCCGGCGCCGCAGCGATCGGGGGCGGTGGCGCTTCGGCGCGCGGCCGGGCGTCGCACGGCTCGGTCGCGGTTTCGGGCGACCAGCCGGTGGTGCGCCAGCACAAGCCGTACGGGGTGGTCCAGACCTGGTTTTGCGAGTCGGTCACGTACGCGGGGTGCGCGGCGCTCGCGGCGCCGGAGAGCCCGGCCAGCGTGAGCGCGACCGCGGCTGCGGACGCCTTGCAGGTGAAGCCATTCGTCATTGCTCGTCTCCTTGGGCAGACGTTGCGGGAATTGCGCTTCCGGGCGCGCATGCGCCGGACAGCTCAGACCAGCAACCGCCGTGCCGCAGCGCGGGCGTCGGACAGGACATTTCCGTCGATACGTAGCGCGCCAGCGCGATGATCATCCTTTGGCGTTCGGCAGTGAGGCTCTGCGGATACTGCAGCGTGAGCTGGGCCAGCTCGACGATCTGGTTCAGCTTGGTGACGAGATTGCGAGAGTTCGTTTCCATTTCGAGGCCCCTTTGAGATGCGATTGCACGCTAGCAAACGTTCTTCTCGCAGTGCTCACTTTTCGTAGCCTCTGTAGCGGCCGCGCAACGGATCGTCGCCGCGCGGCGTCGTGCATTCGGGCACGCGAATTGCGGCCTACTCGCGCGCCTCGATGGTGTCGCGCGCGCCGCTGCGGCGCATGAGCTCGGCGATGTGTTTCTTGTCGACGTGGGAGCGCGCCGCAACGCTCACGACGCACGCGCCGCTCGGCAGCGCTTCGCCGAATGCCGCCGGATCCGGAATGGTGCCCACGACGTCGTCGTAGGAGACCGGGCCGCTCACGACGATGCGGTGGCGCGCTACGCCGGCGTGCAGCAGCTCGTCCATCGCTTTCTCGGCGTCGTCGGGGCTATCGAAAATGCCCATTACCGTGGGCGTGGGCATGGCGCTCCTCCAAGCTCAGGGAAAAGTGCCGCGATGCCCCTTTTTCATCTCCGGCGTCTTGTGGTCCGGGCCGACGCGCAGGCGCTTCTGGTTGTCTTTCTGTTTTTCGGGCTGGCTGCGCGCGTCCATTCCGCTGCGCGCGCCGCGCGCGGTCTTGTTCGTGCGAGCCGGGTTTTCATGATCGGGCATGAGCGGCCTCCGGGGGTTGATGCACGGACTCGGAGCAAGCGATGTGCCGAGCCGGAAAAAAGGACGCGCGGATAACCGGATCGGCGGCGTTTGCCCTATGTTGCCCCCACAGGCACGCCAATCTCCGGGGAGGAACCATGCGCCTTGCGTCCTACAACGTCGAAAACCTCTTCGAGCGTCCCGCGATCATGAACCTTCCGAGCTGGGACGACGGCAGGGACATCCTCAACCGCTACGCCAAGCTGGCCAAGCTGCTCGAGTCGGAGGCCTACACGGCGAGCATCAAGGAGCAGATTCTCGACACCGCCGAGGAGCTCGGCATCAAGGGGAAGCCGAAATCGAAGTACGTCGAGCTGAAGGAGATCCGCCAGAAGCTCTTCCGCCGGCCGCAGGGCAAGCCGGTCGAGGTGGCGGCGAAGGGCCGCGGCGACTGGGTAGGCTGGGTCGAGCTGGTGAAGGAGACCGTGAAAGAGGCGCAGGTCGCGAACACCGCGCGCGTCATCAAGGACGTGGACGCGGACGTCATCGGCATCGTGGAGGCCGAGCACAGGAGCGGCCTGCAGAGCTTCAACGAGCAGGCGATCAAGTCCGCGGGCGGCAAGCGGTACGAGCACGTCATGCTCATCGACGGGAACGACGATCGCGGCATCGACGTCGCGCTCATGACGCGCAGCGCCTATCCGATCGACCACATGCGCAGCCACGTCGACGACCGGGACGGCGCGAGCAGGATCTTCAGCCGCGACTGCCCGGAGTACTGCCTCGCGCTTGCCAACGGCGAGAAGCTCTGGATCCTGGTCAATCACTTGAAGAGCAAGGGGTACGGCAGCGCGGCGAGCTCCAATGCGCGGCGCAAGCGCCAGGCGCAACGCGTGCGCGAGATCCATGACGGCCTCGTCGCCAGAGGCGAGAAGCTGATCGCGGTGCTCGGCGACATGAACGACACGCCCGACAGCGATCCGCTGACGCCGCTCACGCGGAACGGCTCGACGCTGAAGGACATCTTCGAGTGGCCGCAGTTCGACAACGGCGGGCGCCCGGGAACGCACGGCAACTGCACCGCCTCCGGCAAGCTCGATTACATCTTTCTCTCGCCCGCGCTCTTCGGCGCGATCACCGGCGCCGGCGTGTTCCGCATGGGGATGTGGGGCGGGAAGAACGGCGACCTGTGGCCGCGCTACGAGATGGACGGGCCGCGGGACATAGCGTCCGATCACGCAGCGATATGGGTGGATCTCGCCGTCGGCTGATCAGCCGATGCGGTAGTCGCGGCGCGATGCGGCGATCAGGACCGGGCGGCGAGGTCGACAAGCTCTTGAACCTCTCCTACCTGGTCCTTCACCAGCCAGTGCGTTAGATCGCCGCTCGATACGACGGCGAGCAGCTTGCCGTTTTCCACGATCGGCAGGTGCCGGAACCGCCGCTTGGTGACCAACTCCATCGCGGCGCCGACGGTCGTCGTCGGCGGGATGCAGTATGGGTCCTTCGTCATCACCTCGGAGACTTTCGTGCTGCGGGGATCAAGGCCGGCAGCCAGCACTTTGTTCAGCGCATCCCGCTCCGTGAAGATGCCTATCAACCTTTCGCCATCCATGACCATCAGCGCGCCGATTTTCTCGCCGCTCATCGTGCGCACGCACTCCGTGACCAGTGTATCGGCTCCAACGGAGTGGATCGCTTCGCCCTCGTGCAATAGTCTTTTCAATGGAGCCGCGCGCTTGTCTCGTAATCTCATGAAGTACACCCAGACGGCAGCGACGATCACGAACAGGATCAGCGCGTACATCGGTCCTTTGCCAATGATCGTCTGTACGTCCTCCAGTTGCGCAGCAAGCACTGCGGGCGAAAGCAGTGCGAGAGCGATACCGGTGCCCGATTTGTAAGAAAGCTTTCTCATGGCTGTTGGTCCTCCATTGCAATGCCGACTGCGATTCAGCCTCTCGCTTACTGCTTCTACATTGCATCCGGCTACGAGCGACGTCAAGGCGCGTTGCGACGCTCCGCTATCGGGTGATAATCGCGCGATGAGCGGCGTGCTGCTGGTGGCGGGGGCAGGCGAGGGCCTGGGTCGCTCGGTGGCGCTGCGCTTCGCGCGCGAGGGCTACGCCGTGGCGCTCGCCGCGCGCAGCGCCGATAAGCTCGAGCGCCTTGCTTCGGAAACCGGCGGCCGCGCGTTCCGCGCCGATCTGACGAGCGAAAGCGATGTGCTCGCCCTGTTCGACGCCGTCGAGTCCGGCCTGGGGCCCATCGACGCGGTCGCGTTCATCGCCTCCAGCCGCATGCAAGCCCCGTTCGCCGAAACGTCGCTGCACGACTTCGAGCGCGTTTGGCGCGGAAGCTGCCTGAACGGCTTTCTCATCGGGCGCGAGGCGGCGCGCCGCATGCTGCCGCGCGGCCGCGGCACGGTCATCTTCACCGGCGCCTCGGGCAGCCTGCGCGGGCGTCCCGGCTTCGCCGCCTTCGCCGCCGGCAAGGGCGGCCTGCGCTTCATGGCGCAGAGCATGGCGCGCGAGCTCGGCCCGAAGGGCATCCATGTGGCGAGCGTTCTGATCGACGGCGCGATCGACAGCAGGAAGATGTGGCGCGAGCATCGCGAACGCATGGAGAAGCTCGGCCCGGACGGCGCGCTACAGCCGGACGCCATCGCCGAGACCTACTGGCAGATCCACTGCCAGCCGCGCAGCGCCTGGACGCACGAAGTCGACCTGCGGCCCTGGGCCGAGCCGTTTTGAAGCACGCCTGTTCCGCACGGAACAGAGCCGGTTGCACTTGAGCCGTACACTAGCCCGCGGGGGAAGCACCAGTGGCAATGCAGGGGGTTTACCGCAACGTGCTTCGGCACGCGGCGAGCATCGCAGGGGAAGAGGCGCTCGCCCGGCGCTTACGCGTTTCGTCGTCTGCTTTAGCAAGCTGGCTGTCAGGCAGCGTCGCTATTCCGTCCGGCGTGTTCCTCGCGGTTGCCGACTATCTTGCCGAGGTGCAGCCTCCCGGCGGCGCCCAGCCGCCGGGTACCGAAAGCGGCTGAAGCTTCTGTAGGACTTCGTCTACCGCTGTAGCGCCGTCCGGTCCGCCGGCAGGCGCATGGCGCGCAACCCATAGCGGTCGCATCGGCGAAGCTAGCATCGTCGCATTCGTCGCCTCGGCGTTCTTTTTCATTGTCCCCTGAAGAACAAACTTTCGGTTAGCGGCCATGCATACTGCCTTGCCTGAAACGGGGTTGAGGGGCCCTGCATCACGAGCGCCAATGGGGGGAGAAACAGGCAACAGCATTCTCGACGCCCTGCCGTCGTCCGCGCGGCATCAATGCCACAAAATGCTCATAGAGCTGCCGGCGGGGACGCGCCTCGTCGGCCAGAGCGCGCGCATCACGCACGTGTTCTTCCCCACGACCGCGGTTTGCTCCATCGCCGTTAAGCAGGTCCTCGAGCTATGCCGGCAGCACGACGGGTTTCGCAAAGCGCTTTCCGGCTATGCCGCGTTCAGGCTGCACCTCGCGAGCCGCCCGGTGGCGTGCAACTCGTTCCATTCGATTCAACAGCGGCTCGCACGCTGGCTGCTCTTCGCCCATGATCGCGCGCGCCGAAGCGATTTCCGCCTCACGCACGAGGTGCTTTCCGCGATGCTCGTGGCGACGCGCCCGCGCGTCAGCCAGGCGGCGGCCAAGCTGAAGAGGGCGGGCATCATCGACTACCGGCACGGGACAGTCCGCATCCTCGACCGCAAACGGCTGGAGGCGGTGTCGTGCGAGTGCTACGAGGAAACGAAGAGCGCTTTGCCTACGTAACCTCGCCGGCGTAGTCCCGGCGCGCGCGCTCGGCGCTCACTTTTCCTTCGGCGATGTCCCGCTCCAGCGCCGCACGATCGCGCCGGCGCGGCTCGCCGTAGCCGCCGCCGCCGGCGGCGTCCATCACCACCGTGTCGCCCGGCTTGAGCTGCGTCAGGCCGTAGGGATCGCCGGGCTTGCCGTTCACGAGGAATTGCGCGCGCGCGCCGGGCTTGCCGCCGAAGAGGCCTTCGGGCGGCAGGCGGAAGCGCCCGGACTGCAGCGCCATCGACACCGGCGGCTGCGGCGCGTAGGCGTCGTTCGGAACCCGGAACACTTCGCGGCGGCCGAGCGCGCCGCGCTGCTTCCCCGGGCCGCCCGAATCGGCGATGAGCTCGCGCCGCTCGACGATGAGCGGCGCGTCGCTTTCCAGGATCTCGACCGGCGTGTTGGCGCCGTTCGCCGGGAAGATGAACGAGCCTTCGCCGTCGCGCCCGGCTCCCGCGCCGAGCCCGCCGCCGCGGATGAGCACCGTGTGGAACGGCCGGCCGTCGCCGCGCCTGCCGTAGAACATCTGCATCGTGGCCGGCGTTCCGCCGCCGGCGGCGACGACGCGCTCGGGCAGGGCTTCTGCAAGCGCGCGGTAGATCACCTCGGTGACGAAGTGGCCGATCTGCATGCGCGCGGCCACCGCGGCGGGAAAGCGGCAGTTCACGACCGTGCCCTCGGGGGCGATGAGCTTGATCGGCGCCGCGATGCCGTGGTTGTTCGGGATCTCCGGGTCGAAGATGCTCTTCACTGCCATGTGCACGTAGGCGTAGGTGAAGTTGTAGACCACGTTCCCGCCCCAGTCGACCTGGGGCGAGGAGCCGGTGAGGTCGACGGTGATGTCGCTGCCCTCGATGGTGACGGCGCAGCCGATGCGCACCTCCGGCTGCCCTGCCTGCTGCTCGATCAGGCCTTCGGCGCGGTACACGCCGGCCGGCACGCGCGCGATCGAGGCGCGGATGCTCGCTTCGCTGCGGCGGATGATCTCGTCGCCGAGCTCGTCGAGGTCCGGGAGGCGGTACTGCTCGAGCATGCGCACGATCTTCTCGGCGCAAACGTGGTTCGCCGCGATCTGCGAGCGGATGTCACCGCTCACCTGCTCGGGCGTGCGCACGTTGGCGAGGATCATGTCGAGCACGCCCTGGTTGAGCGTGCCCGCGGCGTAGAGCTTCACCAGCGGGATGAACAGGCCTTCTTCGAAGACCTCGCGGTTGTCGGAGGCGACGCGGCCGCCGATGTCCGAATGGTGGAGGATGCAGGCGGTGAACGCGGCGAGGCGCCCCTGGTGGAACACCGGGCTCAGCACGCACACGTCGTTCAGGTGGCCGGCGAGCGCCCACGGGTCGTTGGTGATGAACACGTCGCCCGGCGCGAGCGATCCGGGGGCGAGGCCCTGCACCAGGTTGCGGATGCCGAGCGCCATCGCGCCCGACTGGCCCGGCGTGGCGAGCGTGCCCTGCGCGAGCTCCCGGCCGCGCGAATCGGTGAACATGCAGGTGTAGTCGTGCGCGTCGCGCAGCAGGCTCGAGAACGCGGTGCGCGCGACCGCGGCGTCGGACTCGTCGACGATCGAAATGAGGCGCCGCCACAGGATTTCGAGCGTAATGGGGTCGAAGCGGTTTTTCATTTTTCCAAATCGATCCAAAGGAATCCGTACTCGTCCACGCGCGAGGCGGCGCCGCTGCCGACGATCACCGTGGACTCGCGCTCCTCGACGATCGCCGGCCCGGCGATCTCGGCGCCGGGCGGCAGCTTGTAGCGGTCGTAGACGGTATGCGGAATGAAGCCCTTCGCGACCGGGCAATACGCGTTGCGCTTGCCCTTGACGGCGTCCGCTACGCGGCCCTTCACGGTGATCTTGGGGAGGGACAGAAGCTTGACCGGCAGGCTGGCGCGCACGCAGAAGTTGACGAACTCGACCGGCGACTCGGCATAGGTGCGGCCATACAGGCGCGCATAGGTCTCGTCGAAGCGCCGGCGCAGCTCGAGGGGGTCGGTCTTGCCGAAGTCGCCCGGCGCGACCGGCAGGCCGGTCTCCGATCCCTGGCCGATGAAGCGCGCCTCCACCGAGCGCGTAAACCCGATCGGGCCCTCGGCGCCCGCCCTGCGCAGCGTATGCTCGCCGTCGGCTTCGAGCTCGCGGAACAGCCCTTCCAGCCGCGAGAAATCCGCGCTGGCGAGCGGCACCTTGTGGCTGCGCACGAGATCGAAGGCGCGCGGCGCGGTGAAAAATCCGAGCGCCGAGCCTACGCCCGCGTTCGGCGGCACGATGAGGCGCGGCGCGCCGAGCTTGCGCGCAAGCCCATAGGCATGCACCGGCCCGGCGCCGCCGAACGCCGCCACGGTAACGACCTGGGGATTACCGCCGCGCTCGGCGATGTGCGTCTTTGCGGCGGCGGCCATGGTCTCGTTGATGAGGTCGTGCACGCCCCACAGCGCCTCGATGAAGGAGACGCCGAGCGGGTTCGCGATGCGCTCCTCGATGCCGCGCCGCGCCGCCGCGGCGTCGAGCTTCATCGTGCCGCCGAGGAAATAGTCGGCGTCCAGGTAGCCGAGCAGCAGGTCCGCGTCCGTCACGGTCGGCTCGGTGCCGCCGCGGCCGTAGCAGATCGGCCCGGGCTCGGCGCCCGCGCTTTCGGGGCCGACCTGCAGCGTGCCGAGCCGGCTCGCGCGCGCGATGCTGCCGCCGCCGGCGCCGATCTCCATGAGATCCACCACCGGCACCTGGATGGTGAGCCCGCTTCCCTTCTGGAAGCGCTGCACCCGGCCCACCTCGAAGCTCGGCACCACGCCCGCGACGCCGTGCTGGATAAGGCAGGACTTCGCGGTGGTGCCGCCCATGTCGAAGCAGAACATCTCCGGGCAATCGAAGAGGCGGCTGTAGTACTGCCCGGCGATCACCGCCGCGGTCGGGCCCGATTCGATGATGCGGACCGGGAACTCGGCGGCGGTCTCGGCCGAGGTCACGCCGCCCGAGGAGAGCATGATGAACAGCCGCCCGCGGAAGCCGAGCTCGGCGAGCCGCTCGCGCAGGCGCCGCAGGTAGGTCCCGGTGAGCGGCTTCACGTAGGCATTGGTGACCGTGGTGCTGGTGCGCTCGTACTCGCGGATTTGCGGCAGCACCTCGTAGGAGATCGACACCGGCACGCCCGGCAGCTCTTCGGCGAGCAGGCTTTTCAGAGCGCGCTCGTGCGCGGGGTTCTCGAAGGAATTGAGCAGGCACACCGCGACCGACTCGACGCCGAGGCCTTTGAGCGCCTGCACGGTGCGGCGCGCCTGCGGCTCGTCGAGCGGCTCGAGCACGCTGCCGTCGGCGCGCAGGCGCTCGTTCACTTCCAGGCGCCGCTCGCGCGGCACCAGCGGCTCGGGCATCTGCGCGAACGCGTCGTAGGCGGCGTAGCGGATCTCGCGCCCGAGCTCGAGCACGTCGCGGAAGCCCCGCGTAGTGACGAGCCCGGTGCGCGCGCCTTTGCGCTCGATGATCGCGTTGATGACGAGGGTGGTGCCGTGGATGATCTCCTCGAGGTCCGCCATGCAGCCGGGGACCTCGCGGGCGAGGGCGGCGAGGCCGTCGACGATCGCCTGCGACGGGTCGCGCGGCGTAGTGAGGCACTTATAGGTGCGGCTGCGCCCGGTGTCGTCGTCGAGCAGCACGAAATCCGTGAAGGTACCGCCGACGTCAATTCCGATGCGCATGGGCTTTGCCTTGGGGCCTTGCCATAATACGGTATACCGTATACTGTACACGTGATAATGGCGGCGCGAAATCCCCTGCTCGAGGCGCCTGCGCGGCCGATGCCCGCGCGCATCGCCGTGATCGGCGCGGGCACCATCGGCCCCGACATCGGCTACTACCTGAAGAGCGCGCTGCCGGAGCTCGAGCTCGTCCTGGTCGACGTCGCGCAGGCGGCCCTCGACCGGGCGCTCGCGCGCTTCGACGCGTATGCGAAGAAGGCCGTGGCGCGCGGCAAGATGAAAGCGGCCGCGGCGGCCGCGGTGACGCAAGGCATCACCGCCACCACCGATTACGCCGCGATCCGCGGCGCCGACTGGGTGCTCGAAGCCGCCACCGAGGATCTCGCGCTCAAGCGCAGGATCTTCGCGCAGGTCGAGCAGCTCGTCGCCCCGGAAGCGCTCATCACCTCGAACACCAGCTCGCTGCCCGCGGCGCGCATCTTTTCCGATCTGCGGCACAAAAAGCGGGCGACGGTGACGCATTTCTTTGCGCCCGCTTGGCGCAACCCGGTAGTCGAAGTCATTCAAGGCAAAGATACCGATCGGGCGATCGTGCAATGGCTGCGCTGGTTTTTCTGCGCGACCGGCAAGGTGCCGCTCGTCACCGAGGACGTGGAGTGCTTCATGCTCGACCGCGTCTTCGACAACTGGTGCAACGACGCGGCGCTGTGCCTCGAGCGCGCGAGCGCGGCGCAGATCGACTCGGTCGCCGGGGAGTTCGTGCATGCGGGCCCGTTCTTCGTGCTGAATCTCGCGAACGGCAATCCGATCATCACCGAAACCAACACGCTGCAGGCCGAGGCCGAGGGCGCGCATTACCGCCCGGCGAGGATCTTCCGCTCGGTCGCGAGCTGGGCGACTTCGCCCATGGGCAAGCGCGTTCCGGTGCCGCCCGAGGCGGCCGCCGCGGTGCGCGAGCGCCTCCTCGGCGTGCTCTTTTCGCAGGCTGCGGACATCGTCGATCGCGGCATCGGCGAGCCGGCGGATCTCGACCTCGGCTGCCGGTTGGCGCTCGGCTTCCGCAAAGGACCGCTCGAGCTGATGGCAAGTCTCGGGGAAGCGCCAGTGCGGCGCATCATGGAGCGCTTCACCGCCGAACGTCCCGGTATGCCGATCCTGACGAAACCAATCCCTGCCTTCGAGCGCAACGTGCTCGTTGACGACCTCGATGGGGTGAAGGTGATCACCCTGCGCCGGCCGGAGGCGATGAACGCGCTGCACGACGAGCTGAACGACGAAATACTCCAGGTCATCCGGCGCCACGAGACCGACCGCGCGGTGAAGGGGTTCGTGATCACCGGCTACGGCACGCGGGCGTTCTGCGCCGGCGCCGACATCGGGCGCTTCCCGACGATGCTCGGCGATGCGGGCGCCGCCGCCCAGTACGCGCGCGACTGCTCGCGCCTGCTCGTGCACCTCGATTCGATGCACAAGCCGGTCGTCGCTGCGCTGAACGGCATGGCGCTCGGCGGCGGCCTCGAGCTGGCCATGCGCTGCCACGCGATCGTCGCGCAGCGCGGCGCCTGGCTGCAGTTCCCGGAAATCACGCTCGGCATCGCGCCGGGCATCGGCGCGATGGTGGTGCCGTATCGCCGCTGGCCGCAGGCCGCGGGCCTGTTCCACGGCATGCTGCGCAACGCCGAGCGCCTCGACGCGGCGCGCGCGCACGAAGCGGGTGTCGTCGCCGCGCTCGCCGATGACTATTCGTCATTGATTCAGAAGGCATTACAGCAGGTGCACGCGCTCGCCGGCCAGCGGCGCGCCACGCTCGACGGCGCGGCGAAGATCGCGCCGTTCCCGGCGGAAAAAGGCAAGTTCAGCGGCGAGGTGACCGGCATCATCGAGCAGGCGGTGCGCGCCGCGGCCGGGGCGCCGACGCTCGCCGACGCGCTCGAGATCGGCTACCAGGCCTTCGGCCGCAGCGCCTGCACCGCCGCCGCGCGCGAGGGCATCTCGGCTTTCCTCGGAGGCGCGCGATGACGGCGAAGTCGTCAGGATGACTGCGAAGCTGCAGGCGCTCGAGCGCCACGAGCCGCTCGGCGACCGCGTCTACGCGACGCTGCGCGGGTACCTGCGCGCGGGCCGCATCCCGCATGGCCAGCCGCTCCAGGAGGCGGCGCTCGCGGCGCAGCTCGGCGTGTCGCGCACGCCGGTGCGCGAGGCGCTGGCGCGGCTCGCGAGCGACGGGCTCGTGGTCGCCGAAGGCCGCAGCTTCACGGTGCCCAGCCTCGCGATGGGCGACATCGAGGACATCTACGCGCTGCGCTTCCTGCTCGAGCCCGAGGCGCTGCGCCTCGTGGCGGCGAGCAAGCCCGACCGCAAGGCGCTTGCGCCGCTGCGCGCCGGGCTCGAGGGCATGGCCGCGGCGCACGAGGCGGGCGACGGCGCCGCGTTCATGGAAGCGAACTACCGCTACCGCGACGCCTGGACCGACCTCGTGCCGAACAAGCGGCTGGTGCGCGCGATCCACCTCTATGCCGACCACGTGCGCTACCTGCGCGCCTTCACGCTCGACGAGCCGGCGGTGCGCGCGGTGGTGCTGAAGGGCCTCAAGCGGCTTTCGCTCGCGCTCGCGGCCGGCGACGGCGACGCGGCGGCGGAGGCGATGCGCGCGCACCTCGACAAGGCAAAGCAGATTCTCATCGACAAGATCAGGCGGAGCTGATGGCTTACAAAGCGGAAATACCCTACGGCTGTTACTGGAGCACCCCGTTCGCGCGCTGGCAGGGCGCATTCGCGAATCTCAACGCGGTGGAGTTCGCCGCCCAGGTGGTCCGGCGCGAGCTCGCGCGCCGCGACCTGCCGGCGAAAGCCTTCGACCACGGCGTGCTGGGCTTGAGCGTGCCGCAAAAGTACTCGTTCTACGGGCTGCCCTGGCTCGCCGGGCTCGCCGGCGTCGGGCACATCGGCGGGCCGACGCTGATGCAGGCCTGCGCCACCGGTGTGCGCGTGCTCCTCGCCGGCGCACAGGAGATCGAGTGCGGCATGTCGAATGCTTCGCTCGCGGTTACGTGCGACCGCACGTCCAACGGGCCGCACCTCTACTACCCGAACCCGCGCGGCCCCGGCGGAACCGGGACGCACGAAGACTGGGTGATGGACAACTTCGGCTGCGATCCGCTCGGCGGGCACGCCATGGTGGAAACCGCGGAGAACGTGGCGAAGAAGCACGGCATCGGCACGGCGGAGCAGCACGAAGTGGTGCTCATGCGCGAGCGCCAGTACCGGCAGGCGGTGGAAGAGGGCTTCCACAAGCGCTTCATGACCTTGCCTTTCGAGGTGGCGAACAGCAAGAAGCCGCTCGAGGGAGATGAAGGCATCCGAGCTTCGACCGCCGAAGGGCTGGCGAAGCTCAAGCCGGTGATGGAGGGCGGCACGGTGACCTATGGCGCCCAGACCTTCCCGGCCGACGGGAACGCCGCGATCGTAATCGCGACACCCGAGAAGGCCAGAGATTTATCAAAGGACAAGGCGGTGCGCATACGGTTGCTGGGCTTCGGCCAGGCGCGCGCGGCGCTCGCCTACATGCCGGAGGCGCCGGTCCCGGCAGCCCAGCGCGCGCTCGCGCAGGCCGGTGTGTCGGTCAAGGACCTCAAGGCCATCAAGACGCACAACCCGTTCGCGCTGAACGACATCGTGTTCGCGCGCGCGACCGGCGCGCAGCTCGAGCGCATGAACAACTACGGCTGCTCGCTCGTCTGGGGCCATCCCCAGGCGCCGATGGGCACGCGCGCGGTCATCGAGCTCATCGAGGAGCTGGTGCTGCGCGGCGGCGGCTACGGCCTGTTCACCGGCTGCGCGGCAGGCGACACCGCCATGGCGGTGGTGCTCGAGGTGTCGGGGGGCTAGGGTGGACCTGTCGCACTGGATCGAGCGGCACGCGCGCTTTGCGCCGGGCGCGGTCGCGATCCGGTTCGAGGGCCGCGATATCGCCTACGCGGAGCTCGCGCAGCGCGTTCGCCGCGCGGCCGCGGCGCTCGCCGCGCGCGGCGTGCGCCAGGGCGACGCAGTGGCCCATCTCGGGCTCAACCATCCGGCAGCGCTCGTGCTGCTCTTCGCGTGCGCGCGCCTGGGCGCGATGCTGGTGCCGCTCAATTGGCGGCTCGCGCCGCCCGAGCTTGCACGCGTGGTGGCCGACTGCCCGCCGCGCGTTCTGCTCGTCGAGAAAGCGTTTGCGGCGACGCTGCCGAACGCGGTGGATATTGAAGTGCTGGAGGGTGAAGCCGGTCCGCCGCCGGCCGTGGGCGCCGAGGACATGCCGCTTCTGCTTTGCTACACGTCGGGCTCGACTGGTGCGCCGAAGGGCGTGGTGCTGCCGCAGCGCGCACTATTGTGGAACGCGGTCAACAGCACGCACATGCACGACCTGACGAGCGCCGACCGCGTACTCACCACGCTGCCGCTGTTCCACGTCGGCGGGCTCAATATCCTGACCACGCCCGCGCTGCACGCCGGGGCGAGCGTCACGCTGCACGCGCGCTTCGATCCGCGTGCGGCGCTCGAGGCGATCGAGCGCGAACGCATCACGCTCACGGTGCTGGTGCCGGCGCAGCTCACCGCCATGATGGAGCTGCCGGACTGGAAGCGCGCCGACCTTTCCAGCCTGCGCATGATCACCACCGGCTCGACCATCGTGCCGGAGGCCTTCGTGCGCAAGGTGTCCGCGCGCGGCGTTCCGGTGGTGCAGGTCTACGGCTCGACCGAAACCTGCCCCATCGCGGCCTACGTGCGCGCCGCCGACGCGGGGCGCAAGGCGGGCTCGGCGGGCGCCGCCGCGCTGCACTGCGAGCTGAAGGTGGTGGGTGAAGACGGCGCGGAGCAGCCCGCAGGACGCGACGGCGAGATCCTGGTGCGCGGCCCGAACGTGGCGAGCGGGTACTGGCGCGCGCCCGAAGAGAGCGCGCGCGCGTTCCGCGACGGCTGGTATCGCTCGGGGGACGTCGGCCACCTGGACGAAGAAGGCCATCTCTACGTGGTGGCGCGCATGAAGGACCTCATCATCTCGGGCGGCGAGAACATCTATCCGGCCGAGGTGGAAAGCGTGCTGCTCGAATGCACCGCCGTGGAAGAGGCCTGCGTCGTCGGCCGGCCCGACGCGCGCTGGGGCGAAGTGGTCGCGGCGGCGGTGGTGCTCAAGGCCGGCTGCCGCATGACCGAAGCGGAGGCGATCGCGCTCTTCCAGGGCCGCATCGCCCGTTACAAGCATCCGCGCGAAGTGCGCTTCCTCGAGCGGCTGCCGCGCAGCGCGCTCGGCAAGGTGCAGAGGGAAGCGGTGCGCACAGCACTCTCGGAGAGTCCATGAAAGCGAACAAGATCGATCACATCTGCATCGCCGTGCGCGACCTCGAGGCGGCGCGCAAGATCTGGGAGCCGATCCTCGGCAAGGACCAGCCCGACGACGCCTACGTCGACGAGCCGGAGAAGATCCGCGTCGCGCGCTACTGGCTGGGCGGCGTGGGCTTCGAGCTGATGGAGTCGCTCACGCCGGACGGCGAGGTCGCCAAATTCATCGAGAAGCGCGGCGAGGGCGTGATGATCGTCTCGCTCAACGTGGACAACACCCGCTCTGCGCTGGCCGAGCTGAAGGAGAAGGGCTACCCGCTCATCGGCGGGGCGCGGCCGTTCCGCGACTCCGAATTCGGCTTCGTGCACCCGAAGGCGGTCAACGGAGTACTCCTCGAAGTCATCGACTACAAATGGCATGAACTTCGAACCAAGCCTTGAACAACGGCAGGTGCGCGACACGTTCGCGCGCTTCTGCGACCAGCGCATCGCCCCTCAGGCGGCGGCGATGGACGAGGCGCATGCCTTTCCGCGCGAGCTCTTCGGCGAGCTCGCCGCGATGGGCCTGTTCGGCATGCGCTACCCGGAGGACGTGGGCGGCAGCGGCATGCAGCTCTCGGAATTCTGCGTGGCGCTGGAGGAGATCGCGCGCGGCTCGATGTCGCTCGCCGGCTGCGCGGCGATGCAGTCGCTCATGGGCACCAAGTTCCTGCACATGCTCGGCAACGCCGAGATCGTCGAGCGGCTGTTCAAGCCGGCGCTGCGCGGCGAGAAGATCGGCGCCATCTGCATGACCGAGCCCGACGCGGGCAGCGACCTCGACTCGATCGCCACGCGCGCGCGCAAGGCCGAGGGCGGCTACGTGCTCGACGGGCGCAAGACCTGGGTCACTTCCGCCCCGGTGGCCGATTTCTTCACGGTGTTCGCCAAGGCGGGCGAGGAGAAGAAGCTCACCATCTTCCTCGTCGAGCGCGGCTTCCCGGGGCTCAAGCTCGGGCGCGCGATCGAGAAGATGGGCGTCTGGGCGCTGCCGACCTCCGAGCTCGCCTTCGACGGCTGCTTCGTGCCCGACAGCCACCGGCTCTCCAGGGAGGAGGGCGACGGCGAGGCGCATCTGCGCAAGACGCTCGCCGAGATCCGCATCATCACCGGCGCCATGGCCGTGGGCCAGGCGCGCGCCGCGCTGGAAGCGGCGCTGCGCTACGCCGCCGAGCGCAAGCAGTTCGGCAAGGCGATCAACCGCTACCAGGCGATCCAGATGAAGCTCGCCGAGATGGCCACCGAGCTCGAAGCGGCGACGCAGCTCGTCTACCGCGCGGCCTGGCTGCGCGACGCCGGCAAGCCGCACCACAAGGACGCCGCGATGGCGAAGCTCTTCGCGAGCGAGACCGCCGCGCGCGTCGCCGACCAGGCCGCGCGCGTGTTCGCCTCCTACGGCTACGCCATGGAATACCCGGTGCAGCGCTTCCTGCGCGACGTGCGCTTCACGCTGATCGGCGGCGGCACCAGCGAGATCCTGAAACTCGTCATCGCAAAAGAGCTTTCGGCATGAAGCGAATCAAGGTCGTGCTCGCGAAACCCGGCCTCGACGGCCATGACCAGGGCGCCAAGGTGGTGGCGCGCGCCTTGATGGACGCGGGCTTCGAGGTGATCTACACCGGGCTGCGCCAGACGCCCGAGGCGATCGCGCGCATCGCGCTCGACGAGGACGCGAACGTGATCGCGCTGTCTTCGATGGCGGGCTCGCACGTGCCGATCTGCCGCAAGCTGAAAGCCCTCCTCGAGCAGGCGGGGCTTTCGGACAAGCTGTGGATCATCGGCGGCAACCTGCCCGAGCGCGACCACGCCGAGCTGCACGCGCTCGGCTTCAAAGGCATTTTCCCCTCGAGCTCGCGGCTCGAGGACATCGTCAACTTCATCCGCGAGAACGCGCCATGAAACCGGTAATCAACGAATCGGGCATCGAGATAAAGCCCCTCTACGGGGAAGCAGACGTCGCGGCAAGCGGCGGCGAGGCCATGATCGGCCAGCCCGGCGAGTATCCGTTCACCCGCGGCATCCATCCGCTGATGTACCGCAAGCAGCCGTTCACCATGCGGCAGTACACCGGCTTCGGCAACGCCGCGGACACGAACAAGCGCTTCCACTACCTCATCGAGAACGGGCAGACCGGCCTCAACGTCGCCTTCGACCTGCCGACCCAGTGCGGCCTGGATTCGGACGACCCCGCGGCCGAAGGCGAGGTGGGCCGCGTCGGCATGGCGGTCGACACGCTGCGCGATTTCGAGACCGCCTTCGACGGCGTGGACCTCGAGCGCATTACCGTCTCGCTCACCATCAACGGCGCGGCGGCGGTGCTGATCGCCATGTACCTCGCGATGGCGGAAAAGCGCGGCTACGACATAGCCAGGCTGCGCGGCACGGCGCAGAACGACATCCTCAAGGAGTTCATCGGCCGCGGCACCTGGGTGTACCCGGTCGAGCCTTCGATCCGGCTGGTGGGCGACACCATCGAGTACTGCGCAAGACATGCGCCGAAATACAGCCCGGTCTCGGTGTGCGGCTACCACATCCGCGAATCGGGCGCCGATCCCGCGCAGGAGATGGCCTACGCGTTTTGCATTGCCAAGGCGTACGCCGACGACGTGATCCGGCGCGGCCTGCCGGTGGACGAGTTCGCCGGGCGGCTGTCGTTCAACTTCAACTGCTTCGGAGCGATCTTCGAGCAGGTGGCCAAGTTCCGCGCGGGCCGCAGCCTCTGGGCGAAGATCATGAAGGAGCAGTACGGCGCGACCAAGCCCGGGTCGATGTGGGTGCGCATGATCGCCGGCGGCGGGGGCGGCGGGCTCACCTACGAGCAGCCCGAGCTCAACATCGTGCGCGGGGCCTATTACGCGCTCATCTGCGCGCTCGCCGGCACCCAGACCATGGCGCTTTGCTGCTACGACGAGGCCTACACCATCCCCTCGGAGTACGCGCAGCGCATCTCGCTGCGCACCATGCAGATGCTGCTCGAGGAAATGGGGCTTTCCGACACCGTGGATCCGCTCGGCGGCTCGTACTACATCGAGACGCTCACCAACCAGATGCGCAGCCGCATGCAGGCCATCATGGCGGAAGTGGACGCGCAGGGCGGCATCGTCAGGCTGGTCGCCGAGGGCGCGATCCAGGCGAAGGTGTCGGCGCAGGCCTACCGTCGCCAGCGCGACATCGAGGAAGGCCGCTTCCGCAAGGTCGGCGTCAACTGCTACCGCACCGAGGACAAGACGCCGCAGATGGAGTTTCACCCGTACCGCGAGGACGACGCGCGCGCCCAGTGCGCTGCGCTCGCCAAGGTGCGCGCCGGGCGCGACGCCGCGCGCGTGCAATCCGCGCTCGCGCGCGTGGAGGCCGATGCACGCTCCAGCGCGAACCTGATGCCGGCCATCATGGACGCGGTGAAGGCCTACGCCAGCGTCGGCGAGATCACCAAGGTGCTGGTCGGCGTCTTTGGAAGGTATCGGGAGCCGGTTCGCTTCTGAAAAAGGAAATTACTTTGGAAGCTATACAACGATATATCGCCCCCCGATCGCTGGACGAAGCCGCCGAGATCCTGCGCGCGGGCAACGTCACGGTGCTCGCCGGCGGCACCGATCTCATGCCGCAGGCCAACGCCGGGCGCCTGCCATTTCAGCCGGTGCTCATGAACGTGCGGCGCGTGCCTGAGCTGTGCGGCATCGCCAAGGCCGGCGGCGTGGTGCGCATCGGCGCGCTCGTCACCATCAGCGAGCTGCTCGAAAGCGCGCTGGTGCGCGAGCGGCTCGGCCTGCTATGGCAGGCGTGCGACCATTTCGCGAGCGACCAGATCCGCAACGCCGCGACGCTCGGCGGCAACGTGTGCAACGCCTCGCCCGCGGGCGACACGCTCGTGCCGCTGCTTGCGCTGGAGGCGAGCGCGGTGCTCGCCTCGAAGCCGAACGGCAGGCTGGAAATGCGCCGCGTGCCGCTCGGGCAATTCTTTACCGGCCCGGGGCGCACGGTGCGCCAGCCAACCGAGCTCCTTGCCGCGGTGGAGCTGCCGCTGCCGCCGAAGGGCTTCGCCGGCGAGTTCTACAAGCACGGCACGCGCCCCGGCCTCGACATCTCGGCCATCTCGATCGCCTTTGGGGCTGTTGTCGAAAGAAAACTCCTCACTCGGGTGAGGATCGCGTTCGGCGCCGTCGCGCCCACGCCCATTCGGGCGCCGCGCACCGAGGCGGTGCTCGAAGGCCGGGCGCCCGACGCGGCCATCCTCGAAGCGGCCGCGCAGGCGGCGCTCGCGGAAATCCATCCCATTTCGGACGTGCGCGCGTCGGACTGGTACCGGCGCGAGCTCGTGCGCAACATGCTGAAGAGAGTGATAAGCCATGTCGGCCTACTGTGACATCGAATTCACCCTGAACGGAGTGCGGCGGCAGCTCACCGTGCCCGCCAAGATGAGCACGCTCGAGATGCTGCGCGAGCGCCTCGGCCTGCGCGGCACCAAGTACGCCTGCGGCGAAGGCGAATGCGGCGCCTGCACCATCCTCGTCGACGGGCGCACGCTCAATTCCTGCCTGATGTTCGCCGCCGACTGCGACGGGCGCGAGCTGCTCACCGTCGAGGGCGTCGCGGCAAGCGAGCTCGGCGAGTGCCTGCGCAATGCGTTCGTCGCCAACGGCGCCGTGCAGTGCGGCTTTTGCACGCCCGGCCTGATGGTGCAGGCGAGCCACCTGATCGAGCACCACCCCGGCGCCGACGCAGCCGCCGTGCGGCGCGGTATCGAAGGCAATCTCTGCCGCTGCACCGGCTACAAGAAGATCATCGAAGCGATCCAGGACGCCGCAGAGAAAAGGGGTCACGCAGAGAAAAGGGGTCAGGACCCTTTTCCGGGAGAGAGCCATGGTTGATAAGGTGAATAAAAGGGAAAAGGGTCCTGACCCCTTTTCTCTCATTGGGAAGAGGATCCCGAAGCTCGATGCGCCGGACAAGGCGACGGGCAAGACCCGCTATATCCACGACCTGGAGGTGCCGGGGGCGCTGCACGCGAAGATTCTGCGCTCGACCGAGGTGCATGCGCGCATCGTGTCGATCGATGCGTCGGCGGCGAAGCGCCTGCCCGGCGTGCACGCCGTGATCACCGCGGCGGACGTGCCCTGGCAGCGCCCGATCGGCGTCGCCAAGGACCACCTGCCGCTCAAGACCGACCGCGTGCGCAGCCTGCGCGACGAGGTGGCCGCGGTGGCCGCCGACAGCGAGGAGATCGCCGAGGAAGCGCTGCGGCTGATCAAGGTGCGCTACGAGCCGCTACCGGTCCTCGCCACGACCGACGACGCGCTTTCGCCAGGCGCGCCGCAGCTCCATGAAGGCCATGAAAACAATGTCGCGATGACCTTCGACTACGCCCAGGGCGACATCGCGCAGGGCGAAGCCG
>Ga0156283_1014_pt1 | contig 35035 bp, 41 predicted proteins | sample RifCSPlowO2_12_FD_107932 | JGI IMG/M metagenome (GOLD analysis project Ga0156283, IMG submission 107932) | Betaproteobacteria bacterium RIFCSPLOWO2_12_FULL_65_14 | reverse complement strand
CTTCTATCTTTGCTGCGAGCGCTTGACGTAGTCCTGGTACGCCGGGATCGAGACCGCGGCGACGATCCCCAATATGAACACCACGGGGATGATCCACACCGCGATCAGCGTGAGCACGCCGTTCGGCGGCGTCTTTGCGCCGAAGCGGTTCTGGCCGTCGGTTCCCGGGATGAACCAGAAGATGAGGTTGACCAGCGGCACCAGGCCCAGGATGGCCAGCCAGCCGGTGGCGTTGAAGTCGTGGCTGCGCTGTATGGTGAGCATGATCGAAATCACGAAGATCGCCGCATAGGCGATATAGATCGCGGCCTCGCCGGTCGCCGCGGACAGCGCGCCGCCGACGATGCCGAGCAGCAGCGAGATGCCGAGCGTATAGGCGATATACCGGGCCCGGCCGATGCGGCCCGACACCGAGAAGACCTTGACCGGCTGGTATTCCTCGGGCGCGTCGTCGACCGCGGCGCGTGGCGCGACGTACGGATTCTGCGTGCTCATCGTTTCCCCCCTTTGGTTACGCATACAGGCGCCAGCCGAAGCCCGCGCACTCGGTGCATTCCTGTGTGCCGACCATCCCGCTGGCATGGCAGGACTCGCACTCGTCCCACAGCGCGTTGACCGCGCTCTTGATTGTTCCGGAGCAGCGCCGGCCGTTCACGACCAGGCTGCAGCGGTGGTTCAGCGCCTCCCGCCGGTTCGTCGGCGCGCTGCAAACGCTGCAGACGCCGCTCGGCTTCGGTTTCTTCGCTAAGTCCATGACCGCTTGCTCGCATGTTAGATTTGCCGCATAGGGAGGACAAGGTCAGCCCATGAAAAAACGGACATTTCTGGCATTCGGGCCGCAATTCTGGTGATCAAGGCCATCGGCTTCAAGATTCAGTGAATCCGCTCGATCTGCGCGTCTGGCTCTCCGCTGTCAGGAAGCTCGGAGAGCTGAGGGAGGTCGTCGGCGCGGACTGGAACCTCGAGCTCGGCGCGATCAGCGAGCTCAACGTCAAGAACGACTCGCCGCCGGCGCTGCTCTTCGACGAGATCAAGGGCTATGCGCGCGGCTTCCGGGTGCTCACCTGCAGCACCAGCAGCCCGGCGCGCCTGTCGTCGATCCTGCGCCTGCCGGTGCAGAAAACGCACCAGGGGCTGGTCGAGGCGCTGCGCGCCAAGCCCGCGCAATGGCAGGCGGCCGCGGCCGGGTTTGAGCCGGTGATGGCTTCTTCCGGGGTTGTTTTCGAGAACGTTCAAAAGCAACCCGACGTGCTCGCTTTTCCCGCGCCGCTGTGGCACGAGCTCGACGGCGGGCGCTATATCGGCACCGGCTGCTCGGTGGTGACGCGCGATCTCGACTCGGACTGGATCAACGTCGGCACCTACCGCGTGCAGGTGCACGACCGCAGCCACGTCGGCCTCGACATGGTCCCCGGCAAGCACGGCCGCATCCACTACGAGAAGCACAAGGCCGCCGGCAAGCGCTTTCCGGTCGCGATCATCTGCGGCAGCGATCCGCTCGCTTACCTGATTTCAGGCATCGAGATCCCGTTCGGGATGTGCGAATACAACTACATGGGTTCAATATTGAAGGAGCCCGTTGCCGTGGTCCGAGGCGAGGTCACCGGCCTGCCCTTTCCCGCCGCGGCCGAGATCGTGCTCGAAGGCTTCGTCGAGCCGAACGACGAGCGCAGCGAAGGGCCGTTCGGCGAGTTCCACGGCTACTACCCGGGCAAGGCCGGTACGGCGCCCGTAGTGACGATTCAAAGAGTTTATTTCCGCAATGAGCCGATCCTGGTCGGCAGCCCGCCGGCGAAGCCGCCCAACGACTATTCGTACTCGAAGGCGGTGATGCGCTCGGCGCTGTTGCACGACGCGCTCGTCGCCGCCGGCGTGCCCGACGTGAAGGCCGTATGGGCGCACGAGATCGGCGGCGCGCGCATGTTCAACGTCGTGGCGATCAAGCAGCGCTACGCCGGCCACGCCCGCCAGGCCGGGCACATCCTCAGCCAGTGCGGCGTCGGCGCGTACATGTCGCGCTACTCGGTGGTGGTCGACGAGGACATCGATCCCGCGAACCTGCAGGAAGTGATGTGGGCGGTCGCCACGCGCACCGATCCGGCGATCGACATCGACATCATTCAGCGCGGCATGGGCTCGAAGAACGACCCGATGTTCGTCGCCTACCGCTACGACGCGCCCTTCAGCTCCAAGGCCATCATCGACGCCTGCCGGCCCTGGGACCATCTGCACGAATTCCCCGCGGTCGCCGAGGCGAGCAAGGAGCTGCAGGAGAAGACGCGCGCGAAGTGGAAGGACCTGCTCTAGGTTCTAGCTTCTCAGCCTCCACGAGCCGCCGGGCTGCCGGCACGCCGTGCCCTGCGTGGTCTGCTTCTGGCCGCCCGCTTCCGTGAGCATGCTGTAGCGGCGGCATTCCTGCCCCTTGCCGTCGGCCGGCACCAGGCCGACCGGCGTCATCGTGTACCAGGCGCCTTTCGCCTTGTTCTGCCAGCGCACCGACTGCTTGAAGTTCGCGTACTCGAGCGCCTGCGCGGCGCAGGCCTGGTCCGCGTCGTCCATCGACTTGCCGATCGCGCCGCCGACCACCGCGCCGACCACCGCGCCGCCGACGGTGGTGATGAAGCGCTCGTCGCGCTCGCCGATCCTCGAGCCGATCACGGCGCCCGCCGCGCCGCCGAGCACCGCGCCGATGACCTCGCGGTTGCACTCGATGGCGCGCGCCTGCGGCTCGGGCGGGATGGCGCGCGGCAGCGGCCCGCGCCCATGGACCACCGGTCGCGGGAAGGCGATGCCGCTGCAATCGCCTTTCTGGTCGACCTTGGTCTTGCCGCTCTTGTACTTGTACTCGTACTTGTAGCGGCAGCTCGCGTCGCGGTACTCGTACTTGTACTTGTCGTGGTCGTTCTCGAACTTGGTGAACGGGGCGCGGCCGCGCCGGTCGTCGTCATCGTCGCGATCGCGGTCTTTCTTGGCAAGCGCCGGCTGGGCGAGGGCTACGGCGGCAAGGATCGGCGTCAAGGCTTTCATGTTTTTCCTCCCTTGAAACTTCGAGCAGTGTACGCGGGTTCAGAAAAGTCCCGGTATCCAACGTTTCACGTTTGCGGCGTACTCGCGGTACGGCTCGCCGAAGCGCTCCACGAGGCGCCGCTCGTCGCGCTGCACGCGGAACTGGAACCAGACGGCGGTGCCGAGCGCGAGCGCGCCGGCGAGCCAGGACTGCAGCGCCAGCGCCAGGCCGGCGAGGAAGATGATGTGGCCCAGGTACATCGGATTGCGACAGAGCGCGAACGGGCCGCTGGTGACGAGGCGCTCGGGAGGCGTGTCCATTCCCGGGCCGCCGCCGCCGCGCCGGATGCGGTACATCCCCACCAGCCGGTATTGCAGGTAGCCCCACGCGAGCAGCGGCACGAACCAGGGCTCGAAGCGCACGCGGCCGCCGTGCAGCAAGAGCTCCCACGCGACGACCAGCACCGGGTAAAGAATGAAGGTGCGGAACGAGGTGCTGCGCAGCTTCAACGCGCCTTGCCTTGCAGCGCCGGCACGCGCAGCACGTCCGCGCCGTAGCGCGTCTGGCCAGTCTGCATCACGCGCTGATAGCCTTCCCAGTGCCGTGTTCGCGAGCGCTCGGGGATGATGAGATCGAGCGAGCGCCCGAGCGCCTCGTCCTTCGCGTAGCCGGCGGCTTCGGCGAATGCTTCCAGGTCGAAGGCCGTGATGATGCTGCTCAGGCGGGAAGAAGATACTGCACTTTGCCGCCGGCGACTTTGATGATCCCAAGTTTCATCAATCCTAAGACGAGCGCGTCGAGGTCTTCGTCGGTAAGCTGGTTTTCGAATCGAGCGTTGATAGTATTGCGCAGCCTCTTTTCCGTGCCCGGCTTGTTGTTCTTGAGTTTCTTGAGATAGTCGACGACGAGCTCCCGCCTGTCCTTGCTCGAAGCTGACTTCGAGGGGTCGGTCGGCGGAATATCGGCGATCGATTTCCATCGCTGGCAGGAGATTTCTTGCGATGCGAGATGTTTGACCAAAGGATCGAAGCCAGTGTCGGCCGAGATGACATGGAAGGTGGCTTTCGGCGTCTCGGCCGCGAGCTTGCCGATGTAGTAGGCGATATGGAAGTCGACGGCGTTCTTTCCTTCGCCAGCGATCTGAACGTACTGTACATCCGGGCCGAGGGCCTGCAGGGCGTTCGCCATGTCCACCGTTACCTTCTGCTTGGCACCGGTAAAAACCTTCACTTTGTAGCGCCCGCCGTTCAAGCGACCGATGTTCTTGGGCTGTACGTTCTCGTAATCGATGAGGACAAAGCTGGCCATCTATTCCCTCCCTTGTTTTGACTTGTATTGAACCCTTCGGATCACCGCCGATTCTAGACGTCGTACTCCGGGCTTGCCGTGATATGTGACTCCGCGAACAACACGCGCCGCGGCCGCGACGGATCGTAAGGGATCCTCGCCGACCTGCCGGCCGAAAACAGCTTGCGCGCCCGGTCCACAGCGCCAAGGGAATGGAACGCAGCGCCGTTCACTGCGAAGGGCGCGGCGCGTGCTGCGTGTTGCTTCGCTGCTGCCGCAGCCGCTCGGTGAAGCTCGCCATCAGCGGCACCACGAGCGTGTCGCCGTTGGCATTCAAAGCGACGAGCACATGGGCGCCGACCGTCGGGCGCTCGAGCCGGCACGAGCTCCACATGCGATGGGGAATTTGCAGCGTCGCGACGGCGGCGTTTTCCGGTCCCTTGAACGTCTCGGCGACGCGTACCGTGATGATGTCGATGGGCTTCTGGCGATCCTGCTCCATAGCGGTGACGTCGCCGGAGAACAGGGCGCTCGACCACTCGTACCACTCCGCGGGCTTGGTGTCGCGGGCGAACATGCAGGCGTGCGCCGCGCCGGCGGCAAGCTGAAGCGCCGCAACGGCGAGCAACGCCCGCCACCTTCCAAACGCGGGCATTATTTGAGCTCCGTGAAGTAGCTCGTCAAGCGCTTGATCTTGCCGCGCTGCATCACGAACACATCGCAAAACACGCCGTTCAGGAAGCCGCCTGACTTTCTCTCGCTGCGTACCGAGCCCTCGGCGACGACGACATCGTCCTCTTCGGTCATGCGGCTGACCGTTATGGCCGGGCGGCCGACGAAGGCCTCGTTCTCGATTTCCCTGTCGAAGGCCTGCTTGCCAGCCAGGCGGAACGCGCCGGGCATTTCCCATTCGATGTCCTCGGTCAGGCAGGACAGAATCGCCTCATGGTCGCTTCTGCGGAAGCCGTCCATGTACTTCTGCACCGTTCTCTTGTTTTCCGTCATGGCTCGGTAGGCAGCATTTGCGGGTTCCACGCAATTTCCCACAGGTGCTGGTCCGGGTCCTGGAAATAACCCGCATAACCGCCCCAAAACGTCTCTTGGGCGGGCTTCACGATCACGGCGCCGGCGGCACGCGCCTGGGCCATGACGGCATCGACTTCCGCTTTCGAGGCCACATTGTGCGCAAGGCAGAACTCCGTCGCGCTCGGCGCTCCGAGCGGCAGTCCCGAATCGTGCGAAAGGCTCGTGCGCGGCCAGAGCGCGAGACGCAGGCCGGGCTGCAAATCAAAGAACGCTACGGCACCGTGCTCGAACTGCGCGCCGACGATGCCTTCCGTTCTGAAGCCGAGACCATCCCGGTAGAACCGCATCGACGTCTCGAGATCGTCCACGGCCAGCGTAATGAGCGTTATTCGAGGCTTCATGGCGCGCGGCGAAGGAGCGCTGGATCGACGCCTTCAAATGCGTTGACGCTGACGGCCGCGTAAAGGCGACCGTCTATCAAGCTCGTGACGACTGGCACGACGCCGCAGCGGGCGCAGATAGGGAAGTCCGCGGTTTTCGTGCCGAAGGAGTACTTGGAGACCAGCGCGCGGTCCTTCACCGCCAACTGCAGCCTGCCGCTGGGATTGGACGTCCACACCCCCCCGTGCTTGGTGCAAAACGAGCAGCTGCAAGCCCGAGCCGGAATCTCGGCGGGATCAGGCTCCCAAGCGAGGGAGAAGGAGATGTTTCCGCAATGACACTTACCGTGGATCAACATGCGGGGGATGTCCGTTGTGGTGGCATTTAACGCCCAGGCGTCTCCGGCTCAGCGCTTCTGCGACAGCTGCGCGGCCCGGGCGCGCACGCGCTCTTCCTGCTCGCGCAACTCCGGCGTGAGCTCCGCGCCAAAGTCCTCGTCCTCGAATACCTGGCGGATCTCGATCTCGGCCTCGGTGCCGGGCATCGGGTTGGGGCAACGCTTGACCCATTCGATGGCCTCCTCCTTGGACTTCACCTGCCACAGCCAGTAGCCGGCGATCAGCTCCTTGGTCTCGACGAATGGGCCGTCGATGACGGTGCGCCGGTCGCCCGAGAAGCGCACGCGCGCCCTTACTGCTCGGCTGCAGCCCTTCACCGCTCGCTTTCACAATGATCATGAATCGCATGTTCGTCTCTCCGTAGGTCGGACCGCTCACTTCCTTGTCGAACGGGCCGGCCCGAAATCGACAGGCAGCTCAACCGAAGATCGCCATGTTCCGCCGGGACAGCGCCGCCAGGGTCCCGCCGGGCGCCCAGGGCTCCGGGGAGCGCCGCCACGGCCGCCACCAGCGCCATGTTAGGTGTCATTAGAGTTGGTACCTCGTGATATCGAGGGCTCCGTGGAAGACGCCAAGGATGTCGATGTTTCCGTCGTCCTTAATGAGATACGCGATACGGTAATGGCCATATAGGAGTATCCGTACGTTGCGTGACGACGCTGTGTAACGGGAGCCGAGCTCTGGAAATCTTCGGAGATCCTGAGCTCGGTCGTAGATGCCTTCTACTGTCCGCGCAGCCGCTTGAGGATTGTCCGCGGCGATGTATTCAAAGATGTCGTTGAGCCAGCGCTGAGCCTCGTCCGCCCAGCTTATTTCTGCCATGAGCGGATGCGTCGGCCCATTTCTTCATTTGAGATGGTGCGCTTGGCATCCGAGTCAGCGATTCCGCGCTCGACCATAACGTGAAAAGCCAGCTCACGCACAATCTCCTCGCGTGAACTGTCTTCCGGTTGGCCTTGGATAAGGCGGGTGAGCTCTTCCTTAGCCGTTGACATAACAGGTGCCTCCAATTGCCCTAATTCTGCCTCAGTAGTCCGGTCTGGGCGAATGACACCTAACGTTGGCGAAATAGTTGACACCGTTGGTGGTTTGCAAGCCGTCAAATTGTTGCGGTGACTGTCATCCTCCCTCTGCGTCAGTACGTTACCCCCGAAACGGGCCGTAGCAATTCCGTCTTGGGAGAAAACGTGGAGAAGAGCACAGAGCTAAGGCGAGCGGCGCGAGCGGCGCCAGAGGGCGCCGATAAGGAGGCCGGCGACGAAGACGAGGACGACGGCGAGGCCCTCGGCCCACGACACCTCGGGCGGGGAGGTCTCGGCCGGCACGGGCCGGAGGGCAGCGGCGAGCTCGGCGGCGGAGATTTGCGTCATCTTGCCGATGTCGGCGAGCCCGTAGACGCACATTTCTCCGCCGGGCAGGGCGCAGAAGCGCTCGGCCGGGCACTGCTTGAGAATGTTCTGCGGCAGGCCCGCGCCGCATTTCGCGCCTGCGCTCTTCAGCACTTCGAGCGTCACGTCGGGATGCTTGGTGAGCTGCTCCGGCATCGGCGCTCTAGAGGAGGACGTCGACCTCCGCGTCGCCTTCGCGCCTGACGAGGTTCACCGCGACGCTCGAGTCGTGGCGCCGGAACATGAGGTCGAGCGTGCTCTCGCCGATGCGCAGGCCGCGCACGGAAAGCCAGTCGAGGAACTGCGGCAGGCGCGGGCGGCGCAGGATCACGGTGGCGGAGGCGGCGTCGATCTCGAGGCCCAGGCACGCCTGCAGCAGCGCGAAAGGCGCGCACGCCGCCCAGGCCTGCGGCGCGCAGGCGACCGGGTAGAGCGTCGGCGCCTTGCCGCGGCGGCGCTCGAAGCCGCCGACGAACTCCATGAGCGGATGGCGCAGCAGCGGCACGATGCGCTGGTGATAGTAGCGCTCGTCGGCCAGGTCGATCTTGGCCGCGATGCGCAGCCGCACGCCGGCGCGGCGCGCGATGCCGATCGCGCGGTCGAGGCCTTTTTCGGGCGCCACGCGGCCGAGGAAGGCCAGCAGCACGTCGAGCTCCTGCGCGCGCTGGCGCACCTGCTCGATCATGAGCAGCAGGTGCGGCAGCGGATCCTTGATTGACGCGCGGGTCCAGGCGCGGCGCGCACGGAACGAGACGCGCCCTCGTCTGCGAGTCGCCGCTCGCGAACAGGGTCACCTCGTGGCCCGCGCGCACGAGCTCGTCGGAGAGGTAGGAGACGACACGCTCGGTGCCGCCGTAAAGCTTCGGCGGCACGCTCTGCGCGAGGGGGGCGATTTGGGCGATCTTCATTCCGGATTGCGGAAAAGGGCCTGCATTCCGCCGCAATTGTTGTGCCGGGACCGCAGATTGCTATAAAAAGGAGCCCATGCAGACCGACGCCGTCAAAGCCGCCTACCGGCGGTATGCAAGTGTTTACGACGCCTTGTTCGGACCGGTGCTCCAGCCTGGCCGCAAGGCGGTGATCGAAGCCCTCGGATGCCGCCCCGGCGAGCGCGTGCTCGAAGTAGGCGTCGGAACCGGCCTGTCGCTGCCGATGTATCCGCCGAACGTGCGCTTGACCGGCATCGACCTTTCGCGCGAGATGCTCGAGAAGGCGCGCATGCGCGTGCGCCGGCGCCAGCTCGCCAACGTCGAGGCGCTGCGCGAGATGGACGCCGAAGCGATGGATTTTCCCGACGCGAGCTTCGACAAGGTGGTCGCGATGTACGTCGTGTCGGTGGTCGAGAAGCCGGCCCGGCTGCTCGACGAGCTGCACCGGGTGTGCAAGCCGCACGGCGAGATCTTCATCGTCAACCATGTGCGCTCGTCGAATCCGCTCGTCGGCGCGGTGGAGAAGGGGCTGGCGCGCTTCTCCGACCAGCTCGGCTTCCATCCCGATTTCGAGCTTTCCTCGCTGGTGAACGGCTCCGGTTCGCTCGAGCACATTTCCAATATCGCGTTTTTCTGGAAAGTAATGCGCGTGCGCAACGGCGTGGGCAAGAGTCATACCTGAACTCGCGCCCCGCGGCGCGGCTCGAAGGGATATGCAAGTCGCCCCCGAGATCAAATTCCACGGCGTCCACCGCTCCGAGTGGGTCGAGAATTACATCGTAGAGCGCCTGCGGCGCCTGGAGCGCTACGCCGACGGCATCACCAGCTGCCACGTCACGCTCAGCCAGGAGCAGGCGTCGCAGAACAAGGGCAACCGCTACAGCGTCATGATCGAGGTGCGCATCCCGCCCAACCACGACCTCGCGGTGAAGAAGCAGAGAATCGTGCACGAGATGCACACGCAGCTGCCCGCGCTCATCAACCTCGCCTTCGGCGCGATCGAAAAACAGCTGAAGAAAACGGCGCAGCTGCGCCGCGCGGAGGTGAAGGCGCACGACGGCGAGCCGCACGGCCTGGTCGAGAAGCTGAGCCCCGAGGGCTTCGGCTTCATCCGCAGCTTCGACAACCAGGAGGTCTACTTCCACCGCAACAGCGTGCTGCACGGCGACTTCGAGCGCCTGGCGGTGGGCACCGAAGTGCGCTTCAGCCCCGAGGAGGGCGAGAACGGCCTGCAGGCGAGCAGCGTGCAGATCGTCGCCAAGCCCGGGGTCCTCTCCGAAAACCCCGCCAACCGCTGACTCCCATGGTTCCGGCGGACCACGCCGGCCGGTGGATAAGAGAAGGGCCGATTGGCTACAAGAAGCAGGTCCGTCCGTTGGGGGGTGAATGCTTCTGAAGAAGCTGCTGCCGCGCATGCGGCGCTACCTCGGCATCAATATCGTCCTCGTGCTGCGGCGCGCGCTTGCCGGGGAGGCGCGCCCAAGCGCGCACGCCGGGCTGGAATGCCGCCCGCTCGACCAGGCGGAAGCGCTCGCGTTCGCCGCCGACCCGCGGCTGGATCTCGGCGAGCAAGAGCTTCGTGCGGCCGGAGTGCCGCGGCAGGCGCATCCTCCAGGCGCTGAACGCGCTCGCGGACCGGCCCGAGCTGCGCCGCAGCCAGCACTTCGCGGTGGCTTTCGTCAACGCCGATAACCACGCCTCGCTCGCGGCGTTCGAGCGCTCCGGCTCGCGGCGCATCGGCTTCATCGCCTACGTGAAATGCTTCGGCGCGGTACTGGCGCTCCGCTCTCCCGGCGTGAAGCGCGCCGGCGTCACCTTCTACAGGCTCGAAGCCCGCAGCCGGCCCGAAATACGCGGCGAGAGCGTTTCCTCCGATCCCGCACTCCACGTTCGGTAGAATCGCGGCTTTTTCCGGCCGGTGATCCGTTTTTCCAACGTCAGCCTGAGGCGCGGCGCCAAGCTGCTCCTCGAAGCGGCCGACCTTTCCATCAACCCGGGCGAGCGCGTCGGCCTCATCGGCGCCAACGGCTCGGGCAAGTCGAGCCTGTTCGCGCTGCTGCGCGGCGAGCTGCACACCGACAAGGGCGAGGTCGACTTTCCCGCGCACTGGCGCCTCGCGCACGTCGCGCAGGAGACGCCCGCGCTCGAGCGCGCGGCGGTCGACTACGCGATCGACGGCGACACGCGCCTGCGCAAGCTCGAAGCGGAGCTTGCCGCGACCGAGGACGGGGTGCGCATGGCGGAGCTGCACGGCGCTCTCGGCGACGCCGACGCCTATACCGCCCGGGCGCGCGCGGAAAAGCTGCTCGCAGGCCTGGGCTTTTCCCAGGATCAGCTCCGGTTGCCCGTGTCCAGCTTCTCCGGCGGCTGGCGCATGCGCCTGAACCTCGCGCAGGCGCTGATGTGCCCTTCGGACCTGCTGCTCCTGGACGAGCCCACCAACCACCTGGATCTCGACGCGATCATCTGGCTGGAGGAGTGGCTCAAGCGCTATCCCGGCACGCTCATGGTCGTGTCGCACGACCGCGACTTCCTCGACGGCGTGGTGACCGCCGTGGCGCACATCGATCAGAAGAAGCTGCGCCGCTACTCCGGCAACTACTCCGCCTTCGAGGAGCAGCGCGCGCAGAACCTGGTGCTCGCCGCGGCGCAAATCGAGAAGCAGCAGCGCGAGCGCGCGCACCTGCAGTCGTTCATCGACCGCTTCCGCGCCAAGGCGACCAAGGCGCGCCAGGCGCAAAGCCGCATGAAGATGCTGGCCAAAATGGAGGACCTGGCGCCGCTGCACGCCGCCGCGCCGTTCTCGTTCGATTTCCGCGAGCCCCTGCGCGCGCCCAATCCGCTGCTGGTCCTGGAGGACGTGGCGGCCGGTTACGGCGATAAAACGGTTCTTTCCGGGATTTCGCTGTCGCTGCAATCGGAGCAGCGCATCGGCCTTCTCGGCGTGAACGGCGCCGGCAAGTCGACGTTCATCAAGACGATTGCGGGCGCGATCGCGCCCTTGTGCGGAACTTTTGTTTCCAATAAGGGCCTGGTGATCGGCTATTTCGCCCAGCACCAGGTCGAGATGCTGCGCGACGACCAGTCGGCGCTCTGGCACCTGGCCCGCCTCGCGCCCGACACGCGCGAGCAGGAGCTGCGCAACTATCTCGGCAGCTTCAACTTCCCGGGCGAGATGACCACCGGCGCGATCGAGCATTTCTCGGGCGGGGAGAAGGCGCGCCTCGCGCTCGCGCTCATCGTCTGGCAGCGGCCGAACCTGCTGCTGCTGGATGAGCCGACCAACCACCTCGATCTCGAGACGCGCGAGGCGCTCACCGTGGCGCTCGCGCAGTTCGAGGGAACGCTGGTGCTGGTGTCGCACGACCGGCACCTGCTGCGCGCGACGACCGACCAGCTTCTCATCGTCGCCGACGGCAGGGTGCGGCCGTTCGACGGGGATCTCGACGACTACCGCCAGAGCCTCCTGAAGACCAAGGCGGAGCCTGCGCCGGCAAAGCCCGAGCCGCGCAAATCCGATCCCCGAAAGAGCAAGAGCCTGGAAGCGCGCATCAAGCGGCTGGAGGAGCTGATGGCGCGCCTGAACGCGCGCAAGTCCGAGATCGAGTCGAAGCTCGCCGAGCCGGCGACCTACCAGGACCCCGAGGCCTGCAACGCGCTGCTCCTCGACCGGGCGTATGTCGGCAAGGAGCTCGACCAGGTGGAGAGCGAATGGCTCGAGCTGATCGAGAGCGCATGCTGAAGTACGGCGGCGCGGCGATGCTGATCCTGGCCGGGTGGGCGGCGCTCAACCCCTCGAGGATGTCGTGGGCGTACCTGGCCGCGGTCATCGTCTTCGAAGCGTGGCTCCTGGTGCGCATGCGCGCCGAGGAGCGCGGGCCGGTCCCGGTCGACGAGCCGCCGTACCGCTTCACCGCGGAGGAGGCCGAGCTCGTCGGCCGCTACCGCTTCTATTTCACGTTTCCGACGCTCTCCACCCAGGCCGGCTCGGTGCTCGCGGCGATCGGCCTGAGCGGCATGGTGCTCGCGCTGTGGCTCACGTTCCGGCAGGCCTTCGTGCAGGGGGCGCTGATCGGCCTCAATTTGTTCGCGGTCGGCTGGTTCACCAAGCGCGTGGCGCCGGTGTACGCGCTGCGCATCGCCGCGGCGCGCGGCAAGCGCGACGCCTTGCGGATGCTGGAGATCGTCGAGCCCGTGTGGGCTAAAATCAACGCCGCCAATCAAGGGTAGAGGAGTCCCCTCATGAACGCGCCCACCAAGCTCGAAGATGCTTTCCATCAGCTCATCCACCAGAACCACCTGTGGGGGCTGTGGGAGATCGCCAGCCAGATGACGCCGCATCCGCGGCCCGAGGCGATCGCGCACCAGTGGAAATGGTCGGTGCTCGAGCAGGTGGTGAAGCAGTCCGCCACCGCGGTGCCGGTGGGCGACGAGCGCCGCGCGATGCAGCTCTTCAACCCCGGCCTGAACGGCCAGTGGGCGACGACCAACACGCTGATCGCCGCGGTGCAGGTGCTGCTGCCGGGCGAGATCGCGCGCGCGCACCGGCACACGCCGGCGGCGATCCGCTTCATCATGCAGGGCAACGGCGCGTACACCGCGGTCGAGGGCGAGAAGGTCGTCATGCACGAAGGCGACCTCGTCCTCACGCCGAGCTGGCAGTGGCACGACCACGGCAACGAGACCCAGGAGACCGTGGTGTGGATGGACGGCCTGGACGTGCCGCTGACCAAGGCGCTGAACTGCATCTTCTTCCAGATGCACGACGCGCGCCGCGCGGAGGAGAGCAAGCCGGTGAACGGCTCCAAGGCGCTGTACGGCCACGGCCACCTCGCGCCCACCTGGGTGAAGGAGCGCCCGCGCTTCTCGCCGCTGATGCTGTACTCGTTCGACCAGACGATGGAGGCGCTGCACGCGTTGCGCGAGCGCGAAGGCTCGCCCTACGAAGGCATCGCGCTCGAGTACACGCATCCGCAGACCGGCGGTCCGGTGATGCCGACGATGAGCTGCCGCATTCAGCTCCTGCGCCGCGGCGAGAAGCTGAAGGCGCGCCGCGTCACCGGCAGCTCGGTGTTTCACGTGGTGCAGGGGCAGGGACGCACGCTGATCGACGGCAAGCCCTTCGAGTGGGCGAAGGGCGACATCATCGCGCTCCCCTCGTGGGCGCTGCACGAGCACGCGAACACCGGCCCGGGCGAGGCGATCCTGTTCTCGATCAGCGATCGTCCGGTAATCGAGGCGCTCGGCTTCTACCGAGAAGCCACGTCATAAGCGCGCCGTAGGCGAGCACGCCGACGCCGAGCGCCTCGGCCGCGGCGAGGCCGGCGCTTCGTAGCGCGCCGCGCAACGCGATCGGCTCGAGCGAGCCGGGGAGCGCCGCTTCCGCCGCCGCCCAGCCCGCAGCCACGGCGAGCAGCGCGCCGACGATGAAGCCTCTTGTGGTGGAGGGCATCCCGAACGGGTAGTCTCCGGGCGGAAGGCGGCGCAGTCGCTGCCCTACCCACCCGGCGACGAATGCCGTCCCGAGCAGCGTGCTCGCGTGCTGCAGCAGCTGGAAAACGCGCACCGGGTAGCCGCCGATCGCGAAAAGCTGCCCTTGCAGCGCCGGGAATGCCTGCACGATCGCGCCTTCTTCGTGCGTGAAGGCGTCCCACGCGAGATGCGTCGCCGAGCCGACGAGCAGGCATAAAAGCACGGCAAGCCAGGGTCGCGCCGGCAGCCGCTGCGCAGCGAAGGGCGCAAGGCGCCCCGCGGCGGAACGCGGCAGCAGCGCGGTCAAGGGCTGCTTCAGCAGGACGTGGAAAACGACGTACAACAGCAGTCCTGTCGGTAAACAGAACAGGACCAGGCCGGCGGCGCTATGGCTGACGTCGCGCGCCAGCGCCGGCACGAAGTACCAGAGGTCCGGCACGATGGAGCCGATGACGAGCGCCGAGGGCACCGCGCTGCGTCCCATAGGGCCGATGAGCGGCAGCACCGCGGCAGGGTGCGCGAACGGGTAGGGCATTGCACGCGATGCTAGACGAGCGCGCTTGAATCGCGGCCGCGCCCGGGTAGTCCGGAAGAATCAGGCGCGCGGCAGGGTGAGCGTGGCTTCGAGGCCGCCGCCGCCGCGATTCTTCAATGTGACATCGCCGCCGTGCGCGCGTGCGATGTTGCGCGCGATGCCCAGGCCGAGGCCGGTGCCGCCGGTCTCGCGCGAGCGCGAGGCTTCGCCGCGGAAAAACGGCTCGAAGGCGCGCTCGAGCTCGGCTTCGGGCATTCCGGGACCTTCGTCGAGCACCCGGAGGGCGAGCCCGGCGGGGCGCTCCTCGACCTCGATGCTCGCCCGCCGGCCGTAGCGCAGCGCGTTGTCGAGCAGGTTGGTGAGGCAGCGCCGCAGCGCGCGCGGCCGTCCCGATATCGGCCGCGCCACGCTGCCGCGGATCTCGAAGCTGTGCCCGGCGTCCTGGTAATCGGTCTGCACGCTTTCGAGCAGCGCCATGACGTCGACCGGCTGCGCCGGCTCGCTGCTGGTCGCATCGCGCATGAAGTCGAGCGTCTGGGCGATCATCGATTCCATCTCTTCCACGTCTTTCGCGAACTTCGCGCGCAGCTCGGCGTCGTCGAGCAGCTCGGTGCGCAGGCGCAGGCGCGTGAGCGGCGTCTTCAGGTCGTGCGACATCGCGGCGAAGACGCGCGTGCGTTCGGCTATGAAGCGCACCAGCCGGCTCTGCATGGTGTTGAACGCTTTCGCGGCGCGGCGCACCTCGGTGGGCCCGCTCGCCGGCAGCGGCGGGCGGTTGATGTCCTCGCCGAGCTTCTCCGCCGCGGTGGCGAGCGTGGAGAGCGGCCGCGTGACCCAGCGCACCGCGAGGAGCGAGAGCGCGACCACGGTGCCGAGCAGGATAAGAAGCGTCGCGGCAAACCGCAGCGGCACGCCCTCGTCGTGGGGCGAGAGGAACGAATCGAAGGTGACGCGCGTGCCGTCGCGCAACGTTACCTGCACCATGAAATTGGCGCTGCCCGGGCCCATCCCGCGCATGGTGCCCATGCCGCCCATGCCGCCGCCCATGCCCCGATGCATCGCCGACATGTCGGGCGCGGCCGCGGGCGCGCCGGAGCGCCGGGCGACGGTGGCCTGCAGGCCTTCGCCGAGCGCGAAGCGCAGCCCGCTCGAGAACATCGCGAGCTGGAAGTCGTCCTCCGCGGGCTCGGGCTCGAGCGCCGGCCGGTCGAGCGAAATCGCGAGCGGCGGCGCGTTGAACACCTCGACGATGCGCCGGCGCTCCGCCGGCGGCATCGAGTCGAGCAGCCGGCTCACGTCGGCGATGCGCTGCGCGAGCTCCATGCCGTGCGCGCGGTAGAGGAGCCGGTCGCGCTCGGAAAGGTTGAGGTACGCGGAGACGAGCTGCGCGAGCAGCAGGCCGCCGAGCAGCACCAGCACCAGCCGGCCGAAGAGGCTGCGCGGGATCATGCTAGGCATCGAGCTCGACCGCCGCGGCGAGCACGTAGCCTTCGCCGCGCACCGTCTTGATGATCTTCGGATCCGCCGGGTCGTCGCCCAGGCGGTTGCGCAGGCGGCTCACCTGGATGTCGATCGTGCGGTCGGTCGGATCGGCCTCGCGCCCCTTGGCGAGCACCATGAGCTGGTCGCGCGAGAGCACGTGGTTCGGATGGCTGAGGAAGATCTTCAGGAGCTGGAACTCGGCGCCGCTCAGCGAAGTCACCACGCCTTCGGGAGAAACCAGGTGGCGCGCGGCGACGTCCAGGCGCCAGCCGGCGAACGCGATGGTGCGCGCGTCGTCGGCCCGAAGGCTGCGCGGCAGGCTGCGGTAGCGCCGCAGCACGCTCTTGATGCGCGCGAGCAGCTCGCGCGGGCTGAAGGGCTTGCCGAGGTAATCGTCGGCGCCCATCTCCAGTCCCACGATGCGGTCGGTCTCCTCGCCGCGCGCGGTGAGCATGATCACCGGCGTATCCGATTTCGCGCGCAGGTCGCGGCACAGCGTGAGCCCGTCCTCGCCCGGCAGCATGAGGTCGAGCACGATGAGGTCGACCTTGCCGCGCGCGAGCGCGGTCCGCATCGCTTTGCCGTCGGCGGCCACGGTGGCGCGGTAGCCGTTCTTGCGCAGGTAGTCGCCCAGCAGGCTGCGGATTTCGGCGTCGTCGTCGACGATCAGGATGTGGTCCTGCGCTTCCATGCCTAGGGTTATAGCGGTCCGAGGGGGTGGATTTGTAGCGTAGCGTAACAAGAGGCCGGCCTGCTACGCGCCGCTACAACACTTGGAAGCCCCGGTTACAAGCGCGTGATGCAATGACTCCGTAGTCAAACAACCTATGGAGATCGCAATGAAACGCATAGCAGGAATCGCAGTCGCAGTGGCCCTTGCTCTCGGCACGGCAGCGGTCGTCGCGCAGCCCTACGGAATGGGTGGCGGCTTCGGTGGCGGAATGATGGGTGGCGGCTTCGGTGGCGGAATGATGGGCGGCGGCTTCGGTGGTGGAATGGGCGGCGGCCACATGGGCTGGGGTGGCGGCGGAATGATGGCCGGCTATGGCCCCGGAATGATGGGCGGCTACTACAACGTCGAAGACCGTCTCGCGGCGCAGAAGTCGGCGCTGAAGATCACCCCCGACCAGGAGAACGCCTGGACCGCCTACGCGGATGTGGCGAACAAACAGTCCGAAACCGCGCGTGCGCAGCAAGAAGCGTTTTGGAAATCGGCGCCGGCCTCTAGCGCCGAGCGCTATGAGCTGCACAGCAAGTTCATGACGCAGCGCGCCAAGGCGCAGGAAACGCTGAGTGCGGCGTACAAGCAGCTGTACTCGGCGCTCACCCCCGAGCAGCGCACCATCGCCGACCAGGGCAGCGGCTACGGCTACGGGCCTCGCGGTCAGGGCGGCCGCTGGCGCTAACCCCCACGGGGTCAGAGCATTTGCCCTGACCCCAGCTTGACCTGTATCAAGCAAACCACGCCGGCTCGTTGCTAGCGTGGTTTGCGATGACCGTCCGTTGGGACGCGGTGGTGCAGGGCAACGGCTTCTGGGCCGATGCGCAGGGCGATCGCGCCGCGCGCGATGAGCCCGGCGGCGCCGTACGCGCGCGCGTAGAGATCTTCGGCGCGCTCGCCGGACGGCTGCCGGAGCGCAGTTTCCTGGTCGATCTGCCTGCGGGCGGCTCGGTCAACGACATCGTGCAGGAAGTGGCGCGGCGCGCGGGCTCCGAGTTCGCGGCGCGCGCGCTTGCGTCCTCGGGCGCGCTGCAGCGCTGCTGCCGCGCCTTTCTCGACGGCGCGCCGGTCGACGATCCCCACGCGCGCCTGCCCGGCGGACCGGCCGCGTCGCTCGAGCTGATCCTGCTCACCTCCGCCGAGGGAGGCTGACGCGATGATCGACGACGCCTGGGTGCCGACGTCCTGCGCGCTGTGCTACGGGTCGTGCTCGATCCTCGCGCACCGCGTCGACGGCACGGTGGTGAAGATCGAGGGCAACCCGGAAAGCGCGGTCGGCAAGGGGCGGCTGTGCGGCAAGGGCGTCTCGGGGATCATGAGCCATTACGACCCGAACCGCCTCACCAGGCCGCTCAGGCGCACCAACCCGAAGAAGGGCCTCGACGAGGATCCGGGGTGGAAGGAAATCGGCTGGGACGAGGCGCTCGACGAGATCGCGCAGGTGCTGCGCCGCGTGCGCGCCGAGGATCCGCGCAAGCTCGTCATGCAGCGCACCACCACGATCACCGCGGGCCGCACGCCGATGCAGACCTTCGCCGCGGCCTTCGGCACGCCGAACCTCTCGACCTCGGGCGGCGGGCTGCATTGCGGCAACGGCGCGCACCTGCTTTCCGGGATGATGCATGCGTCGTGGTCGGTGGTGCCCGACTTCGACTACTGCAACTACGCGATCTTCTTCGGCGCCTCGAAGGGCCACTCCGCGGGCCACGCCTCGTGCTCGAACATGGGCCTTGCCGCCGAGGCGCGCGCGCGCGGCATGAAGATGGTGGTGGTGGACCCGATGTGCAACTTCGCCTCGGCGAAGGCGACGGAATGGGTGCCGCTGCGCGTGGGCACCGACGGCGCGCTCGCGCTCGCGCTGTGCAACGTGATCGTGAACGAGCTGGGCACGATCGACGCCGCCTACCTGCAGGCGAAGACGAACGCGCCTTACCTCGTCGGTTCCGACCAGCAATACGTGCGCGACGCGGCGAGCGGCAAGCCGCTCGCCTGGGACCTGGAGGAGGGCGCGGCGCACCCCTTCAGCGACGTGCCGGCCGCGCGCATGGCGCTCGAGGGCGAGTACACCCCGGGCGGGGTCGTGTGCAGGCCGGCGTTCGCCCGTCTCAAGCAGCATCTCGCCAGGTACACGCCCGAATGGGCCGAAGGCGTGAGCACCGTTCCGGCCGCGGACATCCGGCGCATCGCGCGCGAGTTCGCGACCGAGGCCCGCATCGGCAGCACCATCGTCGTGCAGGGCGTGACGCTGCCCTACCGGCCGGTCGCGGCGATCGCGTTCCGCGGCGCGCAGGGGCACCTGAACTCGGTCTACAACTTCTTCGCCATCGACCTGCTCAACCAGCTCGTGGGCGCTGCGGACGTGGTGGGCTCGTGCCTCGGCTTCAATCCCGCCTGCCACGGCTTCCCGGAAACCGGGCGCCTGCGCTACGTGCCCAAGCCCGACGCCGACGGCCTCATGGTGGTCGGCATGTGGATGGGCTACCACTACCCGTACCCGGTCGGCGAGCCGCGCCTGCCGCAGAGCCTCGGCCTGCAGGATCTCTTCGTGATGGGCATGACCTCGCCCTTCCTCGACTCCACCGACCGCGAGGCGCTGTGGGACACGTTCGACCTTCCCTACCGGCCCGAGGTGATGCTCAACCTCGGCGCGAACCAGCTCCTCTCCATCGCCAACCGCGAAACCGTGGCCGAATCGCTCGCGCGCTACAAGTTCATGGTCTCGATCGACATCTTCCTCACCGAGACCTCGCACTTCGCCGACATCGTGCTGCCGGATTGCGGCTACCTGCAAACGGTCGATTCGCGCTCGAATTTCCCCTTCATCTTCAGCCTGCCCGCCGGCATGGGCGAATGGTGCTGGCCGATCCGCCAGCCGGTGCTGCCGCCCGAGGGCGAGCAGCGCCGCTTCCAGGAAGTCCTCTTGGAGTTGGCGGACCGCATCGGCATGCGCGCCGATCTCAACGCCGCGTACAACGCGTCGATGAACCTGCAGGCGCCCTTCCGCCTGGAAGGCGACCGGCCCTACGCGTGGGAAGAGATTTGCGACACCGAGCTCAAGTGCAACTTCGGTCCCGAGCGCGGCCTCGACTGGTTCAAGGAGCACGGCCTCATCAAGTGGCCCAAGCGCCCCGAGGAGGTGTACTGGCGCGCGTTCGTCGACGTGCGCGTGCCGATCTACTGGGATTTCATGCCGGCGCTCGCGGACAAGATCGACGCCATCACCGCGCCGCGCGGAATCACGATGCCGCGCGAGTACTACGCGCCGCTGCCCGATTTCCTGCCTTGCCCGGCGCACGGCCACGCGCACGACGGCTTCGATCTCTACGCCTTCTACTACCGCGACACGCTGCACACCAACAGCTACACCACCGAGAATCCCTGGCTCGACGAGGCGGCGCGGCTCGACCCGTTCTCGTACACGGTGGCGATCAACGCCGCGACCGCGCAGCGCAAGGGCCTCGCCGACGGCCAGGCGGTGTGGATCGAGACCGAAAGCGGCCGCCGCGTCAAAGGCCGGCTCAAGCTCACCCAGATGGTGCACCCCGAAGGCATCGGCATCGGCGGCTGCCACGGCCACTGGGGCGAGGGCATGCCGGTGGCGAAGGACAAGGGCGTGTTCTTCAACGGGCTGCTCGAGCTCGACCGCGAGCACGCGAGCCCGGTGAACCTCAACCTCGATCTCTGCGCGCGCGTGCGGCTCGTCCCCGTGGCGGAGGCGCGCCCATGAGATGGGGCATGGTGATCGATCTCAAGCGCTGCATCGGCTGCTACGGCTGCCAGCTTTCCTGCAAGGCCGAGCACGGCACGCCGCCGGGCGTATTCTTCGCGCGGCTGCTCAAGCGCGAGGAGGGCGCCTATCCCACGGCGCAGCAGCTCTTTCTTCCCGTCCTGTGCAACCACTGCGAGGACGCGCCCTGCGTGGAAGCCTGCCCGACCGGCGCGAGCTTCAAGTGCGAGGACGGCATCGTTGATATCGACCACGCGCTTTGCGTCGGCTGCCGCGCCTGCATGATGGCCTGCCCGTATGCGAACCGCTATTTCAACGACGCGCCGCAGTCGTACTTCGAGCAGGGGCGGACGCAGTACGAGGAGGCGCGCAGCGCGCGCCACCCGACCCAGGTGGTGATGAAGTGCAATTTCTGCCGCGACCGCGTGCGCGCCGGCAAGCTTCCGGCGTGCGTGGCGAACTGCCCGACCGTGGCGCGCACCTTCGGCGACCTCGACGATCCGGGCAGCGAGGTCTCGCGCCTCATCAAGTCGCGCGGCGGCTTCACGCTGCACCCCGAGCTCGGCACCCGACCTTCGGTCTATTACCTTCCCCCGTGAGACACCTTCTTATATGCCCCCCTGTTAAGGGGGGAGCGAGTGAAACGAGCGGGGGGTTGGTTTTCGCAAAAGCAAACCCCCCGCTCGCGAAAACCGCTCGCTCCCCCCTTGTATGTTGAACAAGGGGGCAGGAGAGGTCAGCCCATGAGCGCATCCCGTGCCAAGTACGACCGCCTGATCCAGGATCTCCGAAGCGAGCTGCGCCCGCAGCGCGAATGGGGCGAGGGGCGCGGCGTGTTTCTCATAATCGGCCATTTCGTGGTCGGCGTGGCGGCCGGCACCTGGCTCTTCGGCCTGGTCTTCGCGCTGCGCGAGGCGCTCGCGCTCGCGTTCGCGCTCGCCGCGGCGGGCGGCGCCTTCCACCTCGCGTTCCTCGGCCGGCCGGCGCGCGCGCTCAACATGATCCGCCGCGTGAAGACCTCGTGGATCTCGCGCGGCTTCGTCGGCCTTTCGCTCTTTCTCGTGGGAGCGCCGCTCTATCTCCTTACCGAAGCGCAGGCGGGATACGTGCTCGCGCTTGCGGGCATGCTCGTGATGATGGGCTACATGGGCTTCGTCTACACCGCGTCGAAGGGCATTCCGTTCTGGAGCACGCCGCTGCACCCGGTGCTGTACATCGCGTACGCGCTGCGCGGCGGCATCGCCGGCGTCTTGCTTGCATTGGCGGTGAGTGGGCGCGAAGCCTCGGATCCCCGATTGATTCTTGGTTTGTGGATCCTGCTGACCGCGGCAGTGGCGGTGCTCTTCGTGATCGAGCTGCACGGCGCGTTGACGGGAGGCAGCGCGGCGGCGCGAAGCTCCGCCCATGCGTTGCTCGCCGGGCGGCTCGCGCTGTACTTCTACGGCGGCACTCTGGTGATCGGGCTCGTCGTGCCGGCGCTCTTCGTGTGGGCGGGTTATGCCGGCCGGCTCTCGCTCGGCGCGATGGCGGCGATCGGCGTCGCCTCCGCGCTCGGCGACTTCTTCATGAAGTATTCGACCATCCGCGCCGGCGTGCACCTGCCGGTGTGGCTAAGCCGCGCTTAGGATTTTTTGCTGCAGGCGGGCCCAGCCCGCGTCCACCTCGCGCTGGAGCTGCGCGGCTTCGGCTTCGCCGACGTCGCGGTAGCGGCGCTGCGCATCCAGGTAATCGCTCACCGGCCGGGTCTTCGCCGGCCCGTTGAGCGTGTACCGGTAGCCATCTTCGACCTCGTAGAGCGGGAACACGCCGGACTCGACCGCCAGACGCGCGAGCGCGACGCCGAAATTGTCGGGCACGCCCCAGCCGTCGAGGCAGGGGACGAGCAGCGTGATGAGCCGCAGGCCGCGCATCGACTTCGCCTTGCGCACCTTTTGCACCAGGTCGCCGAGGAATCCGGGCGTCGCGGTCGCGGCATAAGGGATCTCGTGCGCGGCCATGATCTCGGTGAGGTTCTTCTTGCGCGACAGCTTGCCCGCGGGCGTGGAGCTGGTGCGCGCATAGTGCGGCGTCGACGAGGACTTCTGCGCGCCGGTGTTCATGTAGCCCTCGTTGTCGAAGCACACGTAGAGGATGTTCTCGTTGCGCTCGGCGGCCGAGGACAGGGACTGGAAGCCGATGTCGTAGGTGCCGCCGTCGCCGGCCAGGGCGACGACGTGCGTGTCTTTGCGGCCGCGCACGTCGAGCGCGCGGCGCAGGCCCGAAGCCGCCGCCGCCGACGACTCTAGGGTGGGCTGGTACACCGGGATGCGCAGGCCGCTCAACGGCTGCGGCCCGGCGATGATCGCGAGGCAAGAAGGCGGGATCACCGCCACGGTGTCCGGGCCGAGCTCGGCGATCACGTGGCGCAGCGACAGCGCTTCCATGCAGCCGGGGCAGGCGGCATGCCCGGAGCAAAGCATCTCGGTCATTTGACCCATACCGGCTCCGCTTCCGCGTCCGAGGCGCGCGCGTCGCGCGCGAACTGCATGATTCTTTCCGGCGGCACGTTGACGCCGCCGACGCCCGCCAGATAGCCGTGGACGTGCGGGGCGCGCTTGATGCCGTACAGCGCGGCGCGCAGCTCCTGGTGCAGCACGCCGCCGACGCCGGGCGAGAAGTTGCGGTCGAGGACCAGCACGTCGCGTATGCCGGAGAGCGCTTCGCGCAGCTGCGCCGCGGGCAGCGGCCGGAACAGGCGCACCTTCAGCAGGCCCGCGGCCATCCCGGAGTCGCGCAGCGCGTCCACCGCGTCGCGCGCCGTGCCGCACATGCTGCCCATGGTGACGATCGCGAGCTCGGCGTCCTCGCAGCGATAGCGCTCGATCACGCCCCAGCCGCGGCCGGTGCGGTCTTTCCAGTCGCGGCCGGCTTCTTCAGCGACCGCGGGCACCCGGTCCATCGCTGCGCCGATGTCGCGCCGGTGGCGGTAGTACATGTCCTGGGTGACGACGTTGCCCCAGGATTCGCCGCGCTGCGGATCGAGGAAATGCTCGGGCGCATAAGGCGGCAGGAATTCATCCACCAGCTCCTGCGCCGGGATCGTCACCGGCTCGAGCGCATGCGACACGTAGAAGGCGTCGATGTTGACCATCGCCGGCACCAGCACGCGCTCGGCGATGCGGTAGGCCTGGATCACGCTGTCGAGCGCCTCCTGCGCGCTTTCGACATAGAACTGGATCCACCCCGTGTCGCGCTGCGCCACGCTGTCGGTCTGGTCCGGCCAGAACGCCCACGGCGAGCCGATGGTGCGGTTGACGTTCGCCATCACGATCGGCGCGCGCGCGCCGACCGCGTAATGCAGCACCTCGTGCATCAGCATCAGGCCCTGCGAAGCGGTGGCGGTGAACACGCGCACGCCGGCGAGCGAGGCCGGGATGCACGCCGCCATCACCGAGTGCTCCGACTCCGGCGTCAGGATCTCGGCGTCGAATTCGCCCGCCGCCTGGAACTCGGTGAGCAGCTCGAGGATGGGCGTCTGCGGCGTGATCGGGTAGACCGGCACCAGTTTCGGCCGCGCGAGGCGCGCGCCCCAGGCCGCCGCGTGGTTGCCGGTCAGCAATACGCGCTTGCCGCTCATGGGAGCACCTTTGGCCCCCTGTAAAGGGGGCCGTGAGCCGAAGGCGAGCGGGGGGTTGGTTTTCGCAAAATACAAACCCCCCGCTCGCAAAAAGCGCTCGCTCCCCCCTTCACAGGGGGGCGGCGGAAATTCGCGCTCATCGTCGTTCCTCGCGCATAACCACGGAGCCCGTCGGGCATTCCTGCACGCACAAGCCGCAGCCCTTGCAATACTCGGCGGCGATCGCGTAGCCGCCCGCAACGCGGCGCACCGCCATGTCGGGGCAGTACTGGTAGCAGTTGTCGCAGAACGTGCAGCGCCCGCAGGAGAAGCAGCGCGCCGCCTCGGCGAGCGCCTGCTCGGCCGCGAGGCCGCCTTTCACCTCGGCGTAACCCTGCAGGCGCTCGCCGAGCCAGCGCTCTTTGGCGGCGGCGCGCGGCGCGTGCGGGTGATAGAAGGTGTTGATTGCGCCGCTCGGCACGGCGTCCCCGGCTTCTGCGTGCAGCGGCTCGTCCCCCATCAGCCAGCGGTCGATTTCGGCGGCGGCCTGCTTGCCCATGCCGATCGCCAGCGTGACGAAGCGCGCCGCGCTCGCCACGTCGCCGCCGGCGAACACGCCTTCCAGGCTGGTCGCGCGCCCGGCGTTGGTGCGCAGCAGCGCGCCCTCGGTCGCGAGCAGCGAGCGCAGCCCCGAGAGATCCGGGTCCTGGCCGATCGCCGGCACGATCGCGTCGGCCCGGAGGACGAACTCGCTGCCGGCGATCGGCGTGAACTCCAGCGGATCGTTGCCCTTGAAGTTCACGCGCATGCAATGCAGCTTCCCATTCGATACCGAGCGCAGCAAGGCGCCGTCGAAGAGCTCGACGCCTTCCTCCTTGGCCTGCACGACTTCCTCGCGCTGCGCCGGCATCTGAGCCTCGGATTCGAGGGCGAGCACGCTGACGTCGTGGCCAGCGCGCCGTGCGCTGCGCGCGACGTCCATCGCGGCGCTGCCGCCGCCGATCACCGCGAGCCGCTTGCCGAGCGCGGGCGGCGCGCCCGCGTTCGCGGCGGCGAGGTAGGCCGCGCCGTCCATGACCCAGCTCTGGCCATAGTCGAGCTGCGCAAGGCGCTTCTGCCGGCGCGCGCCCATGGCGAGGTACACCGCGTCGTATTCGCCGTGCAGCTTCAGGAACTGCTCGCTGTTCGCGATCGAAACGCCGGTGTGCACGTCGATGCCGAGCGCGAGGATGCGGCGAATCTCGCCGTCGAGCACCTCGCGCGGCAGGCGGTAAGGCGGAATGCCGTCGCGCAGCAGCCCGCCGAGCTCGCGCTGCGCTTCGAAGATCGCCACCGCGTAGCCCCGGCGGCGCAGCTGGTAGGCCGCCGAGAGGCCCGAAGGCCCGCCGCCGACGATCGCGACGCGGTCCTCGCTCATCGGCGCCTCGGGGAACTGCCAGCCCTCGGCGAGCGCGAGGTCCCCGATGTAGCGCTCGAGCGCGCAGATCGCCAGCGGCTCGTCGTAGGCGGTGCGGTTGCACGCCGACTCGCAGGGATGGTGGCAGACGCGCCCGGCGACGGCGGGAAACGGGTTGTTCTCGACGAGCGCCGTCCACGCGCCGTAGAAGTCCTGCGCTCTTGCGAGCTGGATCCAGTCGGCGATGCGGCCGTTGACCGGGCAGGCGAGCTTGCAGGGCGAAGGCCGGCGCAGGTACACGGGCATGGCCGCGCGCCAAGTGCCAGTCCTGATGACCTCGGTGGTGCCGGTGGTCCAGATGGTCGGCGGAAGCGCCGCGGTGTTCATGCCGCGGCCCGGCCCAGTTGCGCGTCGATCAGGCGATAGGCTTCCACGCAGGCGGCGGCGTTTTCGCGCGCGTTCTTGGGCGCCTCGTCGGTGATGGTGCGCGTCAGCGTGTCCAGCGAAGGCGCCTCGAGCGCGCGCGCGAAGGCGCCGAGCAGCGCCGAGTTCACGATGCGCCCCAGGCCGTTTCTCTGCGAGATGCCGATGCCGTCGACCGGCAGCACGCGGTAGCCGGGCAGCTCGGCGGCGAACTGCGCCGGCGTCTTGCGGGAATTGACCACGATCAACGTCTTGGGGCCCGCGGTCGCCAGGAACCTGCCCTCGAGCAGGCTGGCGTCGAAGCACAGCAGGGCGTCGGCCTTTTCGATGTCGCAGCGCACGCGGATCGGCTGGTCGTGCACGCGGATGAAGGAGCTGACCGGCGTGCCGCGGCGGGCGCCGCCGTAGGTGGCGAAGCTCTGCACCTCGCGCCCCTCGGCGAAAAACGCCATGGCGAGAATGTTTCCCGCCAGCTGCGCGCCCTGTCCACCCCGGCCCTGAATGATGATCTGTAGCGTGGCGTCGGCCTCCTTGAAGGCAGCATGCCCCGGCCTAATGCGCCCGGGTTTAATTTCGATCAAGAAACCCCCCACAATGTCGGCATGAAATCGATTGCCTCGCTCGTCTTCCTCATTTTTTTCCCATTCACCGCTTTAGGGCAGGAATGTGCACCCGCGGGCTGGCTGCGCCTGGACGGCGAGCGCCCGGCGGCCGTCGCGCCGGGCGCGCTGGTGGCGGACATGGCGCGGCGCGACGTGGTGCTCCTCGGCGAGCAGCACCTGGAGGCCGACCACCACCGCTGGCAGCTGCAGACGCTCGCCCAGCTGCACGCGCTGCGCCCGCAGATGGTCATCGGCTTCGAGGCCTTTCCGCGCCGCGTGCAGCCGGCGCTCGACAAATGGGTCGCCGGAGGCCTCACTGTGCCGCAGTTCCTCGCCGAAACGCAGTGGGACGAGGTGTGGAACACGCCTGCCGAGCTGTATCTGCCGCTTTTCGAGTTCGCGCGCCTCAACCGCATACCGATGGTCGCGCTCAACGTCGAAAAGAAGCTCACCGAGGCGGTCGCGGCGAAGGGCTGGGACGCGATCCCGGAGCGCGAGCGCGAAGGCGTGACGCGCCCCGCGCCGGCGCCCAAGGCGTATCTCGACGAGCTCGCGCGCGTGCACAAGGAGCACGGGGGCAAGACCACGCTGCGCAATTTCGTCGAGGCGCAGCAGACCTGGGACCGCGCCATGGCGCAGGCGCTGGCGCGCCATGCGGGCGGCGGTGCCCTCGCGGTGGGCATCATCGGCAGCGGGCACCTGCGCTACGGCCACGGCGTCGGGCTGCAGCTGCGCGACCTCGGCGCCGCGCGCGTGGGCACGCTGCTGCCGGTCGAGCGCGCGCAATGCAAGGAGTTGATGGCGGGGCTCGCCGACGGCGCCTTCGTGATTCCCGAGCAGGCCGCGGTGAAGCCGCCGCCGCCGCGGCTGGGCGTGCAGCTCGAGCTGGAGGGCGGGGCGGTGCGGCTGGCCGAGGTGATCTCGGGCAGCCTCGCCGAGCGCACCGGCCTGCGCAAGGGCGACGTGATCGTCGCCGCGGCCGGAAAGCCGGTGACGCGCATGAGCGAGCTCATCGGCACGGTGCGCGCGCTGCCGGACGGAACGTGGCTGCCGCTCGCAATAAAGCGCGGCGCCGAGACGCAGGAGATCGTGGTGAAATTCCCGCCGGCGAAATGAGGACCTGGATCGCGGCGGCCGCGGCGGCCGTTTCCCTCGGCGCCGCGGCGGCGCCCGACGTCGCGCTCGATGTGCGGCTGGACGCGGCGACGCGCGAATTCTCCGCGGTGGCCGAGCTGTGGCGCCCGCCGCGCGACTACCGCTTCACGCCGCATCCCTCGCTCGCGGTGCGCCGCGTCGAGCGCGAGCACTCGGGCCTGATGCGCATCGAGTACGGCGGGACGCTGCCGCCGCTCGACCGCGACATCGATTTCCGCGGCGTGCTGAAGGCGCTGCCGCCGATGGTCTCGCCGCAGGGCAGCTACCTCGGCTCGGCGAGCGGCTGGTATCCGCAGCCGCGGCAGTTCTTCAGCTACCGGGTGCGCCTCACTTTGACAGGGAAGCAGAAGGGCCTGGTGGCCGGTCGCCTGCTCAGTGAGAAGACGGCAGGCGACAGCTACGAGGCGACGTTCGAGTTCGAGGGCCCGGCCGAAGGCATCGACCTCATGGCGGGCCCCTACGAGGTGCGCGAAAGATTCCTGCAGCTCCCCGACCGGCGCGTGCGGCTGCGCACCTATTTCTTTCCCGAGCTCGCCGGGCTGGCCGACGCCTACCTCGAGGACTCGGCGCGCTACATCGAGCGCTACAGCAGCGCGATCGGGCCGTATCCGTTCTTCGAGTTCTCGGTGGTGGCGAGCCCGCTGCCGAGCGGCTTCGGCATGCCGGCGCTCACCTACATCGGCGCGCAGGTGCTGAAGCTGCCGTTCATCCGCGCGACCTCGCTCGGCCACGAGGTGCTGCACAACTGGTGGGGCAACGGCGTGCTCGTCGAGTACGCGCGCGGCAACTGGTCGGAGGGGCTCACCACCTTCATGGCCGATTACGCCTACAAGGAGGCCGAGTCGCCGCAGGCGGCGCGCGACATGCGCCTGCAATGGCTGCGCGACCTCGCCGCGCTTCCGCCATCCGCGCAGCGGCCGCTCCTCGCCTTCCGCTCGCGCGCGCACGGCGCCGACGCGGTGCTGGGCTACGGCAAGAGCGCGATGCTGTTCTTCATGCTGCGCGACGCGATCGGCGAGGAGGCCTTCGCGCTCGGCGTCCGGCGCTTCTGGCGCGAGAACAGCTTCCGCATCGCCTCCTGGCTCGAGCTCATCGATGCCTTCCAGCACGCCTCGGGCCGCGACCTCGACCCGTTCTTCGAGCAGTGGCTCACCCGCGCCGGCGCTCCCGCGGTCCGCATTGCTTCGGCTCGCTCCGTCGGAAAAGACGTGCAAATCAATTTCAGTCAATCCGCTCCGCCCTATGCGTTGCGGCTGCCGGTGGAATTCGTGTTCGATCAAGGATCCGAAACGCGCTGGGTCGAGATCGACCGCGAAAAGCAGACCGTGACCCTGCAGTTCAAGGACGCTCCGCGCGAAGTGCGCCTCGATCCCGAGCTGCGCGTCTTGCGGCTCCTCGAGCGCGACGAGCTGCCGCCGATCCTGCGCCAATGGATCGTGGCGCGATCCCCCGCAGTGCTTTTTTTGAAAAAAATGCCCTCTGCAGTGAAGTTGGCGGAGCGGCTGCTCGAATCGCGTTTCCGCGAAGTGAAGCAGCCGGACAGCGAGCCGCTGCTCATCATGGGCCTGCACGCCGACGTCGATGCCGCGCTCGCGCGCCTCAAGCTGCCGCCGCGCCCGGCGATGCTGGCGGGGAAGGGCACGGCGCAGGTGTGGACCATCGCAGGGACTAACGTTGCAGTCATTTCCGCGAGGGACGAAGCCTCGCTCGAGGCGCTGGCGCGCCCGCTGCCGCACTACGGCTCGCAGAGCTGGCTCGTCTTCGACGGCGCGCGGATGATCGAGCGCGGCGCCTGGCCGCCGGTTACGCGCGCCGTTCCGGTGACAAAATAAACTACGCTAGCAGGTGGGCCCGGATCGCGTAACGCTCGTAGACCGGAATGGCGCGCCGATCACAGGTGACGAGGTCCGCGCCGCATGCGGCGGCGGTTGCCGCGACGAGCGCGTCGTAGGCAGCCGGGTAAGCACCGAGTAGGTCTCGAGGGCGCAATGCTCGATGAGGCGAAGGCCGCCGTCGAGCGCGCGCCTCGCAGGCTCATGACTTTCATGCCAGGAGGCGAACGCCGCCACGACGAGGCTCGTGTCGGCCGCCTTCAACGGCGCACGCGCTCCGGCGTCTCGCGGACTTGCTCGGCGGTGAGCGCGGGCAGCTCCCCCTCGGGCACCGCAACTACACCTTTGCCTCGCTTCTTCAGCTGCATCGGCGTTGGCGTAATCTCGATCTCGAGGCAGCCGTCGCCCGCCCGGATTTCAAGCGGCTGGCCCGGGTCTTAGCCCGAGCGCCAGGCGCAGGGCTTTCGGAACGACGATGCGGCCCGCAGCATCCAATGTGGTCTTCATGGCATGTACATGGCCATTAAAATGGCATGAGCGCAACCACAGGCGCGCGCTCGGGCAACGAGCCTGCGTCTTGGGCAGCTTGCCCCGAGAAAATCGGAGACGCGCCGGGCCGTCGCAAAGGCCTGCTCGACGCAGGCGGCGGTCGATACGCCCGAGAAATAATTTCCCGTGAGAAACAAGCCGGCATGCTCGCTCTGGATGGCCGCGATGCTGGCGAGCCGAGCAGCGTGGTCCACGCCGGGCTGCGGAAGGCTGCGGTTCCAGCGATGCACGCGCACCAGCGTTGGCGCTGCGCGGGCGCCCAGGAGTTGCCGCACCTCGCGATCGGCGAGCGCCGCAAGCTCGCGCGGCTCGATCCGCGCAAGCTGCGGCTGGCGCGCGCCGCCGACCAAAGCGGTCAGCGCCACGTGCTCGGGCGGTGCGCGTCCCGAGTACAGGGTCGACGAAAACAGGATGCCGAGCACGTCGCGTTTCTCGACCGCGGGCATCAGCACGCCGAGCCCGTCCAGCGGATGCGCGATCGCACCGGCGCGGTAGCCGAGGAACACCACGGCAAGCGGCGGATGGCCGATTCCGGCCAATGCCTCGACGAGCGAGCGATCAAGCGCTGCGAGAACGGTCGCCGCGGCGTACGCGGGCAGCGCGACCACGACGCTGTCCGCCCCGATCCACCGCGCGTCGCCGCCACGGCGCACCCGCACGCGAAAACGGCCGCCGGCGGCGCGCTGCACCGACTCGACGCGATGGCCCAGGAACACCCGGCCGGCGAGCCGCCCGGCGAGAGCATTCGGCAGCGTGCCCAGGCCCTCGCGGAACGAAAACAGCCTGCGCCTGCCCGGAGCATAGGCCGCGGGCCGGCCGTCGCGCCGCCAGCGCGAGCGCAGCGCACCGAGAAGGATCGAGCCGAAGCGGCGCTCGAGCTGCTTGAGCTGCGGAAACGCCGCGCACATGCCGAGCTGCTGCGGATTGCCGGCATAGAGGCCGGCCGCGAGCGGGTCCATCACGTAGTCCAGCATCTCCTGCCCCAGCCGCCTGCGCGCGAACGCCGAAAGGGTTTCGTCGCCGCTGCGCGCCGGCATGAAGGGTTCCATCAGCAACCGCAGGCGGCCGGCGAGGGTGAAGAAATCCGACATGAAGAACCCGAAGGGCTCGAGCGGCAAAGCGCGCGCGCTGCCGGCGCGCACCAGGTAGCGATTGCGCGCCCCCGTGCCGCGCAGAATTTTTTCGGTATCCAGATCGAGCGCGCCAATCAGCTCCTCCGCAGCGGGCGCCGGACCTACCACGCTGCTCGCGCCATGCTCCATGAGATAGCCGCCGATGCGTTCCGAGCGCATTCGCCCGCCCGGCAGTTCGCCTTGATCGAATACCGCCACGTCATGGCCGCTCGCGCGAAGCAAGTGAGCCGCGGTCAGGCCCGAGATCCCGGCGCCGACGACGACGACTTCAGCCATTGCCAGACAAAGCCTGTGGCCGCCGCGAGCGCATGAACTCGACCGTGATGCGCGTCTGTCCGTCCTGCGCCGCGCACTCTTCGAGCCGCGCCCGTACGTGCGCGCGGACGAAGGCGGGGATCCGCTCGAGCAGCGCCTGCGCTGCCGGGTCCCAGGCCAGCTCCACGCGGGTGGCTGCGCGCGGCGCGGGCTCCGGCGCGGCGCCGGCGGGGCGCACGTGAACGCAGGAAGGATCTTCGGCCATGAGGTCCCCGTGCTGCGCCAGCGCGCGCGCGCGGCAGCCGCCGCAGCTATAGCGAAAACCGCAATCGCCGCATTTTCCGGCGGGCAGCTCGTTGCGCAGCCGTGCGAGAACCGGATGCTGCTCCCAGATTTCTCGCAACGGCGTCCGGGCGGTATTTCCCAGGGCGAAGGGGATGTACGGGCAGGGCGTCACATCGCCTTCGGGCGTGATGCGCAGGTAGCTGCGGCCCGCGAGGCAGGCGCTAGACCATCCGGCGTAGGCGCTGCGCGCTTCCCCGGCGTGTAATCCCAGCAGCCGGCGCAAGTGCGGCGCGCAGCGTGCCCGGATCATGAGCCGCGGGCGCGAGCGCTGCAGCTCGACCATCGCGGCCAGCGTCTCCTCGTAAGCGGCCGGCGACAAGTCGGTCCGCTCTACGCCGCGGCCGGTGCACACCAGAAAGAAAAAATTCAGGGCGATCGCGCCGAGCCGCTCGGCGAGTCCTGCCAGCGCCGCCAGCTCGGCGCGGTTCTCATCGAATACCGTGGCCTGCAGCGAGACGGCTAGTCCAGCCCGGCGTGCCGCCGCGACGCCTCGCATCGCGGCTTGCCAAGCCCCCACCTTGCCGCGCAAGCGGTCATGAAAGTCCGGCGTTGCCGAATCCAGGCTGATGCCGACTCCTGCCGCGCCGGCGTCCTTCAGCTGCTTCGCGCGCCGCTCGTTGAGCAGCGTGCCGTTGGTGCCGATCACCGGGGCGAGGCCGCTTTCTGCCGCCTGCTTCACCAGCGCCGCGAGATCCCGGCGCAGCATCGGCTCGCCGCCGCTCAGCACCAGCATCGCTCCTGGGGAGAGCGCGGCGATCTGCGCGATCAGGCGGCTGGCCTCGGCACTGTCCAGTTCTTCGGAGAACCCGCGGCGACGACGAACCGCATCGATATAGCAGTGACCGCACGCGAGATTGCACCGGCGCGTGAGGTTCCACGAGATGATCATCGCTTGTAGGGACATTTCCCCTCGCTGCCGCGAAGGCAGGAATCGATCACGTCAGAGGTGACCACCGTATGGCCGCGCTCGAGCGCATGCCGCATCACCGCGCCCCGCGCCATGCCGCGGGCGAAATCGGGCACGCGCTGCATGCGCGCTTCCGCCTCGCCGGTCCACGCCATGGTCGTTTCGGCCATGTGCCCGAACGCCGGCGCGACGCGGCGTGCTGCAAGCAACACGTTGCACTCCGCCAGCCGCAGAAGGTTCTCGGCGGTGCTGCCGATCTCGGTCTCGCCGTCGGCGTGAATTCCGGCGCGTCCCGCGACCAGCAGCCAGGGCTTGCGCGTGCGCAGGTCGTTCAGAATCTGCTCCAGCGCCTTGCCGGCGAGCAGCGTTGCGGACAGGCGAACGCCCGCTTCGGCCGCCATCTTCATCGCGACGTCGAGATGGCCCTGATAAATCCTGGCGAGACCGCCGTCGATGATCTCGCCGTGCAGCCTTTCCTGCTCTTCGAAACGGAATACGGCCGCGGCGGCGGGGGAGAGCACGCCGGCGATGCTCTGGAAAGCGGCGTAGTGGAAAAACGGGTCGTAGACCGCGAGTGCCTCCACCGGGCGATCGAAGATTCGCGCCAGCGCGAGCGCGGCCTGGAGCGCACCGTAGGAATGCTCGCTGCCGTCGATCGCTACCACGATGCCGCCGGGCTCGCCGGCCGCGAGCGACTTCACGACCAGCAGATCGCGGTCGACGCGCCGCGCCACGCGCTCGCACACGCTGCCGAGCACCGAGCAGCCGACCGCGCCCAGCCCGAGGGCTCCCATGACCACCAGGTCGTGGCTGGAAGCCTGGACGTCCTGCACCAGCCGTTGCCAGTTTTTCCCTTCGAGCGTCACGCGCCGGCACGGCACGCCGGCCTGCGCGCACTTCCCGCTCACCACGTCGAGATACGAATCGGAGATCAGCCCGAGGCCGCGGGCGATGAGATCGCCGTGGATCTCGCGCTGCTCGGTGAGCGCCTCGTCCGAGCGGTAGCGCTCGGGCAAACCGCCCTCCATCTGCCGGAAGCGGCGCTCGTGCAGGCTGGCGGCGTGGACGTGGCTCGCCGTCAGCTCGCCGCCGCCCTTCGCCGCGATGGCGAGCGCGATCTCGGCCGCCCGCAGCGCGTGCGCCGAGTTGTCGAACGGCACATAGATGGATCGATACATGATCAGCCGTGCATCTTCGCCTTCGCCTCGTCGACCACCGCGAAATCGATCTCGCGGTAGCCTTGTTGCCTGGCGTAGTGCTCGATCGCCGCGCGCACCATCGGGCGCATCGCCTCGGGAACGCGCGCCAGGCGCTGCTCGGCCTCTTCGGTCCAAGGCGGCTTTGCGCGACGCCGAAGCCAGCCGCCCGCCATCGCGCCGAGCGTCGCGGCTGCGAGCTGCTCCAGCGGCCAGACGAAATAGAACGTCGAATCGCCGCGCGGCAGGCCGGGCAGCGGATCGGGCAGCACGCCGAGGAATTCGCCGGCGAAAACGACGAGGGTGACGCTGCCGAAGTAAAGCACCGCGATATAAGCCCCGTTCAAAGGCTCCGGCGTCCTCGCCGCAAATCCGGCCGCAGCCGCGCCGATGAACAGCAACAGTGCTCCCCAGTTGGCCACCCACCACATTCCCTTGCCGGCGACGACGAGGCCCCAACCGGCCGCGGCGAGCGTTCCGGCCAACGCGAGCGCATAGCCCAGCCAGACCGCGGACCATGCGATGTCGCGAGGCGCGCTCATGGCCTCCCTTTGAGGCTTCTCAGAAAGACGACCAGGTCCTTGAGATCGGCTTCGCTCATCCGCTCCTTGAGTCCGGGGATCATGAGCTGGGGATAGGTCTTGGCTGCGTCCGCGGCCGGCTGGCATTCGACCAGCCCGCTCGCCGGCAGCGGCGTGAAGCAGGCCCACGGGTCGACGATCGCCTCGAGCAGGTAGTCCTCCGCCGACCTGCCCGGCCTGCGCGACTCCGCCTGTTTTCCAGCGTTCGACAAGTCCGGCCCGCGCTGCCCGCCGCGAATGCCCAGCGCCTCGATCGTGTGGCAGGCGAAGCAGGCGAAGCTCGGGTTCAGGAACACCGCCCGGCCGCGGCTCTCGGCGGCAGACTCGCCGGCCGCCTGCGGCGCGGCGACCCGCGGGGTTTCGAACTGGGGGTAGTACCAGTTGCCGAACCACACCATGCCCCCGACCGTTCCGACGTACACGAGCAGAATGCTCGCGAACGTCATCGCCGGAGATTCGGGCTGCCTGACCGGTCCCCAGTTGAGCAGAACGAAAAAGGCAGCGGAGCCGAGCACCGCCATGCTGAAAAACACCAGATAGGGCGCGCCGAAGCGGATGCCCCATGCCGCCGGCACCAGCGGCAGCGCGCCCCAGATGACGAGCAAGGCGCCGACGGCGAATCCCACAGGACCCTTCATTCTTTGCCCATCGCGAAGCCGATCCAGAACACGAAGGCGAGCAGCGCGAAGAAGGCGAGCGTGGTGATCGCGACC
>Ga0156283_1002_pt1 | contig 35226 bp, 30 predicted proteins | sample RifCSPlowO2_12_FD_107932 | JGI IMG/M metagenome (GOLD analysis project Ga0156283, IMG submission 107932) | Betaproteobacteria bacterium RIFCSPLOWO2_12_FULL_65_14 | reverse complement strand
AGCCATAACGATCTGGTGATCGGCATGATGGGCGCGCTGGCGGCCGCGATCCACGACGCGACCGCCATGGAGGCATTCAATTCGCGCGAGGTGTGCGAGGCGACGGTCAAGATCCATCGCAGCATTCTCGCCGCGATCGTCGCGGGCGACGCGGACGCCGCGCGCCGGCGCATGGCGCGGCACGTGGTCGCGGCGGGCAAGGTCGCGCTGGCCGCGGCAAGCACCTAACGGACCGATTGGGGGAGGAATGAGCGCAGTCGTTGGGATCGACGTGGGCGGCACTTTCACCGACCTGTATTACGCCGACGCCAGTCGCAACATCGAGCGAATCCTCAAGGTGCCCTCCACGCCGGACGATCCCTCGCGCGGCCTGCTCGATTCGCTGCACGCCGCCGCAATCGACCCGCGCCGGATCGACGCGTTGCTTCACGGCACCACCATCGCGACGAACGCGGTGATCGAGCGCAAAGGCGCGCGCTGCGCGCTCGTCACGACGCGCGGCTTTCGCGACGTACTGGAGCTGGGGCGCCGCGACCGCCCGCACATGTACGGCTTGTACGGCGTGCACCAGCCCTTGATTCCGCGCGACCGCCGCTGGGAAGTCACGGAGCGCGTCGACCACCGGGGCACGGTGCTCGTGCCTCTGGACGAAGCGGAGGTGCGCGCGCTCGGCGAGCTGCTGAAGCAGCAGGACGTCGAGGCGATCGTGATCGCGCTGATGCACGCGTACGCCAATCCGGCGCACGAGAACCGCATCCGCGAGCTGCTCGCCGAAGCCAATCCTGCCTGGGAGATCGTCACCTCGGCGAGCGTGGTGCGCCAGTACTACGAGTTCGAGCGCACCAGCACGGCGGTGATTCAAGGCTACCTGCAGCCGCTCGTGTCGCGCTACGCAGGGAACCTGCGCGGCAAGCTGAAAGAGTGGGGGTTCCAGCGCGACGTGCTGATCATGCAGTCGAACGGCGGCGTCGCCCCGCTGAGCGAGCTGGGGCGCAGGTCGGCCCACATCGTACGCTCCGGGCCCGCGGCCGGCGTGATCGCGGCTGCCGAGCTCGCACGCTCGGCGGGCTTCGACAAGGTGATCACTGCCGACATGGGCGGGACGAGCTTCGACGTCGCGGTGGTCATTGATGGCGAGCCGCGCATCGCCGAGAGCACGCTGCTCGATTTCCGGCTGCCGCTGCGGCTGCCGATGATCGACGTGCACACGATCGGCGCAGGCGGCGGCAGCATCGCCTCGATCGATCGCGGCGGCATTCTGCAGGTCGGCCCCCGCAGCGCGGGCGCCGTGCCCGGCCCCGTATGCTATCGGCGCGGCGGCACCGAGCCCACGGTCACCGACGCCAATCTGGTGCTCGGCCGCATCGCTCCCGACAGCCCCATCGGCGGCCGCGGAAAAATGGATATCGACATCGAAACCGCCCGCGAGGCGCTGGCCGACCTGGGCAAGCGTCTCGGGCTCGGAATGGAAGAAGCGGCCGAAGCGGTGCTCGCGGTCGTCAACCAGCGCATGGCGGGCCGCATCCGGCTGATCTCGATCGAGCAGGGGCTCGACCCGCGCGACTTCGCCATGGTGGCTTTCGGCGGCGCCGGCCCGATGCACGGCGCGGCGCTGATCCGCGAAGTCGGCATCAAGACGGAGCTCGTTCCGCCTTACCCGGGCGTGCTGTGCGCGATGGGCTGCGCCATCGCGGACATCCGCTACGACCTCACGCAGACGCTGGAGCAGCGGCTCGAGCGCGTCGACATCGCCGACCTGCAGGCCATCCTGCGGCGGCAGCGCGCCGAGGGAGAAGCCCAGGTCAGGCGCAGCGAGGCGCCGTACGAGTCGCTGCGCGTGGTTCATTTCGCAGACATGGCGTACCTCGGCCAGATCCATGCGTTGCGCGTCCCCATCGAGGCCGGATGGAACGCCGAGGCGCTGTCGCGCGCATTCGTGCAGACGTATCGCGGCGAGTTCGGCAACACGCTCGGCGACATCCCCGTGGTGATGGTCAACGTGCGCACCACCGTCTTCGGCGTGCGCGCGCGGCGCACGCCGGAAAAAATCGCAAACCCGCGTCCGGCCAAGGCAAAACCCCTCAAGCGCCGCCCGGTGTACTTCGGCGGCTGGACCGACGCCGCCGTGTACCTGCGCGGCGAGCTCGCGCCCGGCATGGAATTCGAAGGACCCGCGATCGTGGAGCAGGACGACGCCACGACGGTCATCGAGCCGGGCATGGCGGCGCGCGTCGATGGCGGCGGAAATCTGCTGGTGGAAATGAAATGATCGACCCGGTCACCCTCGCCGTCGTGCGCGGCTCGCTCGAGCAGATTGCCGACGAGATGGATCTGCACCTGATCCATGCGGCGATCTCGCCGATCATCTCGGAGACCAACGACTGCGCGCACGGCATCTTCCATCCCGAGACCGGCGAAACCATCGCCCAGGGCCGCTACGGCCTGCCGGTGTTCCTCGCCAACATGCAGTTCGCAACGCAAAACGTCGTGAAGCTGGCGCAGGCGAAGGGCGGCTTCAAGCCGGGCGACCTCTGGATTCTCAACGACCCCTACGTCGGCGGCACGCACCTCCAGGACGTGCAGCTGGTGGCCCCGTATTTCGTCGGCGACAGGCTCTTCGCGCTGCTCGCCAGCACCGGGCACTGGATGGACATCGGCGGCAGCGTCCCCGGAGGCTGGGCGCCGAAGGCGCAGGAGATCCACCAGGAAGGCCTGCTGATCCCGCCGGTCAAGCTCTACGACGCCGGCAGGCTGAACGAGCCGCTGGTGGAAATGTTCCGCGCCAACGTGCGGCTGCCCGACCAGATCGCCGGCGATCTCGCCGCGATGACGAACGTTTTCAGCGTCGCGCAGCGCGGCCTCGACCGGCTCGCGGAACGCTACGGCCGCGAACGGCTCGAGTCCTGCGTCGAGGATATGATGCGGCGCTCGGAGCAGCAGATGCGCTCCTACATCGAGGAGATCCCCGACGGCACTTACCGCTTCGAGGACGTGATCGACAACGATGGCATCGTCGACGAGCCGCTCCAGATCCGGCTCGCGCTGACGGTGAGCGGCTCCGAGCTGCACTTCGACTTCACCGGCACCGCCGGCACGTCGCGCGGACCGCTGAACCTCTCGCGCAATACCACGCTGTCGAGCTGCTACGTCGCGATGAAGCACATCTTCCCGGAGGTCCCGGTCAATGGCGGGGCGTTCCGCCCCGCGAGGTTCACGATTCCCGAGCGCACCATCATCTCCGCCACGTATCCGACCGCGGTGGGCGGCTATCTCGAGATCGTCGGCCGCGTGCTCGACGTGGTGTTCGGCGCCCTGGCGCAGGCCATTCCCGAGCGCACTCCGGCAGCCTGCTTCGGAACGACCGGCGTTTGCACGGTCGGCGGCCGCCACCCGGAGACCGGCAACTATTTCGTCGCGGTGTTCCCGTATCCCGGCGGCTACGGCGGCACGCGCCAGACCGACGGCCTGGTGCACGGCAATACGCCGCAATCCATGGCCAACTTCATGTCGCTCGAGATGTCGGAGCACCGCTACCCGCTGCGCTTCGACTACTTCCGCATACGCGAGGATTCAGGCGGCGCCGGCTGGCACCGCGGCGGCTGCGGCTCGGAGTACCGCTTCACCGTGTGGTCCGATTGCGTCGCCTCGGTGCTCGGCGATCGCGTCGATCACCGCCCCTTCGGCATCGCGGGCGGCGGCCCGGCAGCGCCCAATCACGTCGAGTTCCACGTCGGCGGCGAGACCTGGCGCCCGCAGCTGCGCAGCAAGCACGAAAAGCAGCCGCTGAAGCCGGGCGACGGCGTGCACGCCTGCTCGCCCGGAGGCGGCGGTTTCGGCGAGCCGCTAGAGCGCGACACGGAGGAGCTCGAGCGCGACCTCAACCTCGGCTACGTGAGCCGGGCCACGGCCGAGCGGGACTACGGCGCGGTCATCGCCGATGCCACCCGGCTCGGCGAGCGCTTCGTTTACCGGGTCGATGCGGCCGCGACCGCCGCGGAAAGAGCGCGCCGCCGCGCGGCCCGACGCGATTCAAAGCCACAGCGAAAGGACACCGCCCCATGAATGCGCCCGAAAAGGCCAGCTCGCTTGGAAGCTGGGAGCTGCCGCACGAATTGAGGATGCTGCAGGAGACCACCCGCCGGTTCATGGAGCGGGAGGTGAAGCCGGCCGAGGCGAGCGAGCCGCATGACTCCTGGCACCTTCCGGACGAAAAGCTGAAGCCGCTGCAGGCGAAGGCAAGAGCGCTGGGACTGTGGTGCGTGCAGACGCCGGCGGAGTACGGCGGCGCTGGCCTGAACCTGCTCGGCCAGTCGGTCGTTGCCGAGGAGACTTCCAAGTGCAAAATGGGCCCGTACATTGCCGCGTGCGGCGCGTTCGGCTTCGATCCGCCCAACATCATCTTCAGCGGCACGCCCGAGCAGATCCGCAAGTACGCGATCCCGGTGATCGAGAACGGCGACAAGACCTTCGTCGCCATCACCGAGCCGAGCGGGGGCTCCGACCCGGGTCGTGCGATCCGCACCCGCGCCGTGCGCAAGGGCGACCGCTACATCCTGAACGGCACCAAGATCTTCATCTCGGGCGTGAGCCAGTCGAAGTGGGGCATTGTCTTTGCGCGCACCGGCGGCCCCGGGCGCGGCGGCGTGAGTGCCTTCATCGTCGAGCGCGACAAGCCGGGCCTGCGCTGGTCGCCGTTTCCGGTGATCCGCTCGTATTTCCCCTACGAGCTGCACTTCGAGGATTACGAGGTGCCGGCCGAGAACCTGCTCGGCGAGGAGAACAGGGGTTTCGCGCTCGCCGAGCAATGGCTGGTGCACGAGCGCGTGCCGTACGCCGCGGCGACGATCGGGCTCGGGCAGGCCGCGCTCGAGATGGCGATCGAATGGGCGAAGCAGCGCGAGACGTTCGGCGCGCCGCTCGCCGAGCGCCAGGCGGTGCAGTTCATGCTGGCGGACTGCGAGATCGAGCTGCGCGCGGCGCGGCTGCTCGTCTACGAGGCCGCATGGAAGGCCGATCGCGGCGAGGACATCAAGCACGAGGCCTCGATCTGCAAGGTGTTCGGCACCGAAACCGCGGGCCGCGTCGTCGACCGCTGCATCCAGGTGTTCGGCGGCATGGGGGTTTCGCGCGAGCTGCCGCTCGAGCGCTGGTACCGGGAGCTGCGCATCAAGCGCATCGGCGAAGGGCCTTCGGAGATCCACCGCATGGTGATCGCGCGCAACCTGCTGGGCGCCCGCAAGGGCAGATGAAATCTTACGGGACAGGAAATCAACCAAAAGGAGGGTGGAGATGGACATCAAGAGAAGCCTCAGGAGCGTCGCCGTCGCCGGGATGCTCGCCGCCGGTCTCGCCGGCGGCACGGCGCTGGCGCAGGAGCCGCTGCGCATCGGCGCGATCAATCCGTATTCGGGCCCGCTCGCGCTGTACGGCGACGAGCTCTCGCGCGGCTACCAGCTCGCCATCAACGAACGCAACGCCAGGGGCGGCGTGCTCGGCCGCAAGTTGGAGCTCGTGCGCGGCGACGCCGGCAACCCGCAACAGGGGATCGCCGCGGTCGATCAGCTGGTGACGCGCGACAAGGTCGAGATCTTCGTCGGCACCTACATTTCCGCCGTGTCCAATGCCGCAAGCGACGCCGCGCTGCGCCACCAGAAGCTCTACTGGGATACCAACGCGCTCGCCGCGGAGCTCACCGAGCGCAAGCTCGCGAATTTCGTGCGCTCCGGCCCGTACTCGGCACATTTCGGCGAAGTCAGCGTGCGCGCAATCGTCGAGATGATCGCGCCGGCGCTCGGCAAGCAGCCGAGGAACGTGAGCGTGTGGATCGAGCACGAGGATTCGATCTACGGCAAGTCGATCGCCGAGGTGCAGAAGCAGCTGCTCGAAGGGAAAGGCGTCAAGGTCCTGGGCGTCGGCGGCCACAATTTCCGCGCCACCGACCTGACCGACGTGGTGCTGCGCGCGCGCAAGGCGAATCCCGACGTGTGGCTGCAGACCGGCTACGTCCCCGACGGCAACCTGATGCTGAAGACGGCGCGCGAGCAGGGCTACAAGCCGCCGGTGATGCTGTGGGTCGGCACGGGAGACACGTTCGAGACGCTGGATGCGCTTGGCAAGGAGTATCTGGAGGGCCTGTTCGTGGTCTCCTATCCGCGGCCGGACATCTCCGAGAGCTTCGGTCCTGGCGCCACCGCCTACCTCAACGCGTATCGCAAGGCCTACAACCGCGAGCCGATCGCGCCGCAGGGCCTCACGGCGTACACCGGGCTGCGCATGCTGCTCGAGGCGGTCGAGGCGGCCGGCTCCACCGAACCGTCCAGGGTGCGCGCGGCGGCGGCGAAGCTCGACAAGCCGCTCAACACCTATCCCTCGGGATTCGGCGTGAAGTTCGACGACAAGTTCCAGAACACCCGCGCCTTCCCGACCGTGATCCAGTGGCAGGCCGGCAAGCAGGTGACGGTGTTCCCGAACGAGGCGCGCCCCGGCGGCGTGTCGCTGAAGAACACGCCGCGCAAGTAGGGATCGAGCGATCCTGGCCCGGGCGGCTTCGGCCTGCCCGGGCCGGTCCTTGCTGACCGGGCCATGGATACGGTGCTGAACGTCCTCGTCGTCGGCATCCTGCTGGGCGGGATCTATGGCCTCGTCAGCATCGGGCTGAACCTCATCTTCGGCGTCATTCGCATCGTCAATTTCGCGCAGGGCGAGCTGGTGATGCTCGGGATGTACGGGGCGTACCTCGCCTACACGATGCTCGGCCTGGACCCGTACGTGTCGGTGCTCGTCGTCGTGCCGGCGCTGTTCGTGATCGGGCTGGTCATGCAGCGCCTGGTCATCCAGCCGCTGCAGAACGAGCCCTCCATGCAGATCTTCGCCACGTTCGCGCTGCTCATCCTGCTGCAGAACGTGGTCCTCGCCCTCACCCGCGGCCAGGGTTACAGCGTGCCGACGCAGGTGGCCGGAATGGGTCTCGAGCTCGGCGAGATCCGGATCCCGGCGACCCGCCTCGTCATCTTTCTCGCGGTCACCACGATCGCGGTGCTGCTGCACCTGTTCCTGATGCACACCCTCGCCGGCAAGTCGATCCGCGCGGTGACGCAGGACCGCCAGGCGGCCCGGCTGATGGGCATCAATGTCGAGCGCACCTTCACCGTCACCTTCGGCATCGGGGCCGCGCTCGCCGGCCTCGCGGGGGTGCTCCTCGCGCCCATCTACACGCTTTCTCCCGGCATCGGGGGCAACTTCATCCTGGCGGCGTTCGCGGTGGTGGTGCTAGGCGGTCTCGGAAGCGTTGCCGGCGCGTACTTCGGCGGGCTGATCGTCGGGCTGGTCGAGGCTTTTGCCGGCTTTTACATCGATCCGGAGCTCAAGCAGGCGATCTGGTTCCTGATCTTCCTTGCAGTTCTCGTCGTCAGGCCGACCGGGCTGTTCGGTCAGGTCGGCGCCGAGGAAGTGGGCTTTCGCGAGCAGGGATGAGGACCCCGCTCAGGCTCTACGCGCTCGGTCTCGCCGCCGCCATGGTGCCGTTTGTCCTGCTCTCGCACGACTTATTCTGGCTCAACATCCTCATTTATATGTACCTCTTCGCGGGGCTCGCGGTCGCCTGGAACATCATCGCCGGCTTCGGCGGCCAGTTTTCGCTCGGCCATGGCGTGTTCTTCGCCGTCGGCGCCTACATGACCGCGCGGCTCTATCTCAACTGGGGCATCACGCCGTGGCTCGGGCTCATTCCGGGCGCGCTCGTCTGCGCCGTGCTCGGGGCGCTCATCTTCCTGCCCACGTTCCGGCTGAAGGGGTCGTTTTTCGCGATCGCGACGCTGGCGTTCAACGAGGTCGGCTTCGTCTTCGCCAACTATCTCGAGTCGGTCACCGGCGGCCCGCGCGGGCTGCAGGTGCCGTTCCGCGCCGCGTGGAGCAACATGATCTTCGCCGATCCGCGCGGCTATGCGCTGCTGATGTTTGCGTTCATGGCGGTGTGCGTGGCGATCTCGATCGCGCTGATGCGCAGCCGCCTGGGCTATTACCTGCTTGCGGTGCGCGAAGACGAGGACGCAGCGCGTGCGGCCGGGATCGACGTCACGGGCGTCAAGCTTCGCGGAACGGCGCTCTCCGCTGCGCTCACCGCGATCGGCGGCGGCCTTTTCGCGATGTACGTGCGCACGATCGATCCGCCGACGCTTTTTTCGCTGCCCGACATCGGGGTGAAGTTCGCTCTGCTCGCGCTGATCGGCGGCATGGGCACCATCACCGGTCCGGTGCTCGGCGCCTTCCTCATCGTGCCGGTGGAAAGCTACCTGCGTGCCGTGCTGGGCGGCGAGTGGCCGGGCACGCATCTCATCGTGCTCGGCTTCGTGATGCTGCTCGCCGCCCTGTTCATGCGCCACGGCGTCGCCGGTGCGCTTGACAGCCTCTGGCGGCGCTGGCGCAGGCGCACATGAGCCAGGCGGCCTTCTTCAGCGTTCGCGGCGTCGCCAAGCACTTCGCCGGCCTCGTCGCCGTCGACCAGGTATCGTTCGACGTGCGCCGCGGCGAGATCGTCAGCATCATCGGGCCCAACGGCGCCGGCAAGACGACGCTTTTCAACCTGCTCACCGGGCAGCTCAAGCCCGACGCCGGCGATGTGAGCCTGGACGGGCGCTCGCTCAATTCCTCGCGTCCCGACCAGCGCGCAAGGCTCGGGCTCGGGCGCACGTTCCAGATCGCCAAGCCGCTGATCGCGCTGACCGCCCTGGAGAACGCGATGGTCGGCGCCTTTCTGCACCGCCCAAGGTTCCGTGCAGCGCAGGAGAAGGCGCTCCAGGTGCTCGAAGAGGTGGGGCTCGCCGCACGCGCGCATCTGCGAGCGGCGGAGCTCACGCTCTCGGAGCGGCGGCGGCTGGAAGTCGCCAGGGCGCTCGCGCTCGATCCGCAAATCATCCTGCTCGACGAAGTCATGGCCGGGCTCAATGCGAGCGAGGTGGGCGAGTCGATCGCGCTCTTCCGCCGCCTCAACTCGCAGGGCCTCACGTTCCTCATCATCGAGCACAACCTCAAGGTGGTGCGCGCCTTCTCCGAGCGCGTCATCGTGCTCGACCACGGCGTGAAGATCGCCGAAGGCAGCGCCGAGCAGATCCTGAATACGCCGGAGGTGATCCGGGCCTATGTGGGCCGGCGAAAGGCATGAGCGCGCTACTCGCCGTCGAAGAGGTCTCTTCCGGATACGGCCTGACGCCGGTGCTCGAGCAGGTGTCGCTGCACGTCGATGCGGGCGAGGTGGTCGCGGTCGTCGGCGCCAACGGCGTCGGCAAGACGACGCTCCTGCGCACCATTTCGGGAATCGTTTCGCCGACGCACGGCCGCATCGCGTTCGGCGGCGCGGAGATCAGCGGCATGCCGGCGCATGAGATCGTGGGCCGCGGCGTCGCCATGGTTCCGGAGGGCGGGCGGCTGTTCCTCTTCATGACGGTGCTGGAGAACCTCGAGCTCGGCGCCTTCGCCCCGGACCCACGCCGACGCACGCGCGAGACGCTCGAAGAGGTGATGGAGCTTTTTCCGATCCTGCGCGAGAGGCGGCGCCAGCTCGCCGGATCGCTTTCGGGCGGCGAGCGCCAGATGTGCGCGATAGCGCGTGCGCTGATGGGCCGCCCGAGCCTGCTGATGCTGGACGAGCCCTCGCTTGGCCTCTCGCCCGTCATCGTCGAGCGAGTGTTCGACCTGCTCCGCTCCGTGGTCGCCGCGCGCAACCTCACCGTGCTTCTTATCGAGCAGAACGTCGCCGACGCCCTCGAGATGGCGAACCGCGCCTACGTGATCGAGCGCGGCCGCGTGGTGAAGACCGGGCCGGGCCAGGTGCTCCTGCAGGATCCGGACATACAACGCGCCTACATGGGATTATAAGTTGACAAGGAGATTCTGAATGGCAACGAACCGCAAAGTGATCATCACCTGCGCCGTCACGGGCGCGATCCACACCCCGTCGATGTCGCCGTATCTTCCGGTGAGCGCCGAGGAGATCGCCGCAGGGGCACTCGGCGCTGCCGAGGCGGGCGCCGCGATCGTCCATCTGCACGCGCGCGATCCGAAGGACGGCCGCCCGACGCAGGATCCGAAGTTCTTCAAACCCTTCCTCGAGCGCATCAAGGCCGCTTCCAACGTGGTGGTGAACCTCACCACGGGCGGCGCGCCGACGATGCTCGTCGAGGAGCGCCTGCAGCCCGCGCTCACCTTCAAGCCCGAGGTCGCCTCGCTCAACATGGGAACGATGAACTTCGGCCTGTACGAGATGCTCGGGCGCTACAAGGAATTCAAGCACGACTGGGAGAAGCCCTACCTCGAGGGAAGCTGGAACGGGATCTTCCGCAACACCTTCCGCGACATCGCCTACATCCTCGAGTCCTGCAGCGGCAACGGCACGCGCTTCGAGATCGAGTGCTACGACATCAGCCACCTGTACACCGCAGCCCACTTTCTCGACCGCGGGCTGGTCAAGCCGCCGCTTTTCATCCAGTCGGTGTTCGGCATCCGCGGCGGCATCGGCCCGCACCCCGAGGACGTGCTGCACATGCGCCGCACCGCCGAGCGTCTGTTCGGCGATGCCTATCAATGGTCGGTGCTCGGCGCGGGCCGCAACCAGATCCCGGTCGCGACCCTCTCGGCAGCGATGGGCGGGAACGTGCGCGTCGGTCTCGAGGACTCGCTCTGGGACGGTCCCGGCAACCTGGCGAAGAACAACGCCGCGCAGGTGCGCCGCGTCCGTACCGTGATCGAGGCGCTGTCGCTCGAGGTCGCGACCCCGGACGACGCGCGGCGCATCCTCGAGCTCAAGGGCGCACGCCAGGTGGCGTTCTAGAAGTGGGAGGCTGCATCATGCTGAATCGTTTTTGTACCGTTCTCGTGCTGGCGGCGCTCACAGCGCTCGCTTTGAACGCGCTGGCGCAGGGCTATCCCAACAAGCCGCTCAGCTTGATCGTCCCGTTCCCGCCGGGCGCGTCCACTGATATCGCTTCGCGCGCCATCGCCCTGGAGCTGGCCAAGCTGCTCGGCCAGCCGGTGGTGGTGGAGAACCGTGGCGGCGCGGGCGGCAACATCGGCGGCGAGGCCGCCGCGCGCTCGGCGCCGGACGGCTACACGCTGTTCATGACCACGAACAACATCCACTCCATGAATCCGCTGCTGTACTCGAAGATGAGTTACGACCCGAACAAGGATTTTGCGCCGGTCGCGCCGCTGCTCTTAACCAGCCTCGTGCTCGTGCAGCACCCATCGATGAAGGCCAACTCGGTGCAGGAGCTGATGGCGCTGGCGAAGGCGAGCCCCGGCAAGATGACCATGGGCTCGGCCGGTAGCGGCACCATCAACCACCTGACGGGCGAAATGTTCAAGCTGCTCGCCGGCGTCGACCTGCTGCATATCCCGTACAAGGGCGGTGCGCCCGCCCTCACCGACCTCATAGGCGGGCAGGTGAACATGATGTTCAGCAGCGTTCCCTTGGCGATGCCGCATATAAAGTCAGGCAAGCTGCGCGCGCTCGCCACGACTGGCGCAAAACGCGCTGAGGCGCTGCCCGATCTGACGACGATCGCCGAGGCCGGCTTGCCCGGTTTTGAGGCGACCGTGTGGTTCGGCGTGCTAGTGCCAAAGGGAACGCCGAGAGACATCATCCAGCGCCTGAACGCCGCATTGATCAAAGCCGCCAACGCGCCCGCGTTCCGCGAGCGCACGTTTGCGGCTGGCTTCGAGGTGATTCCCGGCTCGCCGGAGCGCTTGGCCGAGATGATCAAGGCCGACGTCGCCAGGTGGGCGCCGGTAGTGAAGGCCTCCGGCGCGAAAATAGACTGACGCGCGCGTGCAGCGTCAAAACCTGGCTCGTGCCGCGTGAACCCGCGTCAGCTTCGCTACTTCGTTCAGATCGCGGAGCTCAAGAGCTTCACGCGCGCCGCCTCGGTGCTGCACATCGCCCAGCCGGCGCTGTCGCGCCAGATGCAGCGGCTCGAGTCCCAGCTGGGCGTGACATTATTCAAGCGGACCGAGGCCGGGATCGCGCTGACCGACGCCGGCAGCCTCCTGCTCGAGCGGGCCGTCGAGCTTCTCCAGCACTTCGAGCGCGTGCGGGATGACCTGAGCGCGCACGCCGAACGCCCGCGCGGTCGCCTGCACATCGGCCTGCCGCCGTCGATGTTCGACCTGGTCACCATGCCGCTGATCCGGGAGTACCGGAGGCGCTACCCGGAAGTCCGGCTGTGGATCACCGAGGGATTGAGCGCCGTGCTCCATGAAGCCGTGCTCGCCGGGCGCGTCGACGTCGCCGTCGTATCGCTGTCGCAACTGGCCTCGGGGCTTCAAGCCCAGCCCCTGGTCCGCGAGCCGATGCACCTTTTCGGACCGGCTTCGGAGCAGGGCCGGCTCGGCGGCAAGGATTCACTGCCGCTCGAGTCAGTGGCCTCTTTCCCGCTGATCAGCACCTCGCGCCAGAACGCCCCTTATCTTGTCTTCGAAGCCGCGCTGCGCGAGCGGGGGCTGCAGGCCAACACGGTGATGGAAGCGGATTCGAGCCGGATGATCACGGAGCTCGTTGCAAGCGGCCTCGGCTGGGCCGTGCTGCCCTACTGCGCAATTCAGCGCTTGATCGCCGGCAGGCGCGTCGCCGCTGCGCGCATCAGTGGCCTCGAGATCACGTGGAGTCTCGTGCATTCGCGCGACCGCTGCCTTTCCGTGCCCGCACAAGCATTTCGAGATCTGATGAGCGAGATCGCCGCCGAGCAGATCGAGAGCGGCCGCTGGTCGGGGGCCACCGTTTTCTCCTGATCGCCCGACCGGCGCGGCATCGACTCCATGCCGAATCGGTATTAGGCAAGCGCCGCTTGGCCTGAACATACTGCACGCTTGCGGGGCGCCAGCCCCGCGGTTTCAGAGCCTGCAGGAGAAGCTGATTTTGGGGTCCTATCTCGTGGGGGTCGACATCGGCGGCACTTTTACCGATTGCGTAGCACTCGACCAGAGCGGGCGCATCACGGCCACCAAGGCGCCGTCCACGCCGCCCAATTTCGCTCAAGGCATGATCGACGCGATGCGGCTGGCGTCCGAACGCCTGTCCCTCTCGTTCGAGTCGTTCTGCGGCCGGATTGCCGTGCTGACGCACGGCACTACCGCCGGCACCAATGCGCTGATTCAGCGCAAGGGCGCCAGGGTGGGTCTCATCACCACCAAGGGTCACGAGGACGTGATCCACATCATGCGCGGCTCGCGCGGCGTCACCTCGCGCGAGCTCAGGCGAGTCGTGCACTTCATCGACGGCCGCAAGCCCGCGCCCATCGTGCCCAAGCGGCTCATCGAAGGCGTCTCGGAGCGCGTCGATTGTTTCGGGGACGTGGTCGTTCCGCTGAACGAGGCGCAGGCGGAAGCGGCGATCGGGAAACTGCTGGCCGAGGGCGTCGAGGCCATAGCCATCTGTTTCCTGTGGTCGTTCAAGCGGCCGGAGCACGAGCTTGCGGTGAAGCGCTTGGTACAGAAGATTGCTCCCGATGTTTTCGTTTCATGCTCGGTGGAGATCGCCCCGAAGTGGGGCGAGTACGAGCGGACCACGGCCACGGTGCTGAACGCGTACATCGGCCCGATCATGTCCAGATACCTGGGCAGCCTCGACCGCGAGCTCAAGCGGTCCGGCTATCGCAATCCCTTGCAAATCACGCAGTGCGGCGGCGGCTCGGTATCGGTGCAGAAAGCGATGGAGTGCCCGCTGGTGACGCTCGATTCGGGGCCGGTGTCCGGGGTGACCGGCTCGGCGTACCTGGGGCGGGTGATGGAGACACCGAACGTCATCACCACCGATATGGGCGGCACTTCGTTCGACGTCGGCATTATCTCCGATTACCAGCCGACATATTCCTTCCTTTCCAACGTCGCTCAGTACGAATACTTCCTGCCCAAGGTCGATATCCAAGCGATCGGCGCGGGTGGCGGCTCGCTGTGCCGGGTGGACCCGGCGACGAGAACCGTGCGGGTCGGACCGGAAAGCGCGGGCGCCGAGCCGGGACCGGTGTGCTACGGCAGGGGCGGCGAGACTCCCACCGTCACCGACGCCGACGTCGTCCTCGGCTATATCGATCCGGACAATTTTCTCGGCGGGCGCATGAAACTCGACCGCGACGCGGCGGTGGCCGCCGTGCAGCGCGTCGCCGATCAGCTCGGATTGGGACTGTTCGAGGCGGCGAACGGCATCGCCAAGATCGCCGAGCTGAAAATGGCCGACATCATCCGCAAGATGACGGTCGAGAAAGGCTTCGATCCGCGCGATTTCGTGCTGCACGCCTTCGGCGGCGCGGGGCCGGTGCATGCGGCGGTTTACGGCTCGGAGCTCGGCGTCCGGAAAATCGTCGTGCCGCAGCGCGAGATCGCATCGACCTGGTGCGCGTTCGGCGCCGCCTCGGCCGACATTCTGCACATCTATGAACAGGTCGACATCCAGCCGTCGCCGTTCGACGCGGACCGGGTCAATGCGCTCCTCGCCGATCTCGAAAACCGCGCCCACGAGCAGATGAACCGGGACGGCATCGCGAAACAGCGCCGCAAGCTCGAGTTTTCGCTCGACATGCGCCATCGCGGACAGATCAACGAGGTCGATGTCATGCTGCCGGAGAACCGGCTGGACGGCGACTATTACGAGCCCCTGCGCAGCCGGTTTTACGAACGCTACGAGCAGCTCTACGGACGCGGCTCGTCGTATCGCGACGCGCGCCTCGAGATCGTCACCATACGGCTGCGTGCCATGGCGGATACGCCCCGGCCGTCGCTCGCGGCCGCCGCCGAGCTCTCGGCGTCGATACCCGAGGCGGCGAAGCGGCCGCCGCGTGCGATTTACTGGGAAAGCCTGAAGCGCGAAGTGAGCACGCCGATCTTCGATGGCGCGCATTTACGGGCGGGCGGCGCGATCGCGGGACCGGCCGTCGTCGAAACGGTGCAGACGAGCGTCGTGGTCCCGCCGGGCCGCACGCTCACGGTGGACCCGTTCGGCAATTTCGAAATCGTGTTGCGGCACTGACCGGAGCGGGAGCACCGCCATGAAAGTGAGCGAGCTGAAGGACGTTCGATTCGACGGCAAGGCGACAGGCTATATCCCTCCCCGAAAGCTCGACATCTCGCCGCAGCTCGCGCTGCAGACGCGCGCCGTGCCCGAGATCGATCCCATCACCTATGAAATCATCCGGCACGCGCTTTGGCACGTGAACGAGGAGCACGGCGCGACGATTCAGCGCATTTCCGGCTCGCCGGTGGCGATGTACGCGCTCGATCTGAATCCTTCGATCCTGACCGAGGACGGGGAGTTCGTCTACTTCGGCCCCTATATGCAGTACATGTCGGGCGTGACCGACACGCAGGTCAAGTGGATCCTCGAGTACCGCAGCGAAAATCCGGGCATCCGCGACGGCGACATGTTCATCGCGAACGACCCGTGGGTCGGCGCCGCGCATCAGCAGGACGTCATGCTGATCTGCCCGGTATTCTGGAACGGCGAACTCTTCTGCTGGGTGACCAACTGCCTGCACCAGTACGACATCGGCGGCATCACGCCGGGAAGCTTCTGCCCTTCGGCGCGCGATGCGTTCGACGAGGGGATCCTGATTCCGCCGACGCGGATCGTGGAGAACGGCGAGATCCGCCGCGACATCGAGGAACTCTACCTGCGCGCCTCGCGCAAGCCGCACGCGGTCGCGCTGGACTTTCGCGCCCAGCTGGCGGGCAACGTCGCCGCCCGGGATCGCATGCAAGCTCTGTTGAAACGGTACGGGCCGGAAGTGGTGAAAGGCGTGATGCGGCGCATCCTGGACAATGGCGAAGCGGCCTTCCTCGAGAAGATGAAGCGCCTGCCCGACGGCGTCTGGTGCGACCGTTCCTACGTCGAGTGCGCCCGGCCCGGCGACCGCAATGCCTACCGCGCGGTGCTGACGCTGCGAAAAGTCGGAACCGAGCTGATCTTCGAGAACGAAGGCACGGCGCCCCAAGGCGGCGCGATGAACTCCACTTATTCCGGCTGGCGCGGCTCGATCATGGTGGCGCTCAACCAGCTGCTCTGTTGGGATCAGTATTTCTCGATCGGCGGTGCGCTGCGCCACGTGGTCTTCGACCCGTCTCCGGGCACGTTCAACTGCGCCAATTTTCCGGCCTCGGTCTCCACGGCTCCGGTACAGGCGATGGAGATCTCGCTGTATCCGGCCTACAACGTGATCTCGAAGATGATCTACAGCGATGCCGAGATGCGCCGGGACATCATGTGCATCGGAGGCACCAGCCAGTGGCCGGCGACGATCTTTCGCGGCATCGACCAGTGGGGCGAGCGCTACGGCTACCTGCTTGTGGATCCGATCGGCGGCGCGATCGGGGCATTCTCCACCGAAGACGGTATCAACACGGGCGGGCAGTCGCGCACGCCCATCTGCAAGCTGCCGAACGTCGAGCACACCGAGCAGACCTTCCCGCTACTGTTCCTTTACCGCAAGGAAGTCATCGACTCCGGCGGTGCTGGAAGGTGGCGCGGCGGCATGTCGGCCGAATGCTGCTTTATCCCGCATCGCGTCGAGTCGATGACGCACGACACGCTCTCATCGGGCAACGCCATTCCGACTTCCAGCGGCATGATGGGCGGCTATCCGGGCAGCGTCAACGTGTACAAGTTCCTGCGCGACACCGACATTGCCGAGCGGCTCGCCAAGGGCGAGCTGGTGGGCGACATCGCCGAAATCGAGGGCTCGCCGGAGACCCTGCAGCTGCGCCAGGAAAATTTCATCCAGAACCCGCGCGACGTATACGCGGTGATCTGGTCGGCCGGGGGCGGTTTCGGCGACCCGTTCGACCGCGATCCCGAGCGGGTGCGAGAGGACGTCGAGAACCGCGCCGTGTCTGTCGAGGCCGCCCGCAGCATCTATGGCGTGATACTTCGCGACGACAGAACGATCGACAGGGCGGCCACCGAAAGCCTGCGCACCGGGCAGCGCGAGGCGCGGCGCCGCCGGGATACCCCGGTCGAGCGGCTGCGGGGCGAGGACGTCCTGCGCATCACCGAGAATCTGTCGGTGCGCCGGCGTTCCGACGGCGCCGGCTATTGCTGCGCCAAGTGCGCGGCAGACCTCGGGCCAATCGCCGGGAATTACAAAGATCATTGCGTCGTCGAGCACCGGGATGTCCGCGCAGCCAATCCGAACATCGGCGATTGGCGCCGCTACCTCGACGAGGCACCGCAGTTCCGCCAATACTACTGCCCGGGCTGTGGTAGCCTGATTGAGAACGAGATCGCCATAAAGAGCGATCCGGTGCTGCGCGACGTCGAGGTGCGACTCGAGTGACAAGCGTTCGCATCGTCCACGCCGAAGGGGAGCCGGGCGACTGCCCGGGGCGGAGGGTGCGGGTATCGGTCCCGAGTCATGGGTAATCCGCCGTGGAGCACGCCCCGGTGCATCGCACGGTTCCTGGTTCTGGGGAAAGGGAGGAATACATGCGACCTGCATTGCTGCGCTTGTTGGTGCTGCTTGTTCTCATTGCCGTCGGTGCCCCCGCGCGGGCGGAAACGTTCCGGCTGAGCATCGGCGCCGGGCATCCGGCCGATGCCGCGGTCTGGATCACCATGATGCGCGACTTCTTCGCGGCCGAGGTCGCCAAGCGCGTGGAAACAAAGACGCAGCACAAGATCGAGTGGGTGCCGGCCTACGGCGGCTCGGTATGCAAGCTGGGCGAGTGCCTGGAAGCGGTCGAGAGCGGGCTGCTCGACGTCGGCGAGCTGCAGGTGCCGTTCGAGCCGACGAAGCTCGTGGCGTTCAACTTCGGGTACTTCGTGCCGTTCGCCGCGCCGGATCCGGTGCTGGCGGCACGTTCCGCACGCAAGGTATTCGATACGGTGCCGGCGCTCCGGTCCATGCTCGACAAGAAGCACAACCAGATCTTTCTCGCTGTCGGGACGGTGGGCAATTACGGGCTCATCACGACGTTCCCCTGGCAGAAGGTCGAAGAGCTTAGGAATCGCAAGATCGCGGCAGCCGGACCGAACATACCCTGGCTGCAGGCCGTCGGCGCGGTACCTGTCCAGTCGAACCTCAACGAGGCGTACAACGCGATGCAGACGGGCGTCTACGAGGGCTGGGTCATGTTCGCGGACGCGACCGTCGGCTTCAAGCTGCACGAGGTGGCCAAGTACTTCACCGACACCGGCTTCGGCGCCGTGCCGACGACGGTGATCACCATCAACAAGGGCGTCTGGAAAAAGCTGCCGAAGGCCGTGCAGGACATCATGCTCGAGGTCGGCAGGGAGTATACCGAGGTCGAATCGAAGGCAGTCGTCGAGAAAGCCAAGCGCAGCATGGAAACGATGAAGGCCGCCGGCGTGACGATCCGGGTACTGAGCGACGCGGAGCGGGCACGTTGGGCCAAGGCGCTGCCGGACATCGCGAATCAGCGCGCGCAGGAAATCAGGAAGGCCGGCCAGCCGGCCGAAGCGCTCGGCGCATACATCCAGGCGCTGAAGGCCGCGGGCGCCAAAATGCCGCGCGCATGGGAGATCCGCTAGACGGTATCCCCGGAAGCGAGCGGCGGCCGATCCCGCCGCTCGCCGCCCGGCACCCTCCGGCCGGCGGCCCGTCCCGCCTGCTCGACTGGATGATGGCGGCGCTCAACGTCGTCGGCTCGATCTGGGTGGTGCTCCTCATGGTGCTGGTCAGCGCCGACGTGGTCGGCCGCGCCGCCTTCAACGCGCCACTCTTCGGCGTTCCCGAAATCGTCAAAGTGTCGGTCGTCGGCCTGGTGTGGTGCCAGATACCGCACACGCTCAGGATCGGCGCCCATCTGCGCTCTACAGTCCTGCTTCAAAGGATGCCGGCCCCGGCGCGCCGGGGCGTCGAGATCCTGTCCTACCTGCTCGGCGCGGTGACGTTTGCGCTCATCGTCTACTCCGGATGGGACAACACAGTCGAGGCGTGGCGTATCGGCGAGTTCGAGGGTGAGGAACCGGTGCGCGTTCCCACCTATCCGATTCGAACCCTCGTGCTGCTGGGCGCCGCCTTGACCGCGATCCAATTCACTCTGATGGCGCTGCGCGTAGCGCGAGGCAGAAGCGCCATCCCGAGCGAAACCGAGTCCTGATGGATCCGACCGCTATCGCGATAATCGCGATCGCCGCCGTCTTTGCTCTGGTTCTGGTCGGCGTGCACATTGGAGTCGCGCTGGCATTGCTCAGCATGCTCGGGCTGTGGGCGCTTACCGGCAAGCCCGTAGTCGCGTTCAACCTGCTCGGAGCAACCGCTTATAGCGCCGTCATGGACTACGTCTTCGCGGTCATCCCCCTGTTCGTGCTCATGGGGCTGGTGGCCACTGTGTCCGGCGCGACCCGGGATCTGTTCGACGCCGCGCAGGTCGTCTTCGGCCGGTTGCGTGGCGGCGTGGGTATCGCGACAGTGGTCGCCAACGCGGTCTTTGCGGCCATCACCGGCATATCGGTCGCTTCCGCCGCGGTATTTTCGCGTATCGCCATCCCCGAAATGCTGCGTCTGAACTACGACCGCAGGTTCACTTACGGCATCGTGGCTAGCAGCGCGCTCCTCGGGATGCTGATCCCGCCGTCGGTTCTGATGATCGTCTACGGCGTCCTCACCGAGCAGTCGATCGGCCGACTGTTCGTCGCCGGGCTGGGGCCAGGTCTGCTGGTGACCGCGATGCTTTCTTGCGGTATCTGGTTGATGGTGGCGTTCCGGCCGAGGCTGGGCGGCCAGGTCGCGGTGCTGCCTCCGATGAATGCACGCACGGCGGCGCGGATCGTGGCGAAGCCGTGGGGCGCGGTCCTGCTGATCGCTCTCGTGCTCGGCGGCCTGTGGGGCGGCGTATTCACTCCTACCGAGGCGGGGGCGGTCGGCGCCGCGGGCGCCACACTGCTTGCGCTCATTCAACGCAAGCTCGATCGCCAGGCCATCGTGGTCGTGCTGATCGATCTCGGGCGCACCACCGCAAGCATCTTCCTGCTGCTGATCGCGGCGCAGATGTACAGCCGCATGCTGACCCTGTCCGTACTCGCGGCGAAGCTCAGCGACTGGGCCGCAGCGCTGCCGGCGGCCCCTATCGTGATAGTGCTCGCGTTCGTTGCGGTGTTCTTGGCACTCGGGATGATCCTCGACTCCATTTCGATCCTGCTTCTGACCATACCGATCATGTACCCCGTTGTCGTGAAGCTTGGCTACGACCCGATCTGGTTCGGGATGGTCGCCATTGTCTCCATCGAGGTCGGCCTGCTCACCCCGCCGTTCGGCATGGTCGTTTTCGCCATGAAATCAGCGCTTGGCGATGGCGTGGCGCTCGAGGAAATCTTCGCCGGCTCGCTGCCGTTCCTCTTCCTGCTGGCGCTTGCCCTGGCGATCGTGATCAGCTACCCGCCGCTCAGCACTTGGCTGCCGTCCCTGATGTAGTGGGGTCGCGGCGACTCGCGCGTAGGCGCTGCAGCGTATTTCGTGCCGCCGGCGTGTATAGGGAACGGTGATGGATAAAGGTCAGAAACGCTGATGAGTGCGCCAGATCGGCTGTGATAGCGTTCTGGAGCTTCATCTATCGATTAAGGAGGAGTCATGATCGGAGCAATCAGGTGCGCCGCCCTCGCGCTGGCGGTCGGTTTCTCTACCTCGTCTGCGGCGCAGTACCCCGAGAAGCCCGGGCGGCTGATTTCGCCGTTTCCGCCCGGCGGCCTCGCGGATATCTTCGCCAGGACGATCGCGCAAAGCGTCGCCGAGCAGTCGGGCAAGGTCTTCGTCGTCGAGAACAGGACCGGGGCGGGCGGCCGCATCGGCTATGAAGCCGGCGCAAAGTCGGCGCCGGACGGCTATACCTTCGTGATCACCGACGTCACCTACACCATGATGCCGGCCCTCTACGGCAGCCTGCCGTGGAACCATGCCGACCTCGTGCCGGTGACGCTCGTCGCGCAGATGCCGTTCGTCGTCGCGGTGAACGTCAACGCCAAGGCCGCGTCCCTATCTGATCTCATTGGGCGCGCAAAGGCGAGCCCCAACACGGTCAACTATGGATCCGCCGGCGTCGGGTCGGTGAACCACGTGGTGAGCGAGCTGTTCAAGCAATCTGCCGGCGTCCAGATCACGCACGTTCCCTATCGGGGCATGGGTGACGCCATGACTGCCTTGTTGAGCGGTTCCATCGACATGGTGATCACCGCCATGCCGACCGCGATGAACGGCGTAAAGGCCGGCAAAGTCCGGGCACTCGGCGTGACGGCGCCGCGCCGGGCCGGAGCGCTGCCCGATGTGCCGACTGCCGGCGAGGCGGGCGTTCCGCTCGTCGCCGGCAACTGGATCGGCCTTACGACCCCCAGGGGCTCGCCGCGGGAGGCCATCGACTGGATGCAGAAGCAGGTGTCGACCGCGGTTTCCACTCCCGGCGTCCGGCAGCGCATTGCCGCGCAGGGCGCCGAGGCCCAGGCGATGACCACGGAAGAGTTCGCCAAGCTGATGCAGGACGAGGGCCGCCGTTGGGGGGACGTCATCCGCGCCGCGAAGATCAAGGCAGAGTAGATGCGCATCTACTGGCCCATCGGCCTGACGCGCACGATGCCCGGCCGGACCGACCAGGCAGGACTGATCCAGGAGTCGCTGGAAACGTACGCGCGCCAGGTGCTCGCCCCGGGCACCACGGTCACGATCGGCTGGATGGAGAGGACGACCTCGCTGTTGTCCTCCACCTACCTCGGCATGATGAACGACGTGCAGATGGTCGCCGACATCCTGCGCGCCGAGCGCGAGGGCTACGACGCGGCGATGGTCGGCCCGCACTGGGATCCCGGTTTGTACGCCGCGCGCGAGGCCGCGGGAATCCCGGTGGCGGGGCCCGGCGAAGCCGCCTTCATGGTGGCGCAGACGCTCGGCCGGCGCTTCGCGATGCTCACCGTGCACGAGGGCTATGTGCCGATGATCGAGCGCAACCTGCGCCTCTACGGCTGCGAGTCGCGCGCCATCGCTACCCGGCCGGTGCGTCGCTTCGGCATGACTTACGAAAATCTGGTGGCTTGCCTGGAGGGCAAGAGCGACGAGTTCCTCACGGAATTTTCCAGAACGGCGCGCGAGTGCATCGACGCCGGAGCGGACGTCATCATCGCCGGCGGACAGCTCTTCGGCCCGATCTTCCAGCGCCATGCCTTCCGCGAGATCCCGAATACCGGGGTGCCGGTGGTCGAGGTCGCCGCGTGCGGCCTCAAGCGGGCCGAAACCCTCGTAGCGCTGCGCCGCGCCATCGGCTTGCGGAAAAGCGAGCACCCGAACGCGCCGTTTCGCACGCCGCCGGCGGCCGCCGTCGACGCGGCGCGCCGCAGCTTCGGTATCGGTTGAGAGGAGCGCAGATGGGCGAAGTCACCCGGCAGGTCGCGAGGTACGTCCTGGATTCGCGCTGGTCGGCGCTGCCGCAGGCCGTGCGTCACGAAGCGGCTCGAGCCTTTCTCAACTGGCTCGGTTGCGCGCTGCGCGGCTCGCGGCATCCTGCCGTCGAAGCCGCGCTCGCTGCCGTGCGGGAGATCGCCGGTCCGCCCCAGGCGACCGTGCTCGGCCGCGAGCTGCGCCTCGACATGGCTCATGCGGCATTGCTGAACGGCCTGAGCGCGAGCGCATACGCCTTCGATGACACGCATCTCGAGACCATAGCCCATCCGACTGCGCCGGCCGCGGCGGCGCTGCTTGCGCTCTGCGAAAACCGGCAAGTCAGCGGCGCGGAATTTCTCCACGCGCTGGTGCTCGCCAATGAAATCCAATGCCGCCTGAGCAATGCCTTGGCGGCGCCGCCTGCAAAATGCCACGTCGGTCTGTACATGACCGGCCTGACCGGCAGCGTCGGCGTGGCCGCAGCGGCCGGGAAGCTGCTGGGCCTGGACGAGCAGCGCCTGGTGTGGGCGCTCGGCATAGGCGCCACGCAGGGCGCCGGATTGCGCGCCACGCACGCCTCGATGTGCAGCGGTTACGTCCCGGCGCATGCCGGCAGGAACGGGCTTCTGGCCGGCCTGCTCGCAGCGAAGGGCTTCACCAGCACCGACTACATGCTCGAAGGCCGCAACGGCTTCGCCGACGTCTTCGGCGCACCGGCGAACGTTGCGGCGCTGACCGACGGGCTCGGAGATCATTACGAGTGCATGGCGGTCGCTGCAAAGCCGTATCCCGCCGGATGCTTCATTCACCCTTCGATCGAAGCCTGCCTCGATCTGGTGAAGTCGAGCGGCATGCGGCCGGAGCAGATCGAACGCATCGAGCTGCGCGTGCATCCGCTCGCCCTCGGCCTTACCGGAAGGACTGAGCCGCAGCATGCCTACGATGCGCAGGTCAGCGTCTACCATTGGGCGGCCGCGGTTTTCATGCATGGCGCGGCGGGCCTGGAACAGGCGAGCGACGAGTGCGTGCGCGACCCCGGCGTGACGGCGCTGCGGCGCCGCGTTAAAGCCTCGGTCGACGAGAGACTGGGACGCGACGAAGCCAAGGCCGAGCTGACTTTGAAAGACGGCCGCACGCTCAGCTCGCACGTCGCCCACTGCCTGGGGAGCGCCGAGCGGCCGATGTCCGATGCCGAGCTCGAGAGGAAATTTCTCGATCAGGCGGAGCAAGTCATGCCGGGCGCGCGCGCCCGGCAACTCGCCGAGCGCTGCTGGCAGATCGCTTCGGCAAACGACGTGAGCCGCGCCGCCCCCGGCGTTTGGGGCGCAACAGCAGGTTCCCTGGAGGGTTTGCCCGCATGAACGCTTTCCATCTTTTCCGCGTCATGCTGGCGCTCGCCGTCGCGCTGCCGGCTGCCGCACAGGAGCCGCAATACCCGCAGCGCGCGGTGCGCCTGATCATTCCGTACACCGCGGGGGGCGCCACCGATGTCCTGGCGCGCATCGTTGCTGAATCGCTCACGAGCCGGCTGGGCCAGCCGATGGTCCCGGAGAATCGTCCGGGCGGCGGCGCTGTCCTGGCGACCGCGCAGGTGGCGCGGGTGGCGCCCGACGGCTACACGCTTCTCTTCACTACGGCTGCGCACTCCATCAATGCTACGCTGCAAAAGAACCTGCCGTTCGATCCGATCAACGACTTCGAATTCGTCGGAAAGGTGGGACAGCTCACCTTCGCGATCATCGTCAATCCGGCGCTCGGGGCCGCGGATCTCGGTTCCCTGGTCAACCTGATGCGGGCGAGCCCAGGAAAACTCCAGTTCTCATCCGCGGGCATCGGTTCGCCGATGCACCTGGGCGGAGAGCTGCTCAAACATCTCACGCGGACCGACGCGATGCACATTCCCACGAAAGGCGAGACCGTCGCCCTGACCGACCTGCTGGGTGGCCGTGTCGCGTTCATGCTGTGCTCCATCACCACCTGCGCGTCGCGCATCCGGGACGGCAGCGTCAAGGCAGTCGCCGTGACCTCCGCAAGCCGCTCGCCGCAGGTGCCCAACGTGCCGACCGCGGCCGAGGCAGGGGTGCCGGGTCTGGAGACCTATACGTGGTTCATTATCGCCGCGCCGAAGGGAACCCCGAACGACGTAGTCACCCGCGTGAGCGCGGCGCTGAACGACGTCCTGCAGGATGCCAAGGTGAGAAGCCGCATCGCGGCCATGAGCATCGAAGCCGATCGCAGTTCCACGCCCGAACGCACGAGAGCCTACGTGCAGAGCGAGATCGAGAAATGGAGGCCGATCATCCTTGCCACCAAGGCGGCGACGAATTGATGCCGCGTATTCTTTTCCTGGACGACGATCCGGTCGTCCGGGTCCTGCGAATGGTGCTGTCGAACGCCGAGCACGATCCCTGGATCCGCGACTACTTCGCTCCCGAGAAGGTGGATTTCTCGCCGCTGGTGGCGGCCGCAACCGGGTTGCGACGCAGCGAACATGCTGTCATCGGTCTCGGTGCGCAATTCGAGGATGCGACGGCCATCATTTTCCGGCGGGGAACCGTCAACGCCGAGCTGATCGCGCGGCATCCGCGGCTGCGGCTCATCCAACGGCTGGGCGAGCGGCCCGAGGGCATCGACCTCGCAGCGGCGGCGGCGCGCGGCGTCAGAGTGTCGTGCCTGCCCCGGCCGACGCTCAACTACACGGCCGAGCATGTGATCCTGTTGATGTTGGCACTCGCAAAACAGCTGCTGATCGCGGACCATGCGGTTCGCGAGGGCAGCCCGAACGCGGCAAAGGTGCCGGGGGCGGAGGGCAGCACGTATAACTGGGTCGGACTTGCGGGCGCGACCGGGCTGCACGGCAAGACGCTCGGCATCGTCGGCATGGGCGAGGTCGGCACCCTCGTGGCGCGGCTCGCGCGCGCCTTCGGCATGAACGTGCTCTACACCAATCGCCGCCGCTCGGCGCCCGAGATCGAAATCGCTATCGGCGCGAAGTTCGCGCCGATCGCGGAGGTCCTTGCCCGTTCGGATCACGTCTCGCTCAGCGCCTCCAACGTTCCTGAAAACGCCGGGCTTGCGAATGCGGCGTTCTTTTCGGCCATGCGCCGCAGCGCCTTCTTCGTCAATACCAGCCGCGGGAAGCTCGTCGACGAGGATGCCCTCTATGACGCACTGGAAAAGGGCGTGATCGCGGGAGCCGGGCTCGACGTGCACGCCGTGGAGCCGCGCCCCGCCGCGGACCGTTTCGCCGCGCTACCCAACGTGATCCTCACTCCGCATGTCGGCGGCGGTGCGAGAAGCGGTCTGCTGGAGGAATTCGCGGTAATCGCGCGCAATTGCCACGCCGCGCTCCGGGGAGAACCGGTGCTTCACGAGCTCCGGTGAGCACCCCGCTCGAAGACATCGCGTCCTGGGCAGCGGGACCGGCGGTGGAGGCGCTGCCGCAGCAGGGGATCGCGCTGGTGAAGCGCGCGCTCCTCGACACCATCGCGGTGACGCTGCTCGGCTCGCGCCTGGATGCTCCGCGCATCGTCGCCGAGGTCGAGCTCGATCGGCCGGCGAAGGAGCAGGCCTCGGTGTTCGGGATGCGGCGCCGCACGGATGTCCTGTCCGCGGCGCTCATCAACGGCACCTCGGCGCACGCCGAGCTCTTCGACGACAACAACGCGCCGATGATCGCGCACCCAAGTGCGCCGCTGTTTTCCGCGTTGCTGCCACTCGCGCAGGCGCGCGGCGCGAGCGGGCAGGCGCTCATCCACGCCTACGCTGCCGGCTTCGAGATCGGCGTCAAGCTCGGCCGCATGCTCAACCCGAAGCTCTACGAGCAGGGCTGGCACGCTACGCGCGTCCTCGGCGTGCTCGGCAGCGCCGCGGCCTGCTGCCGCCTGCTCGGGCTCGACCCGAAGCGCACCGCTGCGGCGCTTGGCGTCGCGGCCTCCATGGCAAGCGGCATCCGCCAGAATTTCGGCACCATGACGATGGCGCTGCATGTCGGGCTCACCGCGCGCGACGCGGCGCACGCGGCGCTGCTCGCCGAGCGGGGCTTCGGCGCGGATGCCCGCGCCCTGGACGGGAAGTACGGATTCTTCCCGGTGTTCGCCGGCCAGAACCCGCCGCTGCTGCCGCTCGGCGAGCCCTTCGAGCTGCTCGCCTCGGGCATCATTTTCAAACCCTATCCTTCGGGCGCGCCCACGCACGCTGCGGTAGATGCGGCGCTCGCGCTGCGCAAACGGATTGCGGGAGACTGGTCGCAGATACGCCGCGTCACCTGCCTCGTCCACCCGTGGAATGCCATGACGCTGCGCGAGGAAGAGCCGCGCGATCCGCTTCAGGCGAAGGTCAATCTGCGCTACTGCATCGCCGCGGCGCTGCGCGACGGCGAGCTCAGTTACCGGCATTTTTCGCAAGCCGCCGTCGACGACGAGGAGCTCGCCGCGCTGCGCGGACGGATCGAGGTGCGTATCTCGCCGGATCTGCCCGACAACAACGAGTTTCCGGCGGAGGTACGCATCGAGCTCGCGGGCGGCGAAGCGCTTGCCGAGCGCCGCGAGGTGCCGCCCGGCGGCTCTTCGCGGCCATTGACCGAGGACCAGGTGCTGGAAAAACTTCGAACTTGCGCCGCGGTGGCGCTCGCACCAGCGGCGGTGGAGCGGATCATCGAGAGCGTGCTGCGGCTGGAGATGCTCGCGCAGGTCGAATCGCTGTGTGCCGACCTGGAAGGCAGGCGATGATTCTTACCGGAACGATCGAGTCCTCGCGGGCAAACCGCAACCACCGCGTCCTGCCCAACGGAGCCGGCTTCTGGCGCTCGGAGCTCATCACCGTCGAAGACGGCCCTCAGGTCTTTCTCGTCGAGCAGGAACCCCATACCGTCGTCCTGCCGCATTTCCATCTTCAGGACGAGTTTCAGGTCATCGTCGGCGGTGACGGCACGCTGGGACGCCAGCCGGTGCGGCCGATCACCGTCCATTACGCCAGCCGGCACACGGGATACGGGCCGATCGCGGCGGGCAAGGACGGCGTTGCCTACATGACCTTGCGGGCGAAGCTCGACCTTGGAGCGCACTGGCTCCCCGAGTCGCGCCACCGCATGGAGAACCTTCCCAAGCGCAGTCTCCACGGCAAATCCTTCGATGTCTCGAACGACGCCGCCCTGCGCAGTCGTGCGGAATCGTCGTTGGATGCGCTGATTGCTCCGCAGGCGGACGGTGTCGCGGCATGGCTCGTGCGTACGCCACCCGGCGAGCCGGTGGATGCACCCGCTCAAAAGGGCGTGCGCTTCTACGTCGTGGTGGCCGGCGAGATGCGGCTGACCGGCGAGCGGCTGGTACGCGGAGCCGCCACCTTCGTTTCAGCGGAGCGGGAGTTCGCCGCCACTGCGGGTGACGCGGGGCTAGAGGTTCTCATCTTGCAGTTCGCAGGGCTATGACATGCCGACGCGGGAAGATGATGCCAGGTCCCTCCTCCTACAAAGCGCACTGATCGCTGATCACAAGAATTTCTCGCTGGCTTCCCGGCCTTGGTAGGGTTTATCGTTCCAGGTTCTAGGAGGCGCGATGCGGGCGGTGGTGGTACGCAAAACAGGGGGAAGCGATGTTCTTCGCATCGAGGAGGTCGCGACACCCAAGGCAGGCCCGCGCGAAGTGCTGATCCGCGTCGCCGCCTGCGGCGTATGCACGCTGGACGTGGTTACCCGCAACGGCACCTACCGCAATCGCGTCGAGCTGCCGCTCATCCCGGGCCATGAGATCGCCGGCACGGTGGTCGAAACCGGGGCCGAGGTGCGCCGCTTCCGCGCGGGCGAGCGCGTCGCGACGACGCAGCGCTATCACATCTGCGGCGCATGCCGGTTCTGCCGCGGCGGCTACGAGCCGCTGTGCGCGGAGCGGCGCTTCCTCGGCCAGGAAGGAATGGTTGGCGGCTACGCCGAGTATGTGGCCGTCGAGGAGGACAACGTCGCGGCCGTGCCGGCGGGGGTGAAGGACGAGGAAGCGGCGATCGCCGCCTGCGCCATCGGCACCGGCCTGAACGCGGTGCGCGATGTCGGGCAGATCAAGCTCGGCGAGCGCGTACTGGTCTCCGGAGCAGGCGGTGGACTGGGCGTGCACGCCGTCCAGCTCGCGCGGCTATCGGGCGCCTACGTCATCGCCCAGACCACTTCCGCGGACAAGTCGGCGATGCTCTCGGAGCTCGGCGCGCACGCGGTGCTCGCCACCGGGCGCGGCGAGGACTTCTCCGAGCGCGTGCGCGACCTCACCGGCGGCGAGGGGGTGGACGCGGTCATCGACAACGTCGGCACGCCGTCCTTCAGCGCGATGCGCAAGAGCCTGGCGATCAACGGTCGCTGGATCCTCGTCGGACAGCTCACCGGCGACTTCGTGCCGTTCAACCCGGCGCAGCTTTTCCTGCGCAATCAATCGATGCTCCCGGTGCGGCGCGGAGCTGGTGATCGTGCAGTGGCAGGGCGGCGAGCCCAAGGCGATCTTCCCGCCGTCCCTTGCGGCGACCAAGGCACGCTGGCCGCGCAAGTAGCAAGACGCCGCTTGCAGCCGGCGCGAGGATACTGGCCGCAGCGCCGGCGTCAGGTCGAGTAGGTGGTGAACGCGGCCGTCGAGGATCGCGCGCGCCAGTCCGTGACCACGTTGACCAGCGCGGTTTTGCCGTCGGCGACCGCTTTGGCCGCGCGCTCGAGTGCGGGCCGGATGTCCTCGGGCTTCTCCACGTATTCGCCGTGGCCGCCGAGCGCTTCGGCGACCTTGTCGAAGCGGGTGTAGCCGAGAAAGCGTCCGGGCTTCTTCTGCTCGGGGTCCGCGGTCCAGCCCCCATTGAGGCTGATCACGACCAGGACCGGCAGCTTGTGGCGGATGGCGGTGTCGAGCTCCATCGCGTTCAGGCCGAACGAGCCGTCGCCGTGCAGCACGACCACCTGGCGATCCGGTCTTGCCGCCTTCGCGCCGACGCCGAAGGGCAGTCCGACCCCCATGGTCCCGAAGGGACCCGAATTGAGCCGGTGGCCGGGCCGGAAGCTCGGGATGGTCTGTCGCCCGTAATTCAGGATCTCCTGCCCGTCCACCACGAGGATGGTGTCGCGGCCGATGAAGTCGCGGATCTCCTTGCACAGGCGCAACGGATGAATCGGCATGGCGTTGGTGGCGATCGACGCCTCGAAGGCCTGCTTGCGCTTCGTCTCTTCCTGCGCAAGGGTTTCCCGCCAGGCCGCATAACGGCGAGGCAGGTCTTCCGCGGCCACCGCCGCGTGAAGCTGAGTCAGCGTCACGCGCGCATGCGCCGTGATGGTCAACGCCGCGTGCTGGCTGGTCGCGGTCTGCTGCGGATCGATGTCGATTCGCACCAGCGTCGCGGACGGCGAGAAGCGCGGCGGACGACCGTAACCGAATACGTAGTTCAACCGGGTTCCGACGACGATGACGAGATCGGCTTCCTTGAAGGCCTTCGAGCGCGCGTGACCGAAAAAGCAGCGATGGTCTTCGGGTACGACGCCACGCCCCTGGGGCGTGGTGTAGAAAGGGATTCCGGCGGCATCGATGAGCTTGCGGAGGGCTTCGTCCGCCTGCGACCACAGAATGCCGCTGCCCGTCAGCATGATCGGCCGCTCTGCGCGCTTCAGCAAATCAACCAAGCTGGCGACACCCTCGCTCGAGGCTGCTGCTCGCGCCGTCACCCGCATCTCCGGCGCACGCGGCGAGACCACGGCCGCCGGATCCACCTCCGCATACAGAACGTCGGCCGGCAGGTCGAGGAACACGGGGCCGGGCTTGCCCGCCATCGCGATACGGAAAGCCTTGTCGACGTACTCCGGGATGCGGCGCGCCTCGTGTACCCGCTCGGCCCATTTGGTCACCGGGCGCATGACTGCGACCTGGTCGATCTCCTGAAAGGATCCGGTACCGACTTCATTGAGCGCGCTCGCCCCTCCAAGGGCGACGACCGGAGCGCAGTCGATCAGCGCATTCGCGAGCCCGGTCGTCAGATTCATAGTGCCGGGGCCCGAGGCCGCCATGCAGACGCCGGGAACCGCGCGCACTCGCGCATAGGCTTGCGCCATCATGGCGGCCGCCTGTTCATGGCGCACGTCGATCAGCCTGATGCCGCTGCCGATGCAGGCGGTCGCCGCGTCGTTGATGGGCCCGCCCATGATGAAGAACAGGGTGTCGACGCCTTGGGCGCGAAGCGCTTGAGCCAGGAGAGCGTTGCCTTTGGTTTTCATCTACTGAATTCCTTCAGATCGCTTTTTCGCGGGCAAGCTCAGCGAGCTTCTCCGGGGCGAGCCCGAGAAGATTGCCGTACACGTCGCTGTTGTCGGCGCCGAGCAGCGGTGCCGGTTCCACGGCCACAGAGGAGGCCGACATCTTGACGGGGAAGGCGGGCATGACGAATTCGCCGCGCGTCGGGTGCTGCACCGCCACGAACATGCCGCGCTTGCGCAGGTGCGGATCGTTGGTGAGCTCGAGCGTGTCGAAGACCGCGCTCGCCGGCACCCCGGCATCGCCCAGGATGCGCATCGCGGCATGTTTGTCGTGGTGCCTCGTCCAGTCGGCAACCACCGCGTCGACGTCGCGGTAGTTGCGGGCACGGTCGGCGGGGGTGGCGAAACGCGGATCCGTGATCAGCTCTTCGCGTCCGATTACTTTCAACAGGGCTTTCCACTGGTGACTGGCCGCGCGCGTGACGTAGATGTAGATATAGTCGTTCGGCCCTCCGCCCATGCACGGATACACCTCGCTCGGCGAAGTCGATCCGAGGATGCTCTGGTTGCCGGCCCTGGGACAGGCTTTGCCGAACAACGCTTGCGCCGCCCACGCGATGCGGCCGAAATTGATGATGCATTCCTGCATGGAGACATCGACCCTCTGGCCGCATCCTGTGACTTGCCGCTGGAAGAGCGCGGCAAGGATTCCGATCGCGCAGTGAAGGCCGGCGCCGGTGTCGCCGACATTCATTCCGGGCTTCAGAGGCCGTCCGTCGGCTTCCCCGGTGATCGATACCGCGCCGCCGGCCGCCTGTGCCACGGGATCGAACGCGAGGAGATTGGCGAAAGGTCCGTCCGGCGGGAAGCCCTTGATCTGGGCATAGATAACCCGGGGATTGAGCTCGCGCACGACGTCGTAATCGAATCCCAGGCGCGCGATGGCTCCGGGGGCGAAATTCTCGATGAAGATGTCCACTTTGGGGATCAACGCCCGGATGAGGTCGCGTCCCTTTTCGCTCTTCAGGTTGCACGTGACGCTGCGCTTGTTGGCGTTCATCAGGAGAAAGTAGGGAGAATCCACGCCCGGCCGGTCCGACGAGATTCTTCGGCCCTGTTCTCCGGTCTCCGGCGGCTCGACCTTGATCACTTCTGCGCCAAGCCATGCCAGCGTCTCGGTGCACGAGGTGCCGGCCTCGAACTGCGTCAGATCGAGCACCCGCACGCCGGCGAGGGCGGGCCTGTCTTGTCCTTTAGTCATGGTGCCTGCTACTCGGGCTTTGCGCCCGCAATTTCGACCAGGTCCTTCCATCTGCGGATTTCGTCTTGGAAGAACTTACTGAATTCCTGCGACGACGTTCCGACAGGGTTCAGGCCGAGGGCAACGAGCTTGGCCTTCGTAGCGGGATCGTTCAGGACCGATACCACCGCCCGATTCAGCGCTTCAATGATTTCCGGCGACGTACCCTTCGGGGCGAAAAGTCCGTGCCAGGTGGAGATCTCGTATCCCGGAACCACGTCGGAAACCGGTGCCGCCGCAGGGAATGCAGCAGCGCGCTGCCGCGTGGTGACGCCCAGCACGCGCACGGCGCCGGACTTCACAAACGGCATCAGCTCGACCACCGGGCCGAATACCACATGCACTCTTCCCGCGACCAGGTCTGCATTGGCCGGGGCCCCGCCCTTGTAGGGAATGTGGACCATGCTTGCTCCGATGGTCTTCTCAAAAAGAGCACCCGCGATGTGCTGAAGCGAACCGGGACCCGCTGAGCCGTAGTTCACCTTGCCAGGATTGGCTTTGACGTACTGGACGAATTCCCGCACGTTCTGCGCCGGCACGGAAGGATGCACGGCCAGTATCGTCGGCAGGGTGGTCAACTGCGATACCGGCATGAAAGCGGCCGCCGTGTCATAGGGCAGGCCTTTCAGGAGGCTCGGGCCGGACGCAAGGCTGCCGGATCCGAACAGGAAGGCATGCCCATCCGGCTTCGCGTTCGCGATATAGGTGTGAGCGACGACCCCGGATACGCCGGGCCGATTTTCGATGACCACCGGCTGGCCCAGTCTCCGAGCCAACTGCTCCGCGATACTTCGGGCTGCAATATCGGTGCTGCCTCCGGGAGCGAAGCCCACCACAAACGTCACCGGTCGCGCGGGCCAGCTCTGCGCTACCGCCTGGGAAACGCCCGCAAGAGCGGCACATGCCAAGGCAAGTCCTAACCAAGTCTTCAAGGCATCACTCCTCGTGCTTATGGACTGGAGAGGTTGGCCGGCTGCATTCGATCCAGCGTTTCGCCGGCTGAATATTATCGTAGGCGGAATAAGCGGCGCCAACAAGAAAGTCTTATATGAAGCCACTACTTCACACTGCACAAGCTGAGTTGGGGAGACGCACATGAGAACGATCCCTATTGAGGCTTGATCCCGGCGGCCTTGATGAGCGCCTGATTACTGGCGAACTCGGCGCGGGTCGCCGCTTGGAACTGCTCCATGGGCATCGACAAGGGCTCCAGTCCCGCCTTGGCAATCCGCTCGCGCGTCTCAGGGGCGGCAAGGGCCTTCATCATTTCCTGGCTCAGACGTCCGATGATAGGCCGCGGCGTGTGAGAGGGCGCGAGTATTCCGACCCACACGGTGTAGTCAGAATCGGGGAAGCCCGCCTCGACGCTCGTTGGCACGCCTGGAAGCATGGCGGCGTGCTTGCGTCCCGCCATGGCGAGCGGAATCACGCCTTTGCAGCGCAATGTCCCTGCAGCAAAAGGCTGATCGCTACTCACAAATATTTCTCGCTGGCTCTCAGGCCGCCTGCGGGTTTATCGTCGCTGTTCTTGTTAAGGAGGCGGAATGGAAAGTAGCCGCGTGGCGGTCATCGGCAGCGCGATTCATGCGCCGCGCGAGGCGAGACAGCGGTCGCTGGAGGAGGCGATCTACGCCGTGGGACAGAGCGCGCTCCTCGACGCCGGCCTGGTCATCGATGACATCGACGGCATCGTGGTCGGCGCGAACGACCAGCTCGACGGGCGCGCCATTTCGGTCATGATGGCCTCGGGTTCGGTGGGGGGCATCGGCCGCGACATTTTGTCGACGCCTTCGGCCGCCGAGCATGCTTTCGTGCTCGGCGCGCTGCGCGTCTCGACGGGGCAGTTCCGCACGCAGCTTGTGGCCGCCTGGAGTCCGACCGAGGTCAGCTCGATCCCGGAGGCGCTGCGGCTCGGAACAGACCCTTATTTTCACCGCGCGCTGCCGCTGGATGAGCTCTCGGCGCATGCGCTTCAGGCCACCGCCGTGGAGCATGCAGTGCCCGGAGTCCGGGAAGCGGCACTGGGCATCGTGGCGAAAAACCGCGCGCAGGGCGCGATTGCCTATCCGGACAGGGCCGCAGCACCGCGCGAACGACAATGGATCGCATCCGGGTGTCCGTTACGCTGGCCGCTCAGCGACACCATGGTCTCGGCTCCAGCCTACGGACTTGTGGCCCTCGTTCTTGCGGATGCCGAGTTCGTAAAGGAGCGCCGTCTCGCGTCGCCGGCATGGATTCAGGGGATGGGCTGGGCGACCGAAGCGGGCTTCCTCGGCGATCGCAATCTCGCGGCACTTCCCGCCCTCGGCGAGGCGGCGAAGCAGGCGTATGCGCAAGCCGGCGTGTCCGATCCTCTTCGCGCGTTCCAGCTCGCGGAGGTATCCGATGCAACGCCGTATCAGGAGTTGCTCGCATACGAGGGGCTCGGCTTGTGTCCACGGGGAGAATGGCTGCAATCGGGCGATCGCTTCGCCGTGGGCGGCGAGTTGCCGGTCAACGCGTCCGGCGGCGCGCTGAGCTTCAACCCGGTGTTCTGCGCGGGTCTGATCCGCATCGCGGAAGCGGCGAACCAGGTACGCAGCCGCGCGGGGAATCACCAGGCGAAAGAGGCGCAGCGCGTGCTGGCGCATGCCGCGAGCGGATTCGCGATGCAGTACAACACGGTCGTGGTGATGGGGCGGCAATGAAAGCAAGCAGAGTAGGGATCATCGGTATCGGGCAGTCCGCGTTCAAGTCGCAGCGCGACGATGCGAACTATCCCGAGCTGGTGCGCGAAGCGGTGGTGCTCGCGCTCAAAGACGCCGGGCGGGATCTGGATGACATGCAAGCCGTCGTCTACTCGCTCGCGCCGGATGCGTTACTCGGCATCGGCAACGCCGAGCGGCTGGGCGTCGATGCGGTCGGCGCACGGAACAAGCGCTTTATGCGCATCAATAGCGGCGGATCGACCGGATTGTCCAGCGTGGCTGTCGGTCATGCGCACATCGCCGCCGGGGCCTGCGACGTCGTCCTGGTGGCCGGGGGCGACAAAGTCGGGGAGAGCGGCGATTCGCAGGCCATCCTCAACAAGATCTGGGATCCGACCTACGAGCGGCCGCTTCCGCTGACGACCATCACCATGCTTGCGATGTCGGCCGTGAGGGCCATGCACAAGCACGGGCTGACCGAAGAAGACATGGCGCGCGTCACCGTGAAGAACCGCGCTCACGCCGCCCTCAATCCGAAGGCGCACCTGCGAAAGAAGGTGACCATCGAGGACGTGCTCGCATCGCGCTACTTGGCTTGGCCCATCAAGCTGCTGGACGCCTGCCCGCAGTCGAGCGGCGGCTGCGCCATGGTGCTGGAGAGCGAGCGCTACA
>Ga0156283_1036_pt2 | contig 35344 bp, 44 predicted proteins | sample RifCSPlowO2_12_FD_107932 | JGI IMG/M metagenome (GOLD analysis project Ga0156283, IMG submission 107932) | Betaproteobacteria bacterium RIFCSPLOWO2_12_FULL_65_14 | reverse complement strand
TCGGCATAGTCAAAGCCGCCGCGAGCGCGTCGGCCAGCGAAAGGATCGGTACATGAATACGTGGTTCAACGTGGCAATCGTGCTGCACGTGCTGATCGCGGCGGCCATCATCGGCCTGGTGCTGCTTCAGCACGGCAAGGGCGCCGACATGGGTTCCGGATTCGGCGGCGGCGCCTCGGGCAGCCTGTTCGGCGCCACCGGCTCGGCGAACTTCCTGTCGCGCACCACCGCGGTACTCGCGACCGTATTTTTCCTGACGAGCCTCGGGCTCGCCTATCTCGCCGCGCAGAAGCCGAGCGAGCAGGAAAGCGTGGTTGACCGCGTGCCGGCGCCGCAGCAGAAAGCGCCGCCCGCCCAGCCTGCGGCGCAGCCCGAAAAACCGGCCGCGCCGCAGCCCGAAAAATCCGTACCCCAATGATATTTAGAGGATAATTGCACACTCGCCCACGTGGTGAAATTGGTAGACACGCTAGCTTGAGGGGCTAGTGGCCTAAAAAGCCGTAGCAGTTCGAGTCTGCTCGTGGGCACCAGGTTTTTATGCTTGCTGAGTATTTTCCGATTCTGCTGTTCATCCTCGTCGGCATCGGTGTCGGCGTGGCCCCCATGGTGCTCGGCAAGCTGCTCGGCCCGAGCCGTCCCAACCCCGAGAAGCTTTCGCCCTACGAATGCGGCTTCGAGGCATTCGAGGACGCGCGCATGAAGTTCGATGTGCGCTACTACCTGGTGGCGATCCTGTTCATCCTGTTCGACCTCGAGATCGCCTTCCTCTTTCCCTGGGCGACGGTGATCAACGAAATCGGCTTTCCGGGCTTCCTTTCGATGATGATCTTCCTTGCAATACTCGTCGTCGGGTTCATCTACGAATGGATGAAGGGAGCACTCGAATGGGAATAGAGGGCGTACTGGAGAGTGGCTTCGTCACCACCACGGCGGACAAGCTCATCAACTGGACGCGCACCGGCTCCCTCTGGCCGGTGACCTTCGGCCTCGCCTGCTGCGCCATCGAGATGATGCACGCCGGCGCGGCGCGCTACGACCTCGACCGCTTCGGCGTGATGTTCCGCCCGAGCCCGCGCCAGTCCGACGTGATGATCGTCGCCGGCACGCTGTGCAACAAGATGGCGCCGGCGCTGCGCAAGGTGTACGACCAGATGGCCGAGCCGAAATGGGTCATCTCGATGGGCACCTGCGCCAACGGCGGCGGCTACTACCACTACTCGTACTCGGTGGTGCGCGGCTGCGACCGGATCATCCCGGTGGACATCTACGTTCCCGGCTGCCCGCCCACCGCCGAGGCGCTGCTCTACGGAATCATTCAGCTGCAGAACAAGATCAAGCGCACGAGCACCATTGCCCGATAGATGACCCCAAAGCTTCAGCGCCTGCACGACGCGATACAGAAAATCCTCGGCGTCGCGCCGGTGGAACGCCTCGGCGAGATCACTGTGGAGGTCAAAGCGGCGGACTACCTCGAGGCCGCGCGCACGCTGCGCGACCACCCGGAGCTGCGCTTCGAGCAGCTGATGGACCTGTGCGGCGTCGACTACAGCGCCTACGGCGACCGGCCGCGAGAGGGCGCGCCGCGCTTCGCCGCGGTGTCGCACCTGCTCTCGCAGGCGCACAACTGGCGCCTGCGGCTGCGCACCTTCGCTCCGGACGACGACATGCCGGTGCTGCCCTCGGTGATCGAGGTGTGGCCGGGGGTCAACTGGTACGAGCGCGAGGCTTTCGACCTTTTCGGCATCGTGTTCGAGGGCCATCCCGACCTGCGGCGCATCCTCACCGACTACGGCTTCATCGGCCACCCGTTCCGCAAGGACTTCCCGCTTTCGGGACACGTCGAGATGCGCTACGACCCCGAGCAGAATCGCGTGATCTACCAGCCGGTCACGATCGACCCCCGGGAAGTGACCCCGCGCATCGTGCGCGAGCAGCATTACGCGGATACCGAATAGTGGCCGAGATCCGCAACTACACGCTCAACTTCGGCCCGCAGCACCCGGCCGCGCACGGCGTGCTGCGCCTGGTGCTCGAGCTCGACGGCGAGGTGATCCAGCGCGCCGACCCGCACATCGGGCTGCTGCACCGCGCGACCGAGAAGCTCGCGGAGCACAAGACCTACTTGCAAAGCCTGCCCTACATGGACCGGCTCGACTACATCTCCATGATGTGCAACGAGCACGCCTACGTGCTCGCCGTAGAGAAGCTCCTCGGCATCGACATCCCGCTGCGCGCCAAGTACATCCGCGTGATGTTCGACGAGATCACGCGCATCCTGAACCACGTGTTTTTCCTCGGCACGCAGGCGCTCGACCTCGGCGCGATGACGGTGTTCCTCTACTGCTTCCGCGAGCGCGAGGATCTGTTCGACGCCTACGAGGCGGTCTCCGGCGCGCGCATGCACGCCGCGTACTACCGCCCGGGCGGCGTATACCGCGACCTGCCCGACTCGATGCCGCAGTACGAGGCATCGAAGTGGAGGAGCGCGAAGGACCTCGAGGAGCTGAACCGCAACCGCCGCGGCTCGCTGCTCGATTTCATCGAGGACTTTACCGAGCGCTTCCCGAAGGCAGTCGACGAATACGAGACGCTGTTGACCGAGAACCGCATCTGGAAGCAGCGCACGGTCGGCATCGGGGTCGTGTCGCCCGAGTTCGCGCTCGCGCGCGGTTTCAGCGGCGTGATGCTGCGCGGTTCCGGCATCCAGTGGGACCTGCGCAAGAAGCAGCCCTACGAGGTCTACGACCGCCTGGATTTCGACATCCCGATCGGGACCGCCGGCGACACCTACGACCGCTACCTGGTGCGCGTCGAGGAGATGCGCCAGTCCAACCGCATCGTCAAGCAGTGCGCCGACTGGCTGCGCAACAACCCCGGTCCGGTGATGGTCGACGACCACAAGATCGCGCCGCCCAGCCGCGTGGAGATGAAGGAAAGCATGGAGCAGCTGATCCATCATTTCAAGCTGGTGACCGAGGGGATGCACGTCCCGGAGGGCGAGGCCTATGCCGCGGTCGAGCATCCCAAGGGCGAGTTCGGCGTGTATTTCATCTCGGACGGCGCAAACAAGCCTTACCGCATGAAGCTGCGCTCCCCGGCCTTCAATCATCTCTCGGCGATGGGCGAGCTCGCCAAGGGGCACATGCTCGCCGATGCCGTGGCGATCATCGGCACGCTCGACATCGTCTTCGGGGATATAGACCGTTAGCCATGCTCACTACCGATTCCCTCAGGAAAATCGACCGCGAGATCGCGAAGTACCCGGCCGAGCAGAAGCAGTCGGCGGTGATGAGCGCGCTCATCATCGCGCAGGACGAGAAGGGCTGGCTGTCCACCGAGCTGATGGACTACATCGCGGCCTACCTCGACATGCCGCCGGTCGCGGTCTACGAGGTCGCGACCTTCTATTCGATGTACAACCTGCAGAAGACCGGCAGGTACAAGCTCACGGTCTGCACCTGCCTGCCCTGCGGGCTGCAGGGGGCCCTCGACGCCGCCGATCACCTGCGCGAGAAGCTCGGCATCGACTTCAACGAAACCACGCCGGACGGGCGCTTCACGCTGAAAGAGGGCGAGTGCATGGGCGCCTGCTCCATGGCGCCGGTGCTGCTCGTCAACAACAAGAAGATGCACGACTACATGTCCAAAGAGAAGCTGGACCAGCTGATCGAGAGCCTCAAATGACGCTCGATTACGGACCCGACTCCATCCTGATGCAGGGCCTGGACGGCCGGAACTGGCGCCTCAGGGACTACGAGGCGCGCGACGGCTACCAGGCGCTGAAAAGGATCGTCCAGGAGAAGATGAAGCCCGAGGACGTGACCGCGGAGGTCAAGAAGTCCGCGCTGCGCGGCCGCGGCGGCGCCGGCTTTCCGACCGGGCTCAAGTGGTCGTTCATGCCGAAAGGCTTCACCGGCCCGATGTACGTCGTGTGCAACTCCGACGAGGGCGAGCCGGGCACCTGCAAGGACCGCGACCTGCTGCGCTACAACCCGCACTCGGTGATCGAGGGCATGATCATCGCCGGCTACGCGATGCGCGCCACCGCCGGCTACAACTACATCCACGGCGAGGTGTGGGAGATCTACCAGCAGTACGAGGAAGCCCTCGCCGAGGCGTACGCCGCCGGCTACATCGGAAGCAACATCCTCGGCTCGGACTTCAGCTTCGAGATGTACGCGCACCCGGGCTACGGCGCCTACATCTGCGGCGAGGAGACGGCGCTGCTCGAGTCGATGGAAGGCAAGAAGGGCCAGCCGCGCTTCAAGCCGCCCTTCCCGGCGAGCTACGGCCTGTACGGCAAGCCGACCACCATCAACAACACCGAGACCCTCGCCGCGGTGCCCTGGATCATGCGCCACGGCGGCGACGCCTACCTCGCGCTCGGCCGCCCGAACAACGGCGGCACCAAGCTCTTCTCGGTGACCGGCCACGTGAACCGGCCGGGCAACTACGAGGTAAGGATGGGCACGCCGTTCGCGAAGCTGCTGGAGATGGCGGGCGGAGTGCGCACCGGGCACCGGCTGAAGGCCGTGATCCCCGGCGGCTCGTCCATGCCGGTGCTGCCCGCCGACGTCATGATGGCGACCGACATGGACTACGACTCGATTGCCAAGGCCGGCTCGATGCTCGGCTCCGGCGCGGTCATCGTGATGGACGACTCCACCTGCATGGTGCGCGCGCTCGAGCGCCTGTCGTACTTCTACTTCGAGGAATCCTGCGGCCAGTGCACGCCGTGCCGCGAGGGCACCGGCTGGCTCTACCGCGTCGTGAACCGCATCGAGAACGGCCGCGGCCGGATGGAGGACCTGGCGCTGCTCGACGACGTGTCGGACAACATCGCCGGCCGCACCATCTGCGCGCTCGGCGACGCCGCCGCGCTGCCGGTGAAGAGCTTCCTCAAGCACTTCCGCGACGAGTTCATCCATCACATCGACCACAAGCAATGTTTGGTTCAAAAAGATATAGAACCCAAATGGGGGCGGGCGGGCGCGCGGCATGAGCCGCACGTGGTGAGAAACATGGCCGAGGCGGCCTGATGCCGAAGATCCAGGTCGACGGCAGGGAAGTCGAGGTCGCGCAGGGCGCGACGGTGATGGATGCGGCTACCCGGCTCGGCATCTACGTCCCGCACTTCTGCTGGCACAAGAAGCTTTCCATCGCGGCGAATTGCCGCATGTGCCTGGTCGAGGTCGAGAAGGCGCCGAAGCCGATGCCGGCGTGCGCCACGCCGGCCACCGAGGGCATGAAGGTGTGGACGAATTCGCCCGCCGCCAAGAAGGCGCAGACCGGCGTGATGGAGTTCCTGCTCATCAACCATCCGCTCGACTGCCCGATCTGCGACCAGGGCGGCGAATGCCAGCTGCAGGATCTCGCGGTGGGCTACGGCGCGAGCAACTCCCGCTATGCCGAGGAAAAACGGGTGGTGCTGCGCAAGGAGCTGGGCCCGCTGGTCGCGGCGGAGGAGATGAGCCGCTGCATCCAGTGCACGCGCTGCGTGCGCTTCGGCCAGGAGATCGCCGGCATCATGGAGCTCGGCCTCGCCGGGCGCGGCGAGAACGCCGAGATCGTGTCCTTCGTCGGAAGGGCGGTGGAATCCGAGCTCTCCGGCAACATGATCGACCTGTGCCCGGTGGGCGCGCTCACCTCCGAGCCGTTCCGCTACAAGGCGCGCACCTGGGAGCTGACGCGCCGCAGGTCCATCTCGCCGCACGACAGCCTGGGCTCCAACCTCGTGGTGCAGGTGAAGCAGAACAAAGTGATGCGCGTGCTGCCGCTCGACAACGAGGCAGTCAACGAATGCTGGCTCTCGGACAAGGACCGCTTCTCCTACGAAGGCCTCAATTCGCCCGACCGGCTGACCCGGCCGATGGTGAAGCGCGGCGGGCGCTGGGAAGAGGTGGACTGGGAGCAGGCGTTCGACGCGGTCGTCGACGGCTTGAAGGGGCAGGACTTCGGCGTGCTCGCCTCTGCGCATGCCACGCTCGAGGAGCTGTTTCTCGCCGGGAAGCTCGGGCCGGCCGACTTCCGCTTGCGCCACGCCGACTTCTCGGCCGACGGCAAGCGCGAGGGAATTCCGTGGCTCGGCATGCCGATCGCGGAGCTTCAGGCCCTGGACCGCGTTCTCGTGGTGGGCTCGTTCCTGCGCAAGGATGCGCCGCTGCTTGCGCATCGGCTGCGGCAGGCCGCGAAGCGCGGCGCGCAGGTGCACATGCTGCATTCGGTGGACGAGGACTGGCTGATGCCGGTCGCGAGCCGCAAGATCGTGCCGCCCTCCGAGCTCGCGAACGCGATTTCGTCTTTTGCGGAGCTTCTCAAGGGAGGCAGGAACGCGGCGATCCTCCTCGGCAACTTTGCCCAGCAGCATCCGCAGGCGGCGCAAATCCATGCCGCCGCGCAGGCGCTCGCCGACGCCACCGACGCGAAGCTCGGCTTCCTCGGCGAGGCGGCGAACTCCGTGGGCGGGTACCTCGCGGGCCTCCCGACCGCGAGCGTGGACGCCATCCTGCAGAAAAGGGCCTTCGTGCTCCTCAACGTCGAGCCCGAGCTCGATTGCGCGGACCCGCAGAAGACGCTTGCCGCGCTCAAGCAGGGCTTCGTCGTATCGCTCACCTCCTGGAAGCACTCCCTCGACGTCGCCGACGTCCTGCTGCCGGTGGCGCCCTTCACCGAGTCCTCGGGGACCTTCGTGAACACCGAGGGCCGCGCCCAGAGCTTCCACGCGACGGTCAACGCGCTGGGCGAGGCGCGCCCGGGGTGGAAAGTGCTGCGGGTGCTGGGGAGCCTGCTCGGTCTCCCGGGGTTCGAATACGACACGATCGAGCAGGTCCGCTCGGCCTGCCTGAAACCCGCGGAGATTGCTTCCCGGCTTTCCAATCGAATCGATCTTCCGCCGCAGCCGGGCAGCTCGGTCTCGGGGATCCAGCGCATCGCGGACGTGCCGATCTACTTCGCCGATCCGCTGGCGCGCCGCTCGCCGCCGCTGCAGAAAACGCGCGACGCGCGGCCGCCCAGGGCGTGGATGAACTCGCGCCTGCTGCAGAAGCTCGGCGTCGCCGCCGGCCAGCCGGTCGCCGTGAACGGGGTGAAGGTCGCCGCCGCTCTGGACGACAAGCTGCCCGACGAGTGTGTGCGCATCGCCGCCGCGCATCCCTCGACCGCCGCCATTGGGCCGATGTCCGGCACGCTCGCGCTCGACAAGGTCGCGGTGGGGAGGGCGGCGTAGTGGACTGGCTGCAGAACCAGTCGGACGCGCTCTTCGGCCCGGTGTGGGGGCCGGCGATCGCCGTGACGCTCTACAGCCTGGGCTTCATCGTCCTGATCGTGGCGCCGCTCATGGGGGCGGTGGCGTATCTCACGCTGTGGGAGCGCAAGCTCATCGGCTGGATGCAGATCCGCCTGGGTCCCAACCGCGTCGGCCCATTGGGGCTGCTCCAGCCCATCGCCGACGCCGTGAAGCTGCTTTTCAAGGAAATCATCCTTCCGACGAACGCCAACAAGGCGCTCTACATCCTGGCGCCGATCCTGATGATCATGCCGGCGCTGGCCGCCTGGGCGGTGATCCCGTTCGCTCCCGAGGTGGTGCTCTCGGACATCAATGCCGGGCTGCTGTACATCCTGGCGTTGTCATCGATCAGCGTGTACGGCGTGATCGTCGCCGGCTGGGCGTCGAACTCCAAGTACGCGTTCCTCGGCGCCATGCGCGCGGCGGCGCAGATGGTGTCCTACGAGCTCGCGATGGGCTTCGCGCTCGTGGTGGTGCTCATGGTCTCGGGCAGCCTCAACCTCTCGGACATCATCGCGAGCCAGGGGCGCGGCTACTTCGCCGGCAAGGGGGTCAACTTCCTTTCCTGGAACTGGCTGCCGCTGCTGCCGATGGTGGTGGTGTACTTCGTCTCGGGGGTGGCCGAGACCAACCGCGCGCCGTTCGACGTGGTGGAGGGCGAGTCGGAGATCGTCGCCGGCCACATGATCGAGTACTCGGGCATGACCTTCGCGATGTTCTTCCTCGCCGAGTACATGAACATGATGCTGATCAGCGCGCTCACCGCCGTCATGTTCTTCGGCGGCTGGCAGGCGCCGATCGACTCGGCGCTCCTCACCTGGATCCCGCCCTTCGGCTGGCTGCTCATCAAGATCTTCTTCATCGTGTCGCTGTTCCTGTGGTTCCGCGCCACGTTCCCGCGCTACCGCTATGACCAGATCATGCGCCTGGGATGGAAAGTGTTCATCCCGCTCACGCTGGTGTGGATCGTGGTGATCGGCGTCTGGATGCAGACGCCATGGAGCCTGTGGCAATGACCAGGGTCTTCGAATTCTTCCGCTCGTTCCTGCTGCTCGAGCTGTTCCGCGGGCTGGCGCTGACCGGACGCTATCTCTTCGCGCGCAAGATCACCGTCCAGTTCCCGGAAGAGAAGACGCCCCTCAGCCCGCGCTTCCGCGGGCTGCACGCGCTGCGCCGCTATCCCAACGGCGAGGAGCGCTGCATCGCGTGCAAGCTGTGCGAGGCCGTGTGCCCGGCGCTCGCGATCCACATCGAGTCCGAACAGCGCGCCGACGGCACGCGCCGCACCACGCGCTACGACATTGACTTGACGAAGTGCATCTTCTGCGGCTTCTGCGAGGAAGCCTGCCCGGTGGACGCCATCGTCGAGACGAATTTGCTGGAGTACCACGGCGAGCGCAGGGGGGATCTCTATTACACCAAGCCAATGCTGCTCGCCATTGGCGACCGTTACGAGGAGCAGATCGCGCGCGACCGGGCGGCCGACGCCCGCTACCGTTAAGCGGCAACAATAATGTTCGAAGCCGTAGTTTTCTACCTGTTCGGCGGAGTGCTGCTGCTGTCCGGCCTCGCCGTGATTACCGCGCGCAACCCGGTGCACGGCGCGCTGTTCCTGGTTCTCGCCTTCTTCACCGCCGCGGCGCTGTGGCTGCTGCTGCAGGCCGAGTTTCTCGCCATCGCGCTGGTGGTGGTCTACGTCGGCGCGGTGATGGTGCTGTTCCTGTTCGTGGTGATGATGCTCGACATCAACCTGGAGCGCGTGCGCCAGGGCTTCTGGCGCAACCTGCCGCTCGCGCTCATCGTGGGCGGCGTGATGGTGTGGGAGATGATCACCATCCTCGCGTTCCGCATCTGGGGCGTCGAGCCCAGGCAAGTGCCGCCGGGCTACAGCAACACCAAGGAGCTGGGGCGCATTCTCTATACCGACTACGCCTACGCCTTCGAGGTCGCCGCGGTCATCCTGCTGGTGGCGATCATCGCGGCCATCGCCCTGACGCTGCGGCGGCGCAAGGACGCCCGCCATCAGGACCCCTCCGCGCAGGTCCGGGTGCGGCGCGAGGATCGCGTAAGGATCGTCTCCATGCCGTCGGAGAAGGAATGATGCTCGGCCTTTCGCACTACCTCGTGCTGGGCGCGATCCTGTTCGCGATCAGCGTGGTCGGCATCTTTCTCAACCGCCGCAACATCATCGTGCTGCTGATGGCGATCGAGCTGATGCTGCTCGCCGTGAACCTGAACTTCATCGCCTTCTCGCACTACCTGGGCGACATCGAGGGCCAGGTGTTCGTGTTCTTCATCCTCACCGTGGCGGCCGCGGAGTCCGCGATCGGCCTCGCGATCCTCGTGGTGCTGTTCCGCAACCTCAATACCATCGACGTCGAAGACCTGGATTCGCTAAAGGGATAAGGACCAAGAAGCAGGGATGAAAACCCTCTATCTCATCATTCCCTTCGCCCCGCTCGCCGGCTCGATCATCGCCGGGCTGTTCGGCCGCGCGATCGGCCGCGCCGGCGCGCACTGGGTCACGATCCTGTCGGTGCTGATCTCGTTCCTGGCGTCGTGCTGGGTGCTCGTCGACGTGCTGAACGGCAATGCCTTCAACGGCACGGTCTACACCTGGGCCACCATCGGCGACACCCGCCTGGAGATCGGCTTCCTCATCGACCGCCTCTCGGCCCTGATGATGGTGGTGGTGAGCTTCGTGTCGCTGATGGTGCACGTCTACACCATCGGCTACATGGCCGAGGACCCCGGCTACCAGCGCTTCTTCTCGTACATCTCGCTGTTCACCTTCTCGATGCTGATGCTGGTGATGGCGAACAACTTCCTGCAGCTGTTCTTCGGCTGGGAGGCGGTCGGGCTGGTGTCGTACCTGCTCATCGGCTTCTGGTACACGCGCGAGAGCGCGGTCTACGCCGGCCTCAAGGCGTTCCTCGTCAACCGCGTCGGCGACTTCGGCTTCCTCTTGGGCATCGCACTGGTGCTCGCTTACTTCGGAACGCTGGACTACCAGCAGGTGTTCGACGGTGCGCCGAAGGCGGCCGCCCCGCTGACGCTCATCTGCATCCTTCTGTTCATCGGCGCGATGGGCAAGAGCGCGCAGTTCCCGCTGCACGTGTGGCTGCCCGACTCGATGGAAGGCCCGACGCCGATCTCGGCCCTGATCCACGCCGCCACCATGGTGACGGCGGGCATTTTCATGGTGGCGCGCATGTCGCCGCTCTACGAGCTGTCGGAAACGGCGCGTTCCGTAGTCCTGATTATCGGCGCAATAACTGCATTGTCGATGGCGCTGGTGGCGCTGACCCAGTACGACATCAAGCGCGTGGTGGCCTATTCCACGCTCTCGCAGCTCGGCTACATGACCGCCGCGCTCGGCGCCTCGGCGTATTCTGCCGCGATCTTCCACCTCATGACGCACGCCTTCTTCAAGGCGGTGCTGTTCCTCGCTGCCGGCTCGGTGATCATCGCGCTGCACCACGAGCAGGACATGCGGCGCATGGGCGGCCTCAGGAAGTACATGCCGTGGACCTACTGGACGCTGCTCATCGGCGCGATCTCCTCGGCCGGCATCCCGGGCTTCGCCGGGTTCTTCTCCAAGGACGCGATCATTGCGGCGATCGGGCATTCGACCACGCCGGGGGCGCTGTTCGGCTATATCGCCGTGGTGGCGACGGTGTTCATCACCGCGACCTACACGTTCAGGCTGGTCTTCATGGCGTTCCACGGCGAGCCGCGCTTCGATGCGGCACACCCGCCGCACGAGTCGCCGGCGGTGGTCACCGTGCCGCTGGTGCTGCTCGCGATTCCTTCGGTGGTCGCGGGCTACGTGATCGGGCCGGTGGTGTTCGGCGACTACTTCGGCGCGAGCGTCGCCCAGAAGCCGGGCGAGTTCGAGGGGCTGTGGGCGTTCATGCTGCATGGCTTCGTCTCGGCTCCGTTCTGGCTGGCGCTCGCCGGCATCGGCACGGCCTACGTGCTCTACATGAAGAAAAAGGAGCTGCCCAAGCGCATCGCCATGGGGCTCGGGCCGCTCTACGCGCTGGTCGAGCGCAAGTACGGCTTCGACGAGCTGTATTCGTGGCTTTTCGCCGGCGGGGCGAGGGCGCTCGGCCGGGGCTTCTGGCGCGGTGGCGACCAGAGCATTATCGACGGCCTCATGGTGAACGGCTCGGCCCGGGTGGTCGGCTGGTTCTCGGGCGTCATCCGCCTGGTGCAGTCCGGGCTTCTCAACCAGTACGCGGTCGCCATGCTGATCGGGGTCCTTGTGCTCACCTTCTGGTTCATGCGCACGTAGATGCTTCTTTCTCTCGCGATCTGGGTACCCATCGCCGCCGGCCTGCTGGTCCTCGCCGCGGGAGGCGACGAGCGCGCGCCGCTGCAGCGCTGGATATCGCTCGCCGGCGCGGTGCTCGGCTTCCTGGTGACGATTCCGCTGTACGCCGGATTCGACGCGTCCACCGCGGCGATGCAGTTCGTCGAGCTGGTGCCGTGGATCGAGCGCTTCAACGTGAACTACCACCTGGGCGTGGACGGCATTTCGGTGCTGTTCGTGCTTCTCAACAGCTTCATTACCGTGCTGGTGGTGATCGCCGGGTGGACGGTGATCGCGAGCCGCGTCGGCCAGTACTACGCCGCCTTCCTGATTCTCTCGGGGCTGCTGAACGGCGTGTTCGCGGCGCTCGACGGGGTGCTGTTCTACGTGTTCTTCGAGGCGACGCTGATCCCGATGTTCATCATCATCGGCGTGTGGGGCGGGCCGAACCGGGTGTACGCGGCGGTCAAGTTCTTCCTCTACACGCTGTTCGGCTCGCTGCTGATGCTGGTCGCGCTGCTCTACCTCTACGACAAGTCGGGCGGCAGCTTCGCGATCCTCGACTGGCACAAGCTGCCGCTGTCGCTGACCGCGCAAATCGTGCTGTTCTTCGGCATGCTGTTCGCGTTCGCGGTGAAGGTGCCGATGTGGCCGGTGCACACCTGGCTGCCCGACGCGCATACCGAGGCGCCGACCGGCGGCTCGGTGGTGCTCGCGGCGATCCTGCTGAAGCTCGGCGGCTACGGATTCGTGCGCTTCACGCTGCCCATCCTGCCCGACGCCTCGCGCGAGCTCGCCTGGCTGATGATCGCGCTTTCGCTGATCGCGGTGGTGTACATCGGCCTGGTGGCGCTGGTGCAGGCCGACATGAAGCGGCTGATCGCGTACTCGTCGGTCTCGCACATGGGCTTCGTGACGCTCGGCTTCTTCATCTTCAATGCCTACGGCGTCGAGGGCGGGCTGGTGCAGATGATCTCGCACGGCTTCGTCTCCGCCGCGATGTTCCTTTGCGTCGGCGTGATGTACGACCGCATGCACTCGCGCATGATCAGCGACTACGGCGGGGTGGTGAACACCATGCCGAAGTTCGCCGCCCTCATGATGCTGTTCGCCATGGCGAACAGCGGCCTGCCCGCCACCAGCGGCTTCGTCGGCGAGTTCATGGTCATCCTGGGCGCCATGAAGGCCAATTTCTGGCTCGCCTTCCTGGCCGCCACGACGCTCGTCTTCGGCGCGGCCTACACGCTGTGGATGTACAAGCGCGTCATCTTCGGCGCCGTGGCGAACGCGCACGTCGCCGGCCTGAAGGACCTGAACTCCAGGGAATTCATCGTCCTCGGCCTGCTCGCGATCGCGGTGCTTTTCATGGGCGTCTATCCCCTGCCGTTCACCGAGGTGATGCACGTTTCGGTGAATGAGCTGCTGCGCCACGTGGGCGCCTCCAAGCTATGAACCTCATCGACCTGATCGACCACCTGCCCGCGCTTCCGGAGGTGCTGCTGCTCGTCGGCGCGAGCGTGCTCATGATCGCCGACGTGCATTCCAAGCATCCGCGCCGCAGCGTGAGCTACTGGATCGCCCAGGCGACCCTGATCCTCGCGTTCGCGGCGACGCTTTTCATCGTATTCGGCTCGGGCGGCGGGAAGTTCTACCTGTTCAACGGCCTGTTCGTCTCCGACCTCATGTCGCAGCTGCTGAAGCTGGTGTGCTACATGGCGGTCTCGGCGGCGCTCGTCTACTCGAGGCAGTGGCTGATCGACCGCGGCATGCTGCGCGGCGAGTTCATGACGCTGCTGCTGTTCTCGCTGCTCGGGATGATGGTCCTGGTGAGCGCCAACAGCTTCCTCACCGTGTACCTCGGCCTGGAGCTGATGTCGCTGTGCCTGTACGCCATGGTGGCGCTCGATCGCGACTCCCCGGTGTCGACCGAGGCGGCGATGAAGTACTTCGTGCTCGGGGCGCTGTCCTCGGGACTGCTGCTCTACGGCATGTCGATGATCTACGGCGCCACCGGCACGCTGACCATCACCGAGGTGGCGCGCAGCGTGAACAGCCTCGCGGTCAAGGACCACAACTTCCTGGTCTTCGGCCTGGTGTTCGTGGTCGCCGGCGTGGCCTTCAAGCTCGGCGTCGTGCCCTTCCACATGTGGATCCCGGACGTGTACCACGGCGCGCCGACGCCGGTGACGCTGGTGATCGGCTCGGGCCCCAAGGTGGCGGCGTTCGCCATGGCGATCCGGCTGCTGGTGAACGGGCTGCCCGACCTCGCGCCCGACTGGCAGCAGATGCTCGCGCTGCTGGCGCTGCTGTCCATGGCGCTCGGCAACATCACCGCCATCGCGCAGACCAACCTGAAGCGCATGCTCGCCTACTCGGCGATCGCCCATATGGGATTCATGCTGCTCGGCCTGCTCTCCGGCCTGGTCGACGGCAACTGGCTGAACCGCAACGACGCCTACACCGCGGCGCTTTTCTACATCATCGTGTACGCCATCATGTCGGTCGGCGCCTTCGGCATGCTGCTCTACCTCTCGCGCGCCGGCTTCGACTGCGAGAACCTGGAGGACATGCGCGGGCTGAACCGCCGCAGCCCCTGGTACGCCTTCCTGATGATGATCCTGATGTTCTCGCTCGCCGGGCTGCCTCCCACGGCGGGCTTTTACGCCAAGCTGGCGGTGCTGTCCGCGGCCGTATCCGCCGGCTACATCTGGCTCGCGGTGGCCGCGGTGGTGCTGTCGCTCATCGGCGCGTTCTACTACCTGCGCGTCGTCAAGCTCATGTACTTCGACGATCCCAAGGAAGCCGGGCCGGTCCCGGGACATCCCGAGATGCGCGCGCTGCTTTCGGCCAACGGCCTGGTGCTGCTGGTCTTCGGCATCCTGCCGCAGCCGCTGATGGCGCTCTGCTTCGCCGCGATCAGCGCGCTCTGAGTGTCGGACCACAAGGACCTCACCGAGCACTTCGTCTCGGGCAGCCGCGTGTACGACGGCACGCTGCTCAAGGTGCATCGCGACGTGGTGCGGCTGCCGGACGGCAGCGAGGGCGCGCGCGAGTACATCCGGCACCCCGGCGCGGGGGCGATCGTGCCGCTGTTCGACGACGGCTCGGTGCTCCTCGAGCGGCAGTTCCGCTACCCGCACGCGCGCGAGTTCATCGAGCTTCCCGCCGGCAAGCTCGAGCCCGGCGAGCCGCACCTCGACACGGCGAAGCGCGAGCTTCTCGAAGAGACCGGGTACGTGGCGCAGGAGTGGACCCGGATCGGCGTGATCCACACCGCCATCGCCTACACCGACGAGGCGATCGAGCTGTTCCTGGCGAGGAAGCTCACGCACGTCGAGCGCAAGCTGGACCACGGCGAGTTTCTCGAGCTCCTCCCCGTGCCGTTCGACGAAGCGCTCGCCATGATCCAGGAAGGCCGCATCACCGACGCGAAGAGCGTTACCGGCCTGCTCTGGGTCGACCGCTGGCTCAGGCCGCGGCCCGCTTCGGCGGCTTGAGCAGCCGCGCCTTCTCCACCAGGTTCTCCAGCAGCTGGGCGATGAGCTTCTTGCTCGTCTCGTCGGTGAGGTTGCCCTGCTCGTCGAAGCGCTGCGGCGCGTTGCCGATCGCCACCTCGGGCTGGACCACCGCCTCCATGTTGAGGAACACGAAGGCCTGGTGCTATCGCGAGCACGGCTATTCCATCCGGTTCAGGGCGGTAGACCAGCGAGAACGGAAAACCCCTGAGGATGACGCGACGAGTATTGGACCGCAGCGGCGACCCCGACCGAGGGAAGGCAAGCGCCCGCGCCGCCGCCTCTTCTACCGCTGCAGTAAAGCGATGACCTAGACCAGGTTCGGCTTCATTGTAGTGAATGACTTCGGCAAGAAATTCCAAACGTGCCGCGGCGATGAACCGCGCACGGCTCACCGGACAAGGCGCCTTGCCTCAGCAAAAACGTCCTCGGCGGAGAACGTTTGCAGCTCGCCGCGATCGTACGCGGCCACCCGCTGTTCAATCTCGCGATCCCAAGCCGCCTCAATCTCGGCAAGCGGAGCACCCTGAAGCGACTCAAGCAGCACTTCAGCGAGCCGAGCCCGCTCCTCGGGCGTTAGCGCCTGGGCCTGCTGTTCAAGTTCCTTAAGCGTGTCCGACATTGCCTGATCCTCCGAAAAACTGCTTCATTCTACGCTTGCGAGGCACTGCGCTCATTGTGCGCGCCAACGTGGAGGTGTGCGGCGCGCCGCGGGACCGGTGCGTAAACGCGCACCGCCGCTTGCTCGCGGCGCGTCCGCCACCACCGCCATGTTAGAACGCACTCGCCGCCTATTGCCGCTCGTCACCATTCAGCATGGCCCCCACTGACTTGACGCACTCGGAGCAAATAAATGCTTTGTCGCCTTCGATAATTATTGGCACTTCATCCGACGTCCTACTACAGAATGAGCAAGCTACCTTCGAGGATGGCTGCGACCCTAGCTTCTGCAGCGCCTTACGTTCAATGCCTTTGATACCCCGCCGCGTTGCCAGGTATTGCTCAATCAACTTACGCCGGTCTTCGTCGCTAGGCATTCGGTGATCGCGCTTAGTGCGTTCTAAAACGTTGAGGTGTGCGGCGCGGCGAGCCAAGCGCCCAATGAAGCACTGACGCCGGCGCCGCGTCCGGCACCACCGCCATGTTAGTGCTCAACCATTTGCTGCGAGCTCTTCGCGCACGATCCTGCGCACGAGCTCTGGAGTAACTGGTTGCTCCGTAAGGCCCAGGTGCGATTTCAGCGCCTCGTTTATCAGGGTCTGGTATCCCTTTCCCGTCTTTTCAGACTGAGCCTTGAAGCTCTTAATAATCGCGTCATCGACGTAGATCGTGATGCGGGTCTTGCCAGTCGTGGGAACTACTGCCCCACGCTTACCTTTAGAAAAGTCATACGCCTTTTTCATAGTCTCTGCGTTCCTTAGGGTCAGGCTTCCGCACTGAGATGATTCGTGGTCCATCTCGTCGAGGAGTATGGACAACGACCATCAGGGTCCCGAACACATTCATTCCAATGGTGACAAAGCGCTGTTCGCCCTCGGCGCCTTCATCTTCCACAGTGAGCGCGAGCGGATCATTAAGCACCCCATCGCCCTCGGAAAGCGACACACCGTGTTTCTTGATGTTTGCCGCATCCTTCTTCGGGTCGAAACTGACGGACACGGCGCGAGTATATGCACGTTATGCATATACCGTCAACCCTAGTACCTGCGCTGGCGCTGGTTGAGCACTAACGTGAATTGGTTGACTGTCTATCGAAAAGAATTTGTTGACAAGGTGATCCGCGGATTGCGCTCAATCTGCAGCTAGCGAAAGCCGAGCAGGGACAGCCGGAAAACGTGGTCCGTCCCTGTTTTGGCCTGTTTTGCGGCCCTTAGCCGCAGATGCCCACGTAGCCGCAGGCGGTGCAGTAGTCGCAGCCGTCCTTGCGGATGAGCGTCGTGTTGCCGCACTCGGGGCACTTCGCGCCCGCCATCATGGGCACCTGCCTCTCCGAGGGCGACTCGAGGATGCCCATCTCGCGCCTGGGCATGCCGTTCTCGTCGAGGATGCCGAGCATCGCGTAGCGGTGCAGGATGAGGCGCGCGAGGTACGACACGGTCGACGGGAAGGTCTGCTGCTTGCGGCTGCCCGGCACGAAAGCCATGAAATCGCCGAGCGGCTCGGGGAAATCGAGGAGCTTGCGCAGCTTCATGCCGACCCAGCCGGGATCGATGACGCGCATGTCGAGCGAAAGGATCTTGCACAGGCCGTCGAAGGCGCGCGGGTACTCGCCGGAGAGCCAGACGGAATAGGGGCGGGTGATGCCGTCGGGCAGGGTGATTTCCTTCAAGCCCAGAACAAAGTCGTCGCCGGTGCGAGGGTTCAGGACATCCACGGTCCACGACATGGTGCCGTCGGTGCCGGTCTTGGGCTCCTTCAGCGCGAACATCGCGTCGACGACGGGCGACGCGCTTTCGCCGCCGATGAGCGAAAAGTCGCCGGCGAGGCCCTTGTGCAATTGCTCGACGCGCCATTTGACGATCTGCGCGAACGCCGCTACCACCGAGGGCATGCGCTTCTTCTCGCCGCGCGGCGGGAAGGGCATGTCGAAGGCGTCGTCGCCGCCGCTCTTCGCCAGCGCCTCGAGCTTGAGCACCAGCCAGGCGTGGTCGTTGGCGCGCATGTCCATCGACAGCGTCTTCGCCAGGGCGCCCAGGCCGCGCGGCTGCTCGCTGCCGTTCACCCAGACCTCGAAGGCGTGCGGCGCGCCGTTCTCGACGTGGCCGACGAATACCGCGAAGCGGTACTGCGGGTGCTCGATCATGTAGGTCCACGCCGGGTTGCCGGCGCCGAGATCGGGCCGCCCCGGCCAGCGCAGCGACGCCAGCACCGGCGCGGGCACCGATTTCACGGTGAGGCGCCGGTTCATGTCGTCCTGCACGAAGTCCTGCGGCTTGTCGACCGACAGCACCGCGCCCAGGATCTTGTTGGGGCGATAGGTGGCGAGGCCCTTGAGCCCGGACTTCCAGGCGACGAAATACAGGTCCTGGAAATCGGGGTACGGATAGTCCTCGGGCACGTTCACCGTCTTGGAGATGCTCGTGTCGATGAACGGCGCGACCGCCGCGACCATCTGCTCGTGCGCTTTCGCGGTGATCTCGAGCGCCGTGACGAAGTAGGGCGGCAGGGCCAGGGCCTCGGTATTCCCGCCCGCGGCCTTGTAGCGCCGCCAGGCATGGTCCTCGACCGGGAATTCCTTCAGCGTGCCGTCGGCCATGCGCTTCTTGCGCGTGTAGGTCCAGGAGAACGGCGGCTCGATGCCGTTGGACGCGTTGTCGGCGAACGCGAGGCTGATGGTGCCGGTCGGCGCGATGGAAAGCAGGTGGGAGTTGCGCAGCCCGTGCTTGCGCACCAGGCTCCTGACCGCCTCGGGCAGCCGAGAGGCGAAATTGCCGCCGGAGAGGTAGAGGTCGGCGTTGAACAGCGGAAAGGCGCCGCGCTCCTTGGCGAGCTCGACGGAAGCCCGGTAGGCGTGGTCGCGCATCGATTCGGCGATGCGTGCCGCCGTCTCGCGCGCTTCCTCGGTGTCATAGCGCAGCCGCAGCATGATGAGCGCGTCGCCGAGCCCGGTGAACCCCAGGCCCACCCGGCGCTTGGCCATCGCCTCGCGCTGCTGCTGCTCGAGCGGCCACGCGGTGACGTCGAGCACGTTGTCGAGCATGCGGATCGACACCTCGACGACCTTGCCGAAGCGGTCGAAGTCGAAGAACGCCTTCTCGGAAAATTCTTCCCTGACGAACCTGGTGAGGTCGATCGAGCCGAGGCAGCAGCAGCCGTACGCCGGCAGCGGCTGCTCGGCGCAAGGATTGGTCGCCTCAATGTTCTCGCAGTAGTTGAGGTTGTTGTCGCGGTTGATGCGGTCGAGGAACAGGATGCCCGGCTCGGCGTGGTCGTACGTCGAGCGCATGATCTGGTCCCAGAGGTCGCGCGCGCGGACTTTGCGGTATACCCATAGCCCGTCGGCCCGCAGGTAGACGCCCTCGCCGGGCCACGGTTTCGCCTTGTGCACGAGCTCGACCTCGCGGTCGTGCTCGACCGCGGCCATGAACTCGTCCGTGACGCCGACCGAGACGTTGAAATTCGCCAGGTCGCCCTGGTCCTTGGCGTGGATGAACTCCTCGATGTCCGGATGGTCGCAGCGCAGAACGCCCATCTGCGCGCCGCGCCGCGAGCCGGCCGACTCCACCGTCTCGCACGAGCGGTCGAACACCCGCATGTACGACACCGGGCCGCTCGCGCGCGAATGCGTGCCCTTCACCTCGGCGCCCTTCGGCCGGATGGCCGAGAAGTCGTAGCCCACGCCGCCGCCGCGGCGCATGGTCTCGGCCGCTTCCTGCAGAGCGGTATAGATGCCGGGGCGGCCGTCGACCACCTCGGAGATGGAATCGCCCACGGGCTGCACGAAGCAGTTGATGAGCGTCGCCTGCAGCTGGATTCCCGCGGCGGAGTTGATGCGGCCGGCCGGAATGAAGCCTTCCTCCTGCGCCTGGAGGAAGCGGCGCTCCCAGAACGCGCGCTTGTCCTCGGCCTCCGCCTGGGCGAGGGCGCGCGCGACGCGCAGGCGCACCTCGGCTACGCTGGATTCGCCGCCCTTGGCGTACTTCTCGGTGAGCGCCTCGCGGCAGATTTCCTGCTCGGCGAGCAGCTGTGACAACTGGATTTCCATACAGTACTATTCTAGATCAGCTGGCGGCGCCCAGCACGGCGGGCTGCGAATCGGGCGCGCCGCCCTGGCGTGCGCGCTTGAGCAGGTCGGCGGCGTCGGCGTGGCCGAAGCGCAGGGCCAGCTCGACGGGGGTGTCGCCCTCCCGGGTGGTCAGCGCCGCGCTCGCGCCGTTTCGCAGCAGCAGCTCGACCATCGGTACGCTGCCCTTCATGGCGGCGTAGGCGAGGGGCGTGTAGCCGTTGTCGTGGTGCAGGTCCGGGTCGAAGTTCATCGACAGCACCTTCTGCGCGTACACCAGGTTGTTCTTCTCGATCGCGTAGAACATGGCGCGCACGCCCTCCGGGCTCTTCTCCTTGGGCTTGGGCTCCAGGCCCGTCGGCACCAGCTTCACCACGTAGTTGATGAGCCCGATGCCGACCAGGGCGACCAGCGCGAGCACGATGGGAATCTTCGAGATGTTGAGACCCTCGGCGATCTGGTCCGGCATGTTCGCGCCCGCGATGAGCAGCACCACCGCGACGAAAAAGAAGAACTTCAGGTACAGGAACAGCCCGATGATCACCGCGATCGCCAGCACGGCGAGGAGCGTGGTGCTGTTCATCCCGAGCGTCTCTTCCACGTACTCCTTGGGAAGGTTGGCGAGCACCGCGGTAATGGTAATCAGACCCATCAGCACGAGCTCGCGGATGCGCAGCCTAGTCAGGAAATCGAGTTCTTCTTTCTGTGCCGCCATTCGTTCCCTCCCGTTCCCGCAATTCTATAGAATTTCACCGCCGCCCATGTCGAAGGCCTTTGTCAGAGAAGACGCGGAGCAGCCGGAAGAGCAGCCCGAGGCGCCGGCGCTTCCCGCGGGCAGCAAAAATTACATTTCTCCCGCGGGCTTCGCGCGGCTGAAGGCGGAGCTGCGCGAGCTGGTCGAGCAGGAGCGGCCCGAAGTGGTCAAGACGGTCGCGTGGGCGGCGTCGCTCGGCGACCGCTCCGAGAACGCGGACTACATCTACGGCAAGCGCAGGCTGCGCGAAATCGACCGCCGCGTGCGTTTCCTCATCAAGCGGCTCGAGTCCGCCGAGGTGGTCAATTCCTCCGGGCGCGACACCGGCCAGGTGTTTTTTGGCGCCAAGGTAAAGCTGAAGGCGGGGGAAGGCGTGAAGGAAATCACCATCCTCGGCCGGGACGAGGTCGATCCCGCGCGCGGCATCGTCTCGTGGGTCTCGCCGATCGCCAAGGCGCTGCTCAAGGCGCGCGTGGGCGACAGCGTGACGCTGCGCACTCCGGGCGGCGAAGAAAAGCTCGAAATCCTCGAGGTGACCTATCCATGAGCGTGCTCAAGGAGTTCCGGGAGTTTGCGGTCAAGGGGAACGTCGTAGACCTCGCCGTAGGGATCGTCATCGGCGCGGCGTTCGGCAAGATCGTGGCCTCGCTCGTCGAGGACATCGTCATGCCGGCGATCGGCGCCATCGGCCGCGTCGACTTCAAGGGCCTGGCGCTGCAGGTGGGCGAGGCGAAAATCCTCTACGGCAAGTTCATCCAGACCTGCGTCGATTTGCTCATCATCGCGGCCTCGATCTTCGTCGCGGTGAAGGTCATCAACTACCTGCGGCGCAAGGACGAGGACCAGCCCGCGGCCGCGCCGCCGCCGCGGCAGGAGAAGCTCCTGGAAGAGATCCGCGACCTGCTGAAGCACAAATGAGGGGGAGGGTCCCATGAAACGCTGGCTCCTGCTCGCCGCGCTCGCCTTCTCCAGTGCTGCGCTCGCACAGAGCTATCCGACGAAGCCGATCCGCTTCATCGTCAGCTTCCCGCCGGGCGGCAGCTCCGACCTGATCGCGCGCGCCATCGCGCCGCACATGTCGAGCCGGCTTGGCCAGCCGGTGGTGGTGGAGAACCGCCCGGGCGCGGGCGGCATGATCGGCGTCGGCGCGGTTGCCAAGGCTGCGCCCGACGGCTACACCATCGGCCTGGCGGCGGCCGGCGCGCTGTCGTCGAACATCAGCCTGTATCCGAGCATGCCGTTTCATCCCGAGAAGGACCTCGCGCCGATCTCGACGCTGGCGATGATTCCGTTCTTCCTCATAGCGCACCCGTCGCAGCCCGCCACGCTGAAGGAAGTGATCGCGAAGGCGAAAAGCGCGCCGGGCGCGCTGTCCTTCGGCCACGGCGGCAGCGGCTCGACCATGCATCTCTCGGGCGAGCTGCTGAACATGCTGGCCGGCGTAAAGATCCAGGCGGTGCCCTACAAGGGCAGCGGCCCGGTCTCTGCGGACGTGCTTGGCGGCCAGGTGCCGCTCGGCGTGGTCGACTTGCCCTCCGCGATAGCGCACGTCCGCGCGGGCAAGGTGCGGGCGCTGGCGGTGACCTCCAAGCAGCGCATCTCGGCGGCGCCTGAAGTCCCGACCTTCGAGGAGGCCGGCGTGCCGGGCTACGAGGCCATCGGCTGGTTCGGCGTCGTGGCGCCCGCGGCGACGCCGCGGCCCATCATCGACCGGCTGAACGCCGAGATCCGCGCCGCGCTTGCCGCGCCGGAGATCCGCGCGCGCGCCCTGGCCGCGGGCACCGAGCCGCTGACCAACACGCCGGCGGAGTTCGCTGGAATGATCCGGGAAGAAACGAAAAAGTGGGCCGAGGTCATCAAGGCCGGCGGAATCAAGCTCCAATAAGGAGCTTTTAGTCTTTCTTCCGGAAGTCGCCGGCGGCGATGACGGAGAGCTTCGCCGGATCGATGTGCCGCCGCAGCGCGGCGTTGACCTGCGCCGGCGTGAGCGCCGCGATGTTCTTCTCGAAGTCGATGTCCCAGGCGAAGGTCCGCTTGGTGAACAGGTAGGTCCCCAGGCGGTTGGCGAGCGCGCGGTCCTGGGTGCGCGCCATGCGCCGCGCCTCGAGCAGCGCTTTCTTGCCGCTTTCGACCTCCTCCGGCGCAAAGCCCTCGCGCGCCGCGCGTTCGAGCTCTTCGCGGATGGCGCGCTCCACGCGGCTGCGGTTTTGCGGCGCGAAAATGGCGCTGACGCGGAAGGCGGCGGCCTCGTCGAAGGCGCTGGAGTTGAACGAGGTGTAGGTGCTGTAGGACAGGCCTTCCTTCTCGCGCACGCGCGCCGGCACGCGCGCCGTCGAAGTGCCGCCGAGCAGATAGTTGGCGAGGACCAGCGCCGGAAAGTCGGGGTGGTCGTCGCGCAACTTCATGTCGAGGCCCCCGCGCAGCACCGCGTTCGCCTTGTCCGGCGTGACGACTTGATTCGCGGCGGCGGGGCGCTCGAAATACCGCGTGGGCACGCGCTCGAAGGGCTGCGGCGTCTTCCACGTGCCGAACAGCTCCTCGACCAGCCGGGTGACCTCGCCGGGGTCGAAATCGCCCACCGCGACGAAATCGGCCCCGGTCGCACCGAAAAGTTCGCGATAGCAGACCACCGCGTCCTCGAGCTTCGCCTCGCGCAACAAGGAGACCCGCTCATCCAGCGTGGGCGTGTAGTTGGGATGGCCCTTGGGATAAACGGCGAGGTGGCGGGCAAGCCGCACGGAAGCATGCGCCGACGGATCGGTGCGCTGCGCCTCCGCGCCGGTGACCGCGGCGCGCTTCATCTCCTCGAACTCACCCGGCGAGAAAGCCGGCTCGCGCAGCACCTCGGCGACCAGGCGCAGCGTCGCCGCCAGGTTCTCGCGCCGTACCTCGAGGTGCGCGCCGTCGCCGCTGATCGAGACGGCCGCGTTCAATTTTTCGAAGGCGTCCTTGAGCTCGGCGCGGCTGCGCTTCTGCGTGCCGCGCAACAGCAGGTTGCCGGCGAAGCTGCACGCGACGTCGCGGTTCATCAGGCTCTTCTCGTCGCCCCAGTGCAGGGCGAGGTTCACCACCACGCGGCCGCCGCGGGTCTTCTTCGGCAGCAGCGCGGCGCGGATGGAATTCGAGAGCTCGCGGCGAACGACGCGCGACTCGATGTTCTTCGGCGAGGGATCGAAAGCCTCGCCCAGCCGCACGCCTTCGGATTCGCCTTTGAAGGCGTCGAGCGCCGCCACCCATTCCTGCGACGGCGGGATCTCGGCGCGGTCGGGCGAGTCGGTCGGCACGAAGGTGCCGAGGACGCGGTTCGCGGGCTTGAGGTAACGCTGGGCGACGCGCTGCACGTCTGCGGGCGTGACCTTGCGCAAGCGCTCGCGGTACAGGAAGAAAAGCCGCCAGTCGCCGATGGCGCCGAATTCCGAAAGCGCGCGCACGAAGGCCCCGGTTTCGAGCTGGGTCTTCTCGAAGTCGTTCAGCAGGCTGGTGCGCGCGCGCTCGACTTCCTCGGGGCGCACCGGGTCCTGCGTCACGCGCTCCACGACCTCGAGCAGCGCATCGCGTACCGGCTCGAGCTTGCCGTCCTTCGGCAGGCCTGCGCCGAAGTACACGAGCCCCGGATCGTATAGTCCGCGCTCGGCGCCCCATGCGTAGCTTGCGAGGCCCTTCTGCACGAGCGCACGGTGCAGGCGCCCGGAGGGTGCGTCGCCGAGGATGTGCACCAGCACGTCGAGCGCCGGGTAATCGGGATGGTGCCCGGCCGGGACGCGGTAGAGCGCCGAGACGACCTGGTTTTCGCCCACGCGGCGCAGCGTGACGCTGCGCTCGCCGTCCTGCGTCGGCTCTTCGGTGTAGAAGACCGGCAGCTTCCTTTCGGGCCTGGGAAGCGGCCCGAAATGCTTCGCGACCAGCTGCAGCGCCTTGGCTTCGTCGAACCTGCCGGCAATGATGAGCACCGCGTTGTCCGGCTGGTACCAGGTGCGATAGAACGCCTGCAGCTTGTCGATGGGTATCTTCTCGATGTCGGCGCGCTGCCCGATGATCGGGTTGCCGTAGTTGTGCCAGGGAAAAGCGAGCTGCACCATGCGCTGGAACAGGATCGAGCCCGGGTTGTTCTCGCCCATCTCGAACTCGTTGCGCACCACGGTCATCTCGCTGTCCAGGTCCTCCTTGGACACGAACGAGTTCACCATGCGGTCGGCCTCCAGGCCGAGCGCCCAGTCGAGGTTGGCGTCGGTGGCGGCGAAGGTCTCGAAGTAGGTGGTGCGGTCGTTGGAGGTGGTGCCGTTCCAGCGCGCCCCCCGCCGAACGAACTCGTCCTTGATGCTGGGATGGCGCTTGGAGCCCTTGAACAGCAGGTGCTCCAGAAGGTGCGCCATGCCCTTCTCGCCGTAGCCCTCGTGGCGCGAGCCGACGAGGTACATGATGTGCACGGTGATCGTGTCGATGCCCGGGTCGGGCACCGCGAGCACGCGCAGGCCGTTGGCGAGCTTGTACTCGGTGACGCCTTCGATGGAATAGATCTTCTGCAGCGGCTGCGCGACGGCGAGCGCATAAACGAACAGCAGGAAAGCGGCGGCGCAGAGCCGTCTCATAGGTTCCGATCGAAGCATGTCATGCGGAAGCGACAGATATAGGACTCCATTGTGCAACGCCAGTTCCTGCTTCGGGCGTGAGGCCCCCGCTCAAAGCTGCTTCAGCATCGTGGCGGCGTCGGAGACCTCGAATTTGCCGGGCGCCTCGACGTTGAGCTGCTTCACCACGCCGTCGTCCACCAGCATGGAAAAGCGCTGCATGCGAAGCCCCATGCCGGCGCTGGTGCGGTCGATCTCGAGGCCGAGCTTCCGGGTCCATTCGGCATTGCCGTCGCCGAGAAAGCGGATCTTGCCGAGCGCTTTCTGGTCGCGCCCCCAGTGCGCCATGACGAACGCGTCGTTGGTGGCGACGCACCAGATCTCGTCGACGCCCTTGCCCTGGAGCGCCGCGGCGTTCTGCACGTAGCTCGGCACGTGCTTCGCCGAGCAGGTGGGCGTGTAGGCGCCGGGCAACCCGAAGATCGCTATTTTCTTCCCCTTGACCGCATCGGCGACGCTCACCGGCTTGGGCGCCATCGCGCATTGCGTCGCGGAATCGAATTCGGTGCTCTCCATGAGCTTGCCGTCGGGCAGCTTGTCGCCGACCTTGATTGCCATAGCGGGTCTCCTCGGGATCGTCTTTGCGGGACTGCCGATAATACCGAAACCTATGCGTTCCCTGTAACAGGCTGCGCTTTGAGACAGCCCACCCAGGAGGTGCGCGAGCGGCTAAGCCGGCTCGCCTGGCTGCTCGACAGCTCGATCCCGATCCCGGGGACCGGCTTCAGCATCGGCCTGGAAGCGCTGATCGGACTGTTTCCGGTCGTCGGCGACTTGGCCGGGGTACTCCTTTCGAGCTACATCCTCAAGGAGGCCGCGGCGCTCGGCGTCTCCAGAAGCATCCTCGCCCGCATGGCCTTTAACGTCGCGCTGGAAGGATTGGTGGGGATGACTCCCTTCGCGGGCGACGTGTTCGACGCGGCCTACAAGGCCAACCAGCGCAACGTGCGCCTGCTGAACGACTACCTCGACCGGCCGGCCGAAGCCCTGCGCGCCAGCCGTCTTTTCGTAGCGTCGCTCGTCGCCGGTACGGTCGTGTTTCTCGTCGTCACCGGCGCGGCGGGCTTTCTCGTGGCGCGCTGGATCTGGACCCTTCTTTGAGGAGGTGGAACGTCGGCGTGCTGACCTTCCTCGCGGCGCAGTTCCTGCGCAGCATGAACGTGCTCCTCGGCGCCCAGCTCATGCCGGGCAATCGCGTGCAGGCGCTGGCGAACGGCGACCAGTTTTTTCCCGACATGCTCAAGGCGATCGCCGGCGCGCAGAAGCACAGCCTCGGCCTGCTCAGCTCCCAGCTGTGACCTAGTGCACAGAAGCGCCTGCGGTCAAATAGGGATATTCTTGTGGCAGTGGGTCACCCAGAGGATAGGCTCATGAAAAGAACGATCCTGCTCGTCGCCTTCGCCATGGCTGCCACGGCGTGGGCGCAGGCGCCCGCGCCGCAGAAAGAGCCCGCGCCGCAGAAAGAGCCCGCGAAGCCGGCAGCGGCAAAAGAGGCCGCCAAGCCGGAAGCTCAAAAGCCGGCGAGCGTCGCGAAGAGGACCTCGCGCCGCCAGCAGGACGCGCGGCACTGCCTCGAGCGCGGCAACAACATCGAAATCATCAAGTGCGCAGAAGAGTATCTCTAGGACGCCGCACCCCGGGCGGCAGCCCTTCCGGCTGCCGCTCGTGGCCGAGCTGCATTCGCAAGTAGAGATCGGTCTTTCCGCGCCGCACAAGCAGGCCCACGCGCCCGTCGTTGGGCTTCGCGATCGCCTGGCTGAATTCCTCCACGCTGTAGATCCGGCTGTGGTTCACCCCGTAGATCACGTCGCCGACGCGTAGCCCGGCGCGCTCGCCGGCCGTGCCGAGCTTCACCACGCCCAGCCCGTAGCCGAGGCCGATCGAGCTCAACGTCGCCTTGGGCAGCTCGCGCAGGCTGAGGCCGGCGCTGTCGCCACCCTCGAGCGTGACCAGCCTGAAGTGCTCCTCGGCCGCGTCGCAGCCCGCGAGCGCGAGAACAAGTAGAAGAGCCCGGAGCCGCATGGTGCTTGCCGGCGCAGATGCAATGTTCGAACCCGGCCCGGGAGCGCATATTGCACGCCCTTCGATTCGGGGTCAGAGCCCTGATTCATGGTTCTTGCTTCACAGCCAGGAGGTCATGTGACTAAAAGCTGCGGCAGGGCGAGCCTCAAGCCCGGCGCCGAAAAGGCGCTCGAGAACCTCGCGCAGCTCATGAAACGCCAGCCCCAAGGCGAGATCACCATCGAAGGCTTCACCGACAGCACCGGCTCCGAGGACGCCAACCGCAGGCTCTCCGAGCAGCGTGCCCAGGCGGTGAAGCGGGCGCTCGTGGCGCGCGGCATAGAGGCGTACCGCATCGACGCGCGGGGCTACGGCCCGGCATTCCCGGTCGCCTCCAACGACACGTCGACCGGCCGCCAGCTCAACCGGCGCGTCGAGGTGCTGAGGCGCTTTTCATTGGCGGCATGGTGTCCACGCGCATCGGCGCCATCTTCGATGGCACGACCGGGTTCTTCGAAGGCGCGCTGGTGTGGGTGGTGAGCGTGCTGCTCATGCTCTACATGGCCGGTAGCGGCGTCGGCATGCTGGCCGGGGGCGCGTTCAAGCTGGTGGGCGGCGCGGCGCAGACCCTGACCAGCGTCATGCAGCCGGGTGCCGACATGTCGGGCGGCGTCGACCAGATCCTCGAGCGCCTGAAGGATCCGAAGACGGCCGAGCAAATCGCAAGCGCCACGGGAATGCAGGCGACCGAGGTGCAGGCGAGCCTCAGCGAGACGGCGCAACGCGTGGAGAACAGCCGCGACAATCCCACCCAGGCCGCCGCGGAGGCGAAGCAGGGCCTCGCGCAGCTCATGGAGAAGGCCAGGTCGAGCGGCGCGCTGACCCAGAAGGCCGAAGAGGTGAAGCCGCAGGCGAGCAGGGCTGCGTGGATCGCCTTCGGCGCTCTGCTGCTGTCCCTGCTTGCCGCCGTCATCGGCGCCATGGCTGGGCGCCGCAAACCGATCGTGGAGGCAAGAACCCGATGAGGACCTTGATTGCATTTGGCGCAGGCGCGGCCGCGATGTACCTCCTCGACCCCGAGCAGGGACGCCGGCGCCGCGCGCTGCTACGCGACCAGCTGGTGCATGCGAAGCGCGTGCTCTCCGAGCGCGCGGGCAGCAAGGCGCGCGACTTGAGCAACCGGGCGCAGGGGTTGGCTGCCGAAGCACGGCGGATCCCGGAGGGCGCGCGGCACCTGGGCCGTTAAGTCTCCGTTAACGATGCCCGCCTCATAGTGCGGCATACTTGGGGACGCTATGAGAGTGCTGGTTATCGAAGACGACCCGATGATCGGCCGCGCCGTGGTGGCCGGGCTGCACGACGGCGGCTACACGGTGGACTGGGTGCGCGATGGCGCCGACGCCGAGCTCGCGCTCGCGAACGGCGTCTACGACCTGGCGCTGCTCGACCTGGGGCTGCCGCGCAGGGACGGCCTCGAGATCCTCAAGGGGTTGCGCCGCGCGGGCAAGGCGCTGCCGGTAGTGATCATCACCGCGCGCGACGCAGTCGCCGACCGCGTGATCGGCCTGGACAACGGCGCCGACGACTACCTCGTCAAGCCGTTCGACCTCGACGAGCTGCTAGCCCGCGCGCGCGCGGTGGTCCGGCGGCGCGAAGGCCGCTCCTCGCCCGAGATGTCCTACGGCGCGCTGAGCATCGATCCGGTGAAGCGCGTGGTCAGCTTCCGCGGCGCGCAGGTGGATCTCTCGCCGCGCGAGTTCGCGGTGCTCGAGGCGCTGATGAAGGAGCCGGGCGCGGTGGTCTCGCGAGAGAAGCTCGAGGACGCGGTGTACGGCTGGGGCGAGGAGGTGGGTAGCAACAGCATCGAGGTGCACCTGCATCACCTGCGGCGCAAGCTCAAGCCCCAGCTGATCCGCAACGTGCGCGGCGTCGGCTACCGCATCGCCCATATGCAGTGACGTCGATTCGCGCCAACCTGGTGCTGTGGCTGGTGAGCGCGCTCGCCCTCGGTACCCTCGTGGTGCTGGCCGCCACCTACGTGCTCACCCGCAGCCAGCTCGGCCGGGTTTTCGACGACGAGCTGAAGCAGGTGGCGCTCGCCGTGCAAATGCGCGAAGACTGGACGCAGACCCGGCGCGTGCGCATCGCGCGCGCGGGCTTCGAGCTCTCGGTGCGCGCCTACGACAAGACCGGACGCACTTATTTCGAGACGGCGCTGCCTTCGCTGCCGGGCGACCTGCCGCAGACCTACGACGAGGGATTCGCTTTCATGGCCACCGTGGAAGGGCCGTGGCGCATCTACACGCACGTCACCGAGGAGGGCATCGTCCAGGTGGGGCAGGCGGTCGCCGCGCGCGATGCGCTGGCGCGCGACCTGTCGATCAGCGTGCTGATGCCGATGCTGATGCTGATCCCGCTGCTCGCGGTGCTGGTGGCGTGGGTGCTCAAGCGCGGCCTGGCGCCGCTCGACGAGACCTCCCACCGCGTGAGCGACCGCGACGCGTCGCGGCTCGACCCGCTGCCCACGGACAACGTGCCGCGGGAGCTGCTGCCGCTCGTCGAGCAGATCAACGCGCTGCTCGCGCGGCTGGAGGGCACGCTCGACGCGCAGCGGCGCTTTCTCGCCGACGCGGCGCACGAGCTGCGCTCGCCCGTGGCCGCGCTCGCCCTGCAGGTGCAGCTTGCCGAGCGCGCGCACAGCGCCGCGGCGCGCGCGACGGCTTTCGAGGAGCTCGAGCGCGGCGTCGAGCGCGCGCGGCGCCTGGTGCAGCAGCTCATGGACTTCGCGCGCCTGGAGCCCGGCGTCCAGGCCGCGCCTTTCCAGCCGGTGAATCTGGCCCGCATCGCGCGCGAGGTCGTCGGCAGCTACGCGCCGCGCGCCGAATCGCAGGAAGTCGACCTCGGCGCGGAAGCGCCCGCGGCGGCGTGGATCTCGGGCGCGGAGGCCGAGCTGCGCTCGCTCCTGGAGAATCTGGTCGATAACGCGCTGCGTTACGCGCCCGCGGGCAGCGCGGTCACCGTGTCGGCGCAGGCGCGCGATGGCGAGGTGGAGCTCGCCGTGGTGGATGCCGGTCGCGGCATTCCGGTCGCCGAGCGCGAGCGCGTGTTCGAGCGCTTTCACCGCGTGGCCGGCGATGCGACGCGCGGCACCGGGCTCGGCCTCGCGATCGTGAAAGCCATCGTCCAGCGCCACCACGGGGCCATTGCGCTCACCGATTCGCAGCCCGGAGAGCCGCTCCCGGGGCTCGCGGTGCGCATCCGCCTGCCGGCCGCGAGAGCACCGGAGAAGCTGCCGCAAGCGCAGCCGAGCGCCACCGAGGCGATCGCGCAGCCGGCCACCGAGACTTAAGTCTGTCTTAAGTCCGCGCGCTGCATCATCGAACCGGCCGCACCGGCGTGCAATGCGGGCGGCTCTTCCTCTAGAGAGCTGGGGCCTTTTCTCCTGTGTTCCCCCCGGCATCGAAGCGCGCCGGTGCCGGCCGCTGTTTATCTAGCAATAGCTCCAGGGAGCCGCGCATGAAACCCACAACTTGCCGTAGCTTGGCGGCCTGCGCATCTTTTTTACTGGTTACCGCGTGCAGCGAGGAAACCCCCGCGCCTGCCCCCGTCGTGCAGCCGGCTGTTCAGCCGGCGGCGCCGTCAGCGGCCCAAGCGAGCGCGCAGCCGGCGGCGCAGAAGGCGCCCACCACCGACCAGGCCGCTGCCGACGCCGAGCTTGCCGCGCGCGTAAAGAAGGCGCTCGAGAGCGCACCGGGGCAAATTGCACAAGGCATCGACGTGACGGCGCAGCGCGGCGCTGTTACCCTTTTCGGCACGGTGGCGAGCGGCGGGCAGCGTAACACTGCCGCAAGCGTGGCAACGTCGGTTTCCGGCGTAACGTCCGTCGACAACAAACTCGTGGTGGTGAAGGGTTCGTAAGCTTCTGCACAAAAAAAGGGCGCGCGGGCGGCTCATCGTCGTGTCGAACCGGCTGCCGTTCGCTCTGCATCGCCGCGGGGCGCGCGGCTGGCGTGCCGATCCGGCGAGCGGCGGGCTGGTTACGGCGCTGCTGCCGGTGCTGCGCGACCGCGGCGGCACCTGGGTGGGCTGGACCGGCGCGCCGGGCGCTGCGAAGGAATTCGCGCCGGCGCTGCGCGCGGTGGGGCGCGACGCCGGTTACGCGCTCGTCGGCGTGCCGCTCGGCGAAGCGGAAGTGCGCGATTTCTATCACGGGTTCGCGAACGAGATCATCTGGCCGCTGTTTCACGACCTGCCCTCGCTCTGCAACTTCGAGCCCGCGTACTGGCGCACCTACTGCAAGGTGAATCGCAAGTACGCCAAGGCGGTGCATGCGCGCGCGCCCGTGGGCTCCCTGGTCTGGGCGCACGACTATCATCTGATGAGCCTGGCGGCGGAGCTGCGGCTGCTCGGCTCGCGCGCACGGTTGGGCTTTTTCCTGCATATCCCGTTTCCGCCGCCCGACATCTTTCTCAAGCTGCCCTGGCGCCGGCCGCTCCTGCAGGCGCTGCTGAAATACGACCTGATCGGCTTCCAGACCGCGCGCGACCGGCGCAACTTCCTCGCCTGCGTGCAGGCGGTGCAGCTCGATGCGCGCGGCACGCGCGTGGGCGAGTTCCCGATCAGCATCGATTTCAATGCGTTCATGCGGCGCGCGGCGGCGCCCGATGTGGCGGCGAAGGCGCAGGAGCTGCATCGCCTGCTCCCCAAGCGCAAGCTGGTCCTCGGCATTGACCGGCTCGACTACACCAAGGGCATCCCGCTGCGCCTCGCGGCGTTCGACCATCTGCTTGCGCATTACCCTGAGATGCGCGGCCGCCTCTCGCTCATGCAGGTGGTCGTGCCGAGCCGGGAGGACATCCCGGAGTACCATCGCCTGCGCAACGAGATCGAGCAGCTCGTCGGCAAGATCAACGGCGCCTATGCGCGCCCGGGCGGCTGGGTGCCGGTCTGGTACGAGTACCGCACCCTGACGCGCACCGAGCTGCTCGCCTACTACCGCGCGGCCGACATCGCGCTCGTCACGCCGCTCAAGGACGGCATGAACCTCGTCGCCAAGGAGTATTGCGCGTGCAGCATCGAGGAGGACTGCGTGCTGATCCTCTCGGAGTTCGCGGGCGCCGCGCCGCAGCTTGCCCCGGGGGCGCTGCTCGTGAATCCCTACGACGTCGAAGGCGTCGCCGCCGCCCTGCGCGAAGCCTATTTCATGCCGGCCGAGGAGCGCGCCGCCCGCATGCGGCGCATCCGCCGCTCGATCCGCAGCCAGGACGTGTTCGACTGGGTCGATTCCTATTTGCGCGCGGCGATCACGAAGGACCTGCGCGCCTTTCCGCGCACGCAAGCCGCGGCAGGCGAGCTGCCCGAGATGCAACTCCCCTTGTGATGGAAGACTCCGCCTTTTCCGACGAGTTCTGCCGCTTCATCCAGACCTGCGTCACCTCGGTGGATGCCGCGGAGCTTCTGCTGCAGCTTTCGCAGCAGCCCGACCGGTGGTTCGAGCCGGCCGCGCTCGTCAAAAGCCTCGGCCCGAGCACCGCGATCAGCGACACCGACCTGTCGCGCTACCTGGGGCAGTTCCAGGCCGGCGGGCTCGTCGCCACCGGGCCCGACAAGCGCGTCCAGTACCGCCCGGCATCGGAGACGCACGCGAAGCACATCGAAATGCTGGCGCAAGCCTACAAGGAGCGGCCCGTGACGCTGTTTCGAGTGATCTACGCCCTGCGCGACCAGAAGATCCAGTCGTTCGCCGACGCCTTCAAGCTGATACGGAAATAGGCCATGCTGACCTTCGAGTTCATCCTGTACGGGCTTGCGGTGCTGACGAGCGTGGGCTGCATGCTGCTGCTGTTCCGCGCTTACGCCGCGACCGGCGCGCGCCTGCTGCTGTGGAGCGCGTTGTGCTTCGTCTGCCTTTCCATCAACAACGTCCTGCTGTTTTTCGACCTGGTGGTGTTTCCGACGCAGCTCGACCTGCGGCCCTACCGGCTCATCGCCGCGCTCGCGGGGCTGTTGTTCCTGCTCTACGGCTTCATCTGGGAGGCCGAATGATCGAGTTCATGTCCGGCGCCATCACGCTCGGCTTTCTCGTTGCCGCGGTGTTCTTCCTGCGTTTCTGGCGCAGGACCTCGGACCGCCTGTTCCTCGCCTTCGCGGTCGGGTTCTTCCTGCTCGCGCTCAACCAGGGGCTCGCGCAGTGGCTCGGCGCGGCCGACGAGCGCGTCGGCTACACATATCTCCTGCGCGTCATCGGCTTCGTCATCATCCTCGCCGCGATCGTCGACAAGAACCTCTCGCGCCGCAGGCCGGGCCGGTTCCGGGGCTGACCGCGCTCAGGTGGCCGCCGGCTTGCGCTCGGCCAGCTCGGCCGCGCACATCGTCGCCACGACGCTGTTCGGTTCCTTGCGGTCCGGCATCGTCGCCCAGCCGCCTTTCGCCACCAATTCGCCGCGCTCGTACCAGCCGGTCTCCTGCAGCTTCGCCAGCCGCACTTCGGCGTCCTTCGCCTGCATGAATTCCTGCACGCAGATCGCCGTCGCGAGCTTCTGCCGCGCCTCGGTTGCCGCCTCGTCGACCCTCTTCTGCGCCGTGCCGCCGCTCACCCAGCCGCCCGGCCCGAAGCCGAGGACCAGCGTCGCCGCGACGCACCCGGCGGCGATCCAGAAGGTGTGCGTCTTGGTCGGCCGATAGTCCTCCCAGCGCTGCTGCATGCGCTCGATTGCCGAAAATTGCATGGCATGCCTCCTTGTAGTTCGTCCGGCTCAAGCCTAGGGGCGCCACGCTTAAGCGGCACTTAAGGCAGCGCCCGCGATGCTTGGGGCATGAAAGTCAGCCACGCTATGACGCGCGAAGTGCGCATCGCCTTCCCCGATCAAAGCATGCGCGAGGCCGCGCTCGCGATGGCCGAGCTCGACATCGGCGCACTGCCGGTGTGCCGCAGCTATCGCCTCGTCGGGCTCATCACCACGCACGACCTCGCGCTGCGCGGGCTCGCCGCAGGCCGCAGCCCCAATACGCCGGTCGTGGAGATCATGACCCGCGAGGTGCGCTACTGCTTCGAGGACGAGGACCTGGAGCACGTGGTGGGCGAAATGAAGGCGCGCGGGTTGCGCCGCGTGCCGGTGCTCGACCGCAACAAGCGCCTGGTGGGGATCCTCTCGCTGCGCTACGCCGCGCCTCACCAGGCGTAGTCCAGGCCGAGCAGCAGCGCCGCGTCGGTGGAGGCAGCCGCTGCGGCCAGGGCGAGCGCACTTAAGGCCAGCTTAAGCGCGTAAGGCAGGTTTAATGGGCAGGCGCGCATGCTTGCCGCTCGCGCGAGCGGCGCCGGGCGCAGGGAATCAAACTAGCCCGGGCGCCTCGCCTCGCGCACACCGTCATCGCTCTCGATTCCTAGCCGTAGAGCTTCGCCGGCAGCCAGAGGCCGATCTGTGGGAAAACGTAGAGCAGGATGATCGCGACGAGCTGGATCGCCATGAAGGGCAGCACGCCGATGAAGATCTGGCCGAGCGTGACCTGCGGCGGCGCAACGCCTTTCAGGTAGAGCGCCGCCATCGCGACCGGCGGCGAGAGGAACGCCGTCTGCAGGTTCAAGGCGACGAGCAGCCCGAAAAACAGCGGGTCGATGCCGAAGTGGCCGAGCAGGGGTATGAAGATCGGCATGAAGATCACGATGATCTCGGTCCATTCGAGCGGCCAGCCGAGGAGGAAGATCACCACCTGCGCGAGGATCAGGAACTGCAGCGGCGTGAGCTCGAGCGACAGCACCCACTGCTCGAGCAGCTCCTGGCCGCCAAGAAGCGCGAAGGCCGCCGAAAAGATCGAAGAGCCGACGAGCAGCCAGCACACCATGGCACTCGTCTTGGCGGTCAGGTAGACCGCCTCGTTCACCGAGGACTTCACCGGGAGCTGGAGGTAGGCGAGCACGGCGAGCGCGGCCACGCAAATCCATGCCCCGGTAATCGCCCAATCGGGCGGGAACCAATCGAAGAGCAGCGTGCCGCCGAACACGACGAGCGCCGCAGCGATGAGCGGCGCCCAAAGCGCAAGCAGGCGCAGTGCGCGGCGGCGCGGCTCGCGCGCGAGCGCGTACGCCGCGGTGAGCACGAACCCGCCGGCCGCCCCTGCCGCCG
>Ga0156283_1162_pt2 | contig 35517 bp, 37 predicted proteins | sample RifCSPlowO2_12_FD_107932 | JGI IMG/M metagenome (GOLD analysis project Ga0156283, IMG submission 107932) | Betaproteobacteria bacterium RIFCSPLOWO2_12_FULL_65_14 | reverse complement strand
CGGTCTTTGCCCGACGTGGGCTGCCAGGACGGGTCTCGCGTGTTCCGCACTTCTCCTTCGAAACATGCCGCCGCCCATACCCCGGGGAAGCCCAATGTCCGTTCCGGGACCAGGACACTGTGCATGGCCTTCGCCGCGACATGACCGGCTCGGTCTTCCCAAACACCTTTCGGCTGATAATCTGACGAGGCTTGCTCGGCGTTCACTGTGTTGCGGCCTGCTTCGTTGCTCCCTCCTATGAGGCTCTCGACGGTCCGCTCGGCCACGACCCTCTCGAATCGCGACTGGACCCTGCTACCGGGCGCTCCGGCGCTTACCCGGGCGGGACTTCCACCCGCTGGAGAAGTGCAGCAACGCACAGCCTCGCTTCCCGCTCTCACGGGTCCCTCGACTGCGCGGTCACGTCGCACCATGGGGCCATTCTATACAATCGACTGCGATGCAGTTGACGCCGCCCTACGGCTACGGAGAGATCGTGCCGCTGCGCAAGGAGCATCGCGTGATGCTGCCGCAGGGCGAGATCGCGCGCTTCGCGCGTCATCTGAACGCGCTCTCGATCTCGGCGGCGGAGTTCGGCGCGGCGGCGCGCGACTACCCGATCGTCTTCGCTTCGCTCGACAAGGGCAGCAGCTTCGCGCCGGTGGTGGTGCTCGGCCTCGAGCGCGAAGCCAACCTCTTCGTCGATGCGGCGGGCGGCTGGGACGGCGGCGCGTACCTGCCCGCGTTCGTGCGCCGCTATCCGTTTTGCATCGCCAAGCTCTACGTCGACGGCGAAGCGCGCAGCGAGCGCGTGGTGTGCGTCGTCAAGGCATGCATCGATGAAGGCGGCACGGCGCTCTTCGATGCGCAGGGCGGGCCCACGCCGCGCTGGCAGGCGACCGAGCGCCTGCTCGCAGAATACGAAGCGGACCTCGACCGCACGGCGCAGATGTGCGCCGCGCTCGCGCGGCTGCAGCTCCTCGAGCCCTTCACCCTGCAGGCGGCCGAGGTGAAGCTCGGCGGGATGTACCGGGTGTCGGAGCCGAAGCTGCGCGCGCTCGAAGCGGCGAGCCACAAGCTCCTGGTCGGCAAGGGCTGGATGGGCCTCGTCTACGCGCACGTCCACTCGCTGCAGAACTTCAGCCGCCTTGAGGAGCGTCGCAGACGTGGCAGTAGAGGTTGACCAGCATGCCGGCGGTCGCGCCCCAGATCACCCGGTCTTCGAACTGCATGACGTAGTAGCCGACCGTGCGCCCCTGGAGCTCGCGCGTCTCGCGGCGATGGTTGCTCGGGTCGAGGAGGAAGCCGAGCGGCACCTCGAACACCTCCTCCACTTCGCGCGGATCGGGCGAGAGCGCAAGCGGCGGCGTCACCAGGCCGACCACGGGCGTCACGCGAAACCCGGTGCGCGTCAGGTAATCGGGCAGCCGCGCGAGCACCTCGACGCGGTGCATGGCGAGGCCGATCTCTTCTTCGGCCTCGCGCAGCGCCGTGAACTCGGGCGTCGGGTCGTGCGGCTCGGCGCGCCCGCCGGGAAAGCTCACCTGCCCGGAATGCGCCTTGAGATGCGAGGTGCGCTTGGTGAACACCACGGTGAGGCCGGAGTCGTGCACCACGATCGGCACCAGCACTGCAGCAGCGGTCAGCGCCGCCTCCTCCCGGCCCACGCCGTCGTCGCCGTAGACCGAGAACGCGGGCGCGCTGCGCTGCGTCAAGCGGCGCCGCAGCTCCTCCAGGGAATAGGGTCGCATGCGCGGCTGTTTACCCGGCAGCCAAGCTGTTAGCCTGGCGAGCGTTTACCCAACCACAATGAGGAGGAACATGAAACGTACCGCCCTGTTCGTCGGCCTGGCATTCGCGTCTTCGCTTGCGTTCGCCAGCAGCTGCCCCAAGCACATGAAAGCCATCGACGCAGCGCTGCCGAAAGCCAAGCTGTCCTCTGCGCAGATGAGCGCAGTGAAGAAGCTGCGCGCCGAGGGCGAGCAGCAGCACAAGGCCGGCAAGCACGCCGACTCGATGGCCGCGCTCACCAAGGCCGAGGGCATCCTCGGCATCAAGTAAGCCGCTCAGGGCTGGAGGACGATCGATCCGGTCGTCTTCCTTCCCTCCAGATCGCGGTGCGCCTGCTGCGCGTCCGCGAGCTTGTAGCGCCCGGTCGTCTCGATCTTCACCTTGCCGCTCTTCACGACGTCGAAAAGGCTCCCCGAGCGCTCGACCAGGTCGGCGCGCGTGGCGATATGCGTGGCGAGCGTCGGCCGCGTCACGTAGAGCGATCCTTTCGTGGAAAGGATGCCGAGGTTGACCGGCGGCACCGCGCCGGATGCGTTGCCGAAGGACACCATCAGGCCGCGCGGCCGCAGGCAGTCGAGCGAGCCCTCCCAGGTCGTCTTGCCGACCGCGTCGTACACGACCGGCACGCCTTCGCCGCCGGTGATGCTCTTCACGCGCTCGACGAAGTTCTCGCGGCTGTAGTTGATGACGTGCTCGGCGCCGTGCGCCTTGGCGAGCGCCGCCTTTTCATCCGAGCCCACGGTTCCGATGACGGTGACGCCCAGCGCCTTGAGCCACTGGCAGGCGATGAGTCCCACGCCGCCCGCGGCCGCGTGCCAGAGCACGGTCTCGCCTTTCTTCACCGGGTAGGTGGAGTGGATGAGGTAGTGGACCGTCAGGCCCTTGAGCATCATGGAAGCGCCCTGCTCTTCGCTGACGCCTTGCGGCAGCTTCACCATCCGGTCGGCGGGCACGATGCGCATGTCGCAATACGAGCCGGGGAGCCCGGTGTACGCGACGCGGTCGCCCGGCTTGAGCTCGGTGACGCCGGATCCGACCGCCTCCACGACCCCGGCCGCCTCGTTTCCGGCGACGGCGGGAAGCTGCATGGGATAGAGGCCCGAGCGCTGATAGGTGTCGACGAAGTTGACGCCGATGGCGGTGTGCCGGATGCGCGCCTGGCCCGGACCCGGTTCGCCGACGGGCACGTCCTCGTACTGCAGCACCTCGGGTCCGCCCTGCTTGTGGAAACGCACTGCCTTTGCCATGAAAAACTCCCTAGTGAAATAGCGTGAGCACGCCGGTGTAGCCGTACAACCGGTCGTGGGATATCTCGCCGTTGCAGAAGAATCCTACCAGCGGAAGCTCGCCCAGCGCTTGCCCGATGAGCCGCAGTTCCGCACCGCGGCTGCCGAACATGTGCTCGCCGCGCGCCACGCACGAGAAGTACAGGGCGCCCCGCGGGGCCGGCGCCGCCGCTTTCAGCTCGGCGAGGATGCGCTGCAGGTCGGCGCGCGCCGCGGCGGCGTCGCGCTTGCAAAAGAGGATCTCGGCGCGCGGCTCGACCACGTCGCCGATAGCGATCGCCCGGCTGTTGGCGTCGACGCCGACAAGGTTGCGGGCGGTGTAGTCGCCGCTGTCGCTGCCCGGCACGGGCAGCCCGACCAGGAGCTGCGCGCGCTCGCCTTTCACGGCCTCGAGCAGGACGTCGAGCGCCGGCCGCCCGTCGAGCGTGAAGATGACGTTGTCTTCGCACTCCGTGACCCGCCAGCGCCCGGGAAAGGCCGAGCAGCCCTGGGTGAGGCGCGTCGCCACCGCGACGCCCGCGCCGAGCGCGGCGCCCGAAAGGCCGCCGCTCAGCACCTCGTTGGCGATCTGCACCGCGCGCGTGCGCGAGCTCGACACCCCGCCCACGAGGTAGCCGGTCGCCGTCTTCGCGGACATGTCGGCGACCAGCCCCGGCACGTCGGGGGCGGCGGGGTCGGCGTGGACCACCGCGAAATGCGGCGCCGCGCCTTTCAAGGGCCTTCTGCCCGAGAAAATCGAGTAGGCACCGACGTCCGCGACCATCGCGGCGAGCGCCGGCTCGTCCTGGTACTCGGTGCCGGTCGCGATGATGCCGGTGCCCACCGTGCCGACCCAGTCGGCCACGCCGGTGCGGCTGCGCAGCGTATCGAGGATCTCCTTGGATTCATCCACCAGGACATCCGTGAAGTACACGAAACCAAGGCCGCGCCCGGGACGGCCCAGCCTTTCGACGCATTTCCGCCAGTCGGTTCCGTGCGCGAAGGCGAACGGGGTCATTCGGGCTTCTTCGGCTCCGTGGCGCTGCGCATCGCCTGCAGCGCGGCGCGCTGCAGCTCGAGGCCCTGGATCGAGAACTTCACCATGTTGAGGTTCATGGTGAGCCAGCCCTCGATCGAGCGCAGGTCGGCGATGCGCCTGTCGATCTCCTCGGGGTCGAGCGTGGGCATCGCCATGCCGGGAAGCGGCACCCCGAGCGGGCCCCACAGGCGGCGAAACATCTCGAAGGGGTCCTGCGGCGGCTGGTCAGCCATGGGCGTGTCCTTCCGTGAAGTCGAAGAAATCCCGCACTTCCGCCTCGCGGCTCAGCGTGTCCTGATAGCCGAGGTCGATGAGCGCGCTGCAGAATGACTGCTCGAAGAGCAAGTAGCTTGCCAGATTGGAGCCCGAGCGGTTGAGCGCCCCGGAGGGCCGCAGGAGCAGGCGCACGGTGGCCGGCAGCTCGTGCAGGAAGCGCGCCGCCAGCCGCTCGATCGGCTGCGAAGGGGTGATGAACAGCACCTTGATGGGACGCAGCTTCGCATCCTTCACGACTTCCGGCGGGATCAGCTTCACCGTGCGGTTGATGCGCTCGAGGCGCTCGATGTCGACCATCAGGCTGTCGAGAAAGATGCTGTTCAGCGCGTGGCCGGCGATCTGCGCGAGCGACGGATAGACGTTCGAGCGCGTGCGCGTGTCGTCGCCCGCCTGACGCCCGGTGCCGACGATGAGCACGCGGTCGGCGCCCAGGTGCAGCGCCGGGCTCACCGGCGCGATCTGCCGCATGGAACCGTCGCCGAAGTACTCGCGGTGCAGCTTGACCGCGGGGAAGATGAACGGCAGCGAGGCGGAAGCCAGCAGATACTCGACCTTGAGCGTGACGGCGGCGCCGATGCGCTGGTTGCGCTCCCAGGCTTCGAGCCCCGAGCCGCCCTGGAAGAACGAGACGCTTTGCCCCGAGGTGTAGCCCGAGGCGGTCACGCACACCGCGTACAGCGCGCCGGCATCCAGGTTCGCCTGGATGCGCGGGAAGTCGAGGTGCTTTTCGAGCAGGTCGCGCAGCGGCGCGTTGTCGAGCAGCGCGACCGGGTTGTGGCGCGACAGCAGCATCATCGCGCCCAGCCAGCGCATCCCGCTTCTCAGGATATTCCAGCTGTCGGTGCGGTAGATGTGCTCGCAGCGCATGTGCTCCCAGAACTCGATCAGGTTGCCGACCGCGCGCTTGAAGTTGTCGGCGTACGCGGCGAGCGAGGCGGCATTGATGGCGCCGGCCGAGGTGCCGCAGACGATCGGGAAGGGGTTGCGCTCGGGGTTGCCGAGGATGTCGCGCACCGCCTTCAGCACGCCGACCTGGTAGGCGGCGCGCGCGCCGCCGCCCGTGAGCACCAGCCCCGCCCGCGGCTTCATCCGGCTGGCCGGGAAGGGCGCAACGTTGCTGGCGGCGGGCTCCATCTAGAACAAGCTCTGTTCCTGGCCTCGCGGGGCGTTGGCGTCGGCCACCGCCAGCGCGGTCATGTTGACCACGCGGCGCACGGAGGCCGACGGAGTGAGGATGTGCACCGGGCGCGCGGCGCCCAGCAGGATCGGCCCGATGGTGACTCCGCCGCCGGCGGCGGTCTTCAGCAGGTTGAACGAGATGTTGGCGGCGTCGAGCGTCGGCATGATGAGCAGATTCGCCTCGCCGCGCAGCTTCGAGCGCGGGAACACCTTCAGGCGGATCTCTTCCGAGATCGCCGCATCGCCGTGCATCTCGCCCTCGATGTCCAGGTCGGGGGCGCGCTCGCCGATGAGCTCGAGCGCGCGGCGCATCTTCAGGGCCGAGGGCGTCTTCAGGGAGCCGAAGTTCGACGCCGACAGCAGCGCCACCTTGGGAATGATGCCGAAGCGCTTGATCTCGTCGGCGGCGAGCAGCGTCATCTCGGCGATGTGCTCGGCATCGGGCTCGGGGGTGACGTAGGTGTCGCAGATGAACACGGTGCGCGCCGGCAGGATGAGCGCGTTCATGCCGGCGTAGTGGCGCACGCCGGCGCGCAGGCCGATCACCTGGTCGATGAAATGCAGGTGCATGGCGTGCGCGCCCGAAGTGCCGCACAGCATGGCGTCGGCCTCCCCCTTGTACACCAGCATCGCGCCGATCAGCGTCTGCGTGCGCCGCATCTCGATGCGCGCGAAATCGGGCGTCACGCCCTTGCGCTCGGTGAGCTGGTGATAGGTGGTCCAGTAATCGCGGTAGCGCGGGTCGGACTCCGGGTTGACGAGGTCGAAGTCCCTGCCCGGCCGCACGCGCAGGCCGAGCCGCTCCAGGCGCTGCTCGATCACCTGCGGCCGGCCGATCAGCGTGGGCCTGGCCAGCCCTTCGTCCACCACGATCTGCGCCGCGCGCAGCGAGCGCTCGTCCTCGCCTTCCGCGTACACCACGCGCCGCGGCGCGGCTTTCGCGGCGGTGAACAGCGGCTTCATGATGAGGCCCGAGTGGTACACGAACTGGCTCAGCGACTCGCGGTACGCCTCGAGGTCGGCGAGCGGCCGCGTGGCGACGCCGGAGTCCATGGCCGCCTTGGCGACCGCCGGCGCGACGCGCGCGATCAGGCGCGGGTCGAAGGGCCGCGGGATGATGTACCCGGGGCCGAAGCTGATCGACTCGATGCCGTAGGCGAGCGCCACCTGCTCCGAGGTCTCGGCCTGGGCCAACTCGGCGATGGCGCGCACCGCGGCGAGCTCCATCGCGTCGTTGATGGTGGTCGCGCCCACGTCCAGCGCGCCGCGGAAAATGAACGGGAAGCACAGGACGTTGTTCACCTGGTTGGCATAGTCCGAGCGCCCGGTGGCGATGACGCAGTCGGGCCGCGCTCCCTTGGCGAGATCCGGCAGGATCTCGGGGTCGGGGTTCGCGAGCGCGAGGATCAGCGGCCGCTCGGCCATTTTCTTGACCATCGCGGGCTTCAGCACGCCGCCGGCCGACAGGCCGAGGAAGATGTCCGCGCCGGCGATCACCTCGTCGAGGGTGCGCGCGCGCGTGTCCTTCGCGAAGCGCTCCTTGTCCGGGTCCATCTCCTCGCGCCGGCCCTTGTACACCACGCCCTTGATATCCGTGACGGTGATGTTCTCGCGCGGCATGCCCATCTTCACCAGCAGCTCGAGGCAGGCGAGCGCCGCGGCGCCCGCGCCCGAGGCCACGAGCCTCGCGTCCTCGATCTTCTTGCCCACCACCTTCAAGCCGTTGTAGATCGCGGCGCCCACGGTGATCGCGGTGCCGTGCTGGTCGTCGTGGAACACCGGGATCTTCATGCGCTTGCGCAGCGCGCGCTCGATCGTGAAGCACTCGGGCGCCTTGATGTCCTCGATGTTGATGGCGCCGAAGGTGGGCTCGAGCGCGGCGATGATGTCGACCAGCTTCTCCGGGTCGCGCTCGTCGAGCTCGATGTCGAAGCAGTCGATGCCGGCGAATTTCTTGAACAACACGCTCTTGCCTTCCATCACCGGCTTGGCGGCGAGCGGCCCGATGGCGCCCAGCCCGAGCACCGCGGTGCCGTTGGTCACCACCGCGATGAGGTTCGCGCGCGAGGTGTACAGCACCGCCGTCGCCGGGTTCAGCCGGATCTCCTCGCATGCCGCGGCCACGCCCGGCGAATAGGCGAGCGCCAGGTCGCGCTGGTTGGTGAGCTGCTTGGTCGGAGCGACGGAAATCTTGCCGGGGGGGTTGCGCCGGTGATACTCGAGCGCGTTGTTCTTCAGTTGCTCGTCCACCGGAAAATTATAATCCCGGGACCTCCCATGCCCACTTCAACGGCGCGGCGCGCCGCCGATATCGAACCTTTCGAAGTGATGGACGTGCTCGCGCGCGCGCACGCGCTCGAGGCCGCCGGGCGGCACGTGCTGCACATGGAGATCGGCGAGCCCGATTTCACGGCGCCCGAGCCGGTCGTCGAGGCCGGCGTGCGCGCCCTGCGCGCGGGCCTGACCGCCTACACCGCCACGCTCGGCCTTCCCGCGCTGCGCGAGGCGATCGCCGCTCATTACGCGACCCGATTTTCGAAAACAATCGACCCCCAGAGGATCGCGGTGACCGCCGGCGCCTCGGGCGGCCTGCTCACTGCGGCGGCGCTCTATGTCGACGCGGGCGACGAGGTGCTGGTGCCGGATCCGGGCTATCCCGGCTACCGCCACTTCGTGCGCGCCTTCGAGGGTGTCGCCAAGGCGATGCGCGTATCCGCCGAGACCGATTTCCAGCCGACGCTCGATATGGTGCGTAGCGCGTGGGGCGCGCGCACGCGCGGCCTCATCCTCGGATCGCCCTCGAACCCGACAGGCACCCTGATTTCTCAAACCGAACTGCGAGAAATCGCGCTGTTCGTCGCCGAGCGCAACGGCGTTCTTTTGGTCGACGAGATCTATCAGGGACTGGTCTACGGCATCGAGCCGTGGAGCGCGCTCGGGCTGCCGGGCGAGGTGGTCCTGATCAACAGCTTCTCCAAGTACTTCTGCATGACCGGCTGGCGCCTCGGCTGGGTCGTGCTGCCGCAGGCCGCGGTGCGCGGCTTCGAGAAGCTGGGACAGCATCTTTTCATCAGCGCGCCCACAGCCGCGCAGCACGCGGCGCTTGCCGCCTTCAAACCCGAGACGATCGCGATCCTGGAAAGCCGCAGAAAGGAGTTCGCGCGCCGGCGCGACTTCCTCGTGCCGGCGCTGCGCGGCGCGGGCCTCGCGGTGCCCGCGGAGCCGCGCGGCGCGTTCTACGTCTACGCCGACTGCGGCCGCGACTCGAAGAGGTTTTCGCTGGAGCTGCTGGAGCGCGAGGCCGTCGCCGCCACGCCGGGAATCGACTTCGGCGCGAACCGCACGCAGCGCTTCGTGCGCTTCGCCTACACCCGCAGCCTGGAGGAGCTCGAGGAGGCCGTCAGGCGGATTGCGCGCTTTCTTTCCGCGCCTTCTGCCTGACCGGCTCGAGGCGCGCCTTCTCGGCCATCACCTTGGCGGCGTACTGAGAGCCCGGCGTGTCCACGGCCCCGGCATACATCTGCAGCGCGAACTCCTGGTCGCCGAAGCGCCGGGTGTACTCCCGCAGGATCTGGGCGCCGACCTGGATGTTGACCTCGGGCTCGAGAACCGCCTGCTCGCCGCCGTGGTCGTCGAGCTTGTCCAGGTGGAACTTCGGGATGACTTGCATCAGGCCCTTTGCCCCGACCACGCTCTCGGCCACCGGGTTGTAGCGCGACTCGATCGCCATCACCGCTAGGATGAGCAGGGGATCGACGGAATGCTGCTCGCCGGCCCGGTAGGCGATGGAAACGAAGCGCGCCGCCGCGTCGTGCGCGATGCGGTAGCGCTTGGCGATGAATTCGGCGAGCGCACGCTGCTCGCGCTCGAGGAGCGTCTCGGCCGCGCCACTCTCGATCGCCCCGGCAGCGCTCAGGGACGGCACCCCGAACGGGTTGCCGGACAGCGGCGCGAGCCCTTTGAGGAGCGCCTCGCGGTCGAGCGCGACGAGGGTGAAGCTGAATACGGCGGCCAGCCCCAAAAGGGCCAGGCTCGCCTTGGCGGCCGAGTACACCCGGGCAATGCACGTTGCTTTCATCTTGGTCCTCCGTGCTTCCAGGGACTGCCGTTGACGGGCGTGCATTCTATATGCGGCCAGCGCAAAAAGCAGCCGCGGGGAAGCCGACGCCGTAAGCAGTGATTGCTGCTATGCAGCATTCGTCATGGTAACCAAAACCCCCTTTTATTTCAATAAGTTCTCCATGTTCAGGACACGCGTGACAATGCGTCGCGAAACCGTTGTTTCGACATCTTTTTACGTTCGATGACGGTTGCACGCGGCCCCTCGCTAGAATGGGGGCTCGCTTTAGGGAAGCCTCGCGGACCGGCCAAAGTCTCCAGTCTTGGGCCGAGTTGACCTAGCCGGTCCGCTGAGCTTCGAGGGCCGGCGAGGGGCTTGCGCCCCTCGCCTCGTCCCTCCGGTTCCCGGTTACGGCCGGGAGCCGGTGGGAAACGGCCAAGCGGCCGCTGGATTCAGCGCGGTTCTCGCGCCGGGGGTCGCAGCGGTGGATGGCGGTGCTGCCTGAGTGCTCGCCATCGGTTCCGCAGGGCTGGCCGGTTTGGCGGCTCTGCTTGCCTTTTTCTTCTTGCCCGCCTTTTTCTTCTTCTTGGCGGATTTCTTTTTGCCTGCCGCCTTCTTCTTACCAGCTTTTTTTACTGACTTCTTTTTCTTCTTTGATGATGCCCTCTTCTTCTTCTTTTTCTTTCCGCCTTTTTTCGCTTTTTTCTTCGCCATTCTCAATCTCCTTCAAGGTTGTTGAACAAAAAAAGCCCGGCCGTAAAGCTCCGGACTATCCAACCGCCGGCGAAGGTTCCCCCGCACCGGCATGCTGAATTTGGTTGCTCTTGACGTCATGATAAAGAATGTCCGCGTCGAGGCGGATGCCGCCCTCCCAGGTGACGGTAGCGGATTCCGGGTCGACGCTCACCTTCTCGAACTCGCGCACGTCGCGCCACAGCTGGAACGCGCCGATCTCGAGTAGGTTGCCCAGAAACACGCTGCCCTCCAATCCATCTTCGAAGCGTAACCACAGCTTATAGTCTTCTTCGGCTTTGCACGCGGTTATTCGCATTTCTTCGTCCCAGTATTCGTTCATCTGTTGTTTTAATCCCAGCTCAGCGCGCCGCCGGTCTGGTACTCGATGACCCGCGTCTCGAAGAAGTTGCGCTCCTTCTTCAGGTCGATCATCTCGCTCATCCACGGGAAAGGGTTGCTCGCCCCCGGGTACAGCGTGTCGAGGCCGATCTGCTGGCAGCGGCGGTTGGCGATGAAGCGCAGGTACTCCTTGAACATCGGCGCGTTGAGCCCGAGCACGCCGCGCGGCATGGTGTCCTCGGCGTAGCGGTACTCGAGCTCGACCGCCTGGCGGAAGAGATCGTGCATCTCCTCGCGGAACTGGCCGGTCCAGAGCTGCGGGTTCTCGAGCTTGATCTGGTTCACGAGGTCGATGCCGAAGTTGCAGTGCATCGACTCGTCGCGCAGGATGTACATGTACTGCTCGGCGGCGCCGGTCATCTTGTTCTGCCGGCCGAGCGCCAGGATCTGCGTGAAGCCGACGTAGAAGAACAGGCCCTCCATCAGGCAGGAGAACACGATCAGGCTCTTCAGCAGGCTCTGGTCGGCCTCCGGCGTGCCGGTGACGAAAGCCGGGTCGGTCAGCGTGTCGATGAACGGCACCAGGAACTCGTCCTTGTCGCGGATCGAGCCGACCTCGTGGTAGGCGTTGAACACCTCGCCCTCGTCCAGGTCCAGGCTCTCGACGATGTACTGGTAGGCGTGGGTGTGGATCGCCTCCTCGAAGGCCTGGCGCAGCAGGTACTGGCGGCATTCCGGCGCGGTGATGTGCCGGTAGGTGCCGAGAACGATGTTGTTCGCGGCGAGCGAGTCGGCGGTGACGAAGAAGCCGAGGTTGCGCTTGACCAGGCGCCGCTCGTCCTCGGTGAGCCCGCGCGGGTCCTTCCACAGCTGGATGTCGCGGCTCATGTTGATTTCCTGCGGCATCCAGTGGTTGGCGCAGGCCGCGAGGTATTTCTCCCAGGCCCACTTGTACTTGAAGGGCACCAGCTGGTTGACGTCGGCCTTGGAGTTGATGACCTGCTTGTCCTCGACGGTGACCCGCCGGAACGACCCTTCGGCCCTTTGCGGCTCCTTGCCCGGGGACTGCGGGACGAACGGCGTAGCCGGCTGGATCGCCAGGCCCGGGAGCGCGCTCAAGCCGCCCTCTTCCTCAAAGCTGAGCATGCGCCTGTCCTCGCGTAGTCGTCATGGGAAGCGTCAGCAGCTCGCGGTACGCCGTCTGGCGCTCGCTTTCCGTCGAGTGGTACATCTCGCAGGTCGCCACGTAGAGGTTCCACTCGGTGCCGGCGAGCGTCAGCCAGTAGCCGTACTTCGGGTCGCTCTTGATGAGCTGCGCCTCCGAGAGGTCCGCGGCATGCCCGAAGTGCACGGCGTGGAACATGAGCAGCCGCCAGCCGGGCACCATGACCGCGTACAGGCCCGGGGCCCGCGGCGGCGTCCACAGGGCGCAGATGAACGGGCCGGTGAACTGCCGGCTGCCGAGGGTGATCACTGGCAGGCCTCGCAGTCCGGGTTGTCGATGGCGCAGAACTTGGCGTCTTGCGCGGTCTCCGTGGCGCTCGGCACCGCGTTCAGCTGCCCGGTCTTGGTGGTGGACTTCTCCGCGTGGGTGGCGCCCATGGCGCGCAGGTAATAGGTGGTCTTGAGCCCGCGGATCCAGGCGAGCTTGTAGGTGTCGTCGAGCTTGCGGCCGGAGGCGCCCGCCATATAGATGTTGAGCGACTGCGACTGGTCGATCCATTTCTGGCGCCGCGCGGCCGCCTCGACCAGCCACTTGGGCTCGACTTCGAAGGCGGTGGCGTAGAGACCGCGCAGGACGGCCGGCGCGCGGTCGATGCGCGCGAGGTTGCCGTCGAAGTACTTGAGGTCGGCGATCATGACCTCGTCCCACAGGCCCGCCGCCTTCAGGTCGGCGACCAGGTATTCGTTCACCACCGTGAACTCGCCCGAGAGGTTCGACTTCACGAACAGGTTCTGGTAGGTCGGCTCGATCGACGCCGACACGCCGATGATGTTGGCGATCGTCGCGGTCGGCGCGATGGCGATGCAGTTGGAGTTGCGCATGCCGTGCTGCTTGATGCGGGCGCGCAGCGCTTCCCAGTCGAGCGTCGCCGAGCGGTCGAGCTCCACGTAGCCGGCGCGCTCGGCGGCGAGCAGGTCGAGGGTGTCCTGCGGCAGCACGCCGCGGTCCCACAACGACCCGGCGAACGACGGATAGCGGCCGCGCTCCTCGGCGAGATCGGTGGAGGCCCCGTAGGCCGCAAGCGCGACCATCTCCATGGAGCGGTCGGCGAACTCCACCGCCTCCTGCGAGGCGTACGGCACGCGCATGCGGTGCAGGCAGTCCTGGAACCCCATGATGCCCAGGCCCACCGGGCGGTGGCGCAGGTTGGAATTGCGCGCCTTGTCGACCGCGTAGTAGTTGATGTCGATGACGTTGTCCAGCATCCGCATCGCGGTACGGATGGTGGCTCTCAACTTGGCGAAATCCAGGCCGCGCTCGGTCATGTGCGCGACCAGGTTGACCGACCCGAGGTTGCACACCGCGATCTCGTCCTTCGAGGTGTTCAGCGTGATCTCGGTGCACAGGTTCGAGCTGTGCACGACGCCGACGTGCTGCTGCGGGCTCCTCAGGTTGCACGGATCCTTGAACGTGATCCAGGGATGCCCGGTCTCGAAGAGCATCGAGAGCATCTTGCGCCAGAGCTGGACCGCGGGAATCTTCTTGAAGAGCTTGAGCTCGCCGCGCGCCGCCTTGTCCTCGAAGCGCAGGTAGGCTTCCTCGAAGGCCCGGCCCGACTTGTCGTGCAGCTCGCGCACGTCGGAGGGGCTGAAGAGCGTCCACTCGGCGTTCTCCATCACCCGCTTCATGAACAGGTCGGGGATCCAGTTCGCCGTGTTCATGTCGTGGGTGCGGCGGCGGTCGTCGCCGGTGTTCTTGCGCAGCTCGAGGAACTCCTCGATGTCCAGGTGCCAGGTCTCCAGGTAGGAGCAGACCGCGCCCTTGCGCTTGCCGCCCTGGTTGACCGCGACCGCGGTGTCGTTCACCACCTTGAGGAAGGGCACCACGCCCTGCGACTTGCCGTTCGTGCCCTTGATGTGCGAGCCGAGCGCGCGCACCGGCGTCCAGTCGTTGCCCAGGCCGCCGGCGTACTTGGCGAGCAGCGCGTTCTCCTTGATGGCGTCGTAGATGCCTTCGAGGTCGTCCGAGACGGTGGTCAGGTAGCAGCTCGAGAGCTGCGAGCGCAGCGTGCCGGAGTTGAACAGCGTCGGCGTCGAGCTCATGAAGTCGAAGCTCGAAAGCACGTCGTAGAACTCGATGGCCCGGGCCTCGCGGTCCTTCTCGCGCAACGCGAGGCCCATCGCCACCCGCATGAAGAACGCCTGGGGCAGCTCGATCCTCCGGCCGCCGAGGTGCAGGAAATAGCGGTCGTAGAGCGTCTGCAGGCCGAGGTAGTTGAACTGCAGGTCGCGCCGCGCCTTCAGCGCCTTCCCTAGCCTGACGAGATCGAAGCGGCCCAGCTCGGCGTCGAGCAGCTCGGCGCCGATGCCGCGCTGGATGAACTGCGCGAAATAGCCGGCGTAGCGCGTTTCCATCTCGGCCTGGCTCGCCTCTTCCCCGAGCACTTCCAGCCGGATGGTGTTCAGGAGCAGCCGGGCGGTGACGTAGCCGTAGGCGGGCTCCTTCTCGATCAACGCGCGCGCCGCCAGCACCGCGGACTTGCGCACCTCTTCCATCGGCACGCCGTCGTACAGGTCGCGCAGCGTCGCTTCGAGGATCGCCTCGGGCGAGGTGTCGGCCAGGCCTTCGCAGGCCGACTCGACCAGGCGGCGCAGGGCGTTGCGGTCGAGCGGCTTCCTCTGGCCGCTCTCGACGACGTGGATGCCGCCGTCGTGCCTCGCGCCCTTTTCCTGCGCGCGCACCTTGGCCCGCTCCTCGCGGTACAGCACGTAGGCGCGCGCCACGTCGTGCTCGCCCGAGCGCATCAGGGCGAGCTCGACCTGGTCCTGGATGTCCTCTATATGGAAGGTGCCGCCTTGCGGCTGGCGGCGCAGCAGCGCGCCGACGACCGCCTCGGTCAGCCCCGCGACCAGCTCGCGGATGCGGGCCGATGCGGCGCCCTGGCTGCCGTTCACCGCCAGGAAGGCCTTGGTCACGGCCACGGCGATCTTGGCGGGCTCGAAACCGACCACGGCGCCGTTGCGCCGGATCACCTTGTACTCGGAATAGGTGCTGCGCGCCGCGCTACCGGCCTCAGGAAGGGATACGCCCAATGCAGCGCTTGCCGTGGCGTTGTCCTGAGCGATCTGCATGTTCTCTCCTCTTGTTGCCTTAGGTCCGTCGCCCGGGCCGTCGCGCCGCGTGTTGCGGTTCTTCTATGACGACCTGCACCTGCGCGCTACCACTACATTTAGTGCGTTATCGTCCCTAGAGACTAGCTCTTGTGGAGGCAATGTACACACGGATGCTTTACTTTGCAAGCGCGCCCTACTAAATGTTGGGCAAACACCACATCGACCGCCTAAATATGGGCGGCGGTACACAGCATGCGGTGGGGAAATGCCGGCTTGCTTCTAGATCTAGTGGCGCGCCAGCGCGGCGAGCACGCGCGGCCAGTCGAAGCGCGCCCCTGGATCGCGCTTGCGCCCGGGCGCGACGTCGCTGTGCGCGGCGATGTCGCGCAGCGGCAGCCGCTGGCGCAGGCGCGCGAGCAGCCGCACCAGCGCGAGGTACTGCGCGTCCTCGAAAGGACCGTCGTCGCTGCCTTCCAGCTCGATGCCGACGGAGAAATCGTTGCAGCGGCCGCGGCCGCGCCACGACGACTCCCCGGCGTGCCAGGCGCGGCGCTCGACCGGCACGAATTGCACCGTCTCGCCGTCGCGGCGGATCAGGAAATGCGCCGACACCCGCAGCGCGGCGATGTCCCGGTAGTAAGGGTGCGCCCCGGGGTCGAGCCGGTTGGTGAACAGGCGCTCGATCGCGTCGCCGCCGAACTCGCCGGGCGGCAGGCTGATGCAGTGGATGACGGCGAGCGTGACTTCGGTGCCGCGCGGGCGCTCATCGCAGTTCGGGCAATCAACGGTTCTCATCGGTGATGCCGAGCCTCTGCATCCGGTAGCGCAGCTGCCGGAAGGTGATGCCGAGCAGCTTCGCCGCCGCGGTGCGGTTGAACGCGGTCTTGCCCAGGGCCTCGAGAATCGCCTTGCGCTCCAGGCCGTCCAGGTAGTCCGGCAGCGTCTCGCCCGCACCGCCGCTGGCGGGCTCGGCCTCGGCGCTCGGCGCGAGGCGCAGGTCCTCGGCGCTGATCTCGGTCTTCCCGGAGAGGGCAAGCGCCCGTTCCAGGATGTTCTCGAGCTCGCGCACGTTGCCGGGAAAATCATAGCGGGCGAGCTCCTGCACCGCCGAGCCATCGAGCCGCGGCGCCGGCACCCCGTTCTGCCGGGCAAGGCGCTCGAGCAGGGCGGCGGCGATGCCCGGGATGTCTTCCCGGCATTCGCGCAGCGGCGGCATCTTCAGCTCGATGACGTTCAGCCGGTAGAAGAGGTCCTGCCGGAAGCGCCTGGCGGCCACCAGGGCGGAGAGGTTCTGGTGGGTGGCGCTGATGATGCGCACGTCCACCGGGTCTTCCTGCGTGGCGCCGACCTTGCGCACGCGCTTTTCCTGGATCGAGCGCAGGAGCTTCACCTGCATGGCGAGCGGCAGCTCGGCCACCTCGTCGAGAAACAGCGTCTCGCCGTTGGCCGCCTGGAAGAAGCCTTCGCGGTCCTCGCCGGCGCCGGTGAAGGCGCCCTTCTTGTAGCCGAAGAACTCGCTCTCCATGAGGGTCTCCGGGATGGCGCCGCAATTGACCGGGATGAACGGCTTCTCGCGGCGCGCGCCGTTCTCGTGGATCAGGCGCGCCGCCAGCTCCTTGCCGCTGCCCGATTCCCCCGAGATGTAGACCGGCGCCTGGGTGCGCGCCAGCTTGCCGATGAGCTCGCGCACCTGCGCCAGCGGCGCGCTCTCGCCCAGGAGCTGCTGGTCCTTGACCGGCACCGAGGCGGGAAGCGAAAGCGCCGAGCGCACCAGCGCGCGCAGCTGGTCCAGTCCGACCGGCTTCGAGACGTAGTCGAAGGCGCCCGCCTTGAGCGCCGCCACCGCGTTCTCGGCGCTGCCATGCGCCGTGATCACGGCCACCGGCAGGTCCGCGCCGAGCGAGGCGATGTAGCGCACCAGCTCGAGCCCTTCGCCGTCGGGCAGGCGCATGTCGGTAAGGCAGAGGTCGTAGCGCTCGTCCTTCAGGCGCTCCTTCGCCTCGCCGACCGACCCGGCGCTCGTCACCCCCAGGCCCATCTTGAGGAGCGTGAGCTCCAGCAGCTCGCGGATGTCGGGCTCGTCGTCGACCACCAGCACCTGCGCAGCGCGCTGCGGCACGCGTCGCTCGGAGCGCTTCATGCCGCGCGCGCGCTGGCGCCGGCCTCGCGGGCGCGGATGCGGAAATGCGCCCCGGAGCTGCCGTGGACGTATTCCAGCGCGGCGCGGTTCGCCGCGCACAGCTCGCGCGCGAGGTAGAGGCCCAGGCCGGTCCCCTTGGCTTCGGTGGTGAAGAAGGGCTCGAACAGCTGCCCCTGATTCGACGCCGGCACTCCCGGGCCGTTGTCGATGATGCTCAATTCCACGCGGTCGCCCAGGCCGCTGATCGCCAGGCGCACGCTGCGCGGCTCGTGGCGCGCGTAGCGCACCGCGTTGCGCAGCAGGTTCCACATCACCTGGTGCAGGTGCTCGCGGTCGAACTCCACCGACACGTCGCGCGCAGCCTCGATCGCGAAGCGCTCGGCGGGCACCTCCTCGTTGGCGACGAACTCCTCGACGAACGCCTCGAGCCACGGCCGCAGGCGGATGGGCTCGGCGGCGATGCGGTCGCGGCGGTTGAGCTGCAGCACGTCGGAGACCAGCCGCTCCAGGCGCCGCGTGTTGTCGCCGAGGATGCGCGTCAGGCGCTTGCGGTGCTCGGCGCGCTTTTCCTCCCCCAGCAGCTCGGCGGCGTGGCTGATCGCGGCGAGCGGGTTGCGGATCTCGTGCGCGATGTTGGCCGTGAGGCGGCCGAGCCCCGCGAGCTTGAGCTGCTGCGCCTGCTCGCGCGTGCGCGTCATGTCCTCGACGAAAAGCACGCTCAGGTCCTCGTCGGTCCCGGTCTCGAGCAGCCGCACGCCGATGCTGCGCCCGCCGACCTCGAAGTCCAGGCGCTTTTCGAACCCCGGCAGCAGGTCGCCGATCGGCGCGCCGAGCAGCGGGTCGGCGCCGAGCAGGCGCTGCGCCTGGGGGTTGTACTGGACCACGCGCCCGTCGCGGTTGAGCACCACCACGCCGTCGTGCATGTCGCGGATCACCAGCTGGTTGATGCGCATCTGGGTCGCGAGGCTGCGGCCGCGCTGGCGCGCGAGCGCCTCGTTCGCCGCCACGCGCTGCGCAAGCCAGCTCGTGACCCCGACCGTCGCGAAGCAGCCCATGGCGAGCAGCCCGGGCTGCAGGAAGTTCGCCTCCGGGGCGTCGTGCGCCAGCACCCAGTAGCCCTGCTCGAGCAGCAGCGCGATCGCCGCCAGCGCCGCGTACAGCAGGCTCAGGCGCCGCGGCGCGACGATGGCGGCGCCGGTCAGCGAGATGAGCAGCATCACGCCCAGGCCGCTGCGGATGCCGCCGCTCGCGTACATGAGCAGCGTGATCGCGACGATGTCGAGCGCGACGTGCAGCGAGACCTGCAGGTTGAACAGCTCGTGCAGGTTGCGCAGCAGCGCCTGGAACACGATCGCGATCACGAGATAGGCGATGCACGCGGCGCGGAACAGCGGCAGCGACTGCGAGCCGAAGTTGAGCGCGTCGCCATAGACCAGCGTGACGGTGAGGAACAGCGTCGCCACCGCCACGCGGTACAGGTTGAAGTAGCGCAGCGAGGTCCAGAAGGACTCCGGGGTGCGCTCCTCGGGCGGGAGAAACAGCTCCGGGTAGCGGACCGGCGCTTCCATCAGCGCTTGCCGAGCCGCGCGTGCTCTTCGCTGCAATACAGCCCGCCCGCGCCGGGGCGGGCCTCCGAGCGCGGAAGATGCACGCCGCAATGGGCGCAGGCGACGAGCTCCCCGCCCGTCGCCGGCTCCCGCCGTATCTCTTCCTTCCGCGGGGAAGCGCGCAAGGCGCGGCGCACCAGCCAGACGGCGGCGACGACGAGCAGGATCAGCACCAGCAGGCGGACCATCGCGCGATTATCACCCTTGGAGGAAAACAGGCGGGAGATGGTCGGGGTGAGAGGATTTGAACCTCCGACACCTGCGTCCCGAACGCAGTACTCTACCAGGCTGAGCTACACCCCGAATTGACGCGGAACTAGTTGCTGCGCGTCACCGAAAAGGACGCCAATTCTAGCAAAGAATCCTTGTATTCCGAGGCGGGCAGCGGGGCGATCGCCTGCCGCGCGGCCTGCGCTTCCCGGTGCGCCGCGGCGCGCGCATAGTCGAGCGCGCCGCTTGCGCGGATCGCCTCGTGCACCCGCGGAAAGTCCTCGCGGCCGCCTTCGGCTATCGCCTTGCGCACCACGGCGGCCTGCTCGGCGCTGCCGGATCGCATGGCGTAGATGAGCGGCAGCGTGGGCTTGCCCTCGGCGAGGTCGTCGCCGAGGCTCTTGCCGATGCTCGCCTGGTCGCCGGAGTAGTCGAGCACGTCGTCGACCAGCTGGAAGGCGGTGCCGACGTGCATGCCGTAGTCCGCGAGGCCGCTTTCCAGATCGGGCGCCGAGCCCGCCAGCACGCCGCCGAGCCGCGCCGCGGCCTCGAAGAGCTTCGCGGTCTTGCGGCGGATGACCTCGAGGTAGCGCTCTTCGCTCACCTCGGGGTCGTGGCTGCCCATGAGCTGCAGCACTTCGCCGCCGGCGATGGTATTGGTCGCCTCGGCGAGGACCTGCATCACGCGCATGTTGTCGAGCTCCACCATCATCTGGAAGGCGCGCGAATACAGGAAGTCGCCCACCAGCACGGCAGCGGCGTTGCCGAAGGCGGCGTTGGCGGTGCTGCGGCCGCGCCGCAGCTGCGACTCGTCGACCACGTCGTCGTGCAGCAGCGTCGCCGTGTGGATGAACTCGACCACGGCCGCGAGCTGGAAAAGCGCCGAGCGGCCGCTTTTTTCCCGGTACCCGGCCGCGCCCGCGGCGAGCAGCAGCAGCGCCGGGCGCAGGCGCTTGCCCCCGGAAGCGACGATGTATTGCGCCACCTCGCGCACCAGGGGCACGTCCGAGTCCAGCCGCGCCCGGATCACGGCGTCGACGCGCTCCATCTCGCCCGCGACCGGCGCCAGCATGGACAGAAAATTCATAATTCGCTTATAATTCCAAGTCTTTGCAGATGCAAGGCGGGGAGCAAATCGTGTACGCAGTCATCAAGTCCGGCGGCAAGCAGTACCGCGTCCAGTCCGGCGAGCAATTGCGCGTTGAAGCGCTCGAGCAGCCGGTCGGCGCCGCGGTGTCGTTCGAGGAAGTGCTGCTGGTCGGCGGCGGCGACGACGTAAAGGTCGGCGCGCCGTTCGTCTCGGGGGCGAAGGTCAAGGCCACCGTCCTCTCGCACGGCCGCGGCGACAAGGTGCGCATCTTCAAGCTGCGCCGGCGCAAGCACTATCAGAAATCGCAGGGGCATCGGCAGTCGTATACCGAGCTTCGCATCGACGACATCGTTCAAGGCTAGCCAGGAATAGAGGCTCACAAGTCATGGCACACAAGAAGGCAGGCGGCAGCTCGAGGAACGGCCGCGATTCGCAAGCAAAGCGCCTCGGCGTGAAGGTCTACGGCGGCGAGCGCGTGAACGCGGGCCAGATCCTGGTGCGCCAGCGCGGCACCGTGGTCCATCCCGGCAGCAACGTCGGCGTCGGGCGCGACCATACGCTCTTTGCCCGCGTGAGCGGCCAGGTGCAATACGCGGTGAAGGGCGAGAACAGCAAGAAAACCGTAAGCGTCCTGCCGGCATAGCCGGTACCCCTCAAATAGAAAGCCCTATCGCAGTCCGGTAGGGCTTTTTTATTTATAAGATCCGTCGCGCTAGATTCCGCGCGACAAAGCGGCCCATGAAATTCATCGACGAAGCGAAGATCGAGGTGCACGCCGGCAACGGCGGCAACGGCGCCGCGACCTTCCGGCGCGAGAAGTACGTGCCGCGCGGCGGCCCCGACGGCGGCGACGGCGGCCGCGGCGGCAGCGTGTGGGCGCGCGCCGACCGCAACGTCAACACGCTGGTCGATTACCGCTTCGCGCGCATCCATCGCGCCGAGCACGGCGGCCGCGGCATGGGCTCGGACTGCAACGGCCGCGCGGGCCGCGACATCGAGTTGCGCGTGCCGGTGGGCACGCTGATCCGCGACGCGGCGAGCGGCGAGCTCGTCGCCGACCTGGCGAAGGACGGCGCGCGCGCCCTGCTCGCGCGCGGCGGCGCGGGCGGCCTCGGCAACCTGCACTTCAAGTCGAGCGTGAACCGCGCCCCGCGCCAGTTCACGCGCGGCCAGCCGGGCGAGGCGCGCAGCCTCGCGCTCGAGCTGCGCGTGCTCGCCGACGTCGGGCTCCTCGGCCTGCCGAACGCGGGCAAGTCGACCTTCGTCCGCGCCGTGTCGGCCGCGCGGCCGAAGGTCGCCGATTATCCCTTCACCACGCTCGATCCCGCGCTCGGCGTGGTGCGCGTCGGCGAGACCAGCTTCGTGGTCGCCGACATCCCGGGGCTCATCGAGGGCGCCTCGGAAGGCGCGGGGCTCGGGCACCAGTTCCTGCGGCACCTCTCGCGCACGCGACTTCTGCTCCATATCGTCGACCTCACGAGCGAGAATCCGACCCAGGACATCAGGGTGATCGCCGCGGAGCTGAAAAAATACGCAGACGCCCTCGCTCGCAAGCCGCGCTGGCTGGTCTTCAACAAGATCGACGCGGTCGACGACGCCGACGCGCGCATCCGCAGGATTCTCGGTCAATTGCGCTGGAAGCGGCCCTGGTTCAAAGTGGCGGCGATCAGCGCGACCGGCACGGAGCAGGTCTCCAAAGCGGTCGCCCGAGAACTCTCCAAAAGATGATCGCCCAGGCTAAGACGCTGGTGGTCAAGGTCGGCTCCGCCCTCGTCACCGACGAGGGGCGCGGGCTCGACGCGGCCGCGATCGCGCGCTGGGCGGCGCAGGTCGCCGAGCTGCGCAAGCTCGGCCGGCGCGTGATCCTGGTGTCGAGCGGCGCCATCGCCGAAGGCATGCAGCGCCTGGGCTGGACGCGGCGCCCGCGGGCGATGAACGAGCTGCAGGCCGCCGCGGCCGTCGGGCAGATGGGATTGATCCAGTGCTACGAGAGCTGCTTCCGCGGCCACGGCCTGCACACCGCGCAGGTGCTGCTCACCCACGCGGACATGGCCGATCGGCAGCGCTACCTCAACGCGCGCTCGACCCTGCGCACGCTGCTCGACATGGGGGTGATCCCGGTGATCAACGAGAACGACACGGTGGTGACCGACGAGATCAAGCTGGGGGACAACGATACGCTGGGCGCGCTGGTGACCAACCTATTGGAGGCCGACGCGCTCGTGATCCTCACCGACCAGGCGGGCCTGTACGACGCCGACCCGCGAACGCACCCGAAGGCGAGGCTCATCGAGGAAGCGCAGGCGGGCGACCCGGCGCTCGAATCGATGGCCGGCGGCACGGGCAGCACGCTCGCGAAAGGCGGCATGCTCACCAAGGTGCTTGCCGCCAAGCGCGCGGCGCGCAGCGGTGCCCACACGGTGATCGCCTCCGGCCGCGAGCCCGACGTGCTGGTGCGGCTCGCCAAGGGCGAGCGCATCGGCACGCTGTTCACCGCGCGCACAGTGCCGCTCGCCGCGCGCAAGCAGTGGCTCGCCGACCACCTGACGCTCACCGGCCGCCTGCGCCTGGACGCGGGCGCGGTCAAGGCGCTCGCGCGTGACGGCAAGAGCCTGCTGCCGATCGGCGTGGTCGACGTCTCCGGCGATTTCGTGCGCGGCGAAGTGGTGGGCTGCATCGACCCCGAGGGGCGCGAAGTGGCGCGCGGCCTGGTCAACTACTCGGCGGAGGAGACGCGCAGGATCATGCGCCACCCCTCGGGCGAGATCGAATCGATCCTCGGTTACGTGGACGAGCCGGAGCTCATCCACCGCGACAACCTAGTTCTGCTTTGACACCAGCGCCGGGTGTCCCCGGGCGCGCAGCGCGTCCACGCCTTCCTGCGGATTGCGGATCGCCTGCCGCACCGGGCAGAAATAGCGCCGGCTGAGCGCGTTTTCCGCCGCGCGCGCGTCTTTCGGCACCGCGCGCCACTCCGAAGGCCGCCCGCCCCAGCTGCCGTCGGGCCGGGCCACCGCGAATATGCGGTATTCGCCGGGGCAGCGGATGCCTTCGAAGCGCACGTTCTCCACCCCGCTCGGGCTGCGCGCCACCACCACGTAGCGCACGATGCGGTCCGCGCCCACGCTGAGCGTCGCGGGATCGACGAAGTAGCGAAAGTCGGTGGGCGCGGCGAGCTCGAGCTCCACCAGCCGCGCCTTGTCGAACGCGGGCGGCTCGACCTCCTGCTCCTCGGCCTGCTTCAGGCGGTCCTCGTTCTTGCGCTCCCAGTCGCTCTTCACTTGTCCAATCCCGCTCGAGCCGTACAGCGCAAGCAGCACAAAGACGAGTTTCTTCACGAAAGGTCCGCGGCGAGCGCGTTGCGCGTCTGCGCGCCGAGCTTGACCGTAGCGCGGTACTGCGCGTGCTCCACGCCGGCGGAAACGCCGGCGCCCGCCCGCAGGCGCTCGCGCATCGGCGCGGAGAGCTCGAAGCGCAAAAAGTGCACCGCGGAGGTCTTTTCCTCGGTCTCGCGCTCCAGGTCCTCGTCGGCGATGGCGTACACGCGCTCGCAGCCCTCGACCTGCACCCAGACGCCGCGCTCGATGCCCTTGAGCACGCCGAGCATGCGGCGGCGCTCGTCGGCGTCCGGATACTCGATCAGCATGGTGGCCTTCCAGTTGCTGCCGTCGGGCACCAGCGGGTTGTAGGCGTCGAGCTCGCCCTGGATGCCGTCGTCCTCGAAGATGCGCTCGATGCGCAGCATCTCCTGCACCTGGTAGCGGATGGTGAGCTCGTCCTCGAACTGCAGCGTCACGTGCGCGCCCAGCGGGACGCTGCGGCGCTTCTTGTGCTCCATGACCTTCGTGCGAAAGGCGTTGCGCTCCCGCGCGTAGGTTTCGAGCGACATCAGGCTCTCGCGCTTAATCACTCAGGCCGTCGAGCGCTTTTTGGAAGCGGTTGGCGTGGCTCCTCTCGGCTTTCGCCAGGGTCTCGAACCAGTCGGCGATCTCGCCGAAGCCCTCGTCGCGCGCCTGCTTCGCCATCCCCGGGTACATGTCGGTGTACTCGTGCGTCTCGCCCGCCACCGCCGCCTTCAGGTTCTCGCGCGTGCGCCCGATCGGCAGATTGGTCGCCGGATCGCCCACCGACTCCAGATACTCCAGGTGCCCGTGCGCGTGCCCGGTCTCGCCTTCGGCGGTCGAGCGAAACAGCGCCGAGACGTCGTTCTGGCCTTCCACGTCCGCCTTGGCGGCGAAATACAGGTAACGGCGGTTCGCCTGCGATTCGCCGGCGAACGCGGCCTTGAGATTGTCGTGCGTCTTCGTGCCTTTGAGCGCTTTCATGGGGTCTCTCCTATGGGAACGGCCAGCGTAGCGGCGCCCGGCCAATAGTTCAAATCGAAAATCGCAATGCGGCCGATTGAAAGCCGTTATCTCGCCAGCGCGGCTTCGATCTCGGAAAAGGTGCGCGCCACCTCGCTGCCCGGTTCGGGCGAGACACCGAGCTGGCGCGCGATCTGCGACAGGGAAAAGATGCCGCGCACCGTCGAATCGGCGTCGACCACCAGCAGGTGCGCGCGGCCCGCGCGGCGCAGCGTCTCCAGGATATGGCCGACGCGCGCGGCCTCCACGTCGGCAAGCGCGATCGCCTCGACCTGCCGCGCCGGCGTCATCACGTCCGCCACCGTCAGCTCGTCGCGCCGCAGCCCGCGGTCGGTCGCCACGAGCATCGGCCGCTCGCCGAGGAGATCGGCCGCCGTGATGACCCCGAGCACTTTTTCGTGCGCTTCGTCGACGACGAGAAGCAGCCGCACGCCGCGCGTGATCATGAACTGGTTGGCGCCCGCGAGGGGCGCCTGGGGCCGGATGGTGGCCGGGCTGACGCGGGCGAGATCGGTCATCGCATGCAGTGCCGGCGATTCGCCCGTCACCCGCGCCGCCTGCGCCTGCGCCGGGCGGCGGAATCCGGCGCCCGCCCCGAGCTCGCGTATCGGCAGCGCGTGGTAGTCGCGATCCATGGTTCAGTTCTGCTCGAGCGTCTCCGCGCGCCGCGCGCGGGCGCGGCGGTCGGCCTGCAGGTAGCGGAAAAGCTCGGTCAAAGCCTGGCGGTAGACCTCGCGCTTGAAATCGATGACCGCCTCGAGCGGCACCCAGTAGTCGTGCCAGCGCCACGCATCGAACTCGGGGTGGCCGCTTGCGCGCAGCTTGACGTCGCAGTCGCGCCCGACCATCCGCAGGAGGAACCAGATCTGCTTCTGGCCGCGGTAGGGGCAGCCGTTGTCCTTCGGCCGCCGCATCCACTTTTCCGGCACCTCGTAGCGCAGCCACTCGCGCGTGCGCCCGAGGATGCGCACGTGATCGGCCTGCAGCCCGATCTCTTCCTCGAGCTCGCGGAACATCGCCTGCAGCGGGGTCTCGCCGTGCTTGATGCCGCCTTGGGGAAATTGCCACGCGTGCTGGTGCACCCGCTTGCCCCAGAACACCTCGTTCCTCTGGTTGGCAAGGATGATGCCGACGTTCGGACGGAAGCCTTCCTTGTCGAGCACCGCAGCACCGCCTTAAGTTAGAATTCGTTACGATTTTTCCACAGCCCACCGCGAATGACAATCCCGGTGCGGGCCCATGAAAACCTCCAAGTTTTTCATCGCGACGCTGAAGGAAGTTCCGGCCGAGGCCGAGATCGTGAGCCATCGGCTGATGCTGCGCGCCGGCCTCATACGCCGCCTCGCCGCCGGCATCTACACCTGGCTGCCGCTCGGCTTGAAAGTCTTGCGCAAAGTCGAGGCGGTGGTGCGCGAGGAGATGAACCGCGCCGGCGCCGCCGAGCTGTCGATGCCCGTAGTCCAGCCGGGGGAGCTGTGGCAGGAGTCGGGCCGCTGGCAGGCCTACGGGCCGGAGCTGCTGCGGTTCAAGGACCGCCACGAGCGCGACTTCGTGCTGCAGCCGACTTCCGAGGAGGTGATCACCGAGCTCGCGCGCAGCGAGCTGAAAAGCTACCGCCGCCTGCCGGTGCACTTCTACCAGATCCAGACCAAGTTCCGCGACGAGCGCCGGCCGCGCTTCGGCATCATGCGCGCTCGCGAGTTCGTCATGAAGGACGGCTATTCTTTCCACGCCGACCATGCCGACCTCGAGCGCGAGTACCGCAACATGCACGACACCTACACCCGCATCTTCACCCGCCTCGGCCTGAAGTTCCGCGCGGTGGCGGCCGACACCGGCGCCATCGGCGGCACGGGCTCGCACGAGTTCCACGTGCTCGCCGATTCGGGCGAGGACGCGATCGCTTTCTGCCCGCAGTCGGGCTACGCGGCCAACGTGGAGCTCGCCGAGGCGGTTTCCTCCGGCAAGCGCGGCGCGCCTTCCGAGGCCATGAAAAAGGTTCCGACGCCGGGGAAGACGAAGTGCGAGGACGTGGCGGCGCTGCTGAAGACGGATTTGAAAAAGACCGTCAAGGCGGTGGCGCTGATGCACGACGACGAGTTCCACCTGGTGCTCATCCGCGGCGACCATGACTTGAACGAGATCAAGACGCAGAAGGTCATCGGCGCCTTCCGCTTCGCCACGGACAAGGAGATCGAAGCCGCGCTCGGCTGCAAGGCGGGCTATATAGGACCGCCCTTGGGCGGTAGCGGCCCTTCCGGCGCAAAGGTCAAGGTCATCGCCGACCGCACGGTCGCGGCGATGAGCGATTTCGTCTGCGGCGCGAACGAGGAAGGCTTCCACCTCACCGGGGTGAACTGGATACGCGACCTCGCCGAGCCGCAGGTCGCGGACGTGAGGAACGTCGTCGCCGGCGATCCGAGCCCCGACGGCAAGGGCACGCTCGAGCTCGCGCGCGGCGTCGAGGTGGGGCACATCTTCCAGCTGCGCACCAAGTATTCCGAGGCGCTGAAGGCCCAGTTCCTCGACGAGAAGGGCGAGACCCGCGCGATGGAGATGGGCTGCTACGGCATCGGCGTGACGCGCGTCGTGGCGGCCGCGGTCGAGCAGAACCACGACGAGCGCGGCATCGTGTTCCCCGCGCCGATGGCGCCGTTCCACGCCTGCCTGGTACCGATCGGCTACCGCAAGAGCGCGGCGGTGCGCGAGGCGGCCGACCGGCTGCACGCCGAGCTCCAGGCCGCCGGCGTGGAGGTGCTGCTCGACGACCGCGACGAGCGTCCGGGCGTGCTCTTCGCGGACATGGACCTCATCGGCATCCCGCACCGCGTGGTGCTCTCCGAGCGCGGCCTCGCCGCAGGCAGCGCCGAGTACAAGGGCCGGCGCGACGAAAAGCCGCGCGACCTGCCGCTAAAGGAGGTCGTCGCGTATTTGAAGTCGGCATGAAGCGCCGGCTCGTCGTCGCTGCCTTGCTCGCCTATCCGCTGCAGCTCCTCGCCGGCAACCAGATCTACGAGCCGCTCGCCGACAGCGTGCGCCAGCGGCTCTCGCGCCTGGTCGCGGACCGCGCACCGGCGAGCCTGAACTTCCGCTCCTCGCAGGACGGCCAGCGCTGGCTCGATGCCATGGAGAAGCGCCTGGCGCGGCGCATGCCGGACCGCAAGCAGCGCCTGGAGCTGCTGCGCGCAGTGCATTACGAGGCGACGCGCTCGCGCCTCGACCCGCAGCTCGTTCTGGGGCTGATCGAGGTCGAAAGCGGCTTTCGCAAGTACGCGGTGTCCTTGGCTGGAGCCCGCGGCTACATGCAGGTGATGCCGTTCTGGGTCAAGCTCATCGGCCAGCGCAGCCACAACCTTTTCCATCTGAGGACGAATCTCGCGTACGGCTGCGCGATTCTGCGGCACTATCTCGACGTGGAGAACGGCGACTACTGGCGTGCTTTGGGCCGCTACAACGGCAGCCTCGGCAAGGCCGAATACCCCAACCTCGTGCTCGCCGCGTGGAAGGGCCGCTGGAAATACGACGGGCCGACCGCATGATCGGCGCGCTCCTCGAACGCCACCCGCGCTTCGCCAACTGGCTCTACGGGTTCACGCCGCCCGAGCGCGGCACCGTGGTGCTCGTTCACCGGCGCGTCTACATCGTGCCCACCCGCCTCGGATGGCTGTTCGCCGCGACCCTCCTCATCCTGCTGATCGGCTCGATCAACTACGCGCTCGCGCTCGGCTTCGCCCTCACCTTCCTTCTCGGCGGCATGGCGCTCGCCGCGATGGTGCACACCGCGCGCAACCTGGCGCGCATAGGGATAAGCACCGGGCGCGCGGAGCCGGTGTTCGCCGGCGAGTCGGCGCAATTCCGGCTGCATCTCGACGGCCGCGCGCGCTTCGACCGGCCGGCGATCCTCGCCCGCCATCTCGCCTGCGGCGCGCAATTCGTGGTGGATATCCCGGCGCACGCGATGGCCGAAGTGGTGCTCGACGTGCCGGCCAAGCGCCGCGGCTGGCTGCCGCTCGGCCGGGTGCTGCTCGAGACGCGCTTTCCGCTCGGGCTGTTCCGCGCATGGAGCTACGTCGAGCCCGACGCCCGGTGCCTCGTGTACCCGAAGCCGGAACGCTCCGCGCTGCCGCCGCCGACCGCCGAAGCGGCGGTCGGCGCGCTGCACACGCAAAGCGCAGGCAACGACGACTTCTCGGGGCTGCGCACCTACCAGCTTTCCGATTCGCCGCGGCAGGTGGCGTGGAAGGCGGTGGCGCGCACCGAGCACATGCTGACCAAGCAATTCACCGGGGAAGCGGCGGCCGAGCTGTGTCTCGACTGGGCGCTGCTGCCGGCGGGCCTCGGCCCGGAGAGCCGCCTGTCGCGCCTCGCCGGATGGGTGCTCGCTGCGGAGCGCGCCGGCGCGAATTACGCTCTGCGGCTGCCCGGCGTGGAAATCGCGCCGGCCCGTGGCAGCGCGCACGCCGCCGCCTGCCTGGAAGCGCTCGCCCTGTACGCTGCCTCATGAAAGCGAACCCGCATCCGCTCATGCCGGAGATGCGCCTGGTCAGCGCGCGCGATCTCGCGTGGCTGATCGGCTCGCTGCTCATCGTGATCCTGCCGCACGCGCTGCGCGCGCCGTGGTGGCTGACGCTGCTCACGCTGTGCCTGTTCGGCTGGCGCTTCTACTACGCGCTCAACCGCGCGCCGCTGCCGTCGCGCTGGCTCGTGATCGGGGTGGCCGCGGTGGCCATGCTCGGCGTGTGGATCGAGTACCGGACGCTGTTCGGCCGACAGCCCGGAGTGCTGCTCCTCATGCTGTTTTCCGGGCTGAAGCTGCTCGAGACGCGCACGCACCGCGACGCGGCGGCGGCGGCGTTCCTCGGCTATTTCCTCATCGTTACGAATTTCCTCTATACGCAATCGATCCCGACCGGGCTGCTGATGGCCGCGGCGCTCTTCGGCATTACCGCCACGCTCGTCGGCTTCAGCGCGCCGCACCGCGCGCCGCGCGCGAACCTCAGGACCGCGAGCCTCCTGCTCGCGCATGCGGCCCCGGCGGCGCTCGCGCTCTTTCTCCTCTTCCCGCGGGTGCAGGGGCCGCTTTGGGGATTGCCGCAGGACGCCTATGCCGCGATGAGCGGGCTCTCGGACACCATGACGCCCGGCTACATCTCCAGCCTGGCGCTGTCCGACGCGATCGCTTTCCGCGCCGAGTTCCAGGGCGACTCGCCGCCGCAGGTCCTGCGCTACTGGCGCGGTCCGGTGATGTGGGACTTCGACGGCCGCAGCTGGAGCGTGGGCTCGCTGCTGCCGACGAACGAGTCCCCGCCGAGCGGCGGGCGCGACACCTACCGCTACAACGTCGTGCTCGAGCCGCACAACCGCAACTGGCTGTTCGCCCTCGAAACGGCCGCGAGCGTGCCGCCCAATGCGCGCTACAGCGCCGACGGGCAGCTGCTTTCGCGCCTGCCGGTGCGGGCGCGCGTGCGCTATGAAGTGATGTCGACGATCCTCGCGGGGAACCGCGCCGACGAGCATCCGGTCCTGCTGCGCCGCGCGTTGCGGCTGCCCGCGCGCTCCAATCCCCGGTCGAGCGCGCTCGCCGCCGAATGGCGCGCGGCGAGCGCGAGCGACGACGAGCTGCTCGCGCGCGCCATCACTTTCCTGCGCGAAGGCCGCTACCTCTATACCCTCGAGCCGCCGCTGCTCGGGCCGAACTCGGTGGATGAGTTTCTCTTCACCACGAAAGCCGGCTTCTGCGAGCACTTCGCTTCGGCCTTCGCGTTCCTCATGCGCGCGGCCGGCGTGCCGGCGCGCATCGTCACCGGATACCAGGGCGGCGACCTCAACCCGTTCGACCGCATCATCACGGTGCGCCAGTCCGACGCGCACGCCTGGGTCGAGGTGTACCTGCGCGGCCGCGGCTGGGTGCGCGTCGATCCGACCGCGACGGCGGCGCCGGGCCGCGTCGAAGCCGGGCTTGCGCGCTCGGTGCGCGAGGGCGAGCAGTCGCTCATGCTGCGTGCCGAGCTGGAGTGGCTGCGGAGCCTCCGCCACCAGTGGGAGGCGGTGGCGCACAAGTGGAACGTCTGGGTGCTGGGCTACAACCCCGAGCGCCAGCGCGAGCTGATGAGCTTCGTCGGCATACGTGACGCCGACTGGCGCTCGCTCACCGCCACGCTCTTCACCGCGCTCGGCCTGATGACCATTGTGCTGCTCGCATGGTCGCTGCGCCGCCTTTCGCGCCCGGATCCGGTGCAGCGCGCCTGGCGCGCCTTCTGCGCCAAGCTCGCGGCGAAGGGTATCGAGCGCGCGCCCACCGAGGGGCCGCGCGATTACGCCGCGCGCGCGGCCCACGCGCTTCCCGGCACGCGGCGCGCCATCCTGAAAATCGCGGCGCTCTACATCGGCTTGCGCTACGGGCCGCATGCGAGCGTGCGGCGCGCGAAGGAGTTGCGGCGCCTGGTGCGCGAGCTGCGCCTGACATGACGCGCCTGCTTCTTCTTGTGCTGGCCTGCGTGCACGCCTGGCCGGCCGCGGCGGACGACGCGAACTACGCCGAGCGCGCGGAGGTGCAGCAGTTCATCCGCGAGGTCGTCGAGCGCCACGGCTTTCTCGAGCAGGAGCTGCTGTTCCTCTTCTCGCGCGTGCGGCGCACCGAGCCGGTGCTGGAGTCGATCAAGCCGCCGCCGAAGCCGCGCTCCTGGGAGGAATACCGCGCGAATTTCGTCAACCCGCGGCGCATCGCCGCCGGCGCGGCGTTCTGGAGCACGCATCGCCGCGCGCTCGAGCACGCCGAGCGCCGCTACCGCGTGCCGCCGGAGGTCATCGTCGCCATCATCGGCATCGAGACGTTCTACGGCCGCAACGCCGGGCGCTGGCGCGTGGTCGATGCGCTCAGCACGCTCGCGTTCGACTATCCGCCGCGGGCGTCTTATTTTCGCGGCGAGCTCGAGCAATACCTGCTGCTCACGCGCGAATCCGGCGCCGACGTGTTCTCGATGCGCGGCTCCTATGCCGGCGCGATCGGCATTCCGCAATTCATGCCGGGCAGCGTTCGGCGGTATGCGGTGGACTTCGACCGCAACGGCACGGTCGATCTGCGGCGCAGCGCGCCCGATGCGATCGGAAGCGTCGGCAACTTCCTGAAGCAACACGGCTGGCAGCACGCCGGCGAGGTCCTGGTCGAGGCGCGCGTGAGCGGCGAGGCGTGGCGCGCGGCTGCCGACGGCAGCGTCGACCCGAAGCACGCGCTCGCCGACCTGCGCGCAGCGGGGGTGCAGCTCGCGCAGGCGCCGCGCGACGAGGAGGCGCGCGCCGCGCTGATCGAGCTCGAGACGCCGGAGCGGCCAAGCGAATTCCGGGTGGCGTTCCGCAATTTCTGGGTGATCACCCGCTATAACCGCAGCGCGTTCTACGCTTCAGCGGTGCACGACCTCGCGGCCGAGCTGAAAAAAGCTCAGGAGCGCGGCAAGTAGAGCAGCGGATCGACCGCGGCGGCACCCTTGCGGATCTGGAAGTGCAGCTTCGAGCCGAAATCGGCGATGCGCTGCCCGCGCGTCACCGTCTGCTGCTCCTTCACCAGGATCTCGCGGTTGTGGGCATACACCGTGATGAAGCCGTTGTCGTGCTTGATCACGACCAGCTTGCCCAGGCCCGGAATGCCGGTGCCCATGTAGGTCACCCGCCCCGCGGCGGCCGCGACGACCGGGTCGCCCGGCTTGCCGTCGATGTCGATGCCCTTGCTGCGCGGCTCGGCAAAGCCGGCGAGCACGCGCCCCTTGGCCGGCCAGATGAACTGCGCCGCGAACGCGGCCGTGACCGCTTCCGGCTTGGGCTCTTCCCGGGCGGGCGGTTGCGGCTTCGCCTCCAGCGGCCGGGCCTCGAGCGGCCTTGCCTCCACGCGCCCGGGGGCGCGCACGCCGCTGACCTGGACTTGCTGCGAATGCTCCGGGGCCTTTACGCGTAGCTGCTGCCCCACGCGGATCTTGGCGGGATCCTCCAGCTGGTTCCACTGCGCGACCTCGCGATAGTCGGCCCCGTGCTCGAGCGCAATGCTGTAGAGCGTATCGCCCTGCCTGACCGTGTAGTACTCGTGGCTGCTGGGGGCGCGCGGCGCGGCGGGAACCGGAGCGGCCGGCGCCGCCGCCGGCTTGGCGACCGACGGCTTCGCGGCCGGCGGCCTGGCCGGGCGCGCGTCGTACACCGGTGCGGGCCTGTTCCGCCCCGCGCAGCCCGCGAGCAGGATGAACAATACGACAAGCGCTATTCTCGGCCGGGTCACGCTTTGCCCATCTCCATTGGCACGAACCGCACTGGATCGAGCTCGGACTGGATGAACCCACGGCCGCTGCGCTCGATCAGGACCAGCCGCTGCCCCGCTCCTTCGTGCAGCGGCAATATCATTCTGCCACCGGGCGCGAGCTGCCGTAACAGCGCTTCGGGACGCTGCCGTGCCGCGGCCGCGACGATGATGCACTGGAACGGCGCCGCCTTGTCCAGGCCGGCATAGCCGTCGCCATGCGCGAGGCGCAGGTTCCGGAGCCGCAGTGCGAGAAGATTGGCGCGCGCGCGCTCGAGCAGCGCCTTGATGCGCTCGATGGAGTACACCTCGGCAAAGATCTGCGCGAGCACGGCGGCCTGATAGCCGCAGCCCGTGCCGACCTCGAGCACGTTCTTCGGCTCGCGGCCCGCGATCACGAGCTCGATCATGCGGGCCACGACGAACGGCCGGGAAATGGTCTGCGCGAAGCCGATCGGCAACGCCGTGTCCTCGTACGCGCGGCTCGCGAGCGCCTCTTCGACAAAGAGGTGGCGCGGCACCGCGGCCATCGCGCCGAGCACGCGCTCGTCGCCGATGCCGCTTTCGCGCAGGCGCTCGACCATGCGCGTGCGGGTGCGCTGCGAGGTCATGCCGATGCCCGCGGTGTTTTTCACCGGGACAGCCATTCCTTCGCGCGCGGCAGCTGCGCGTGGTGCGTGAGATCGAGCCGCAGGGGCGTGACCGACACGCGGCCGTTCTCGACGGCGTGGAAATCGGTGCCCGGGCCCGAGTCCTGCGCGCTTCCGGCCGGCCCGATCCAGTACGCGGTCTCGCCGCGCGGCGTCTTCAGCGTGATCACCGGCTCGGCCTTGTGCCGCTTGCCGAGGCGCGTGACCTCGACGCCGCGCAGGCGCGCAGGCTTGACGTCCGGGACGTTCACATTGAGGAGCATGGGCTCCCCGATCGGGTCGCGGCGAAAGCGCTCTACGAGCTGCAGCGCGATGCCGATCGCGCTCTCGAAGTGCTCGCCCGCCTTGCTGGTGAGGGACACGGCGAGGGCGGGAATGCCGAGCAGGTAGCCTTCGGCGGCGGCGGCCACGGTCCCGGAATAAATCGTGTCGTCCCCCATGTTGGCGCCGAGGTTGATGCCCGAGACGATGACGTCGGGGGTGAAATCGAGCAGCCCCGTCACCGCGATGTGCACGCAATCGGTGGGCGTGCCGTTCACCGAGAAAAAGCCGTTGGGCGCGCGCCGCACGATGAGCGGCCGGTCCAGGGTGAGCGAGTTGGAGGCGCCGGAGCGGTCGCGCTCCGGCGCGACGACGGTCACCTCCCCCAACTGGCGCAGGGCTTCGGCGAGCAGCGTAATGCCCGGCGCGAAATAGCCGTCGTCGTTGGAAACCAGGATTTTCATGCGATCGATTCTACAACTCGGCGGCACGCGCGCTGTCGAACGCACGGTGCGCATCCTCGCGGCGATGATCGGCCTGCTCTCGGCGAGCGTCGCCGGCGCGCAACTGGAGTACCGGGTCGAGATCGACGCGCCGCGCGAGATCGCCGAGCCGCTGCGCCAGGGCCTCAACATCGTGCGCTGGCAGCAGGACCCGCAGATGACGCCCGAGCAGCTGCGCCGCCTCGCCGACGAGGCGGCGCGCGAAGCGCGCGAGACCGCGGCGACCGAAGGGTACTTTTCCGCGCGCGTCGCGGTGCACGTCGACGAAGGCGTGCAGCCCTGGCTCGTGCGGCTGGCCGTGGATCCCGGCGAGCGCACGCAGGTCGGCGACGTCGATCTGCGCTTCAGCGGCCCCGCAGTAGAGGACGGCGAGGCGCGCGCGCTCTTCAGGCGGGTGCGCGAGACGTGGAGCCTGCGCCGCGGCACGCCCTTCCGGCAGGCCGACTGGGAAGCCGCGAAGCGCAGGGCGGTGCGCGAGCTGGCGAGCTGGCGCTACGCAGGCGCGCGCGTCGCCGAGAGCCGCGCGCTCGTCGACCCGGAGACGCGGCGCGCGAGCCTCATGGTCGAGCTGGCGAGCGGCCCGCCGTTTCGCTTCGGCGAGCTGCGCATCAGCGGCACGCGCCGCTATTCGGACGCGCTGGTCGAGAACCTCAGCCCGTTTCGCGCCGGCGACGTCTACGACCGCGACAAGCTGCTCGTCTACCAGCGCCGGTTGCTCGAAAGCGGCTACTTCGTGAGCGTGCAGGCCGATGTCGCGCCCGAGGAGGGCCAGCCCGAAGGCGCGCCGGTGCGCGTGGCCGTCATCGAGGCGCAAACCCAGAACGTCGAGACGGGCGTCGGCTACAGCACCGACGCGGGTCCGCGCGTGGAGCTGCGCTACAGCGACCACGACGTGCGCGACTCGGCGTGGCGCTTCCGCAGCGGGCTGCGCCTCGACGAGAAGATCCGGAACCTGCAGCTCGAATTGGACTCGCCGCCGCGTCCGCGCGGCCGGTGGAACAGCTTCTTCGCCCGGGCGCGGCAAACCGACATCCAGAACGAGCTCACGCGCGAGCTCGCCGCCGGCGTGTCGCACAACTGGGGCGCCGAGCTCGCGCCGTCGGCACTCATCCTTTCCGGCCATTTGGAGGAGCAGCGCATCCTGGGCGATGTCGCCGACAACCGGCACGCGCTCTATGCCGGCTTCCGGCGCAGCTTCCGCGAGACCGACGACTACGTCGCGCCGCGCTCGGGCTACATGGCGAGCTTCGAGCTCGGCGGCGCGCCGCCCGGCCTCGCCTCGCGCCCGTTCCTGCGCGGCGTGGTGAGCGCCCTCTTTTTCATCCCCTTCCGCCGCTCCGGCGACCTGCTGCTGCGTGGCCAGGCGGGCCGCGTCATCGCGCAGACGCGCGAGGGCATACCGACGAGCTTCCTGTTCCGCACCGGCGGCGACCAGACGGTACGCGGCTACGCCTTCGAAAGCCTCGGCGT